>Ga0335076_10003637_pt1 | contig 15529 bp, 16 predicted proteins | sample Lox_Sample_25_FD_206717 | JGI IMG/M metagenome (GOLD analysis project Ga0335076, IMG submission 206717) | Soil microbial communities from Loxahatchee National Wildlife Refuge, Florida, United States - Lox_Sample_2.5 | ecosystem: Environmental > Terrestrial > Soil > Wetlands | place: USA...
CCAACTATCTCCTCTCCGAAATAAACGTGTACAACCTGTCATTCCCTACCGATGTCAACAACATTGATTTCCGCGCCGTTCAATGGATCGTTTCTGAAGCGTTTCTCGCCATCAGCGTCTTGCTCAATTGGCTTCCTCCGCGGATGTACAAACATGTGTTCCAGGTAGGGACGGCGGTGATCGTCTTGGACTTCGTATTGAATATGATTTGGTTGCCAATTGGAGTTTCCAAGACGTATGGATTTCAATCGGCTGAGTTTGTATTTACGGGGCAGTATAATTATACAGGCGCGCCGCCCGTTTGGAATTGGTAAGACTACCTACTCCCTGTTGAAGAGAGGACCGTTGACCGAGTTTAGGATGCTCTCGTTCTTTGTCACCGCCGGTGTAATTGTTGGGTTTGACGCATCTGGGCATGTAGCTGAGGAGACGAAGAATGCGTCCCTGGTCGCGGCTCGAGGAGTCTTCTACTCCGCTTTGGCATCTGGACTGATGGGCTTCCCAATGGTCATTCTCTTCCTATTCTGCACCCCGAATTTCGACACTTTATTCGGTTTTGACTCTCCTCAACCATTCGTCAATCTCTATGCCCTAGCTCTCGGCCAAAATGTACAGATCATAATGAACCTGGTCGCCATCTTCGGATTAGTCTTGGTACACACACCTCATCGAATTCAACTGACATCAGAATACCTCAGTTGCCGTCATCGCGGCTTCCAGATTAGTTTTCGCCATCGCCCGAGATGGCGTCCTTCCTTTTTCTGGCTGGATCTCCCAAGTTTCCTCAGACGGTCAACCCCGCAACGCCGTCAAAATAATTTGGGCTGTCAGCGCCGCCCTCCTCTGCACCATTCTCCCGTCCCCCGTCGCTTTTACATCTCTCGTCAGCGCCGCCGCAGTCCCGTCCATCACTGCCTACGCTCTTATTGCCTTTGCCCGTTTCTTCATTACCCCCGGGAAATTCTCCCATGCCAAATGGAATTTGGGGAGGTGGAGTCGTCCCTTTTTGGTGATTACTTTCGTGTGGAATTTGTATGTTTCTGGGGTGTTGTTTTCGCCGCTTTATTTCCCGGTGACGGCGGATACGTTTAATTATTCTTGTGTTATTTTTGGGGTGATCTCGATTTTTGCGGTGCTTTGTTGGTTGTTGATGCCGGAGGAGGAATGGTTGAGGACGAAACGGATTGTTGCTGTGATTGAGAATAATTGATAGTTCTCTCCCGGGAACAAACACATGGGTGATCGTTGGACGAATATAACTGATTTGAAAATATAGTCTTTCCTTTTATAGTAAACCGATCTCTTCCGTTATCAAGTCTGTCGGGATTTCAATTTCCGGGACGTAGGTTTGGACTTATCCGTGCGACGCTGCAGTATCAAAACTCTCCACCAGCGAGTGAAATCTCGGATGACGCCGATGTTGTCTCGATCGAGTCTAGCTCATATTGTTGGACAGAATCACGCATAATCCCCTTCTCCCAATACAGCGGAAGTCATTATGTTAGATAGAATCCCAATGCCTCGTTGCAACAAGACAAGGCGATATTGCTAGTGGATGAAGAGCGAAAGGAAATCCCATTCAGTGAGGCTTCTAGCCAACCTACAACATATATAACAAGATCTGGGACTTTCGGATTTCCTGACAGATATTATTTTATTCACGCGCCAACAAATCTGTCAATCAAAGATTATACCAAGCCAAGGTAAGATGGAAAAAGCATGCAATGCAGACGAAAAGGGGAAATGGGGCGGAGGTGACGGTGATGGTGAAGACGGAAAAGAAGGTGAAAATTATCGCTACCACGTCGGGGTATATATCTAAGGTTACCCTAAGGACAACAAGAAGTGTTTTGCGGAGCTTGAGTCTGCAGATCATCCGCCGATGTTCCATCGTTCGGGAAGGGGGAAAAACTGATCAAATTATGACGCTGCTCGTATACTTACAGTAGGAATACTCATCCGACAGGATCCTTACACCATAATTGTAGTTTGCAAATGAATTCAATCTTCGAGCTAACAACCGTCCGCAGCAATCAATTTCTGCTTGCTAAACTCTGCTTCGGACAAAACTTTCGGAGGGGATGGAGATGCCTCTAGGTTGCCAACTGGATCCTATGAATCATATTTGATACCGACTTTCTTCCGCAAGTTGGTCGTTCGCAATAACCTCGTTCTACCGCTGATTCCCACAATACGCTCCTCCTGCGCGCTCGCTCGCCAGCACAGAACACCGTGCGACCAGCACTTTCCCGCCTCAAACTCTCTGTTCGTCCTCAACTCTACATTTTGTCCCGCCCATCAGAGCAGCTGTTGGTCCTTCAATATCGGCGATCCGTATCTCTCGATTATACATGAATTGGAACCAATAGATGTGTCCTCGATTCCAGTTCTTCCTCGTCATCTCCACTTTGAATTCAGAATTCTCAGACTCATTACCAAATCCCCCTCCCCCATTCAAGACAGCATCCTGTTCATGGTCGGTTATGTCTGATAATTAGCGATCTGAAAAGCCCCATATTGGGAGGGCCAAGAGGGGAAAGGAAATAAAGGATATTTACAGGAGAATGGGCTGGGTTGACCTCTAAGTGCAGTCATCGCACCCCGATATGAATCTCCTTCATCCATTGGAACGACAAAAGATGTCATTATTTCCTGAGCACAGATAAGATAGGACATGCACAAGTAGCCTGAAAACGGAAACCGGGCGGCCTGATCCTTTGTTCGACGGATTTGAAACGGGCTTGCAATGTTCTATTGCGATATAAGCAGGATTCAGGACTCGAAATCTCTAATCGGCTCCATAATAGGAGATGGGACGAAGGTCAGCTTTTCGAAATGAGGCACGGAAGATGTAAGTATGCAATGTCCGAGATGAAGCATGAATGCCTAGAATTTGACCCTTCATCAAATCAGAGGAGCGCTTCCCTTTGCCCGTTGAACTTACTGACGAACTGTGGCAACAAGCTTGACCGAGCAACCCGCGCATAGATTTGTTCAGCATACATTTGATTACCGATGCTAGATTCGTAAAGAGGAGATTCCTTCGCTTGGCTTATATGTGAATGAGACGGCGTTAGTAGGGGAGTGAACGTCTATATACACAAGGCGGTCAATTGTCCGAGGACACAGGCTTCGGGTCGATGAAAGTCTGCTACCACATTCGCTGGTGACGCATGTTGAACCTCGTGTAATTTCTCTCTCGTGCTCGGATGGTGGAGTAAGTAGCATGAAGAAAACAAGAAAAGATAGTGCAAGGATGGACATCTAATCATCGTGCCAGTGCTATGTCATCGGTGAGACGTCTCCGAAGAAGAAAGAGTGTCTCCAAGAAAACCATTTGCAAAAGGTGTCCGTCTGATATTCAGCCTTCGCCGAGCGGTTGGAGCGGGTAGACGCAAAAGTTTGATAGCTGTCGCAGGGGCCTACTGAGGTCAACGATGTACCACCCCGTGTTTCATGTTTCGAGCTCATTTGAGCTAACGGTGAAACGAGTTCAATTTCTATGCCAATTCAGCTGGCTGTCATCTGCAATACCACGCTTAACCAATGTTCCCTTCTCGTTCAGGGCCAAACGAATTTCCGAAACCTCCGGGCCGAGCAAGCGAATCTTGTTTCTAACTTGCCCGAGACCCGCGACACATGCGAAAGAGATAGTCACACTACTCTCGGGACATTGGCGATGTCTCACGACCGCATCACATAATAACCCCCAGATAGTAAGCGTTTTCCAAAAAAACAAGCAGGAGTAAAATTCGGAGAGGGGGCGGCCCATTAAGGTGAATGAAATGAAAAACCCATAAGGCGCACTTAATATTGACATTACCCCTGAGTGATTGGATGCTGTGGCGTCTTTTAATAGTCCCGCCCATTTTGGTGGCAGAGGCCACCTGGCGATGACCAAAAAAAGATTAATCCAAGAATCCGGTCAATTTCAAAGCAGGCGAGGGACGAGGCAATTTGCAGTAGTACTGGCGGGTTGACTATTAATCGAGACAAGCGAAGGAACAGACAGTCAAACTCAGCATCGCAAAGAGCGTTTGGCATTGCGGCCATATTCGGGGCAGTTCGAGACAAGCCCACTTTTACGGACACACGGTCCTCGCGGCCGCCTCCTTGAATCGAATTTCGGTGACACGGAAAACCTCTCGTAACGGCGACGACGACAACCAGCATCACCACCACAAAAAGCTAGGGTCTACTCTGTAACCTCGCCAAGACAAGAACCGCTATCCACCTTCTCCTTCTCCGCCTCCTCCTCCTCTTTGATCGCTCCTCTCACCTCCAATCGGTCGGTCGCGAAATCAATGTGAACGTGGGCCCCTTTCCCTTTCATCTGCGACATGTATCGATCCCACCTCACCAGCGACATTTCTAATGTGTGTACTATTCTGTGGACTGACTTGGTTCTAGAGAATGAACATACGGACTCGAGCAGCGACCCCTGCCACGGTGTTCCTGCTGGCTGCATTCGTTCTCCTCCTCCTCTCCTGCATTTCGGTGCCAATAACGAAGACAATCGCCCTAGGAGCATTCAATGGCGTCGCTTTCGGCGTGTTCGGATACTGTATCAATGGACAAGGCTGTTCTGCCGTGCAGTTGGGATACAACCCTAATCAAGCCTTCCAGCAGGCCAATTCACACTCGACATCAAAACTACGGAGGAAACGAGATCTGCCCGAACATATAGTCCACTTACTAGCTCGACAGCAACCTCGCCAAGGCCCAGGCGGAGGCACCAACAACAATTTTTCGCTTCCGCCGTCTGCTCGAAATGGTCTTTCGAATATCCTCATTGTACATGTCATAGCCGGCGTCTTGACATTCATCGCCCTCGCCCTTTCTCTCATCGCACATATCCATTCTCCCTCCCATTCAACACGATTCCTACTTGCCATATTCATCATACAAATCCTTAACACTCTGCTCACCCTCCTTTCTTTCCTCGTAGATCTTCTTGTGTTTGTGCCGCATTTTGCATTCGGAACGTGGCTAGTGCTCGCAGCAACAGTATGTAACGCGGTCGCCACAAGTATTTTTCCCCTTCATCCGAACCCTTCCACTTGTCTCTAACCATGTTAGTTCTACTATGCTGTGGACGGAGAACATTGATTGCTCGAAAGGCGATGAGACGGCGGATAAATGAAAACGCAGAAATGTCAGGCGCGAATTATTACAAGGAACAAGCTGCGAAAGACTTTGCTCTCCGAACTAGCGATTCAAGAGAAGGCCCTCAATATCCGGAATTCAAAGTGACGAAACCTGTTTCTCCGGATCGATTACCGCTCAATCCATCATCGCAGAATCTCATTGCGGAAAATAAATCCGGGGAGACCATGTCGACTCAAAGTACGCTACCTGGGAACCATAATACCGCAGGTGTTGCGGCGACGAGTAACCCGCCACGAGTAGGTTTACCGTCAGGACCTAGTCCATATGGAGGAGTAGGCTATCCACCTGCAGTGCAAATGCCCCGACCGCCATACCCTGATTCTCCACCAGGATCAAAAGGAAATGAAAGAGGTTATGTCGCCGGTCAGCTTCCCCCGCCCTCTCCCCCTCGTACCATCCCAGGCGTCCTTCCCGACTCTCGTTCCAATGCGAGTTTGAATAGCATGAATCGTCGCCCTCCATCTCGACAAAACCACGACAACCAATACCCCGTGCCTCCACCACCCGTCGCAGCCGAGAGGCAGGCCTCTAGTGTTTACAGCGACTACGTCCCTCCACGACAACAGTGGGGCTCCGTCCCCACCGAATCCCGAAGTCTACAAGACACGCCTCTCGAACCCGTGGATCGTGGATATCGCCCCGAGCGACCCAAAATCGATACCTCTAATCTCGAAAATCGGAATCTGCCAGTATACCCACAACGATTCGTTTCCCCCGTCGAAGGAAACCGTCGGCGCTCCGAAACAGGCGGCAGTGCAGTCGCATCCTACTACGAAGACGTGGACCCTCGCTTCGACGATAACCGTGAGGAAGAAATGGAATCCGCCAACGCATATCGTCCAGTTGCCCCACTTACTACGTCAAACTCCCGCCGTCGGTCCAATCTCCTCGACCAAGATCGATATTCCCCCGTCGAACGGGATTATTCCCACAATTTGCTTGGGGCGGATTTCGAAGAGGGACCTCGGAGTCCGGCTGCAAGTACATCAAGTCATTTCACCTCGGTATCGCAACGGGGCATAAATCCGCGGTGGCAGCCCGGTCCGCAACAAGACAATGGTGGAGGAGGATATGGAGATGGACATGCAAGACGGAATCGGGCACCGAGGAATGATCAGATGAACTTTTTGTCTGGCAATCCGGATTTTGAGTTGCCTGTTTCACGGTCTGGGAGGCGAAACGGACCGGGGGGGATAGGAGGCACAGGGATTGATATGGGCAGTCGATATCCTGTTCCTCGATAATTCCGTTCTCTTTTCCAAGAGGGGCACAATGGGCGGGTCTAGTGTACGACCGATTTGTTGTTCGACGTGAGGGTTTTGTGAATATAGTTGCCAGGGTAACCTGGAGGCCATTTTGTGCATATGGAAAACAATCTTGGTGTACTTTTGTTGGTTTCGTATTTTCATTTTCTGTATCTATTCTCTCTCACATTATTTGTTCCCGAAGTTTGATTCTGCGTGTTTTGTGCTTCTGAGGATCTTGTGACTTTCAATCTGCATCACCCGCTTGGTTTGAGTTGGGTTTATTGAAATGACAGCTTGCTTTAGTAGCATATATTATGGAAACGGATACCAACCTATCATATTTTGCTCAATTAGCGATGAAAATGCGTTTTCACATATCATTCAAAATAATGAGATGGAATTTATCCTATCCGCTCCCTAAATACAAGGACCCTTTTTTTTTCAATCGATTTCATCGGAGATTTCCAACATAAAGATAAAACTTTCCTCCAAGAATTCTCAGAAATACGTAAATCTATGTTTTCCTTCGTTCTAAAAGCCATTTAAAAATGATATGACAACAGATAACATCACAGTGCCACTGGCCGCTCGCTACTTTCCGTTTTATCAGAATCTTCGGTCAACGATCCGTACTTCATCCGTGCTTGATGCAACTCGATACACTTCGGGACAATCAAGCTTTCGATATCAATATCCCTCCCCTCCGTTCGCAACCATGTCTCAGTCTTCTCATCGACCAGAACTACTTCGTATTTCCTCGTATTGAGTAGATTTCCAATGACGAGTTGATGCTGATACTTCAATAGAGAGTCCCTTGCCTTTTGAATTAAAATCTTCGGATCCGTCTCTAGCTGCAACATTAGGCCAATGGGCAACTCATCTATACCTTAAAGCTTATTATCGTAGCGGAGGGTGCCCACTTCTGGACGAGATGATGAAGGAATTTGGGGACTGGGTCCATGATGATGGTCAGCGTCTTGCCGCCTCCCTCGGATTGAATTTTGTGTTCCGACATTCGGGAGGGTGGGACATGAAAATCTGATACTGCGGCAGCGAGATAGTAGAGAGCAGAGGCGGCCATGGGTTGCAGACAATGTGTCAAAAGACGAAGTTGAAATAGGTAATCGTGGACTGTTACAAAATCCAAAAGCAAAAGGAGGTTATCTTGTTTGGCCTGCTAGTAAGTTTGGGTGAATTGCGGAAGAAAACCTGCCGGTACTTGCGAAGAACAGGAAGCATGCTAGGAGCGTATTTGGGATCAACTGCAAGTTAGCATACGATGGTAATAATAAGACTACCTTGTACACTGCCATTGGGTCCTTCGACCATGAAATCGAGAAAACAATTTGTCGTATGAGAATAATGACGCGAATAAGGTAACAGGCTAAACTTGCGATGCAAGAAGATCACAGCATAGCCGGCCTCAATAAAATACTCGGCTATTCCCCTTCATTAGCCCCGGAACTCAACCATTTGAGGCTTCATACCTGAGCAAGCACCTCGAGTACCGGCGCTGAAGTTATCAATGAATCGCACGGTTTGATTCTATTGCGTCAGCCCGCCGGATGCGAAATAGGACAAATCAGGCACATACTTCCAAGGGCACAGTACTCCCGCCACTGGTGACCAGCACGAGCGGTCTCTTCTTCGCCAGCTGAAATCGGATAAACTCGTCCGATTTCCGCTTCACCGCATCTAGTCCCTCGGGTTTTGCATGTAAGACAAAATACGGATCCTCGTCCTCGTTCGCAAAGGAGAACGACCCAAAGCGATGCGTGTCCATTCGGTAATGGACGCCATTCAAGACCGACTCCGGAAGCGAGTTCGATGCCATCGTCAGCGCAGGACTCTCGGCCAGAGACGGAAAGGGGAGGTGAAATAACAGTGGGGCCGACTCCCTGCCGTGATAGGTGCAAGGATTGGCCTTTCGTCCGGGCGGCCGGATCCCACACACAAAATCCCCACACAACTTTACGGGGAATAGCGGCGCTCCTCCCGATATCATCAGGGACGGCTGTCTCGCCCGCAGTCCCACGGATGGCGCCGGTCATCTTCGCTACTCTGATAGTCGTCATGGTTCTTCGACGGATATATTTTCACTTTCAAAAGTCCCTGGACCAAACTTGGCTGCGGTGACGACTTTGTATTATTGTATGCTTTCCAGGGGACCAACATTTCGTTGTGGATCGCTTACATCGACTATTTCCGCCCATAGTCCGAACACGACGGAATTGTGTTTCGTTTCGGGTCATACCGCTATCGATGTTTGCGGGATCAGAAGTTGGGATAAGCCGAGAGGAGGATGATATAGCCGTTAATATGACAATATGTCAAGTGCATGGAGAGCAAGGATCATGGACAGGGGAAAAGGATAGTGGAGTCGTCATAAGTGGCTAATTGAAGGCTATCGTCTCAATACACAAAAAGGCATTTCTAATGACTTCTCGTCCCAAGCGCCCAGCCGTTGATGCGTCTGCAAATAAGATGAAGGAGTTCATCGGATCCAAAAATATAGTTAAAAAGAGCAGGCCCGCAACACAGCCGCTCTCAATTATGACACATATGTTGTTGAATCCGTCGAAGAAGGGCTTTATTGTCCGGCAGCTGCCAAGTGGAGACACGCGATAGCATCTGAATTGAATCCCTAATCAAGCATCACGTTCTACTCACCAAATCACTTGCGTGATCTCTCAGACACGATCGGCGATATCACCAGATTTGTGACACATCTGACGGCAATGACAGAACTGGGCACAGTCTTGGAGTCGATCCCCTTTCCAAACACCACATGCAGGTTGTGCTGAACTTCCACCGATGGAGGCTTACTACCCAGCATAAGACTCAAGGGGCTTGGATGGTTCCCAATATTCCTCGGTTTTCCAATATCCTTCATCGAGTTGTCGGCCGCGTCCATCCCGGTCAACTTGTTCCTAAATATCAATTCACACACCGGAAAGTATGAAGGTAGGAAGAGAAATTGTCCCCAGCAGAGGGTGGTGCCCGACAATGGGGTAGGATAAAGCGAAACCGCTAGGATGGAATTATACGGGAGCCAGTCCACGAAGCCCAGGCCAATCGGTAATACCGCCGGCAGTGCTGACCGAGATTCTAGATTTCTCATTTGAGCGGTTCGGTTCTATGTAGTAGGGGGCATCTAGCTGCGAAACGACCAAGAGAACAAAGTATCCGAATGGCAGCCCTTTTAAGGAATTAGGTAGTAGTATAGATCATATCAGGTCATTTTTTGGAGCACTGGACTATTCGACTATTGATACACTCCTACTTCTTGATCTCTAAGGTCTGCCAGACTTTGATTAATGTAACACGATACGTTGAGACTCGTTATGGGACTATAAATATTATCCGGGCGAATTCAACTTTTCGTTGTTGCAAAACCGACACAAAGGTACTGACCTCTCCAGGGAAAGCAAGGGATAGACTTTGAAAGTAATGTCGTCAGATACACATGAGCCATCTGCGGGATATGAATTAAAGAATATGCCAGGATGGCGGAGATGAGTTCGAAGCGGTTCATTTGAAAAGAATGATGCACTGAAGAAGGGGACAATAAGAATGGATAAGTGTTGGAGGAGATGAATGGATTGATTTATTGCAGCCATGTTCTATAGCCCCGGCGCTGACTGTCGCCCACACCATTTGGTTAATACTACACACGAATCGAAGAACGGTGATGACCAACTGAGAACGCCGTCGGAATACCCTTATCGATATGCCAAGTTTGGACTTATACCAGACGGGAATAAGTTCAATATACCAGAAAATAAAGGGCCAAAACCGGTTTATATACTTCTGCGCCAGTCCTCATGGGGGGAGCTCGAAGTATTTCCCCTCAGTTACCAATCGCAAGGCGGCGTTTTGGGATCAAGGCGGACAAGGCTTGGGAATCGAAACGTGGTCGCACAAGCCACCCGCTAATTAATATTCCGCCATTGCGGTCATCGCGCCACGGAACGCATTGCTATGGTGACATACCACGCCAATTTTGGGCACAATGAAACCTGTGAAGGAGAGTCCGTTGATTGGAAATCCAGATTCTAGACCATTCAAGGATCTGTTAAAAAGGCTTCGTACACTCCTGCTGTGCTCTTTTGATTCCCCAGGCTAATATACTAATTGGTCGCACAATGAGAATGGATTTTCTCTCACTGATATTCAGTGATGTAACATGGAGTAGACTGCATCGTAATCCATCCACCATTTTAGCGTTGACGCCAGGTATCCGGCGGCTACAATTATATAGCTTTGTGGCGCCAGAATATCGATAAGTCCTCCCTCATCCCCTCGAACGCCCCGGCTCATCCATCTCCTCTCTATCAGATACACCGCTTACGCCATGACCTACTCCCTACAACAACTACTGCAGCTGTAAATCTGCCTCAAAAATTTGAGCGGACGTCTCCATCATCGACTCACACCACGTTCGCAGCGTCCGGATTTATGTCACGGAGTGCAATACGTTGTTCACAGTCACCGCGCCACGCAAGTTTGTCGGGATGAAGTTGATTCAAGGGTTTATATGACGAGTGCTGGGGTCGATAGCATTGATTCGCAAGTGATCGATTCCACCCCGTAGCTCGTCGAGGATTCTTCGAATGCGGATTTGCTGGAGTTATTAGTGGTGGGAAATGAGGCTGTTGGAATCGTCAGGGATAAGGGGATCGGCGACTGCGAATGCACTCCTGAATAAAGTTGCAAGCGTCAAGTCGAGTGTCCGGGCATATAGATATGGTGGATCTGTGACAACCGCAGAACCAGCATCCCCATATACCTATCATCTATTCGTTCCTCTGTACGTCGTTGACCCTCGATATCGCCAGGATAGACGCACATTCATACTTTGATGCATCCACAACTCCCGATTAATGGGGTTCGTTTGTCCTCAACCAAAGATTCATCAGGGAGACAGCCTAAATCGGTTTTCGTGACGGAAGCCGGGTAGCCCCATGCCGGTATAACCAACGGCGGAAATACGCCGGGTTCTGCTGACCGAGGCGAGGCGAGGACATGTAACTTTCTTGACTGTTACGGATGGTAGGTTCGGCTCATGGAAGTTACTGATGGGTAGATGGATGGAACCGTATGGGATGGAGCAAGCTTGGGTATAATTGAAACTGGATGCGATTTCCTGGCTTAGCCGATCGGTCCCCTTTTCGTTTTCCATATAAGACTTCATGGATAGTAGAGGAAAATAGGTTATTGGTTATAGCCTTATAGGGGGTCCTGCATGCACATTGACGTGTCGATGCAGCGCGAAATATAACACTTGCACGGTCCTCGACCATTCAACTTTTCTATAATTAGAAGTTCCCACAGAATTGGTGTCATGACGTACAAAGTTGATGCACATGAAATTGACATCTTTGTTATCCCCGCACGGACGATGCGGATGCGAAAATTGTAGATCTTTGAAGTGCAACGTCTCCTGAAACTGCCTTTGGTGAAACAGGAGCATTCAGACAGAATCCCGATCGGATATGGTTTGAACTCAATGCACTGAGCTTGAGGTCCCCGCAAGGCGACAATCGACACCTCGAATCTGACGTTATCGTCACCCAGAGCGCAGGGGGCTTGTTTATTGTCGTGAAATTGAAGTTAATTTGAAATGCGGGGGGTCCGTGCGGCAAAAGGGCCCCTAATCGCCCTTCTCTCACACCACAAAATAACTTTTTCTCATTTTTCACTGTTCTCATTTATTATCACGGCTCGTATTTCCTCCCGCTCCCTTACGACGTTACACCATTGCCTTTGATGTCTATATTCATTTCTTCTCGATTTGATTGAGAAGCAGTAATTCGCCACTTCCGCGCACTTATTTTTGAGCCCGGTAATCACGGTCGTTCCCATTTTGTTTTCTTCGCAGCATGGCGGGCGAACACGCTGAAGAGGCGTCCTCGACGTCCTCCCCAATAGCTCCCTCATCATCAGGAACAGACCAGCCAGCGCGGGGAGACGTGCCGATGAGTGAAGAGGCCGATGATGCCGCGACCGAACAAGGCCGTCAGGCTGCCACGCCGTCAACGACCCCGCCGTCGCCGCAACCCCCCGGTTCCTCCGCCTCTGTCCCCGCCAGCGTCGCAGACTCAATCGAGACAGTGACGCCCACCCTCGGTGGCTCAGCCCAGACTCAAGTCAACGTTGTCAACAGAGGACTCCCCCCACGACCATCCACGGGCGACAAGCCTGGCTCGTCGCACCAATTCTACCCGCCCAATCTTGCTGCAAGACGGCACGCTGCCACGGCGGATAATGACAATGACAGTCTTATTTCGAGATCAACTGCGCAGCGAACAACGTTCTCCGTCGGAGGGACTGGACGACGGCCTCCCTCGCGATCGCATATTCCTGCCATCATGCCCGCCTACTCGTTTTATCACCCGCTGCGACCACCGGCTGTGGCGAATGCCTCTGCTGCACAGCAAATCCCCGAAACAAACCCTCTCGACGAACCCGAACGTCGGCCCAACGAGTCCCCCGCCACATCTTCCATGCAGACAGACGAAGGACCCTCTAATTCTATGCACGGGAAACCATCAATAGAGCCATTACTCCCGATGCCCGCTGTTGTCAAACAGGACAATAGTACTCGAGTGTTACAGCCTGTCATCGAAACCGCCTCTACGCGCACAAGTATGCTGAATACTCAAATCCTGGGAAACCGGACTCCCACGCCTGCGAGGCTGCCACCCATTGCAATCGTGCAGGAGAAGACGAGTGGGAATTCACAGTCCATTGACAAGACGCGTAATTGGCAGCATTTCCCCGGTGGAACGCATTATCATTTGGGGGGACGAGTTCAATTTGGCACGCAATACTTTGCCAACATCGTCACAATAACTTTACTCCTAATACCGACAGGATTATACTTTGCGTTCCCGTACCCTCCTTATTTGCTTCCAAGTCGATTGACGATCCAGTGGCCGATATGTATGGACTGAATTCTCTCCCGCACTACCAATCACTTTCGCATACCTCGTCCTCTTATGTCTTTCATCCCTCCTTAAAGCCTCAACGTCCGATCCTGGGGTACTTGCCTCGTGCATATGACGTGACTTACCCTTCATTAGATCCTGCCCCGCAATTTACACCTGCTCGCATCCGAACCCACAGAACACTGGCAGCTCCTCCCCTCCCCACGTGAAGTCCCCATCGCTTCCCAGCGCAAATACGTCGATAACCCTCTATACGTAACCACCAAATACTGCACAACCTGCCGTCTATGGCGCCCGCCCCGCTCATCCCACTGCCGAATCTGCGACAGTTGTATCGAATACTGTGATCACCATTGCATCTGGCTCAACAACTGTGTCGGAAAACGCAACTACCGCTACTTTTTCACGTTTATTGTAACCGCGTGTTTGGTCGGGTGGTACTTGACAGGCCAGTGTATTTGGTATATTGTCTTTGTGGCGCACAGGGATGGCTTGAATGTTTCGCAGACTTTGGGAGGGGTGGGGCCTGCGGTCAGTTTGGCCTTGGCTTGTTACGGGACTTTAGGGGCTTTTTATCCTTTCGCCCTGGTTCTTTATCATTTTTATTTAAACTTTTCGGGACAGAATACCCATGAATATGTACAGCCACCTGGACTTAGGAGAACGCTAATGCTGTAGCTACGGAGCAAGGACCTCCCCCTACGGGATCGACAGAAGCCCTATAATAAGGGAAATGCGTTCAGAAATCTATTGGCAGTGTTATGTTGGCCAAAACCTATAACGTACGTTCCTTATTGTGAAACGGGGTGTTGACTGAATAGCTATGTCCGACCAAGAGCGTATTTCGATATTGATGATCATCGTTTCGACAAATTACGTCCCGTTGGCGAGGGGCAATGGGATGAGATAATGCCCGACCTTGCCCTAGAAAGAGAAGTTCCCATGACTGAAATCAAGCGAAATTAAATTGGATTGGATATCATTAGTTCAAAAGGCTTTACGATAGGCTTGGAATCACCCGCCAGTTTAGCGGAGCATGTGACTATTTATTTGGAAATTCTTTTGCATTAATACTAATTATTAATGTTCCCTATGCTTGTTCATCGCTTGTCCTCTGAGTGGTATCGACATTGTCCAGATCGATTCCCTCCTCTCTCGGGGTCAGAACGGGAAGGTTCCGGCTGCTGTGGGAAGTAACGTTCTGCCAGAAGACGACAAGTTGCAGGAGTCCCTTTGGAGGGTTTTCGTTCCAAGCGTTCGCCATTTCATAAGTCTGACAGCCCAATAACGTCAACACCACCTTCGTTATACCCATATCAAACACTAAGTCCATCATCTCATTATGGTAGTCCGTGTTAATCTGCTTGATCAAAATGAAGATGTCCTGAGCCAACAGAAACGCGGGTGTGATCATCAACGTCGAGAAATATCCACTCCTCCACGTTAATCGAAACCACGGAAGCGTCGTTCGAGTTGTCCAAATCGTTGCGATGAGAAATGAGATGACTATAACAGTAGTGACCATCGGAAAAACACCCATTATCATTACGGCTCCGCTTTGGCCATCTTTGATAATACCTGCATGTCCTCGGTGAACAACCTTCACAATCCGATCTGCCCAGAGCCAAACCACCCATATGGAAGAGGATACAGGTAAAATGGCAAGCCAAGCTCCTGTGCAGGGTTCTTTTTCCTCTCTATCTTTAAGTTGGGCTTTCACTGCGATGCCGGGAGCAAGTTTATTGACCATTTTACCATAGACCCTACAAGCGGCCAGGCGGGAGAAGGCCCGTCCCATGCCGAACGCGAGAAATTGAACGATCCATGCTGGAATGCTTGTGGGCTTGTACGCAGAAATGATCATAGAGACATGACCCATGACCTGGAAAAGGACGCTGACGAGGAGTAAGAATCCAAGGCCGATGTTGCGGTACTTGGCCTTGAACAAGCTGGGGATGGTAGTGAAGACGGCACACAGACTGGTTGCGGCAAAGCAAATATTGAACCAACCGGTTGGAACATAGCCGTACAAAGTAGTCGAGTCCATGATCACCGCAAAGCTCGAAAGAGGGCAAAATATCTGGTTCGTGATTATTCTCCCATCTGAGCTGCAAAATGACTTCCCATCTGATAAATTGCCGGATCACCGCTTCGATCTCAAAT
>Ga0335076_10003638_pt1 | contig 15522 bp, 15 predicted proteins | sample Lox_Sample_25_FD_206717 | JGI IMG/M metagenome (GOLD analysis project Ga0335076, IMG submission 206717) | Soil microbial communities from Loxahatchee National Wildlife Refuge, Florida, United States - Lox_Sample_2.5 | ecosystem: Environmental > Terrestrial > Soil > Wetlands | place: USA...
GGCGATTGCTTTCCCATCATGCAGCACCGCACCGGGCTTGCGGCGGGAGACCAGCAAGCCGTCATCCTCATAGGCGCGATCGGCAAACACCTCGTGCACCATCGGCAGGTTGGCCCGTTCGCCCGCCTTCACCAGGCGCGAATGCGGCAGCACCACAAACACGAGGTTTGGATCGACCGACTTGATGCCGTCTGCGATCGCTTGCGCGGTGTTGTCGTCCTCGAAGGCGACATTGGCGAGCGCGCCATGGGCTTTCACATGCGTGACCTTGTAGCCCGCCGCGGTCGCGATCGCCTGCAGCGCACCGATCTGGTAGGCGATGAGGTTTTCGATCTCCGAGGCTTTCATGCCGGGAAAAGGCCTGCGGCCAAACCCGTGCAGATCGCGATAGCCGGGATGCGCGCCGACCGAGACCCCGTGCGCCTTCGCCATCTCGACGGTTTTGCGCATGATGTCGGCGTCGCCGGCATGGTAGCCGCAAGCGACATTGACCGACGTTGCAAGCTCGATCATTTCGGCGTCGTGGCCCATTTCCCAGGGGCCAAAGCTTTCGCCGAGATCGCAGTTCAGATCGATTGTGGTCATGTGGTTTTCCTAGGCTGTTCGGCTTCGTTCGGGATGATCAATCCGGTGTCAGCAAGTCCGTATCGGCGTGCCATGTTCCGATATCGATCGCGCTGACGGCGCTGCCGGCGACATTAACACCATGCAGCGCGTCAATGTTGAGCTCGATTTTGTCGATCGGGCGCAGGCGGTCGGGCAGGGACCGCAACAACTCGGCAAATTTCCGGGCCTCGCCGTGTGCTTCGGCCATGCTCACGGCCCTGAAGCGGAACGCCGTGCCCGGCTGGGTCTGCGCCAGGCGGCCGAGATCGGCCGTGATCACCGTCGCGATCTTGGGGTAGCCGCCGGTGGTGCCGCGATCCGGCATGAGCACGATCGGCGCGCCGTTGCCGGGCACCTGAATGCTGCCATCAACCGTGCCGTCCGAGACGATATTGTGCCCATGCAGATGCTTGATTGCGGGTCCCTCGAGGCGATAGCCCATGCGGTCGCTGGTCGAGGAGACCTTCCAGTCGCTGTCAAGAAACAGCGCCTTGGCGTCGTCGGAAAACTCGTCGTCCTGAGGGCCGAGCACGACGCGGATCGGTCCGGACGGAACGGGCGGGAGCTCGATCCGCCACTCGCTGCCGCCGCCTGCAGTCCTGGTCTCAAGTTCGTCACCGGCCTGCAGCGGCCGCGGGTAAGGGCTGCCCAGACCGGCGCGCGCATTGACCGAAAGGCTGCCGAACATCTCCTCGCCCGCAATGCCGCCCTCGATCGCGAGGTAGCTGAACGCGCCGCGCCTGGCGAAGCCGAGGCTCAGCGTCTCGCCGTCCGCGATGGTCATCGAGCTATCGATCGCAACAGCACGGCCCGCGATGTCGACGCTGCGCGAGGCACCGGCAAGGGCCACGCGCACCGCGCCGTCCCTTGCAGTGAAGGCCGCCCCGAACGGACTGATTTCGATTGCCGCCGCAAAGGGCGCGTTGCCGAGCAGCGTATTCGCTGCGGCCAGCGCCAGCCTGTCCATCGAGCCGCTTGTCGTGAGTCCAAAGCGCTGCGCACCATGACGTCCGCCGTCCTGGACGGAACTCGCTGGTCCAATCGAGGTGACGACGAGCCTGCTCATTCCGAGACAAGCTCCGCCACGATCTCGCCGGCCTCCGCGGCGCGATCCTGTTCGGCGAACGTCCTGGCGTCGATCGCAAAGAAGGCCACGCGATCTCCGGGCTGCAACAGGAAGATGGGATCGCGATGCAGTTGATAGGTCCGGACCGGCGTTCGTCCGAGCAGATGCCAGCCGCTTGGGGCTGCGACACATTGAATGCCGGTCTGGATGCCGCCGATCGAGATCGTGCCTGCCGGCGTCATCAGGCGGGGATTTTGCCTACGCGGCATTGTCAGGGATTTGTCCAAACCGCTGAGATAGGACCAGCCGGGCGAAAAGCCGATCATGGCGACGCGATAGTGACCCGCGACATGGCGCGCAACAATATCATCAGGGGTGGTCTTCAGCGTCCTGGCGACATCCTCGAGGTCGATACCGTGCTCGCCGCCATAGCTGACGGGAATACGCCAGTGGCGCCTCGTCTCGCTGCGCGCGGACGGATGTTGGGCCAATGCGATGAGCTTCTCGCCGAGCGCGTCGAAGCCGATCCTGAGCGGATTGTAGTGGACCAGCAGCGAGCGATAGGTCGGGACCGTCTCGGTCACGCCATCCACCGGCGTTTCAGCCAATGTGCGGTCGAGCGCCAGCACGCGCTGGTTTGCAGCATCATCGATGGTACGGGCAAATTCCACCGTGATGGCGCAATCGCCACTCGGCAAGAGACGGGGCGGGGGAAGTGCGGCCATGGCCTCATAATGCATCTGCGCAGCAGGATGTGCTGTATCCTGTTTTAAGGCGGAGCGGAATTCGCTTTCGCGCAAATCAGCCATTGAGTCCAATAAATTAATCGAATGCGGCATGATAGCCCCGCATGATACGCCAAGCCCGTTTCGGCACTTGACGCAAGCCGCCCGCCTCGCAAGATGCGGCCTGCCCCACTTCTGCTTTTGCCCGTAACCGGAGCCATCTTCCAACATGTCCCTGTCCGCCGACGCAGTCGCGATCCTCTCCCGCGTAACCACCGCAACAATCACCACGGTCCTGCTCAAGAAGGGGCTGCGAAACGTCTGGATGCGCGGCGCACGTCCGCTCAAACCCGGCCAGAAACGGCTGGTCGGGCCGGCCTTCACCCTGCGCTTCGTTCCCGCGCGCGAGGATCTGGCGACGCCGGAATCCTGGTCGTCGCCGATTTCGACCCGCACGGCGATCGAGGCCATGCCCGCCGGCTGCATCGCCGTGGTCGATGCGATGGGCATCACTGACGCCGGCATATTCGGCGACATTCTCTGCGCGCGCATGGCCAAGCGCGGTGTCACGGCTCTCATCACCGACGGCGTGGTGCGTGACGTCGAAGGCGTGCTCGGCACCGGTCTTCCGGTCTGGTGCGACGGCTATGCCGCGCCACCGTCGGTCGCTGGATTGACCTTTGTCGGCTGGGATCAGCCGATCGGCTGCGGCGGCGTTGCGGTCTTCCCGAACGACATTGTGGTCGCCGACCAGGATGGCGCGGTGCTGATCCCCCAGGCATTGCTGGATCACGTTCTCGCTGAAGGTCCCGAGCAGGAACGAATGGAAGCCTGGATCGTCAACGAGGTGAACAACGGCGCGGTGTTGCCCGGCCTCTATCCCATGAATGCCGAAACGAAGGCGCGCTACGCGGCTTCGAAGAAATAGTCGCCAGCAAAAGGGAGAAACCCCATGGATATCTATCTTGCGGGATCGCGGCCGACACGTCGGGCACCAAGCGAAAGCTTCACTGGCACCGTCTGGCAGGATCCGATCATCACGCCGCAAGCACCCGCACGCGTCGTCGCGGGGCGCGTTTCCTTCGAGCCAGGTGCGCGCACGGCATGGCACACCCATCCGCTCGGCCAGACGCTGTACGTGATCGCGGGTGTCGGACGCGTGCAGGCCAAGGGCGGACCGATCCGCGAGATCAAGGCCGGCGACGTCGTCTGGATTCCGCCCGGTGAAAAGCACTGGCATGGTGCGGCGCCGACCACGGGAATGACCCACGTCGCGATGCAGGAATCGCTCGACGGCACCCACGTGACCTGGATGGAGCACGTCACCGACGCGGAATATTCGGCCGCGGTGGGATAGACCGCGCGTCAGATTCGCTGCGCGGTCCAGGTGCCTGAGCAGATTGTGCCGCGCCAGGTGCCCGATCCCGAGACGCCGGAAAGGTGACCAAAGCCGACCGCACGCTTGATCCCGCTCAAGAGCGTCACGCTGATGGCGCCGGCTTCGGCGACATGGCCGGAAGCCTTCACCGCTGCGTTGCTTGATGCAATCGTGCCGTTGTTGATGCCGATTGAAAGCGTCGCGCCATTGCCGCATTCCGACGAGGATGAGGCAATGCGAACGCTCCATTCGCCGTCAAAGCTTGCGGCCTCGGCCTTTGCGGCCAATGGCAGCGCGAGCAGCAATGCGAGTGCGAATTTGGTCTTGCCGTGTCCCATGGGAGCCCCCTTGCTTCTGATGAGGTGGAGGCTCGCATGGCGCGGAACCGAGTTCCGTGAGGGGAATCACACCGCGCGCGGGTGACGCATTTTGGTTCGAACCGCATCAGACATGGCAACGCGAAGTGCAAAAAGCCCGCTCTCGCAGAGCGGGCTCTTGCCCTGACGTTTCCGGAATTCCTAGTTCACGCGGGTCCAGGTCTGGCCGCCGCAGAACATGCCGCCAAAAGCGCAACCCTGGACGCGAAGCGTATCGCCCTTCAGCGCGATGGTGGAATCGTAGTTGCTTCCGGTATTGGGGTCGTGGATGCGGCCTGACCATTTCAGGCCCTGGCCGGCCTTCATGTTGATCAGAACCTGTTCGCCGTTGAGGTTGGTTTTCGCGTCAACCGAATAGCCGCACAGGTTTTGGCCGCACTGTTCGATGCGGACCTTGCCTTCCTTCTCTTCGGTGAGCCAGATGCCGATTGGTGAATTGGGATCGCGGATTGCGGCTGGCGCGGCAGCAGGTGCCGGGCGCGCGGTAGCCGGAGGCGGGGGTGGAACGGCAGCGACAGCAGGCGCAGCTGCGGGCGGCGGTGGCGGCGCAACCTGTTGAACCGGAGGAGGTGGCGGCGGCAAGGCCGCGGTTTCCGTTGCCGGAGCAGGGGGTGGCGGCGCTGTCGAAGGATCGGGTGTCGTGGTTGCTGTTGCCGCTGGCGGAGGTGCAGGCGGCGGAGCAGCAGCCGGAGCCGGAGCGGTTGCGACCGGCGGTGGGCCTGCTGCGGGTGCCGCAGGCGCAGCGGCGGGCGCCGCATCTGCCGGCGCAGGCTGCGGATCGACCTTCGCATCCTGTGATTTGTGCGAGCTGTCCTGCTCCTTCGCACGTTTCGATTTCTTGCCGGTATTGTCGTACACGCCGGGGATGGAAACGGTACCGCGGTCCGGATCGATGCGGATCGTGCGTCCGCCGTACTGGAACTCATATTGCGCCTGTGCGGTGCTGCTCGCCAGCAGAAATGCGGCAAGGGCCAACATTCTCTTCATCGCAACCTCCTGGAGCAGACTGAAATCCCCGATGCCAACTTAACGTACCTCGATCCCCGCAACGTGACCTACATCACGTTCAACACATAAGTCGTAGCTTTGCGGAATTGGTTCAAACGCAAGCCGGTGTGCCGTATTCACGAGTCCGGAACAGGAAACTGTGGTGGTTTATCAGAGGTCGCTTTTGCGCGTCGCATCGTGGGCGGCCGCATGTCCGGCCATCTCATGCCGGAGTTGCTCGAAACGCTTTCGCGCGTCGTTCTCGCGATCGTCCACGAATTTGATCGCGGCTTCCCTGTCCATCGGACCGCTGACGATCGCCGTCGCATTCTCGCCGATAGTCTCGTCGACGAAATATTGGTCGCCATCGGCGCGGCGCACGGTCCATTTGAAGCGGATCGCCTCCATCGGCCCCGGTCCGACCTTGCAGTAGCCGTCGGCATCCGGTGGCACCGGAGCTGGAGCCTTGTCCGCGCGGACCGGCTTTTGGGCTGTGCGCCGGGAATCGCCGAGATCGAGGATGCTCGCAATCGTCGCGAGTGCATGATCGGTCGGGTCGCGTTTGGCCAAATCCATCCTCCGCCCAAATCATCCCGGCCCGGATTTAAACTCCTGGCCGGTCGCGCCAAGATTGGTGGCGCGCGAATAAGGCTGAGTTTGGGCTATTTTTCAAGGCGGGCCGGCGGCCTTTTGACGCTTGGGGGCATTCGCGCAACGGGAGAGGGGGATCAGAGCACGTCCTGATTGATCACGTTCTGGCGAATAGGCGCGCCGTCGAGGGCACTCAAAATATTGAGCGCGGTCTGCTCGCTCATGCGGTCGACCGCTTCGACGGTAACGCCTGCGACGTGCGGCGCCATGATGACATTCGGCAGGCTGTGCAGCGCATGACCGACCGGCGGCGGCTCCTGCTCGAACACGTCGAGCCCCGCGCCGGCAAGCTTTCCCGATACCAGCGCCTCATGCAGCGCCGTCTCGACGACAATGCCGCCGCGCGCGGTGTTGATGAGATAGGCCGAAGGCTTCATCAGCCTGAGCCGCGCCGCGTTGAACATGCCGACGGTTTCCGGCGTTTTCGGACAGTGAATGCTGACGAAATCGGCGCGCGGCAGCGTTGCGTCGAGATCGCTCACCGCCTCGCAGCCGGTCGCCTTGATCTCTGCCGCGGACTTATAGGGATCGTAGACCAGCACTTGCATTTCCATGGCAAGACAGCGCTTGGCCGTACGCGTTCCGATACGGCCGAAGCCGATGATCAACAGGGTCTTGCCATAGAGATCGAAGGGAAGCTGGCTCAACCGGCTTGCCCAGGTGCCTTCCTTGACCATCGCATGCATTTCCTGCGCGCGCTTGGCGAGCGTCAGCATCATGAACAGCGCTTGCTCGGCGACCGATGGCGAGTTCGCGGCGCCCGCGACCATCAGCGGCACCTTGCGGCGGGAGAGCGCCGGCACGTCGACCGCGTCGTAACCGACGCCAATCCGTGTCACCACCTTCATATCCCCGGATGCATCCAGCTCGGGCTCGCCAAAGCGGGTCGCGCCCAGTGCCACACCATGCACCGGCGCATGCTGCTTGAGCATGGCCTCAAAGTCCGGTGCCGAGATCAGGTTCGGAAATTCGACGATCTCGATGTCGTCCCGCTCGGTAAGAAGAGCCCGCGCCCTGGGCGACATGGTTTGCGTGACAAAAATCTTCTTCTTGTTGCTCGTCATTTCCTGCCCTTGGGGTTTCTTGCTCCGCCGCCGTCACAGGACGACGCCGGTCCCCTCGTTTAGCAGGTGCATGTTGTTCAGGTCCACGGCCATGCGGAGCGGTGCGCCATCGCGCGCACCCGCGCCTGGATCAACGCGCCCGCAGACCTGAGTCCCCTCGAGCGTGAAATAGACAAGCGTCTCCATTCCCATCGGCTCTGTCACGTCGAGCACCGCATCGAACGGCTCTACGCCGGGGGCGGCATGCCCATTGCCTTCGGTGAGATGCTCGGGCCGGATTCCAAGCAAAAGCTTCTCGCCACGCGGCACGTTCTGATAGCGCGCAGCACGCGAGCCCGGCAGCGGGAACGAGAGACGATCGGTCAGGCGCACATTGAGTTTGCCCGACGCCTCCTCAAGCCGGCACGGCAAAAAATTCATCGCGGGCGAGCCGATGAATCCGGCAACAAAGCGGGTCGCCGGGTTGTGGTAGAGCTCGTTCGGTGTGCCGATCTGTTCGATGCGTCCTTTGTTCATGACCACCACGCGATCGGCAAGCGTCATCGCCTCGACCTGGTCGTGGGTGACGTAGACCGTCGTGGTGCGCACCTTCTGGTGCACCTTCTTGATCTCGATCCGCATCTGCACGCGCAGTTTGGCATCGAGGTTGGAGAGCGGCTCGTCGAACAGAAAGACCTTGGGATTGCGCACGATGGCGCGGCCCATCGCCACACGCTGGCGCTGTCCGCCCGACAGTTGCTTCGGCTTGCGGTCGACAAGGTCGGTGATGTCAAGCATGCGGGCAGCTTCCGCGACCCGGCTCTTGATCTCGGCTTTCGGATAGCGCTTCAGCCGCAAGCCGAACGACATGTTCTCGGCGACCGTCATATGCGGATAAAGCGCGTAGTTCTGGAACACCATGGCAATGTCGCGGTCCTTTGGCGGTACGTCGTTGACGACGTCGCCGCCGATGACGATGTCGCCATCGGTAATATCCTCCAGGCCCGCGATCATCCGCAGCGTGGTGGATTTGCCGCAACCGGACGGACCGACCAGCACCACGAATTCGTGGTCGGCGATGTCAAGATCGATGCCACGCACCGCTTCGACATCGTCGTAGCGCTTCACCACATTACGCAAACTGACTTCGGCCATAGAATTTCAACCTTTCGTCGCACCGGCAGTCAGGCCGGCAATATAATAGTCCATCAGGAAAGCGTAGATCAGAAGCGGCGGGGCTGCGCCGAGCAGCGCGCCAGTCATGATCTGACCCCAGTTGAACACATCGCCCTTGATCAGCGTCGTGATGATGCCGACCGGCATGACCAGCTGATCGGTCGAGGTCGTGAACACCAGCGGATAGAGGAACTGCGCCCAGGACACCGTGAAGGCGAAGATGGTCGCGGCAATCAGGCCCGGCAGCGCGACCGGAATGAAGATGCGCGTCAATGTCTGCAGCCATGACGCGCCGTCGATCAGCGCGGCCTCATCCAGCTCCTTCGGAATCGATGCGAAATAGCCGATCATGATCCAGGTGGCGAATGGCACGGTGAGCGTCGGATAGAGGAGCAGCAGCACGTACCAGCGGTTGATCAGCTGGATGCCGGTCAGGTCGCCGAACAACGCGAACATCTTGAAGAGCGGCAGGAACAGCAGCGTGTCGGGGATCAGATAGGTCAGAAACACCCCGGTCGCGAGCGTCGCCGAGCCCCAGAAACGCATGCGCGACAGAGCAAAGGCAGAGGGCACGCTGATCAGCATGGTGATGGCGACGACCACGATCGACACCATTGCCGAGTTCCAGAAGAAACGCAGGAACTGGTTCGACGTCAACAGCTCGACGTAGTTCGACAGCGTCGGGTGATATACCCACCAGGGATTGGTCGCCGCCGAAATTTCCGCGCTGCTCTTCAGCGAGGTGATGAGCATGTAGATCGGCGGCAACAGCGAGAAGGCGGCAAACAGTGCCAGGAAGAAATACGACCAGCGCATCGCCCAGACGCGGTCGCGGCTCATGCTGCCATATTTGACCTTGCGTCGGGGACCCGACTTGTCGATTGCGAGCGTGCTCATCAGGCTTCGTTCCCGCGTTTTGAGATGTCGCGCAGGATGAAAATGGCGGCGACTGCGAGGATCGGCGCCATGAACAACGAGACGCTGGCGCCCAGCGGAATGTCGCCGCCCTCGATGCCGACGCGGAATGCCCAGGTCGCGAAGATATGGGTGCGATCGAGCGGTCCGCCGGCGGTCAAGATGCGCGTAATGTCGAAATTGGCGAAGGTGACGATCAGCGAGAACAGCGTGGTGATGGCGATGATGTTGCGCATCATCGGCAGCGTGACGTACCAGATGCGCTGCCACCAATTGGCGCCGTCGATGGCGGCCGCCTCATAGAGCTGGTCGGGCACGGATTTCAGCGCGGCCAGATACATGATCATAAAGAACGGCGCGCCGAACCAGACGTTGACCAGAATGATGCAGAACCGTGCCCAGATGGCGTCGCCGAGCCACGGGATCGGTCCGATGCCGAAAAACGACAGGGTGTAGTTGAAGGCACTGTAGGACGGATCGAACAGCCACAGCCAGGCTAGCGTGCTCATGGCCGGCGGAATCACCCACGGCACCAGCAGCATGCCCCGCCATTTGCGCTGTTTCTTCGAGGGAATGTTATGGGCAAAATGCGCGACGATGAAACCGATCAGCGCTTTGAAGATCACGGCGGTAACGGCGAAGATGCAGGACTGCTTCACCACCATCCAGAAGGTTTCGCGCTTGAACAGGAACTCGAAGTTGCCGAACCCGATGAATTTCGTCATCGCCTTGTTCAGCGTCGCAAGATGCAGCGCATAAAGCGCGGGATAGATCACCAGAATGGTGATCAGCAGGATCAGGGGCAGCGTCATCAGGAAAGCAATGGTCGATTTCCGACGGAGCGCATTCTTCAAACCGGTGCGCTTGGCTGCGGTTCGGACACCGAGAACGCTTGAATGTTGAAATGCGACATCAGCCATGGCCATCTTCCTTACGGGAATCTGTTGCCGTGGAGCCGTTGACCGACGGCTCCACCGCGGCTCAAGCTTGAGGAGATTTGCCGGGCCGATCGCGTCAACGCGGGCGGCACCGGCCAAACTCCCAGACTAGCTCCGCATGAAGCCTTCGCACTCGCCTTCCGCCCAGGCGAGCGTGTTCTCCATCTTCTCGCCCTGGAAGAAACGCAGGCACATCTTGGTCAGCGTGGCCTGTACGTAGATCTGCTGCGCCACCTTGGGCGGTGCTGGCGACGCCGCGATCGACAACGTCTGATGCTTGTACGGGTTTGGATAATGGTAGAGCGTGCCCTTGGGCGGCCCTTCCTCGGCCCAGGTCTTCAAAGTCGTCAGCTTCTCGTAAGCCGGCAGGTCATATCCGCCGCTCGCCGCGACCAGCTTCTCAATCGAACTCGGCTGGGACAGATGCACGATCAGGCTCTTTGCGGCTTCCTTGTTCTTGCCGAAGTTCCAAACGGTCAGGAAGTAGGGCAGGTATGGCGCAAAGCGGCCTTTCGGACCCGCGGGGAAGCCGTGCGTCCAGCACTGTTCGGCGACTTGTGGCGCGTCGCGTTTGGCGACCGCCCATGCGCTGGGCGGGTTCATGATCATGGCCCCTTTGCCGGCGATCAGCCACTTGTTGTTGGAGGCGTCGTCCCAGGCTGCAACGTCTGGCGGCAGGAACGAGATCAGCTTCTTGTAATATTCGAGCGCCTGCCGGACCTCGTCGGTCTTGACCGTGAGGTTGCCCTTGGCGTCGACAAGCTGTGCGCCGAACGACTGGAAGATCGCGCCCGCGGTGTCGGTGCTGTCCGTGGTCTCGCCGAGACCGATCCCGAACGGGAAGCCGCCTTTGTGGCAGGCTTCAGCCGCCTTCAGGAAGGTGTCCAGCGTCCAGTTGTCCGCCTTGGGCGGTGCGCCAACCGGATACATCTCCTGCACGTCGATATTGGCGTACTTCTTCATCAGGTCGATGCGGGAGCAGGGGCCCTTGATCTGGCTGCCGATGCAGAAGGGCACCCCATGCCATTTGCCGTCGAGCTGACCGAGATACTGAGCCGTACCGTTGACTGCGCCGTTCTGCGCGATCAGCGGCGTCATGATGTCATTCATCGGCTCGAGCAATTCGGTTTGGGCGTGCGGCCACCAGGTCGGCATCGCGAGAATGTCGTGACCCGACTTGGCCTGCGCTTCCGAGGCAATTGTCACAAGATTCTTGTTGCCGTTGCTGGTGATGTAGTCGATCGACACCTCGACCTTTTCCTTTTCCGCCCATTCATTGACGAGGTCGGTGGAGGCCTTGTTGGCGCCGGGAACCCAGTGGTCCCAGAAGCCGATCGAGAGCTTGCCGGCGGCATGCGCGGAGCGCACGTAAGGCGCTGTAATCAGCGCTGCAGACGAAAGAGCGGTAGCCGCGACGAATTGCCGTCGGGTTAGCTTGCTCCGTATCATGGCGTTCTCTCCCTGTGAGCCAATCGGAAATGGTTTGGAAATCCCGTGTATTTTGTTTTGCTTGCAGCCGAAACGGGCTGGCGGAGATTTCGTCGTTTGCGATCAGAGCAGAATTGATGCCTTCTGTCGAGAAATCAGGTGAGAATGACTCTCAAACTAACGTCGTGGGCAAAATGCATGCAGCACAAGTCTGAGCCGTGCGCATGACGACCGCCGGAGGCTGGATTGCTGCGTTGCACACTTGCATTTCAACTTCATCAGAACGAGCACTGGCGCAAATGTGCCGCAGTCAAGCGTAACGGTCTTGCGCGACAAGGGATTTATGAACGCGGGTCAAGCCGCGCAGCGGTAGACGAGTTCGGCGGGGCCGCGATAAAATCCGCCGATTCAGCGCGTCTGCCGCACCAAGAGTTCAGCCGAGTTTCAATCCAGATCGATCGAGGAGACCAAGCAATGACCAGCCCGACATCAAAGTTGCGGACGCGATTGAAACTCGCCGCCGCACTTGGGGTGGCCGCTCTCATCTTAATTAACGCGCCGCAGCTTGTGGATGCGCAAGGACTGGTCAAGGGCGTCGAGCAGGGCGCCCGTGAAGGCAACAAGGCCGCAGGTCCGGTCGGCGGCGTTCTTGGCGGCGCGATCGGTGGCGTGGTCGGTGTGGTCACCGGCGTCACCGGCGCGCTGACCGGCCAGAACGCGCAGCAGCAGCCCGCGAAAAACGATAAGGACAAGCAGGGAAGCCAAACCAAGAGCGCCAAGGACACTGCCAAGGACACTGCCAAAGAAACTGCCAAGGCGAATACCAAGGTCGCCAACGCTCCGCCCACCGCTGCCGGCACCAGCAAAGGCGGAAAGCCCGTTCAGGTGCTGACGCAACAGGGCGCTCCCCAGCTCACGGCCGAGCAAATCGTCGCCAATAGCGACGCCTATATCGAGCGAATCAAGACCGAGCTCAATCTGACGCCGGAGCAAGAGAAGAACTGGTCCGGCTTCTCCAGCGCCATGCATTATCTCGGTCACAATGGCGCCGATCGCCTCAACTTGCGGATTGCCCGCGCCAAGCGCGACCCGCCGGACGATATTGTCGAGCAGATGCGCAACGAGGCGCAGTTCCTGGTCGACCGCGCCCAGGATCAGCGTAACGTCGCCGACGCCGCCGAGCCGCTGTATGCGAGCCTGGACGACAAGCAAAAACAGGTTTTTATCGACGAGATGGTGCGCCTGAGCCACGAACGCGGGCTTGACTGAGCGTGCCTCAGGCCCGAAAGGGCCCCCACGACCTTTAGGCGAATAGCCGGGTACGCGTGCCCTGGGGTAGGTTAAAGGCCCGGCACCCGGCTATCCTGCCGCAGCGGCGCGGCTCCGTCAGAGCGCCATTCAATGTTGAAGAAATGCGGACCAATTCAAGCCGGAGACGTGGCTTGGCCGTGACCTTTGTCGGGAACTTCGTCTCTTCACCAAACAAACGCCATCAGCCGGCCAAAAGGTCACGGCGTTTTGGCGCCGCCCGATGGTTGCCGCCGATGTCCGTATTCTTTCCGGGGCCGTCTCCTGCCGATTCTCTCAGGACTTTGGAAAGTTCAGCTCCACCCCGACACCGTCGGGATCATACATGAAGAACTGAGTGTCGCCGGTTCGCGGCACGATCTGTTCCCGAAACTCGACGTGGTTCGCCTGCAGACGTCTGCGCACGCCTTCGACGTCGGTGGCGGCAAAGGCAATGTGGTCGAAGCGGCCGGTGTCCTCGAACCTCTTCTCGGTGCCGCGCACGACAATGCCCTCGCGCGGCTTGCGCGTGCCCATCAGATGCACGGTGGCGGTGCCGCCGGAATACAGCCAATAGCCCGGGAAATCGAGTGGCGGACGATCGCCGACCTCAAGCCCCAGCACATTGACGTAGAAATTCTTGCTGCGTTCGAGATCCTGCGGCTCGATGGTGAAATGCTGCAGTCCGCCTAGCGGCATGGTCGTTCTCCTTGCTTAAACCCAGGTAAGATCGGCTTCAGCGCCCATCATCCAGGCACCGACGGTTTCGAAATGAGTGGCGCGGCCCTGCAATTGCTGGGTCACGGTGTGAATGTCGCGGAAGCGGCGTTCGAGCGGATGGTCGTCGAAAATCGAGGTTGCGCCGGCCGAGTGATAGGCGAAGTCGACCGCGTCACGCGCCCTGTGGATGGCGTTGGTGGCGGCCATGCGTATGGTGATGCGCTGCGCCACCGTGATCATTGACCCCGCACACAGATGCTTCCAGATTTCCGCCATCGACTGCAGCACATAGCCGCGTGCCGCGCGCAAATTGACCTCGGCTTGAGCGAGACCCGACTGCACCACGGCATTGTCGCGGATCGGGGTCCTGCCGCCGCGAATGACCTTGTTCTTGGCCAGATCGAGGAAGCAGTCGAGCGCGCCGCGGGCGATGCCGCAGGCAACGCCGGCAAAGCCGATCTGGTAGCAGGTGCCGTTGCCCATGCGATAGAGCGGGCCGCTTTCGCGGCATTCGCGGTCGAACTCGCGGATGATGGAGTGGTCGGCGCGGACAAAGAAGTCGATCAGCGCGAACTGATCGCTTGCGGTGCCGCGCAAGCCTACCGTGTTCCAGATGTCCGTCCACTCGACGTCTTCGCTCTTCACCAGCATGGTACGCTCGGCCTGCGCGCCGTTCGCCTGGAGTCTGGGCGAGCCATCAGCCATGAAGATCGGGCAATGCGCACCGAGCCAGGTCGCATGACGACCGCCGGAGGCAAAGGCCCACACGCCCGTGACCCGGTAGCCGCCTTCGCATTCGACCGCTTTCACCCGAGGCCCCGGTCCCCAGGCGAGCACCGCGCGGGGATCATCGCCGAAGATGGCCCGTGCCACCGGCAGGTCGAGATAGGCAGCCGACATCGCGCAGCCGCCGGCCTGACTGAGGCACCAGGCGGTGGACGCATCGGCCTGCGCAATGGTCTCGATCACATGGAAGAAGGTCACGGGATCGGTCTCAATCCCGTTCGACGAGCGCGGCAACAATAGGCGAAACAGCTCTGCCTCATGAAGCTTGTCGAGGATCGCCGGCGGTAGCCGGCGCTCCCGTTCGATTTGGTCGGAGGCGGCCGCAATCGCAGGCAGCACCGCCTCCGCGCGCGCGATCACGCTGCGGTCGCCCGCGAGATCGGCTGAAGTCGCAATCAACGTATCCAAGGTCTAGGCCTGCCGAACTTGGGCCGTCGTAGCCAGGGTACTCGCACTGGTGAGTTCCCGATCGATCTCCTCGATCGATTTGCCCCTGGTTTCGATGCCGAAGAAGAAATAGACGGCGCCGGCCATCAGGAACCAGCAACCGAGATAGACAAAGGCCTTCGGGATTTCGGTCAAAGGTACGTCCGGCTTGAGATAGTTGCTGGAGCCGACGATCATCGCAAGCCCGACGGGTCCGATGATCTTGCCGATGCCGCCGAAGCCGTAGGCCGAACCCATGCCCGAGGTGCGCAGATGGGACGGCCAGACTTCGGCCGCGTAGGGGCCGACAATGGCAAAGCCGCCATCGGCAAAATAAAAGGCAACCGCCAGGATCAGCCAGAAGGCCGACCAGCCTGCCCACATCACATCATAATTGTAGCCGGCCGCGATCGTGAGCAGCCCCGCACCCAGACCCAACAGACCGCCGGCCTTGCGCCGTCCCATCAGCTCCGAGAAATAGGAGAAGGACAGCCGCCCGATGAAACCGAATACGGTTAGCAGGATCATCATCTTGGCCGCCTGTTGAGGCGACACCTTCAACAGCAGCACGAACAGCGAGGGCGCCCACAGCGTGATGCCGTAGACTCCGGTCTGAGCGCCGGCATTGCCGAGCCAGGAGACGAGCAGGCTGCGCGGATATTTGAACAGGTCGAGCCAGTTCGAGGTGACGACAGGGCCGGCGTCGGCCGCTGTCGGCATCGGCAGCGAGGAGGGGGCGACCTGCAGTGCCCAGGCGAGCGACTTGCGCGCTTCCTCGTAGCGGCCCTGACGACACAGCCAGCGCGGGCTTTCCGGCACCCACATCCGCACCAGAAGCACGAGCAGCGCCGGCAGCAGCCCGATCGCGAACAATAGCCGCCACTGGTCGGCGCCCATGAACGCACCAAGCACCGCGCCGAGACCGACACCGAGCGGAATGACGCAGGTGACGAGACCGCCGACAAAACCGCGCTTGGAGGAGGGCATGAACTCCTGCACCAGCGGCAGGTCGA
>Ga0335076_10003639_pt1 | contig 15520 bp, 15 predicted proteins | sample Lox_Sample_25_FD_206717 | JGI IMG/M metagenome (GOLD analysis project Ga0335076, IMG submission 206717) | Soil microbial communities from Loxahatchee National Wildlife Refuge, Florida, United States - Lox_Sample_2.5 | ecosystem: Environmental > Terrestrial > Soil > Wetlands | place: USA...
AGGACCTACCATGATGCGCAGAACCACTTCGGCACAGCTAAGACTCAAGCAGCAATTACCCGGGACTACTTCTGGCTGGGAATAACTCGAGACGTGGAAACCTATGTTCGGTCTTGTGAATCCTGCGCACGAAACAAGTCCCCCACGCAAGCTCTGGTGGGATTATTGCACCCACTCCCTATCTCCAAGAACCGGTTCGCAGAGATCGCCATGGACTTCGTTGGCCCCCTACCAAGGTCGCATGGATTTGATGGAATCCTCACCATCACCGATAGGCTTACGAACTACGTCCGAATCGAACCCATCAAAATGACAGCCATGGCACCAGAGATTGCAAACCTGTTCCATCGCACGTGGTATCGACAATTTGGCCTACCATCAGCAATCACATCAGATCGGGATAAGCTATTCATGAGTCACTTTTGGAAGCAACTAATGAAGAAATTGGAGGTACACCTGCGAACATCGACCGCATATCACCCTGAAACAGATGGATCCTCGGAACGGTCAAACAAAACCGCTATTGAATCACTTCGACAATACATCAACGCATGCCAAACAGACTGGGCAGATCATTTGGTACATGTGGAATCTGCAATGAACAACTCAATGAATGCCACCACAATGAAAACCCCAACGGAGCTCCTTTATGGCACGTCGCTTCAGCTAATTCCAGCGTCACTCAATCCCACCAGTGAAGTCCCCGCCGTAACAGCATTTCTAGACCGAATTCAAGACTCGATTGCCACTGCCAAAGATCGACATGTTGTTGTAAAAACCAGGCAAACCACACATGCAAACAAACATCGACGCGCAGAACCCGCATACGAAATTGGGGACATAGCGTACCTGAACATGAAGAACCTCTGCCGCCGACTCAAAAGAAAGAATCGAAGCGCAAAGTTGTACCCTCGTTTCATTGGACCCTTCCCCATTGTTGACGCAAAGCCCGAAACTTCGACATATAAACTAGAGCTCCTCGAAGAATACGAGAAAATGCACCCAGTGTTTCACGCACGCCTGTTGAAACCGGCAACTCCCAACGACCCAGCCCTGTTTCCGAACCGAGAACCATCCCGATCAGACCCAGTATTCCCAGAAGAAGAAGAAGAATATGAAATCGAAGCAATAGTGGATCACCGCGACATTTGAGGACGTCGTGAATACCTAGTTCATTGGCTCGGCTATCCGAATTCCGACGATTCATGGGTAAAAGAGAATGACCTGCATGCCGCGAATCTGCTAGAAGAATACTTGGCTGCAATTGGGAAGGAAGAACAGGACAACGAAGCACCACCCAGAGATCAAGCCAAAGGAAGGAGGGGTGCAAGGGCAACACTACCGGCGACATCGCCGGTTGGTCAGCGTTCGAATTCCAACCCCGACTGAGCGACTCAATTAGGGCTAGGGTTTAGAACATATAGTCGACAGTCACATCAATGAATTTTTAGTCTTGTTGAACTTCACATCCCAAGTAAAGTTTCGTGTTGCCCTTGCATCGCTCCAGCCCGCCGGCTAGACGTCTAGTCTAAATGTCTAATGTCTAGACTACTTACGTCTGAATTTTAGACATCTAAGTTTGACTAAACCATCTGATATTCTCAGCATCAGTGATTTAGATGTTAAATACTGCATATTTTTTTAAACATCTGAAATTTAGATTTTAGTTTGATTTAAAGATGTAGCAACCTGCCATCTGGACTTTAAACAGTCTAAAATTTAGGGTCTAAGCCATTAGACGTCTATGATTCGGATCACGGTTTTCATTTGAGCTTTTTAAAGAATAAAATAATGAAAATATTAGAAAAATTGTGCTAAACTAAATTGCTGAGTTTTAATTTGATGGATCTATATTTGTTATTATAGTATTTAATGTGAAGATCTTAAGAATAGTTTATATAGTAAGACATAAATTTTTCTGCAGAATTAGCTGATGAGTCAAAATCAAGCGAATTAACTAGCAATTAACTTCTTTTTAAATACATTATTGGATAATTCGCTTGATTTATTTTTTATTTGTTGGCCAATCCAATTCTTTTACAGCAGAAATAATATAAAACAGTAACAAATATTAAAATTGTATAAATATAGAAAAGTGTATAGCTTTAAAAATTTAGATATATACTGTAGTGATAAACTTTGTTTTATCTCAGAAAAATAAAAACCCTCTCTATCTGCGCCTAACTATGAAAGTTTCAGGATTTTGGAAAGTCAAACTAATTACTACTTAGTAAGCAACTTTTAAAGTATGATATATCTTTAGAAGTTTTAACCTGAATCACATGATCAAGGATAATTTTGAATTTGCTGACTAAGCTTATTCATTTTAAACTCATCAGTAGAAGTTGGATTTAAAACTGGCCTGAAAAAACTAGAAATGTCTTAAATTTACACTTATTATTGCTATAACTTTCCGAGTTTATTATATAATTATATAATCAAGGCCAGATTTAAGAGTCTTTATTAGTTAATATTACTTAATACTAATATCATATGTATAAATTTCAAACTGGTCTAGTGGAAGCTTAAAAAGTATCAAATTCCTTATATTTTGGTTAAATTTTCATCCGTTTTTACTATAACTCCATCAGTTTTTGTTGTAATCACATGATAATGGTAGAAAATCAAAGGTCTAATTGTCTACTTTCAAAATATTTTTACTCCATTTAAATTAAATCAAAATTGGATGAATTATAATGGAAAATATCTCTGTTCAGGGCTTTAAAAGGTAGTGAAAGTCCAGATAGTTCAGCTAGCCATACTATTGAACTATCTAGTTTTAGCTAGCTTAAAAAGGATTATCCTGATGTAGTAGAGGTAATAAATAAAAATATGATAATATTACTAAATAAAGAAAAGTTAATTGTTGAAGACTGTAAACAATATTAAGTAAATCTAGTTCAATTTATCCAAATTGACTTAGTGGCCGTTAAACGTTACGATACATGACAATATTCTTCCAGACTGTCTCACAACTGCAACCAACAGCATTTAAAATACCTTAAAAAATGGAAGAAACAATTGCTTTGACATCACATAAATATAAATTTACGCTTTTATGATCTTTACTCTGTACTTGAAAAGCTGTATTTATATATTGAACTTAGAATGAATGTAACATAAATCTTATAAAAAAGTATTTTAAAATAATTCACGTAAAAATATGAAATACTTTACCTTAAATTACTTTTATTTTTTTTTATCAAAGATATATAATAAATACATTAGTTTATTATCATTTTTTTCTATTTTATTTTATTTTATAATATATTTACTATAAATTTTATTTTAAAACCATTTAATAATATTTAAAATTTAATATTAATTTTTAATTGATTATATTTATAACATATTTAAAAAAATATTAAATACAAAAGATAAAAAAAGTAAATTTAAAGATATTTTAATGTTTTTTATAAAAATATAAAGTTAATAATTAAAAATATTTGAAATTAATAAAGAAATAGTTTGAAACATGTTAATAAGACTTGTTGAATCAATGTGTTACTGTTTGTATTATTATAATTGACATCAGGGCCCTGATTTACTAAGTGAATTTCAATATGCAGAGGTCATCAAAGTCTGAATTTAGATTTGTGCGAAGTCAAGACAATTATTTCTTTCATTTCCCGGGGTATTTTAAACTTTACTACCGCCACCGCCAACCGCGTCACCTTACCAATAGCGCTTCCGCCGTCCTTTTCATTTCCCCGAGGTTTGTTCTGCACCTTCGCTTCTGCACGCTTCGAGAGTATTCTTGGGGCCCTGAGGCGGTTACTTTTTTTTTTTCTTTTTTTTTTTTTTTTTTTTTTTTTCGTTTTTGGTCGGACGCGATTTTGCTGGTTTTTACGAGCAAATCAAACTTCCTCAGCTCGTTCGTCCGTCTTTACCCTTCGTTGACCGCTGCTGCCATGCCAGGGCTAGGAGTCGATGGACGACCCGATGACGAAACTCAATATGATAACCCTCAAAGCAAGCCCGATTCTTACGAACAAGAAGAACGCGTACCGCGCAGTAGTTCTTTTGCCTTTGTTATAAAATCCGCTGACATCGCAGTGAGTGTTGCAAGGGATTTTCTTGAGCTTGGGCCCGACGATCTCAGGGCGCTATTCATAAAGAATCGAATCGTATTTGGTGGCCTTCTCAGAGTCAGCGAACATCTCTTTGATGGCCTTCAAATCCCTGAAGAATTTCATGTCTTCGCCAAATTGCATCAAAAACATAACGCATTGAACGTACGAGACGATCTTCCCCTGGCCTCTAATCGTCTAGTCCATCGCGGGTCGAAAGTCATATGTATCTGCTTTCTTGACAACTGCAATGGCTATGGCCGATGAAAAGTATAAACTAAGCTCACTTGCCCTATTCCCGAGCCAGCAGATCGCCCATCCTGCTCTTCCCAGCATCGGTAATATCAGTGGTTCTGCTGACTTTGTAATTGGGTCGACTGTGGGGAATAAGAAGCCTTCAGAAGAGGACTGCCAGCCCGATAAAATGAGTCTTCTTGTGGTCGTGTCAATGACTGCGGAAGAGAACCAGTATAACGATCTCCATGCGCTGTTTCTCTCACAGTTGCTCACTGTCCAATATCTAAATAGGTCCGCTCTTTATGCTTATGAGTTATGCTTATTGTCTAGGCCAACCAGCCATGCCCAGGCTGGCGTTTTCACAGATGGGATCACTTGGAATCTGTACGTCAATTACGAAATCGAGTCACAACATATTTTGTACAACGTTTCTTTGCGGGATTCGCAGTGTGACAATTCTGGGAAAGACCGAATATTAGGTATTTGACTTTGATGGCTCCCAAGGATGCTGATGGTAGCACTTCTTTGTTACTTTATTGCAGGGAATATCCCCTCATCGAATCTTCAAGACCCTATTATCAAGTCACCGGATGCGGACTCTAAATAGGAAAGCATATTTCGTTTTACATATTAGCAAAAACACTGAAATTTACTTTTGCTGTATGACCTTCTACTTAATTCCCACGCTGAAAATGCAAAAATTTGCCCTGATATCGCCCTTGAACACAAACCCCAATAGAGAAAAGAAAGCACAATTCCCTCAACAAGGGGAAAGGTAGATGAAGTCCAAAAAAAGAAATTACCCGTGACATTTGAGGAACGAGCAAAAAAAACCGTAATATGGGAAGCTAATCGGAAGAACGTTGCCAGTTGGGAAGAACGAGAGGCGATTCTCCTGTCGCGTCTGGTTTCTTTCCTGCGGCGAGATGGGCAAGGATGGCTCAGGTTAGATCTCAGAGTACAAAAACATGGTACCAATAATTAATTTGTCCTTATCACCATACCCGGCATGAAACTCTTTCATACTGAACAACATATTGCCGTCACTTGCTCTCTGTACAAAGAAAAATCTCCAAGAATCTCCGTCTGTCAACACCCCAGTGTGACCGTTCAACTGCCTAAGACATGAGACTCCGAAAGAGAGGATAAGGAGGGGAGACGTACTCCTCTTCATCCAGCTCCAGAGTAAGCAATTGGGCGAGGATTTGAGCTTCTGCTGCGTCGGTGTTCACGGTTTGTGACCCTTTGGCCTCGAGCACGACGAACGCAGAAGGACCAGGTTGAATCATGTGCGGCGCGTCAGCCAAAGTTTCTTCAGTGAAACAGGTCCAGATGTTGGAGATATAATAATCTGTTGGGCCCGATATACCACCAATTCCAGGAAGGAAGGAATGAGAGATCGGTTTTTCGTGGAAGACTCTCCTATTCGTAATACCGTATCGTGAATTCGCACACTCCAACGCGAACAAGATGTAACAATCGATAGTACTACGACATCCGCTCTCTTTCTACAGCACCCGTCAGCTGATTCACCGTAAAAGGTCGAGCGAACATGACAGAGACCAGCAAACGTCTGAACAAGGACAAATGCGAAAAAGAAGGACATGAAGGACTTACGCTCGTGGTAGTGTAGGTGCGTGCAAGGCGGACGACGGTGTCGAATGCTGTATCGACCACGATGCCTTCGTGGATATCGTCTGCTACGCGGAAAGGGCCAACATCCTTCAATCTGTTCGCCTCCCACATGGCGCGCCAATCGTTTCCATCGAGGGTCGAGTACGTCCGCTCGCCAGGCTACAAATATGTCAATCTTAGACAGGATGAGGGAAATTACATCGGTTTTGTCAAACGCCTTTAGCAAAAGACCATACTCAGTGGAGTTTGTTGGCTGTCCATTGACGGCAAACCACTCTACTGCAAACTCTAGCAAATGTCCGAGTGAAGTAATAGTGTGCGTTCTAGACAGGATCCTGTCGGCTTGTGACTTTTCGAAATCGAATGACGCCAACGTTCGAGGTGTGCAGGGTGTCGAAGGAATGATGAGGCCCTGTTGATGGGTTGGCGTACGCATTTCGGTTGCGTAGGATACGACGAATGGAGATGAAAAAAGGAGGAATACAAACAGACAAAGCGGTGGCGATGGGAGGGGAATAGAGAGAGTGGGGAGGATGACGACGGTGGTGGGATGGTTGCGGAGAACGGGTGGTGCTGGAGGTGTGTGATGGGGGAGAGGATGGGCTCTCAACGCTGATGGTCACTTCTACGCTCTTCTTGACTCTGTTTTGGAGACCTTACACCCTGTCCGTGTCACGTTGCACCTGTCTGTGTCCCAGCGAGCGAGTCTGTCCACGGGTGCTCGCTTCGGTTGCCAGGAGTCGCGACCGCTGAAGGAATTGTGTCCTGAAGTTTCGGGACTTCAAATCTGTCCAGTCTCGATTCAAATCGAATCTTTCGGGTGACGATTTTCGTGCCCGATCAGAATCCCATCTTTGACACAGAATATCAAAATGCCAGGGTACACACTCGTGATCGGAACGGAACTTTGGCGTTGAGCCTTTATATTGCAGGCGCTTCCCAGAGATAGGGAGCGGGTAGCTGGTACGGGAAAGTTTTGGTTGTAGGCGCACGAACCCGGCGGAACCCAGGCTTTGAAAACAAAACATATTGTACCGTGAAAAGCATGAGACACGATGCCTACTGGCGTTGGTGACATAATAAAAGTGGGACGGTGTTATTGAGATCTATCCGGCCTAGTAATAGTGGTGCTCGAATCTGCAAATCAACAGGAACCCATGGTATAATTCGGTCTAAGGCCATAGATGCACCGAGCTAGCACTCCAACAGAACTTCTACTGAGAGCGTTTTCAAACGGCTATGTTCTCGGCACCATCCTCTTTTTTACACCAAACCGCCTTGACGACGGAACCGTGACGGCCGGAGGTTCGGGATTCGCTTGTTGGGGCTGATGTCGTTTCAGATCTCGGACTGAAACAACACGCAAAACGCGGCCAGATATTTCGACACCCTCCAGTACCATGGAAGCTTGGGCCGCATCGGCCTCCTTCTCGAAGGTAAAGATTGCGCCTTCGTTTTGTGGTTTCATTTCGATCTTTTCGAGGGAGAGATGGTGTGGTATCAGTTTCCTTAACCGAGTTTCGTTGACGGTATCGGGAAGGCCGGCCACAGCTATAGTTCGACGGAAAGCGGGAGGTTGATGATTCTGACTCTGGTTGAGTTCGGGATTCCTGCAAAAAAATGAGCGGGGAATAGCAAGGATGGAAAACCCGATAGAAGATCTCGAACGATTGGGGTCGGATCGCTGCACCTTTAACTTCCTCGACATGTAACTAAACCCCTCCAAAGCGGCCAAAGCATTGTCCGCACCCTCCTTAACATCAATCACGAGAATTTGTGAGGATGATCACCTTCGTCCGAAAAATCACGAACGCTCTGCCATTGTGGCCGCCACCTCGTTTGGACAAGAGTGTCACCCCAACGATGTCGCCGTACTGTAACAATCAGTTTCTTGAAACTGACAGTCTGACTCTTACATGTGAGATTAATGTACGGACATCGTCTTCCTTTGCTTCAAATGGAATATTGACGATGTAAAGTTCTCGACCTTCAGCACTCATAATCAGAGACAGGTATACTGCAAAAGAGCTTACGCCGGCGACTCACGAGTTTTCTTGTTACGCGGGTCTGCTATATTGACAACGAGGTTGCTGGTCTCGTTCAGTCTCACACCATCCATGGCAAGAGCCGATTGCGCGTCGTCCTAAAGCCACGATTAATCTCGCGAAAAACAATGGAGAAGAGTACAGGTTTCGAAAATTGAACGTATGCAAATCGCCGTTTGGTATTATACGCAAGACTTGGGAGACGGATACTCGTGACCACGCCAAACTAAATTATGAGTTTAAACACCGGCAGAAACCACCTTTCCAAATAACTCCCGAAGCTGCGTTTCATCGTATTCAGGTGGATAGTTCGTGACAAATAAGGTCGTCCGGTCGAATTTGTTGATCGATATTTCGTGATCCTGAAATTTCTTTAGATGCTTCGTTAATGCAGAGGTGGCCTCGTTCTGAAGATATTAGCATTAGAGACAGAAGCATATGAACCTCTGTTTCGAATTCAACGATGACAGATACACCCTCCTCTCCTTCGGGGTCGGTCCTCTCAAGTTGCGCTATCGTACCACACTGATCATCAGGGGCGTACGCGGGACAATTACCTCTTTAAAGAAATGGTGGATTTGGTCATCAGAGGTACCATGAGGAAAATTGGAAGCGAGAATTGTAGCATGTTCGCGATCTCTAACAATGAGTTCCGACATAAATTCCTTGAACCTCTTTGGCTCTGTGGGAGGGTTGCCAACAAGTCTGGGTTTCTTTAACGTTGATGCATCTTCAGCTATTGACAATTTGCGCTTGGTTTCTGATATTGAAGCGACGGCTTGAGCTGATGGATCGGACTTAACAAGCCCAGAGTCCTGCACGGGCTCCATGTTATTGTCCTTGCCCTATTCAATTACATCGCCGAAGCGCAGTCATGTAACCTGGGGAACAATAATCTTTCGCAACCTCGCGAAGGCAGAATTCAGCTCTGCAATGGTTCCATCTTCAGATAGAAACGAAATGAAAGCTAATCCAAATCGGAGGGGGTCGTCGGTGATTTTGAATAGGTTCTTGTTGAATAAATCCTTGCAAAGTCCAATATTCTTGCCATCTCTGTACCATCAAACACGAGCGCACATTGGGGGATACCGTTCCCACTTGATCCGATCAAGCCAATAGTCGCATTTCGTCGTATTGCCCTTCGCCAAGAAGCCCCAGATCTGTCGGCCGCCTTCTTCATCTCCGAGAAGCCTTTTGATGTCCGCTGCCAGCTTTCCGAGGAGATAGCCATGCGGAGAATTGAAATCTGGTTGTCAACGAACATCGAGCGGAAAGGTGTTACGGCCTTCGATTTTATCGAGACATTCTTGTAACTCATTTCGCACAAAAGAAGCCTCCTCACTTTCATCCTCCCAGTCCAAGATCGCGAGACGGCAAATAGATAGCCACGAGAAATACAATTTTGTGAGCTCTGTCTTCTGGCCCAGCAGCCACGGGACGCAAATTGCCTGGTCCTTCAAAGCAGCCAGGTTTTCGGGCCGGGCATCCTTCTCGGCCAAATACCGTATGTGCAGGCCCCACAAGTCCCCACTCCAAGGGCAATTGCGGACGGCACGATCCAGAATGGAGACAACTTCTTCGGAGTCAAATTGTTTCTGGATCTGGGAGGTCAGCGGTCTTTGCTGAAACTACAGATATATTACCGCATAATACACATAGCTTTCCCATATAGCCTGTGCTTGCCAGTTGATAGCCAAAGTTCGCTCAAATAACGTTTGGACCAGTCGCGAGTTGTGAAATTTGGGGGCGGATGACAACTCCCAGTCCAGATATTTTGAAAATGTTTCCAACAACCCTCCCGATTGCCGCACTTGCAGCTCGAAATCCTCTCGCTCTCTCAATCCCCTCAACGACTTCCCGTAGTCTTTGCTACTTGAGCTCATCGTTGCCTCATAATTGTCGTTGCTGTATTTCCCAATGAACGAGGAATATTCCGCATAAGTCTCCTCCATTTCTAAGCGTCACCCAGGTCTAATGCCAGGGGTTTACCGGCATGCGGAACATGTAATCTATCCAGAAACATTCTTTTGGTAGCGGGAATGTGTTCGGTTCTAGTGCTATTAGCGGACGGCAAATGAAGAAGCGTACGATTGCTGCAAGAGGCGTAAACGACGTTCCTTTTCACGGTTCCATATCATTTGGCTCTGTCAATCAGATTGCGATGTTACAGTGAACAATGCTGTTGCGCTACCTCCGAGATGTGATATTGTGTGGCGGAGATTGCCTTCTTAAAGCCGAGGTCTAAGAACTGTTGCGGTGTGATTTCGAGGGATTTGGCGATGGTTTCTGCATGTTTTTCAATGAAGTCTAGATAGCGAGACCAGATCCTAATTGCTGAGAAGGACGTGAGCATCCTTTGTTCAAGGGGCGCATACAAAGATAGTCGGCAACTGCACGGTGATACAGTTGGTAGACCGACAATACGGTCTCGTCGTCGGCGGCGGCGCCTTCTTCGTCATCGAGCCACTGCATCCACAATTCTGAGGCAAGGGAGTGAGCCAGCAGACGCACAGGAAAGAACCTTCAGAGAATGGGAAAATGGAATGGAATACTTCGCGGGCGCTGCCGAGTTCATCTCTTGCCCCGAGGTTGCGGAGCAGGCGGATGTATGCAACATGCGAGTCGTAATCGTACGGGTTCTCTGCGATGCTCTCCAACAGTCGTGCGATTGCCGCAGTCTCCGAGTCTTCGCCCGATATGACGTCCTCCATGGAAAATGGCCGGCCGTTCTTGGGAGCGTCGCTGAGGGGCGACGTGCACACGCGGACGGAGTTCTCGACGGTCAGGTTCGAAATTCTGATGCGCTGTTCCCCGCAACAAATGTACACACCTGCTTACCCTTGAACGCAGCCCGGGGCCTTGTGAGACCAGCAAGGAAATTTGCTCAACACATCCATCGCTTCCAACGACACATTCGAGCATGCACCTCAAAGCTTAACGCTTCGGGCGAGCTCACCGCACGCCACGGCTTGTGAGAGATCTGATTCACATATGATGACACCCGTTATTCCGTTTGCTAGTTGGCTAACAAGCTTACTAGCGCTTGCTGGGGTATCTCAGCGAGAGACATTCTGCTTACTTCACTGAAATGGTTTGGTTTATTTGGGGTTAGTTGGGTACCCCGGTGTCAGAAGGCGCGGCCAAACGGATTCTGGCAAAAAACAAAACAAAAAAAAAAAAAAAAAAAAAAAAGGGAAAAATAGACAGGTTAAATGGAAGGCGGTTTGCTCAATTCATGGATTAATGAAACAACAGCTGATGTCCCAATCCTCGAGAATGCAGCCAAGCTTTGCGTGACACGTAAACCGCACGTATAATCGAATACACCCCAGACCAGCTTGTATCCCGCCACCAATCTGGCACCAATTGGGCGATCGCAAGGATGGCTGGGCGCCTATAGAAGGAAAGCCGTCAAATCAAAGCTCCGAAAGATACTCAATTCTCCTGGTCCCCGGGTCCTTGACTTGCGAGATCAGTTAACCACCCATTGACAACGAGTTAACAAAAAGTTCTTCCCATATGCATTCCTTTTCTTGGCCATGCAGAGTAATTGTCAACGGCAATGTTCATATGTCAGAGGTTTCAGATCGCAGGTCTAATATCCAGGAGCTGGATGATATGTGTCACGCGAATGGTGTCGAACATGAATATCTGCCATCATATTCATTCGATTTTACTCTCATCAAAGGGTCGTTCTAAGAACTCAAGGTAAAAGGAATTCGGAGGTGGCAGCGAATCTTTCAGATTTTGCGGGTTTTTAAAAAGTTGGAATGGATCAGTGCGGAAACAACGCACATAGCCATTTTGATTCAACAAGGATCCTTCCAGGTCATATTGTTAAGTCTTGAAGGAAAGGTGGATTGAACCGCTGAATGGCGTATTTGTTGGATTTAGCTAATTGTGTTTTGCATCGACTTCAGCCGACGTAGGCCTGCATCTTTTGCTTTTCAAAGCTTGCTGTAACCCCCGCTGACGAGACATGAACGCTGAGCCCGGTAAAACGAGCTGCAAGAAGTGCTTCGCACATGAAAGGAAATCTCTGAAACCGCCAATTATGAATCATTACACGTTCACATGCTAGACGATACAATCCACAACATTCTGTCATTAGGCACTCTCGGTCTGACTCTATCGGTAATTGGCGCGCGGGCGCAAGCGAACCGTACTCGATTGCGACTGATGCCACAATTCGTCGAGTCGGTTTGTGAGCGCTTCCAAAATTATTCGCACAGTTTTATCGGAATATGCGACCCCTTTTTTTATTTTTTTATTTTATTTATTTTATTTTATTTTTTTGTTTGTTTCAAATTAGCAAATACTGGATTTCTCAATCACAAAGAAGAACTTTAACCGATACCTACCTTGAGAAATATCAAGAAAGTGTGGGGCAGAGTTATGGAACCGACAATTCTGTCATCCACATGCGCTGTCCGGCTTCGTCCCGGTCGTGATTCCACAGCCATTATCGATAATGCAGCGACGTGTCCAGCTCGCAATCTCTGCATGTTGTTTGCTATCTTTCCTGTTCGTCATCGCCATATTCCGAGGGTTCGAGGTACCGCAGCAAATTTCGAACCGCCTCCCAAATTTCCTCCCTCTGAGTCCCAGTCCGGAACTGGCATGCCATAACGGTTCGTTGGGATTTGGAAAGGTGCTGCTTATCTCTCTTCCTTCGTAACTCCCCCATTGCCAATTGGCCCGCCCTTACGGCGCAGACGGACGGACAGACGCGATGCCATGAGCTTAGCGTTCCGACTGGCAGACATGGATCCAGCCATGGTATGAACACGTATGGTTGTTTCGACTCAATTAAGTAGTATGTTCCTGGAATAAGGGGGGAGGATGTTGCCGTGGTTGCCAGACCCGAAGGCTCTGAAAATCTGCGTGACGCACATATCGGAAGTTGGAGAGCTCACTCGGATGCCTGGAAGGTCTCAAGCTCCGATACATTGCGGTGATTAATCTGAAGAAAATCATTGATGAGGGATGGGAGACCGCATTGATTCTGGAAGGTAATTCGACTTTTTTACCACCAGCAGAACTGAATCAAGATGATACGGACTGGAACATTGATATCAAAGCCCAGCTTTCCCTGATGTCAGACGCCTTGCGTGAGTATCTCAATGGCCGGGATAATGTCACGGCTACCTCCCCGTATGGAATTGGCTGGGATTACTTTTCCTTCGGCCATTGTCTGGAGGGATCAACACATACCCCCTTTGTCGTTGCTAATAAAGTCAGGATCGTTTCAACAGAACGGAAGAACAGTACCTAATATACCCCGACCCAACCGTTCTCCCGCCTTCAAACCAAACAAACACAGATCGCCAAGTCCTCACCGACCTAGCCGTGCCCCCCGGCCACCGGGTCCTCTCCCGCGCGAAAGGCCCCGTATGCATAATGGGCTACGCGCTTACGCTCCTTGGGGCCCAGAAATTAATGTACCGGTACAGTCTGGGTTTCCTGGGAAGTCCACTGGATATCGAGATTATGATTGCATGTACAGAGCGGACACTGCGTTGTTTGGAAGTTAATCCGGCTTTGATTGGCGTTTATAGGGAGCCTGGGTCCGCGACCTTGAAGGTGAGTGATATAGATACGGGTCAGGGGCGGCATCCTGGGGAGAATCCCATGGGTCCACAGAGTGTTAAGGCTTTGATGAGGAGTTTATACGATCGGCACCGCCCAGGGAATACTGGTTGATGTAGACAAGGCTAATATTAAGCGATTGCCTTCGTTTTCTATACAAAAACAGACATCAAAATGAGACAAATCATGACCAAATCTATTTGAAAAGAAATTTCATAACCATTATGTGGATCTCATTAAGCAACGAACAAGCACGTTCTTGCCCGAATTGAGGCGATTCGTAAAAGATCAAATGACGTGGCGGATACAGACTCGGGAGCTATGCTTTCGTCGTTTGATATCTTGACTACTCTCACCGTAATACGGGCTGATTGAGAGCGGAAACCGTTTCCGGCGGGCATGCTAAGAAAGAACCCATCCGAGCTAGAGTGACTCTCATTCAATTAGTTGGACAGGCAATTCTCAGATTGGGATTCCCAACAGCAGCTTTCGACTCATTCGGCAGATTATTGGAGGAAACTTTCCATGAGTGGGAACTACGCGGTACGATTCCAAACTCGGTATCATCAACTCATCAGGTCGACGTCATAGACAACATTTGATGAAATATTGCCAGCTATGAATAATAAAGTGCGCCATTTTGACTCCAATCATCTCCACATTATGGAAAGATGAGCCATCTCACTTGATATGAACGATATATAACGATCGTCTTATTCAGTACTGAGCGTCTTGAGGCTGATTTCCAAGACTCAGTCCGTCTCGTCGCCGAGTTCATTTCTCAGGAGCGCAGCCAATACTGTGTGCAGCGGCGGGTTTACATGCGGTTCCTGGGTTGCAATCGCGGAAAATCAGTCCTCGATGAGTGCAAGTGGTGAACCCCGTTCCGGAGCAAGCTAAGAAACCGAGTTCCGTTTTATCGTCGCACTTACCGACGACTTGTCCATTCTGGGCCCGGGGAAGGCTCAAGGCGGAGGAAACGGTCAGCATGAATGTAACGATCAAGGCGATGGAACGCATTTCGGTGGTATTCGGAGCCTTTGGTGAGGCGGTCTAAATTTTCGGGATGGGAGGAAAATTCAGCGTCCAGTTTTGGTTTGAAAACAAGCAATTCCTCAGACTTTTATACCTTTTCTGACCATTATCAGCCTGGAAAATCTACTGCGTTATGCTTCTTTCCCCGTCTGACTGTAGTGTTCCCAAACAAACCTTGTTTCGGGAATCCTTTTGTCCACCTTGCACATGCAAAAATATCAAAGCATGAAACGCCAATAGTGCAAACCCGGACCACCGTTAATCTTGGCTTGGTCGGAGAAAACAACATTAAGTCGATCCATCTGTATCGATGTGCGAATGGTTTCGGATGTGGAGCCGGTGTCATCCTTCGCCAAGAAAAATGGTACTTCGTCCGGGGGATCAAATGCCCCGCCATCCGGAAGAAGAGTAGTTAGGGCCCCTCTTCATCAGATGTAGAGAATTAAAGCAGAGTGCAATGTGACTGTTAACCAGAACCGGCGCTACATTGTCCCGAAATCGGATTCGATAAAATCAAAAATTTAACGCCTTATTAGATGATGGACAGACAACGTCCAGTATGCATTATAACCATGTGTCTGCGCTTTTAGCTGATTAACCATCCACTCTGGACTAGGGGTGTTGCAACCGAACCAGATCATAAATTATCAAAATTAGAATATCAATCAAGTTGTTTTAAATATTAATTGAGTCAGACTTTCTGAATATAGTATATTGAGCGAGTTAAATAGAGCAGTGTTGCTGATGTAATATAAGTTATTAGCAATTTTTGTGGTTGAATGTAACCGGAATCAATTATAAAGCTAATCATGAATATTTTTCTATTACAACTCTTGTACAATAGGAAACTTTTTCACTACAACATCTCACATCACTGTAAAGATCAGTTTCTGTAGTTAAATAGATTGA
>Ga0335076_10003640_pt1 | contig 15520 bp, 3 predicted proteins | sample Lox_Sample_25_FD_206717 | JGI IMG/M metagenome (GOLD analysis project Ga0335076, IMG submission 206717) | Soil microbial communities from Loxahatchee National Wildlife Refuge, Florida, United States - Lox_Sample_2.5 | ecosystem: Environmental > Terrestrial > Soil > Wetlands | place: USA: Florida...
GTTCGGCAATCCGACGGCGGTGCTGGAGCTCATCCTCACCAAGCTGATGCGCGAGCACGTGACGGTTGCGATCTCGGGCGACGGCGGCGATGAAATTCTTGGCGGTTATGTGCGCTACATGGGCGCGTCGCTGGCGAATCACTATCGCAAGCTCCCGCGGTTCATCACCAAAGGCTTGGTCGCGCATCTCGCCAAGTGGATGAACGACGCCACCGACGGCCGGCACGGCTTCCGCCGCGCGCGCGAATTCGCCGAGTCGGCGTGGATGTCGCAGGAAGCGATGTACCTGAACTGGATCGGATATTTTTCCGAAGCCGAGAAGCAGGAGATGTACACGCCCGGTTTCGCCAGCCAGGTCAGCGGGCACGACTCCGGCGATTTTCTGCGCGCGCTGTTTGAGCGCAGCGAAGTTCTCGATTCGCTCAACCAGCTCGGCTACGTCGATCTCGGTTCGTTCTTGACCGGCAACTGCCTGGAATATTCCGACCGCATGTCCATGGCAAATTCGCTCGAAGTGCGCTGCCCGCTCACCGATCATCGCCTGGTCGAATTTGCGCTGCGCATTCCGCCGCGAATGAAAATCCGCATGATGACGAGCAAATGGATCCTGCGCGAAGCCATGCGCGGAATTCTGCCGCCGGACGTGATCGAGAAGAAGAAAGTCGGATTCAATCCGCCGCTGCCGCAGTGGCTGAACGGTGAGCTGCGGCCGCTGCTCGGGCGTCTGCTCTCGCGCGAAGTGATCGAGCAGCGCGGCATCTTCCAGCCTGGGCCGGTGGCGCGCCTGATTCGCGATCACTTCGAGCAGAAGCGCGACAACGCGCTCAAGATTTGGGCGCTGCTCATGCTCGAGATCTGGCAGCGCATGTACGTCGACAATCAGGCGGAAGAAGAAATTCTGGAAGAGTGTTTTGCGCGTGATTCGGCGGCAGCGGGCGCTGCCGTCTAAGAGTTTCGTATTAGTCTCCCCCGGGTTCCGGCTTAGAAATTTGCGCCTCGCCGCTGGAAATTAGTTCCGTTGGCGGAGCGACGAAAGTGTTTGTAACTCCCTTTATCCTCAGCAATATTTTGAGTGGCGATTGGTTTGCGACAGGGGAATGTTTCCTCAAAGCTGGTCACCGCCGCGGCTGCTCCTCGCCACACAGACGCGGATCCACAGAGCGTCCGAACTTGATTCCTCTGTGTCTCCGTGCCTCTGTGGCAAAGCCGCGCACACCGGAAGGGGAGACCGATTGGGGCAGGTTTTGGCCCGAGTTTGTCCTACAGGGCGGTGGGTCACCTGACCTTCAGCCCAGTGCTCATGGGCCACACGATATCTAGAAAGGGCGAGCACGCGGACGGAGAATACGGCATGAAACCTGGGATCAAAGCAAGCTGTGAGGCAGAACGAGCCCAATTTTCGGCCCAGCCCTCCCCAATCTTGCCGGCGCTCAGGAAGAATTTTTCAGTTAATAAAATTTATTTGGAGTAGGAACGATGAATAAAGCTCGGCATTTTGCACTCCTCATGATTGTTCTCCTCGCCGGCGCGAGCTTCGCGCTGGCCCAGGCGCCGACTCTGTTTTTTACGGACCTCACCAGCGGACCGGCGACTGGCGGCGAGAACAGTAACGGGGTGTACGTCACAATCTACGGCGAACGGTTCGGCACAACCCAAGGCTCTTCCACGGTCACGCTGAATGGATCCAGCTCCGCTCTGCGGGTGGTTACGTGGGGCGCGACCTGGCTGAACATGCAGAAGCTTATTGTGCAGGTGATGTCCGGCGCTGCCAGCGGCAACATCGTGGTCACGGTGAACGGACAGGCCAGCAACGGTCTGCCGTTTACGGTGCGCAGCGGAAACATCTACTTTGTTTCCACCAGCGGCAGCGACAGCAACAGCGGCGCATTTGCCTCGCCGTGGAAGACGCTGATGCAGGCGCGCAACAAGGTCAAGGCCGGTGACACGGTGTACGCCATGAACGGCGTGAGCCAGACCGGCGATGACGGCAGCGGCACCAACGCGGCGTTTTCCAATTTCAATAATGGTGTTTCCGGCACAGCCACCGCCCCCGTCGCCTTTGTCGCATATCCGGGAGCTACGGTTACCGTTGGTTCCAACAGCGGCCCCGAGTACGGCATGCGCACTTACCGCAACTACTGGGTAGTCGCCGGCTTTACCTTCAGCGGCGAGGTGGCGCTGCAGATCAACGGAGCCGACCACGTCTGGGCGATCGGCAACAGCTCGCAGTGCAACAATCCCGATGCTCTGATCCAGGGCTGCAATACCGCGACCCAGAGCACCAACGTCTTCTATTACGGCAACTACGTTCACGACGTGCAGAACCCGAACTCCGATAAAGAAGAGCACACCGTCTACTTCACCACCGATACGAACCACGTGTGGGCGGGCTGGAACACGCTGGCCAACAATCTGACCTGCTACGCCATGCAGTTCCACTCCTCGCCGGTAGGATCGGGCACCGGAAACAATCAGTTTGACCTGCACGTGTTCAGCAACACCATCCACGGCGACGGATGCGCCGGCATCAACTTCGCGACCATCGATCCTTCGCAAGGCACGGTGGAGGCTTACAACAACGTCATCTACCACACCGGCTTGGGCAACACCGATGGCGGGTACGGCGCCTGCATCTTCGCTCCGGGATACACCAACAACGGTCCTGCCGGTTCGGGAACGGTCGAGATTTACAACAATACGTTCTATGACTGCGGGCCTTCGGGATCGTTCGGCCAGGCGGCGATTCTGGTTTTGGCATCCGACAACGGCAACCTGAAATATCACCTGCGAAACAACATTTTTTATTCCGTCAGCAGCCAGGAAGCCTATCTGCTCCAGGACAGCGGGGGATTCAGCTCGTTCTCCTGCGCGGCCGGCGACAATGACTTCTTCGGCAACGGCGGCGTGCCCAGCGGGTGCGGCGCCGGCAACCTCAACGTCAATCCGAACCTGACGAGTCCTTCGACCGGCGACTTCCACCCGCAGTCGGGAGCTCCAGTGCTGGCCGCGGGTTTGGCCATCACCGGCCTGACGACCGACCTGGATGGCATCTCGCGTCCGGCGACGCCGAGCATTGGGGCATATGAGTTTCCCGGCACGGCCGCAGTCGCGCGACCGAATCCGCCGACCAACCTCCAAGTAACCGTGCAGTAGACTGCCCGAACCCTCGAAGAGGCCGCGCTCAAAGCAGGCGCGGCCTTTTCTTTTTCCCTAGGGGTATGCAAAATCCCTGGGGCAAGAAGGGCGAATTGCGTCCGCATAAATTGCCCCACATGCTGCAATCTTTTGCGGCCGGCCTTTGGCGCTGGCTTGCGTCTGCGACTAACTTATTGAAATCGCGGTAGATATTCGGACGGTCTGAGCACGCGCTGCGGCAAAGACCTTGCGACTTAAGGGGCTGAGGCCGCATGGAGCGGAAACCATAACCTGTGCCTAGCCCCGTAACTCTCGCCAGCCCGCAGAGCCCGATCATGGAAGCATCGGTGGCGCCGGCGCGCCGCCGAAAGCTCAAAGTCTTTGTAATGGACTTGTGCTGTTTCATTCCCTTCTACACCAGCCAGCTCTGCCAGGCGCTTGAAGAACAGGAGATCGACGTTACGCTGGGCTCCATCCGCTACTACCTGCAGCCGGGTTATTTCCGGCGCATTGGACTGCGCAATCAACCCGGTCTCATGGATGTGGCGGGCAGGTTCACGATCAAGAACAAGCTGCTGCGCCGGCTATTCAAAGTTTCCGAGTGCTGCGTGAATCTGGCGGCACTGGCGCTGCGCTTTCTGTTTTCAAGGCCGGACGTGCTGCATGTGCAATACCTGGCGCTGCTCGATTTTGGCGTTCCCGTGGAGTACTGGTTCGTGCGCTTCGCCAAGCTGCTGGGCATCCGGATCGTGCACACGGTGCACAATGTCTTGCCGCTCGATAGCGGCGAAAAGCGCCGGCCGGGCTACAGCAAACTCTACAAAACCGCAGACCTGCTGATCTGCCACGGCAAAGAAGCCAGAGCCCGGCTGGTCGAAGAATTCAAAGTCCCTGCCGGGAAGATTGTCGTGGTGCCGCATGGGCCGATGTTCGCCAATGCCCAACAAGTCCGGCCGCTGGAAGCGCGGAACATGCTGGGCTTTCGGCCGGAAGAAGTCATCGTTCTGTGCTTCGGCGTGATCAGCCCGTACAAAGGGATCGACTGGCTGGTGCGGGCGTGGGAGAAAGTTCCGGATAAACAGAATGCCTGCCTGATGATTGCTGGCACGGGAGACGCGGCGCTGCTGGCATCGATCGAGCAGGACGTGCGCGACCTCGGCATCGCCGATTCGGTTCGCCTGCACCTGAAATTCGTTCCGGCAGAGATGGTGCCCGCGTTCTACCAGGCCGCCGATGTGCTGGCCTATCCTTATCGCGAGAGCACGACCAGCGGCGCAATTACCACCGGCATCGGCTACGGCAAGCCGATCGTCGCCACCGGCCTTCCCACGATTCGCGAGATTCTTCGCGAGGGCGAAACCGCCCTTCTAGTCGAGTGCGGCAACCAGGCCGAGCTGGCCAGCGCGCTTTCGCAACTGATTCACGATTCCACGCTGCGCGCCCGCATGGGGGCAAGCGTTGCAGCATTGAGCCGGCGCTGGAGCTCCTGGGAAGCCATCGCCGAACGAACCCGCCAGTGCTATGAAGCAGTGCTCTCCTGCACCGTCGCAGCGCGAGTGAAGTAGGCAGCGCCCAGGCGCGAAGGGTATTTTGATTTGTTAACTGAAGCGTTAATGCGCTGACCCGGCCATCCACAGTTCCCGCCACCAAGGGCCCCGCAGAAAGTTGCGAACAGCCCTCTGAATGCTCAAATCCAAAGAACGTGCAGTTTGCCGCTTTCAGCCCACTCAATCACGCAAAACAGACCGCATTAGCGCCCAAAACGTTGACAAATCTTGACAATCCAGCAGCGCGCTAACCACTTGCACAACCATCGCAAAGTCCTGCAGCTTCGCCCGGCAGCGCTTGATTCCGGATGTGAGTTCGTCCGAATTCCGAATTGGGAATAAAGGAGATATCGGCGTTCTGCCGGCCCCGGCGTGGAATTTACATGGCGAACCAAGTGCTTGACTAGCAAGGCATGAAACGCAAGGGGCTCATTGTCTCCCTGTTTGCCATTTGCCTGTTGGCATTGGTCTTCCCCACCCATGCCGCGGCGGCAAACCCGATATTGGTCATCACCAGCACGTCGAATCCTTTTACCGGCTTCGTGCCGGAGATCCTGCACACGGAAGGATTCAACGAGCTTGACACGGCTGATATCTCAACGGTAACCAGCACCACGCTCGCGGGCTACGACCTGGTTGTGCTCGGCGACATGACCCTGACGGCTACGCAGGCGTCCACGATCACCACGTGGGTGAACGGCGGCGGCAACCTGATCGCGCTGCATCCCGACCATCAGCTGGCGGGGCTGCTGGGCCTGACGGCCTCGAGCTCCCAGTTGTCCGACGCCTATGTGCTGATGACCACGGCGAGCGGACCCGGCGTTGGACTTGTAGGGCAGACGATCCAGTTTCACGGGCCCGCGGACCTGTACACGGTGAATGGCGCGACTACCTACGCCACCCTGTACTCGAGCTCCAGCACCGCGACCTCGAATCCGGCCGTCACTTTGGCCACCGCCGGCTCCGGTCAAGCAGCCGCCTTCACTTACGACCTGGCGCGCTCGGTGGTTTATACGCGCGAGGGCAATCCCGCCTGGACCGGCCAGGCGCGCGATTCCGCCAACGCTCCTCCCATCCGTTCCTACAACCTCTGGTACGGCGGCTCGGTCGCCGACTATATCGACTGGAACAAGATCCAGATTCCGCAGGCCGACGAACAGCAGCGCCTGCTGGCCAATTTGATTTTGCAGATGAACTCGGGCAAGAAGCCGCTGCCGCGCTTCTGGTATTTGCCCAGCGGGTTCAAAGCCGCCGTGGTGATGACCGGCGACGATCACGGTTCCTACTACGGCAGCAGCGCGACGGCGAACCGCTTCAGCGATTTCATTGCCGCCAGCCCGGCCAATTGCTCGCTGGCCAACTGGCAATGCGTGCGCGGCACGGCGTACCTGTTCCCCAAAGTCATTGCGACGAACTCGCTGACCAACACTCAAATCGCGAACTACATCGCGCAAGGATTCGAAGTCGGGGTGCACGTGGACTCCGCCACCGATTGCCAGGATTGGACGACCACGCAGCTCGACGCGCAGTACACGACGTTCCTGTCGTCGCTGGCTTCGCAGTATCCGGCGATTCCCGCGCCGCAGACGCACCGCATGCACTGCGTCTCCTGGAGCGACTACGATTCGCAGCCCACGATTGAACTGAAGCACGGCATCCGCTTCGATACCACCCACTACTACTGGCCGGCGAGCTGGATCAACGACCGCCCCGGCCTGCTCACCGGTTCCGGCATGCCGATGCGCTACACCGATCGCAACGGCAACGTGATCAACGTCTATCAGGCCGCAACGCAGATGACCGACGAGTCCGGCCAGAGCTATCCGTTGCACATCAATACGCTGCTCGACAACGCGCTGAGCGGGACCGCTTATTACGGCGTCTTCACCGCCAACATGCACAACGACGCCACCGATTACCCCGGCCCGGGAGCGGCGTACATCGTGGCTTCGGCGCAGGCGCGCGGTGTGCCCATCGTCACCTCGCTGCAGATGCTGCAGTGGCTCGACGGCCGCAACGGATCTTCCTTCAATTCCCTCGCCTGGAGCGGCAACGTACTCAGCTTTTCGGTCACCGTCGGCACCAATGCGAACAATTTGCAAGCGATGCTGCCGACCAACTTCGGCTCGCTGGGATTGAACAGCCTTCTGCTGAGCGGAAGCCCGGTCACCTACCAGTTTAAGACCGTCAAGGGCGTGCAGTACGCCGTGTTCTCGGCCAGCGCGGGCAGTTATCAGGCAACCTATGGCGGCGCGCCGCTGTTCAGCGTCTCCGGCGCCATCACGCCCGGCCCGCTGGGCGCCGGAACCACCGTCACCGCGACTGGTCCGGTCACTGTGAGCGCCACTGCGGACAACTACGGAAACTATTCTCTGAACGGCCTGCCGAGCGGGACCTATACGATTACGCCCGCCAAAACCGGCCTGACGTTCAACCCCGCTTCACAAAGCGTGGCGGTTGCCGGCGCTAATGTCGCGGCGGTGAATTTCGCCATGGTTCAGACCTGCCCCTGCAGCCTGTGGATGAACGCGGTGGCTCCGGGCACCGCCAACAGTGGGGACAACAGCGCGATCGAGGTTGGAGTCCGCTTCAAGTCAGACGTCGCCGGCAACATTACCGGCGTTCGCTTCTATAAGAGCAGCTCGAACACCGGTACGCACACCGGAACCCTGTGGTCGAATACCGGCACCAAGCTGGGAACGGCCACCTTCAGCGGTGAGACCGCCTCCGGTTGGCAGCAGGTGAACTTCGCGACGCCGGTGGCGATTACTGCTAACACGGTGTACGTCGCCTCCTATCACACGACCACGGGCGATTACGCGGACGATGCCGGCTACTTCGCCAGCAGCAGCTTCGACAATCCGCCGCTGCACGCGGTTCTGGATGGAAGCGGCGGCGCGAACGGCGTTTACAAGTACGGATCGAGCGCCTTTCCGAACAGCACATACAACTCCGACAACTACTGGGTCGACGTGGTTTTCAGCCCGTCGAATGCCACGTACAGCCTCTCCGGGACAGTGAGCGGCCCCGGCGGCAGCGGCGCGACCGTGAAGCTGACCGGCGCGGCGACGGCGAGCACCACCGCCGATAGCAATGGCAACTTCACTTTCACGGGCCTCGCGAATGGCTCCTACACGGTGACGCCCAGCAAGACCGGCTTCACCTACACGCCTGCCAGCCAGGCAGTGACGGTATCGAACGCCAACGTAACCGGCGTCAGCTTCAGCACAGTCTCGTACAGCTTGTCGGGCAACGTCAGCGGACCGGGCGGAAGCGGCGCCACTGTGACCCTGACTGGAACCGCCAGCGCTTCGACCACGGCGGACACCTCCGGCAACTACAGCTTCACCGGCTTGGTTAATGGCTCGTACACGGTGACGCCGAGCAAGACCGGCTTCACCTTCACTCCGGCCAGCACCACCACGAGCATCAGCAGCGCGAACCTGACCGGCGTCAACTTTGCGACCGTCACCTACACGATCTCGGGAACCGTGACCGGTCCGGGCGCCTCGGGCGCGACGATTACGCTCACCGGTTCGGCCACCGGAAGCACCACTACCAACAGCTCGGGCAGCTACACTCTCACCGGCGTAGCTCCAGGTTCGTACACGGTGACGCCAACGCTTTCCGGCTATGGCTTCACGCCCTCGAGCCAGGCCGTGACGGTCACGAATGCCAACGTGTCCGCCGTGAACTTCAGCACCGCGGTTGCGACCTACACGCTCTCCGGCACGATCAGCGGAGTTGGCGGCCCCGGCGCGACCGTGACTCTCAGCGGAACCTCCGCCGGATCCGCCACCGCGGACAACGCGGGTAATTTCAGCTTCACCGGCCTCACCAACGGCTCCTATACGCTAACGCCCAGCAACACTGGTTACACATTCAGCCCGGCCTCCCAGCCAGCGACCATCAACGGCGTCAGCGTGACGGGAATGAGCTTCTCCAGCTTCCAGGTCTGCCCGTGCACGCTGTGGCCGAGTACCACAGTGCCGGCGAATCCGTCGGCCAACGACCCCAGCGCGATTGAAGTCGGCGTGCGCTTTACCTCCGATGTTGCCGGCTTCATCACCGGTCTCCAGTTCTACAAAGGATCGGGCAACACCGGCACGCACATCGGCAATTTGTGGTCGAACACCGGCACGCTGCTGGCGACCGCGACCTTCACCAATGAAACCGCCTCGGGATGGCAGTCGGTGAGCTTTGCCTCCCCGGTGGCGGTTGCGGCCAACACCACTTACGTGGCCTCTTACCACACCACCGCCGGCAACTACGCGGCGGACCAGAGCTACTTCGCCGGCGGGGCCTACAACAACCCGCCGCTGCACGCAATCCAGGATGGAACTTCCAACGGCTCGAACGGCATCTTCCTCTACGGCAACAGCGCGTTCCCGACTGGAACCTACCTTTCCACTAACTACTACGTGGACGTTACCTTCACGAGTGCTGGCGCCTACAGCATCTCCGGCACGATCAGCGGCACGGGCGGCAGCGGCGCAACCGTCAGCTTGACCGGAACTTCGACGGCGGTCACGACCGCCGACGCTAACGGCAACTACACCTTCACCGGTCTGAACAACGGAACCTATACCGTCAGCCCGACCAAAACCGGCTACAACTTCACCCCGTCGAGCCAGGGCACGACGATCAACGGCGCCAACATTACGGCGCTGAACTTCAGCACCGCGACCTACACGCTCTCCGGCACCATCAGTGGAGCGGGCGGGGTCAACGCGGCAGTGGCGCTGACCGGCTCTGCTACGGCGAGCACGACCGCCAATGCCTCCGGCGCTTACAGCTTCACCGGCCTCACCGGCGGCACCTACACCGTGACGCCCAGCTTGACGGGCTTCACCTACACGCCGCCGAACCAGAGCGTCACCATCAGCAACGCCAGCGCGACCACCGTGAACTTCAGCTCGGCATCGGTGCCGACGTACACGGTTTCGGGCACCATCACCGGCTCGGTGGTGAGTGGAGTGACGCTGCAACTCACCGGCTCGGCCACGGCAAGCACCACCACCAACACTTCCGGCGCCTACAGCTTTACGGTTGCAGCCGGGTCTTACACCATCACCCCGAGCAGCACGGGCTATCAGTTCAGCCCCGGCAGCCAGGCCGTAACGGTCACAAGTGCGGCCGTGAGTGGTGTGAACTTCACCAGCTCGGTGGCGACGTACACCCTGCAAGGCACCATCAGCGGCGCGGGCGGCAGCGGCGCGACCGTCACCTTGAGCGGTCCGGTGGCGGGCAGCACCACCGCGGACACCTCCGGCAACTTCACCTTCACTGGCCTGACGAACGGCGCTTACAGCATCACCCCGAGCAAGACCGGCTACAGCTTCAGCCCGTCCGCGCAGGCGGCGACGGTCAGCAACGCCAACGTTACCGGCATGAGCTTCAGCAGCTTCGCGGCCTGTCCGTGCAGCATCTGGACCAGCACCACGACGCCGGGGAACCTGGCCAGCGATCCTAACCAGACGGAGCTCGGTGTGCGCTTTACTTCCGACGTGGCGGGCGTGATCACCGGCATCCGCTTCTACAAGGGCACCACCAACACCGGCACGCACATCGCCCACCTGTGGAACAACAGCGGCACGCTGCTGGCGACCGCAACCTTCAGCGGCGAGACCGCCTCGGGCTGGCAGCAGGTGAGCTTCTCCACCCCGGTGGCGATCACCGCCAACACGGTGTATGTGGCCTCCTACAACACCAGCTCCGGCAACTACTCGTACGACCAGAACTACTTTGCCAGCGCGGCGTATAACAACGCTCCGCTGCACGCCATCCAGGACGGAACCAGCTCGGGGTCGAACGGCATTTTCCTCTACGGCACGAGCGCGTTCCCGACCGGAACCTATCTCTCCACCAATTACTACGTTGACGTGGTCTTCAACACGGCGGAGAGCATCTCGGGAACGATCAGCGGACCCGGCGGGCCGGGCGCCACGGTCAATCTGACCGGCGCGGCCACTCAGAGCGTTACCGCCGATAGCAGCGGCAATTACACCTTCACCGGCCTGGCGAACGGCAGCTACACGGTTACGCCGAGCCACACCGGCTTCACCTTCACCCCGGCGAGCCAAGCGGTCACGCTTAACAATGCCAACGGGACGGCCAACTTCAGCACCGTCACCTACACGCTCTCCGGGACGATCAGCGGCACGGGCGGCAACGGCGCGACGGTGAACCTCACCGGCGCAGCCACCGCAACCACGACCGCCAACACGTCAGGCGCTTACAGCTTCACCGGCCTGGCGAACGGCTCCTATACGGTGACTCCGAGCCACACCGGCTACGGGTTTACTCCCACCAGCCAGAACGCGACGGTGAACGGCGCGAACGTGACCGGAATCAACTTCACCGCCGGCGTTCCGACGTACAGCATCTCGGGAACGGTCTCGATGCCCGGAGGCAACGGCGCGACGGTGAGCGTCACCGGCACTTCCACCGCCTCTGCCACTGCCGACGCCAACGGCAACTACACCATCAGCGGCCTGGCGAACGGCAGCTACACGGTCACGCCGACGAAAACCGGCTACACCTTTACGCCGACTAACCAGGCAGTCACGATCAGCAGCGCGAACGTGACCGCGATCAACTTCACCACCATCTCCTACAGCATCTCCGGGACGATCAGCGGTGCAGGCGGTGCGTCGGCGACCGTGAACCTCACGGGAGCGGCCACTGCCACGGCGACCGCCGATGCCAACGGCAACTTCAGCTTTAGCGGCCTGGGCAACGGCGCTTACACGGTCACTCCGAGCAAGAGCGGATACGCCTTTACGCCTCCAAGCCAGGCAGTGACGATCAGCTCCGCGAGCGTGACCGGGGTTAGCTTTAGCTCGGCGACGGCGACCGGGTTCTCGATCTCCGGCACCATCAGCAACGCCGGCGGCAACGGGGCGACAGTCACGCTGACCGGCGCCGCGAGCGCGACCACGACCGCCAGCGCTACTGGGACCTATACCTTCAGCAATCTGGCCAATGGCTCATACACCGTCACGCCGAGCAAGACGGGCTACATTTTCACTCCGGCAAGCACAGCGGTGACGGTGAACGGCGCCAATGCCACGGCGAACTTCACTTCGACGGCGCAGTTGGCCATCGACAAGACGGTTTCGACCGATCGCACCACCAATTCCACGTCTCTGGTTTCACCCGCGGTCACTACCTCGAGCGCCAACGAGCTGCTGCTGGCGTTCGTCTCCACCGATGCCACCGGCGCCGGGATCACCGTAACTCAGATGACGGGTGGCAGCCTGACCTGGACGCTGGTGAAGCGCACCAATACGCAGCTCGGAACGTCGGAGATCTGGCGCGCCTTCTCGGCGACCACGGTCTCGAACGCCACGGTAACGGCAACCCTGTCGCAGAGCGTCCCGGCTTCGATCACGGTGGTCACCCTCACCGGCGTAGACACCACGGGCACGGGCGGCTCGGGCGCGATCGGCGCCACTGGCACCGGCAATTCGGCCAAGGGAGCGCCCACCGCGTCGCTGACCACCACCCGCAACAATTCGTGGGTGTTCGGCGTGGGCAATGACTACGACAAAGCCAGCGCACGCACCGTGGGCAGCGGCCAGACCATGGTTCATCAGGACGTGGCGACCTCCAACGGCGACACCTACTGGGTGCAGCGGCAGACCAACACCACGCCGACTTCGGGCACGTCCGTGACGATCAACGACACGGCCCCGACCGGCGATCGCTACAACTTGAGCACTTGCGAGGTTCTGCCTGCGCAGTAAGCAGGCGCAGTTTTGAAGAAGCAAAACGGTTCGATTGGTTCTGTGGTTTGGGCTACTTTAAGGAGCTTTGCCATGAGTAAGCGCGCCATCGTTTTCGTAACCTTGTTGTTTCTGGCCGCGGCGCTGATGTTCAGCGCCAGCGCCTGGGCTTCTTGCACCGCGCCCGCGAACGCGATCGAAGCCGAGAACTGCATCACCACCGGCTCGACGCCGCAGAGCGTGTGGGACGTGGGCACGCCGCCCAACAGCGGCACCGGCGACTCCAGCATCCAAGGATTCACCGACAACATCAGCGTCGACGTTGGCCAGACCATCAACTTCAAGGTCAGTACTCCCGCGACTGCCTTCAAGCTGGACATCTACCGCATGGGGTACTACCAGGGCAACGGCGCGCGCCTGATCACCACGCTGCAGGGTACTCCGCACACTCAGCCGAACTGCCTGACCAATTCCTCGACCGGCCTCTATGACTGCGGCAACTGGAGCGTGTCGGCCTCATGGACGGTGCCGGCCACCGCGGTCTCGGGCATTTATTTTGCCCGCGCCACGCGCACCGACACCGGCGGCGCCAGCCTCATCGTGTTTGTCGTGCGCAACGACGCCAGCACCTCGGCGATTCTGTTCCAGGCGTCGGACACGAGCTGGCAGGCCTACAACCCCTACGGCGGACAGAATCTTTACGGCTGCGGCGGCTGGGACCTTACCTGCCGCGCCTACAAGGTGAGCTACAACCGGCCTTTTACCACCCGCGACTTCGAGCAGGAAATGGATACCTTCGTGTTCAGCAACGAGTATCCGATGGTGCGCTTCCTCGAAGCCAACGGTTATGACGTTTCCTATTTCACCGACACGGACACCGACCGCAACGGCTCTCTGATCCTGCAGCACAAAGTGTGGATGTCCAACGGCCACGACGAGTACTGGTCGGCCAATCAGCGCAACAACATCGTTGCCGCGCGCAATGCGGGCGTACACCTCGCCTGGTTCAGCGGCAACACCATGTTCTGGAAGACGCGCTGGGAAAACAGCACGGATGGCAGCAACACTCCGTACCGCACCCTGGTCTGCTACAAGGAGACCAACGGCGACGTGACCGACCCGCTCGACAAATCTCCCACTTGGACGTGGACCGGCACCTGGCGCGATCCTACGAACAGCCCGCCGGCCGATGCTGGCCTGCCGGAGAACGCGGTCAAGGGCAACATCTTCCGCATGAACGGCGGACAGGATGCCACCATGCAGGTGCCGTCCACCGACGCCAAGATGCGCTTCTGGCGCAACACCACCGTTGCCAACGCCAGCGGTACAACCAACCTCGCGCCCGGCACCGTTGGTCCCGAGTTTGACGACGACGAAGACAATGGCTTCCGCCCGGCCGGCTTGTTCCAGCTCAGCGCCACGACGATCACCGATTCCGGCAATTACCTGCTGGACTATGGCGTCACCTACGGCTCCGGCACGTCGACCAACGAGTTAACCATGTACCGCCATCCCAGCGGCGCGCTGGTGTTCTCCACCGGGACCTACCGCTGGTCATGGGGCCTGGACAAGAACCACGACGACACAGCCGAGGGCGGGAGCACCAACACCGCCATGCAGCAGGCAACCATCAACCTGCTGGCGGACATGGGCGTCCAGCCGGCAACCCTGATCTCAGGGCTGACGCTGGCGACGCAGTCGACGGACACCACTCCGCCGGCTTCGACCATCACTTCTCCGGCACAGAACGCAACCATTGCCTCGGGGACGAAAGTCACGATCAGCGGCACCGCAGCCGACACGGGTGGCGGTCAAGTCGCGGGAGTAGAAGTTTCTGTTGACGGCGGCAACACCTGGCATCCCGCCACCGGCAAAGCCACATGGACGTATACCTGGTCCGCATCCGGCAATGCCAGCACTACCATTAAGAGCCGCGCTGTCGATGACAGCGGCAATTTGGAGAACCCGTCCGCGGGCGTCACCGTGACCGTGGGCTCGGGCAGCCAGACTTGCCCCTGCACCATCTTCGGCAGCGCTACTCCGTCCACCTCCGATGAAGGCGCGGATTCGCCCAGCGAGTTGGGCGTCCGCTTCAAGTCTGACGTAGCCGGCAACATCACCGGCATCCGCTTCTACAAGAGCGCCGCCAACACCGGCACGCACGTCGGCAACTTGTGGAACAGCAGCGGTACGAACCTGGCGACCGGCACCTTCGCCAATGAAACCGCCTCCGGATGGCAGACCCTGACCTTCGCCACCCCGGTTGCGATCACTGCCGGAACGTACTACGTGGCCAGCTACTTCAACACCGTTGGCCACTACGCCGAGGACGATAACTATTTCACCTCGGCTTACGACAATGCTCCGCTGCACGCGGCGCAGGATGGCGTTCCCGGCGCCAACGGTGTTTACATCTACAGCTCCACCAGCGCCTTCCCGAACTCGTCATGGGAATCGGCGAACTACTGGGTCGATGTAGTCTTCGCGCCGGCGTCCACCACGGTTGACGTGTCCTCGGTCGCGGTGAATCCCACGTCGGTGAGCGGCGGCACGACCTCTGTCGGCACGGTTACCTTGAACGCGGCTGCAGGGAGCTCGGGTATGCAGATCGCGCTCTCGAGCGACAACACTGCTGCGGCTTCTCCAAGCGTCAGCAGCGTGACCGTCCAGAGCGGACAAACCTCGGCCACGTTCGTGATCAATACGCAGACCGTTGCGTCGACGGCGACGGCCCACATCACTGCCAAGGACCCGAACAACGTCTCGGTGCAGGCGACTTTGACGGTCACTCCGCCGCCGGCGTTGTCTTCGGTCACCATCAATCCCACGACGGTGGTGGGCGGCAACGGCTCCACCGGAACCGTGACCCTCACCGGGCCCGCGACTGTTCCCGGCATTCAGGTGAATCTCTCGAGTGACAGCGCATCGGCGCAGGTTGGCTCGAACGTCATCGTGCCCACGGGTGCGACGACGGCAACCTTCCCGATCACGACATCGCAGGTGGGCACCGCAACCACGGCGCACATCTCCGGCACCTACAACAACGTCACGCCGACGGCGGCGACGCTCACCATCAACCCGCTGACCATCAGCTCGGTGAGCATGAATCCG
>Ga0335076_10003642_pt1 | contig 15506 bp, 18 predicted proteins | sample Lox_Sample_25_FD_206717 | JGI IMG/M metagenome (GOLD analysis project Ga0335076, IMG submission 206717) | Soil microbial communities from Loxahatchee National Wildlife Refuge, Florida, United States - Lox_Sample_2.5 | ecosystem: Environmental > Terrestrial > Soil > Wetlands | place: USA...
CGGCCGCAGCAGCTGCACTACTCGGCCCCGTCCGTTGATGGCGGTGGGCACGTGGAACACAGCCGGGGGCCGGCCGTGCCGGACGAGTTCGCTCATGTCGGACGCAACGACCCGTGCCCCTGCGGTTCCGGGCGCAAGTACAAGCGCTGCCACGGCGACCCCAGGATGCGCCCGGACGCCTGAGCGTCGGCGCTGCTCAGCCCGGCACCCGGCGCGGCTCTCCCGGGTCCCCCCAGGGGACCCCCAAGCCCGGCGGGACCGCCACGGCCCAACCTGGATGCCGGCTAGCCCTATATTTCGCACATGGCCCGCTGACCTGCGGTGATGATCGGGGCGGCATCTCGGCGCGTGCCGTTGACCAGCCAAAACATGGTCATATGCGGGAAACGGGGCTAGCCGGTCTCGATTTCGGTGCAGAGCCATCGCTCCGGACGCCCGGGCCTGCCGGGTGCGGGCCGGCGTGCGGGCTCGTGCTCGAAGCGCATGGCCAGGGCGCGTGATCGCGGCCCGAAACTGACCACCACGGTCATCTCCACCACGCGCGCAGCGGGCTGGGACGTCATGATGCGCCTGATCCTGGGCCGCTCGCCGGAGAAGAGCGCCTGGCTGATGAGATTGATCTGCGCGCGGACGGGTTCGGTCGTCCAGGGGACGAGCTGCCGCGGAGAGCGGGAGCCCGCCAGGACCTCCACGATCGCCTGAGCGAATCGCGCGGGCCACGCGGTACCGCGGCCCGGGCTGCTGGTCTGTGCCGGGCTGCTGGTCTGTGCCGGGCTGCTGCCAAGGCCCACAGGAACACCGAACATCGCTGGGGCATCAGCCGTGGCGGCGGCACTGGAGGTAGGTTCCTGGCCGGGCGCCGACGGCGACGCCGTCTGCGGAGCCGGCTCGGACGATGCGGCCGAGTCAGCCAGCGGTTCGGCAGGATCCGCTGTCTGACTGACGGTCCGGGAGTTCGCCGTGGCCGCCGGACACGCGGTGCCGTGGATCTCGCAGTCGTAGGGCGGCCAGCCCGCGGGGACCCGGACGAGCCGCAGCCCGGACCAGGCGGTCGCTGACTCCGGTGCCGTCGGCCCGGCCGCGGTGGGTACCGTTGCCCCCGGTGCCACCGACCTGGCCGCGACCCCCGCGGCTGGTTCAGGTCGCGGTGCGACCCCCGCAGTTGGTCCAGGTGCGCCCGCCGCGGCCTGGCCCGGCGCGGCCGCCGCCGGCCGGGGCGGGGACGGCTCGAGCGGGATGTACGGGCCGGAGGCGCCGGGCGGGGTGGGCGAGAGGGTCCTCGACGGCATGTTCCCGCCTCCCGGGTCCGGAGAATGCAAACGGTTGCGAACGCTTCCTTGCGGCCTCGTTCGCATCGGGCTCCGGCTGGACTCTTTGTACCTCAGGCTGCCGACATTTCGGTATTCTGCCTGGTCACCCACCCTTCACGAGTCCGACGAGCGATGTTCCCTGATTAGACGAACAAGCGTTTAAAATTGTTATTGTGATTAATGGTACAGAATTTCGGGGTGTCATCACGGACTGGGGCGGGGTGCTGACGACCCCGATCCTCGCCACGGTCCAAGCCTGGATCCAGGCCGACAGCATCGACTGGGACAGCTACCGGGTCGTGATGCGCTCGTGGGTTTCCGAGGCCTACGACGCCAACGGCAGCCCGAACCCGATCCACGCGCTCGAGCGCGGCGAGTGCTCGGGCGCCCAGTTCGAGCAGATTCTCGCCGCTCAGCTGTTCCGGGTGGACGGCGGAGCCGTTGTCGCCGAAGGGCTGCTGGAGCGTATGTTCGCAGCCAGCGCGCGGGTCCCCGCTATGTACGACATGATCAGAACGCTCCGCCGCGCCGGGCTCCGGACCGCGCTGCTGTCCAACTCGTGGGGCGGCGATGAGTATCCGCGCGCGGACTTCCCTAGCCTGTTCGATGCCGTCGTGATCTCGGGTGAGTGCGGGATGCGTAAGCCGGAGCAGGGAATCTTCCTGCACACAACCAGGATTCTGGGCCTGGAGCCGCGCGAGTGCGTCTTCATCGACGATATCGAGGCGAACGTAGCCGCGGCCGAAGCCTGTGGCATGACTGGCGTGCACCACGCCGACGCGCCACAGACGGTGGCGGCGCTGCAGGATCTGCTCGGTGTGCCGCTCGCGGAGGCGCAGCCCACGGCGTCAGCAGTGGGGTCCGAGACACCTGGCAACGCGATGCGATAACCGCGCGGGCGCGGTGGTGACGACCGGGCTAGCCTGTCAGGCGTGGCGGACTATCCGCATCCGTCCAGCCAGGGCCGGTCCGCGAACATGAGGGCCAACCGGCGGACCGATACCAAGCCTGAGCTGGCGCTACGGCACGCTCTGCACCGGCTCGGCTACCGGTATCGCAAGGATTACCGGCTCGACCTGGCCAGCGGCCGGCGGGTTCGGCCGGACATCGCGTTCACCGCGCGGAAGGTGGCCGTCTTCGTGGACGGCTGCTTCTGGCACGCCTGCCCAGACCACGGGTCCAAGCCGCGGGCGAACGAGTGGTACTGGAGCCCGAAGCTGATCAAGAATGTCGAGCGGGACCGGGTCAACGACGCGGCCCTGATCCTGGCCGGCTGGACCGTGGTCCGGCTCTGGGAGCACGTGCCGCTGGACCAGGCCATCGCGGCCGTGGTCACCGCGCTCACCGCGAACGGCACGGTCGGCCCGGCGAGCGCACCCGGCCCGGCCAGCGCACCCGGCCCGGCCAGCGCAGCCGGCCCGATCGGCGCAGCCGACCCGACCAGTATGACCAGCGAGAACAGTCCGCCGGACCAAGCCCAGCCGAGAGACGGGCAAGCCGGGGACGACTCGCCTGGCTGACGTCCCCGGGCTGTGGCAGACTCTGGGGCACCATGCGCGTATTCCTGCCTTCGACGCTTCCGGCGATGGCCCGGGCCCTGCGGGTCGGCCAGGTCAGCCCGGGCCCGGGCCCAGGCCCAGGTTCGGGTGCAGGCTCCGGCCCAGGTTCGGGCCCAGGTTCGGGTGCAGGCTCGGGCCCGATGGCCGGGTTCGCCGTCACGCCCGCGCTGCGCGAGGCGTATGCCAGCGGCGACGAGGAGGAACTCGAGTACGTGGCGCTGGCCGAAGCGGCCCGGGCCTCGCTGCGGCTGATCGCCCAGGACCCGGCCGCCCCGCCCCGCCGCGTGGTCCTGGCCGCCGAGATCCCGGCCGGGCAGGTAAAGCCGGACGCCAGCGACGACGAGCCCGCCCGGGTTCTGATCGGCGCGGCCATCCCGACAGACCGCCTGGCCGCGGCGCACGTCGACGACACGCAGGCCGGCCCCGATGTGCGCGTCGCGGTCGGCGCCCTGGTCGCCGCCGACGCGGGCGACGAGGACGCCAAGTTCGCCGTGGACGGGGCGGAAGGCCACGAACTCGGCTGGTACGCCACCCAGGAACTGTCCTACCTGGCCGATTGACCGGCTCCCTGGCCCGCGCAACGGCCCAGGGCAAGGGCCGTGCCAGCGCAAGGGCGCGCCAGGGCAAAGGCCGGTGCCAGGGCAAGGGCCGCGCCAGGGCAAGGGCCGCGCAGGGCAAAGGCCGGTGCCAGGGCAAAGGCCGGTGCCAGGGCAAGGGCCGGCGTCGGCCGGGCGCCGCCAGGTCGGCACCGCATACCGGGCACCCGCCGGGTCGTGGCACGATACGGATATCCACAACACACGCGACGAACGCCAGGAGCGACCGTGATGGACGCCGTCTCCAGGACCCCTCTGCCGGTCAACGAGCCGGTCAGGCAGTACCAGCCGGGCAGCCACGAGCGGGCCGTGCTGGAGAGCAAGATTAAGGAACTCGTCGGCCAGCGGACCGAACTCACCATGACCATCGCCGGCCGCCAGCAGCTGCCGGACGGCGACCTGATCGACGTCGTGCAGCCGCACAACCGTCACAGCATCCTCGGCCAGCTGGGCAACGCGACCGAGATGGACGTGGCCGCCGCGGTATACGCGGCCAAGCAGGCGGCGCCCGGCTGGCGCGCGCTCAGCTTCGAGGACCGGGCCGCGATCTTCCTCAAGGCGGCCGAACTCCTCGCCGGGCCGTGGCGCGCCACGCTGAACGCCGCCACCATCCTCGGCCAGTCCAAGTCCCCGTATCAGGCGGAGATCGACGCAGCCTGTGAGCTGATCGACTTCTGGCGCTACAACGTCTACTACGCCAGGAGGATCCTCAGCGAGCAGCCGGAATCGGCGCCCGGCACGTGGAACCGGATGGAATACCGGCCGCTCGAGGGGTTCGTGCTGGCCATCACCCCGTTCAACTTCACCTCGATTGCGGGCAACCTGCCGACCGCGCCGGCGCTGCTCGGCAACGTGGTGGTGTGGAAGCCGTCGCCGACCCAGCAGTTTTCCGCGCACTACCTCATGCGGCTGCTCGAGGCGGCCGGGCTGCCGCCCGGGGTGATCAACCTGGTCACCGGCGATGGGCAGGCGGTGTCCCAGGTCGCGCTGACCCACCCCGACCTGGCCGGCATCCACTTCACCGGTTCCACGGCGACCTTCCAGCACCTGTGGCGGACCGTCGGCGAGAACATCGCGCGGTACCGGGACTACCCGCGGCTGGTCGGCGAGACCGGCGGCAAGGACTTCGTGATCGCGCACCCGAGCGCCGACCCGGCCAGCCTGAACGCCACCCTGATCCGCGGCGCGTTCGAGTACCAGGGCCAGAAGTGCTCCGCGGCCTCCCGCGCCTACCTGCCCGAATCGCTCTGGCGCCGCGCAAAAGACGACTTCCTCGTCCAGGTCCAGAGCCTGACCATGGGCGACGTGGCCGCCGACCTGTCGTCGTTCATGGGCGCGGTCATCGACGCGCGGGCGTTCGCCAAGCACGCCGCCGCGCTCGACCGGGCCAGGAACGTCCCGTCCATCCAGATCCTGGCCGGCGGTCAGGCCGACGACGCCGAGGGCTTCTTCGTGCGGCCGACCGTGCTGCAGGGCGAGGACCCGGGCGACGAGGTCTTCACCACCGAGTACTTCGGCCCGATCCTGGCCGTGCACGTCTACCCGGATGACGCCTATGCCGAGGTGCTCGCCCAGGCCGCGGACGTCGCGCCGTACGCGCTGACCGGCTCGATCCTGGCCACGGACCGCGCCGCCATCGCCGCGGCCACCGAGGCGCTCAGGTACTCAGCGGGCAACTTCTACATCAACGACAAGCCCACCGGCGCGGTGGTCGGCCAGCAGCCATTCGGCGGAGCGCGCGCGAGCGGCACGGACGACAAGGCGGGCTCGGTCTTCAACCTGATCAGGTGGGTGTCGGCGCGCGCCATCAAGGAACTCTTCGTGCCCCCCGCTGATTACCGCTACCCGCACATGGGGTAACGCACGAGCGATTTCAGTGCAGGTCACGAGGCTTATGCGGCCCTTTGGGAGCCAAACTGCGGAGCCTATGGCCTTTAGGAGCCTTGGCCTGGCCGAGCCGAATATCGCGTCCATCGCCGTGGCGGAGGTGACCTCGTCGGCGATCTGGTGGCGGTACAGGCCTTTGTGACCGTAGAGTTGAGGTGGCCCACGGCGTCGGCGATCCGCGCGATGTCTACGCCGGAATCCGACCTCACCGACACGAACGTGTGCCGCTGCTCGCGTGGGGACCAGTCGCTTCCGACGCCGGCGCGGCCGCACAGCGTCTTGAAGTAACGCCGGACATCCTGGGGCCACTTTGGGGCCCCCGCTCCGTCGCCGAACACGATGGACAGGCCGCGCACGTCATAGGCGGCGCCGAGCTTCAGCCTGGTGGCGGCCTGCTCCTTGCCCAGGGCGAGCAAGACGGCCGCGACCTGCTGGGGCATCCTGATCGTGCGCTTGGACCGCTCGGTCTTCAAAGTCTCCAAGACGAGCCGCCGCTTCCTGGCCGCCGGGTCGGGGAGTGCCTTGAGGCATTTGCATACGCGGATCACGCCTGCCTTGAAGTCCACGTCTTCCCAGCACAGGCCGAGCAGTTGGCCGGGCCGCAGCCCACATGAGCGCGAACGTGAGGTAAGCCCGCCACCAGGGGGTGAGCTCAAGCCCGAGGAGCGCGCGGATCTGATCCAGGTTCATCGACCTGGACTGTCGGCGGGGAGCGGCCGGGATCTCGGCCAGGGCGGCGACATTCTGGGCGACCTTGCCGTCGCGCTTGGCGCGGCGATCGCGAGCCGCAGCATCGACCGGAGGCGGCCGCAGGAGAACGCGCCGCACCGCACGGCCGATGAGATGACCGCCGCCAGGTCGGCCTGAGCAGGAGTAGCGCCGATGCCGGCTCCCCAGCCGACGTTCTCGGCTGCCCTTGCCTTGACAAAGCACACCTGCTCGGACTCGCCCTCCGGAGTACGTGCCTGCTGTTCGTCGTGCCAGACAGCGGTGCCCCTATCGTTGTGCGGGTGCACGGACAAGATGACCTGCCCGCGCCGCGCCAGGTTCGGGTGCATGTACTCGATCTGGTCCGCGTAGACGTTCGGCGTGCCGACCTCTACCGTGGACGCGAGGTTGAGCACCACCGGACGGTCGTCGCTAGCGTCCCAGCGCTCGGTCAGCGCGTTGCAAACCTCGAGGACATAGTCCGGCTCGGTGAGGCTGAAGACCTCGGGAGTGAATTCAAAACGTACGTTCTGTCCCCGGAACCGCTCCACCCGCCGGATTATGTGGTCGGCGGCCCGCAGGATCATGTCCAGCACTTCGGCACGGCTGCCGCCGAAGACGATGGACCGCCAGCTGGGCGCCGTCGGCACGCACAGGAACCCACAGCGGGACGGTGGTGAGCGGCTTGGCCGGCCATGACCTGTCGTCGGTGCGCGGCACCGGCACCCGATAGAAGACCGAACGGTACCGATCGTGTCGCATCGGACTGGGCCGCTGCGGGTTCCACCATGGCGTGGACTGGGTGATCGGTGTGTTCATGAGGCCCTCCCAGCCGGTTTACTGATCTGTGTGCGGCGCTCGTCACGCCGGCGCCGATTCGAGGCGTGCCACCATGGCGCTGGCCAGCGGGCCCAGCTCGGGGTCCGCGCGCAGCGCGGACGCCACGTCGGCCAGGGAGGCGAGGTCGAACATGATCCGGGGCGGGACGTCGGCTCCGAGCTGGTCGCTGAGTTCTCCGGTGACGAGAACTGCAGTCATCGAGTTGCCGCCGAGGTCGAAGAACAGGTCGGACCGGCCGACGACGGGGACGCCGAGGATCTCGGCCCAGATGGCGGCGATCGCGCTCTCCAGCCCGTCCATGGGGACGGCCTCCGCCGCGGGTTCGGGCGACGGCTCCTCCGGCGCCCACGCGGTCAGCGCCTTACGGTCGATCTTGCCGTTGGCGGACAGGGGCAGCTGGTCGTGCCACGTAGCCTGGGCAGGCACCATCACCTGCGGCAGGAGCGATGCTACGTGCTGCCGCAGCAGTTCGGCGTCGACTCGCTCGCCCGAGCTCACCACGTGCGCCACCAGGCGGCGGCGCGAGTGCTCGCCGACCATCACGACGACGGCTTCACACACGGCCGGATGCAGGCGCAGCGCCCACTCGACCTCGCCGAGCTCGATCCGATGCCCGCGCACCTTCACCTGGAAGTCGACGCGGGCCAGTATCTCGATGTCACCGCTGGGCAGGTAGCAGCCCCGGTCACCGGTGGCGAAGGTGCGCTCACCATTGGGCAGCCAGACAAACCACGCTTCGGTACGTGCGACGTCACGCCACCACCCATCGGCCAGGCCGACCTCGCTCGCGTCATACATCTGGCTGTCCACCCAGACCGGGCACTCCTGGAGGCTCTCGTTCAGGATGTAGTACCGATGATTGGCGAGCGGCCGCCCGTAGGGGATGCTCGCCCAGCGCGGATCGACCACCCCGACGCGGTGCCAGATGGACCAGCTGATCGTCTCGGTCGGACCGCCTATGCTGATCATCTCCACACCCGGTGCGGCCGCCCGCAGCCGATCCGGCAGGTCGAGCGGGATACAGTCACCGCCCATTGACAACCAGGCGCAGTGACCGCAGCGACCCGGGGCGGCGCCCCTCGGCATCGGCCGCGAGTTCGACCAGGGCAGGCACCCCAGTCCACACCGTGAGCTGCTGCTCCTCGATCAGCTCGATCCACTGATCGGGAGCCGGCTCGGGGGTCGGCCGCGGTATGACCGCCGTCCCGCCGGCCGCAAGGATAGCGAACATGTCGAAGTTGGACATGTCGAAATGCAGCGCCGATACCGCCATGGAGCGATCCCCCAGTGTCAGGCCGAACCTGGTCACGACGTAATCTACGTGGTTGAGCACGCCGTCATGGGCCACCATGACATCCTTGCTTCGCCGGTAGAGCCGGAGGTCAACAGCACGTATGCCAGCGCGTGCGGATCCTGCGGCCCGGCCGGAAGCGAGTGCGGCGCCGCCGCGGCATCGCCGGGGCCGGTAACCATCGCCTCGACGATGATCGTCTGGACGTCCTCGGGCCAGCCTGCGACGTCCGTGCCGGCTGAGGTGACCGCGGCCCGGACGAGGCCGCGCTCGAGCAGCAGCCGCTGCCTGGACGCGGGCGAGGCCAGATCCACCGGCATGTAGGCCGCTCCGGCCAGCAGCACACCGTAAGGGGCTCACGCGGTTTAACTTGTGTTTCCCGGCGTGTCGCGAGATGGTGCGATCGAGTAGTTCCATTCCCGTGGAACTTGTGCTTGGTGAGCGGGACTTTCTTCAGTTCGGCGTCCTTGACCTTGATGCCCTTGGGGTAGCTGCCGGTGTCGAGTTCGGCGTGCACGGTCGGCCCGGTGGCGGTGGCGGTGGCCGCGATGGTGTTGACGATGACCTCGTGGCTGGTCAGCGGCCTGCCACGCCAGTTCATCGAGATGTGGGAGAATAGCCGGTGCTCGATTTTGTTCCACTTGGACGTCCCGGGGCGTCCCGGGGGGCAGGTGGCACACGGTCACGGTTATGCCGGCCTCAGCGGCGAACGCGGCGAGTCCGGTCTTCCGTAGCCGGGTGCGGTAGCCATTGGCGCCGTCGGCGTCTGCGCTGGATACCAGCAGCCTGCCGGTGCGCGGGCAGGCGGCCTTGCCAGCCTTGTCCCACCAGGTGCGGATGGTCTGCACGGCGAACTGCGCGGTGTCATGGTCGGTGCCCACGCTCACCCAGCCGCTGCTGGCGCCCACGTCGTACACCCCGCAGGGGATGGCCTTGCCCGGCTCCTTGTCCGGGAAGTCGTCGTCGTTCACCGTCACCGGGTCACCGGCGGGCCGCCACTCCCTGCCGCCGTTCTTGAAGTTGCCGGCGTTTTCTTTCTTCTTGGTGTCCACGCTGACCACGGGCTCCCCGGCCGCCAGATGTTCCCCGATCTGGGCGCTGATCTACTTGAACTGGCCGTCGCGGTCCGGGTGCTGCCTGCCTTCGATCGTCGTGGCGCTGGCCTGCAGGCTGTACCCGGCGCCCTTGAGGATTTCCCCGGCGGTGGCCGCCGGCACCGGGTGGCCCGCCCCGGTCAGCGCCCTGGCCAGGTTCACCGTCGACGCCGACGTCCAGATCAGCGGCGACTCCGGGTCACCCCGCGTCGTCGGGCGCACCAGCGCGAACAGGGCCTCCTCCAGCCCTGGGTCCCGCTCGGCCGCACCCTTGCGGCCTGCGCCTGGCCCGCGGACACGCTCATCTGGTTCTTCCCCCGAATCCGCCTCCTCCCGTCCCTTCGCGACCGTGTCCGTGTGCACGCCCGTCGCTTCGGCGACTGCCCTGATCCCGCCATAGCCGAAGGCCAGCGCTTCGTTGCCCAGCCGTATCCGCCGCTGCCGCTCGTTCAGCCACGGGCGGATCCGCTCGTAGCGGTCCGCGATCGACTCTTCCACCCCAGCGAGATCACGCATAACACAAATCTAGGCTGAACACGCTACTGAACCTACTTAAAATCCGCGAGCGCCCTTACCGGCTCGCAACGGACCGGGCGACGCGTGGCCAGCCTGGCCGGTGCCCGGTTTGCCAAGGTAGCGCTGGAGCTTAGCGGCAAGAGCGCCTCGGTCGTGTTGCCCGACTTCGACCTGGCCACCGCCGTGGGCGCAACGGTCGAGCAGGTGACGTTCAATGCCGGCCAGGCGTGTTTCGCGTGGAGCCGACTGCTGGTGCCTGCCAGCCGCTACGAGGAAGCGCTGGCGATAGCGGCTCAGGCGGCATCGGCCATGATCGTAGGCGATCCCATGCTCCCGGCAACGCAGGTCGGACCTGTGATCACCGCCGAGGCACGAGACCGGATCATCGCGATGATCCACGAGACCGTCGCTGCGAGCGCTCGCCTGGTCACGGGAGGCGGCAGCCCGCCCGGCCTGGCCGAGGGCTTCTTTTTTGTCGAGCCCACCATACTCGTTTGTGCAGCCGACTATACTCGGTCACGTCGCGCCGGATTCCAAGATCGCGACCAAGATCGCGACCGAGGAGGTGTTCGGCCCGGTGCTGACGGTCCTGCTGTACCTGGACGAGGCGGAAGCGCTGGGCATCGCAGACGCCACCGACTACGGCCTGGCCGGAGCGGTCTGGTCGGCCGACGTGACGGGCGCAACCGAGTTCGAGCGGCGGCTGCGCACCGGGCGGGTCGATGTCAACGGCGCCCCGTTCAACATGCGTGCGCCGTTCGGCGGTTACAAGCGCTCCGGCCTCGGCCGTGAGCTCGGTCGCTGGGCCTGGAAGAGTTCTGCGAGACCAAGGCCATCCAGCTACCGCTCGATCTAGTGGGCGGCGCGGCGGCAGCCATCCAGATCCGGGCGGGCGATCCGGGCACCAGCTGATACAGGCAACGACCTGGGTGCGCCGCGCCCAACACCTTCATGGAAGGAAACATGTCCCAAACACTGCGGATCACCGACAAGCGTGTTCTGGACAGCTTCTCCGGATCCGATCCGGACATAGGGGCGCTCTGGGAACTGTGCGTTCACCTGGAATGGGACCGGGCGAAGGCTGTCGAGGGCATCTCGGCGTGGCTGGGCGAGCCGGGAGGTCAGCGCATCCTTGACTGCGCCTGCGGCAGCGGCTTCCCCGGCATCGACCTGGCCGCGCGCGGCTACGAAGTCACGTGCTCGGACGGCAGCGAAGCGATGATCGGGCATTTCCAGCGCAACGCCGCACTGACAGGCAGCCTGGTGGAGCCCGTACATGCCAGATGGCAAGAGCTTCCTGACCGGTTCGGGACAGCGTCGTTCGACGTTATCCTCTTGCGAGGCTGCTCCCTGCTGTACGCCGGTACCTGGGATGAGAACGCGGAGCCGGATCGCGCTGCCATGACCGATGCCGTCGAGAAGATCGTGACCTGCTTGCGGCCGGGCGGCCGCTTCTACGTCGACATAGCGCTGGCGGCGAATCTGGCCCGGCTGGAACCGCAGCACACGCGCCGCCCGGTCATGGAGATCGGCAGCGACATCGTCGAGCAGGACGAGACCATATATACGGACCCGCACCGCCGCATACGGACCTGGCACAGCCGCCTGACAGTGAACGGACGGGAATACAACTTCGAGCGCCGATCGCACCACGTGACCCATGACGAGCTGGTCCAGCTGCTGGAGCAGGCAGGGCTCGCCGACGTGCAGGAGGAGCATGTCCCGGGCGAGAGCTATACCGTGTTCACCGGGAGGCGCCCCGTGTCATTACGAGGCACGGGCCGTCGGCAGCATCCGGCCATCGGCCAGGCACGTGCCGCGTTTCCTTCGGTTTCTGGGGCGGCGTTTCCGTGGCGCTTCAGCTGCGTACGGGACCCGCCCCTAGGCCCGAGTTTCCGGGATAAGTTGATCTTTGCCTTGTTTCTGCTGGTCAGCGGTGGTGCCGGAGCTGGTTCGGTGTATTACCCATGTCAGCGTCTGGGAGCGTAGCGGTCGAGGCCGAAGATGTCGCTGAGCTTGTCCTGGACGGGGGTGGTGCCGGTGAGCATGCGGTGGGCGCGGGGTCGGCCCCGCCCGGCTTGGTAGAGCAGGATGGTCTCGCCGATCCCGGCGAGTTCGCCGAGCAGCGCGCGCACGGAAAGGTCCAGCCCGGCCCGGTGAGCCGTCAGCCGCATCAGGTGGGCGATCTGGAGGGCGAGCACGCAGGTGAACATGTGCACGCGGATGTTGTGCTCGGTCCAGTGGAACATCGGGGAGAACGACACCGCGTGCGGGTCCTTCATCTGCCGGAAGGAGAACTCGGCCTCGGACTGGGACCGGTAGGCGGCGATCACCTCGGCGACCGGCCAGTCGTCGTGGTCTGTGATGAGGACGTGCTTGCCGAACAGTTCCTCTTCCAGGGCGGCGCGGGCGGCAGTGTCGATGCCCCACGTCAGGCGCAGGTCCCTGGGCTGCTCGCCGGACAGCTCCCAGCCGATGACGCGGCGGACCCAGGGCCTGGCGGTGATCGCGGCGATCTCGGCCTCGACCTTGTCCTTGCCGCGGCGGGTACGGCCGCGGGCCAAGGTGGCGGCCAGTTCGTCGAGCTTGCGGCCGGCCTTGGCCAGCGTGGTGCCGTCGAAGCCGCGGGCCTGGGCGGCGTGCAGGTCCGGGGAGTGGGTCACGATGGCGCGCCGCTCGGCGCCGTAGGTCACCCGGCGGGTGTCGAGCGCGGTCAGCCCGCCGAAGCGGTCCTTGTCCACGATCGTGCGCGCCGAGGCGGGCAGGACGGTCAGGTCCGGGCAGTCGCTGGCGGGGACCGACCCGACGTAGTGCAGGCCGGCGGCCGCGAGATGGGCGAAGTTGGCCTCGGAGTTCTGCCCGGCGTCGAACACCACGGTCATGCCGGCGGTGGCGGGGCAGATCGCCTCGTACTGGCTGCGCAGCTGGTCGACCATGGCGGGGAACTGGGTGACGTCGGGCCGGCCGCCGGGGTAGGCGTGCCAGGTCAGCGGGATCCCGCCATCCCGGGTCACGACCAGGCCCAGCCCGACCAGCCGCAGGTCAGAGCGTTTCTGCTTGGCCTTGCCGCGCTGCGCGATGGGGGCCTTGGGGTTGCCGGTATCGATGAAGGCGGCGAAGTTGGTCATGTCCAGGGCGACCGACGAGCAGTCCAGCCCGGACAAGGCCACCATCCGCAGCGCGATCCGGCGGCTGATCTCCTCAAGCTGCTCCGCGGTGACCGCGTGCATCGCGTCCCAGAACCGCCGGTGATCCAGTACGGACGCGGGGATCTTGGTGAACCGGGGCGCCGCCGTCGTGGCCCACCAGTCGGCGAAGCCCCGCTTGGAGCATGGATCGGCCAGCCGGTTCAGCGCCGCCAGCACCAGGTAGGTGCCCACCGGCGCGCCCGCATCGGCACGCCGGGCCCCGGTGACCTCATCGATGATCCCGGCCACGCCGAGGTGCTCCAGCAGGCCCCAGGCGGCGGCGACCGTGCCGAAGTCCTTGTGCTGGATGCGGTCGGGCAGGCCCAGGCCGCCGCCGCGCATCGCTGCGGCCAGCTCCTCCGCCGTGCCCAGGTATTCCTGGGACACGATCCGGGGCTTGCCGTTCACCCGGGCGGACTCCACCAGGTAGTAGTAGGTGGCCTCGCCGCGCTTCTTCCCGACGATCGACGCCATATATGGGTAATACACGAGCCGACGCACAAATACAAATCCGGCACCCTGTTTGCCCAGCTTGGGCCGCCGATGCTGCTGCCTCGGCAGACCAAGATCAACTTAACCCGGAAACTGAGGCCTAACGGGGCTCCGCCCCAGCCCGTCGAGGCATGCCCGCAGCTGAGCTGGGCGAAAGGGGCTCCGGCCGGATCGTAGCGGTGACACGATGTGTCGCGGTATATGACCGCCTGTGGCGGTAGCTGGCCCTGTGGGGCCTGTCCGACCGGAGCCATCCATGACGCTACCCCGTTCTGCTGCCGATGTCCTGTCCGGCCATGTGGTCTTCGAGCTGGAGTGCATCGACCGCGTCTACTGCAACCTGTACGTCCCCAAGCTGCAGCGTGACCTCGGGGTGGTGGGGTTCGTCCGCGAGCACCTGGGCAAGCCTGTCGCGTCCACCGCCGTGCTGGCGGACCGGACCGAGGCGTTCTACGCGGAGATCCGCGCGTTTGCCGCCCGGCAGCAGATCCCGGTGGTGGAGTTCGCCGCCAGGCAGCGCAAGGACGACGTGATGCGCGAGCATCTGGCGGAATTCCTGGCCGCGGGCCGCACCGAGGGAGTGGTGTTCATCGGCCGGGCGCAGGAAAAGGTGAGCGTGCGGGCCACCACCCGGCGCCGTGATGCGGAGGGGAACAGCTACCCGTGGATCGTGCGCGACAGCCGGGTGGTCACCCAGTGGTATTTCTACTGCTACGACGCCTGCGCAGGGCCGTATGCCGACCGCCCGGTTATGCCGCACCGGGTTCCTCTGTGCTGGTCACAGCGGCTTGCGGGGGTCCAGCGCGGCATTTCCTCGCGGGGGCGTGTCCGGGTCACAGGGCGTCGAGGAAGGCCAGGAGGCTGTCGGGCGGCGTGTATCGTCCTTCGGGGGCGCTTCCGGGTGCCAGCCGTGCGAGCGCCTGTTCCTTGAGCTTCATGTCGGCGTGCAGGTAGACGCGTGTGGTGGCCGGCGACTCGTGGCCTTTTCTGGAGTCAGAACTATGCGCCGTAGGCGCTGAGCTGGGCGAGTAGGTGGCGCACAGCTGCGCACAAGGAAAATCGGCAGCGAAGGAAGGGGTCAGACCAGGCCGGTTCACAGTTTGCCCGTTGTGCACGGTAGGCAGAAAAGTCCCTGCGGGGGTCCTGCTGACCGGTTCCGGCGCGCACTCAAGCACGGGTCTGGGACTCCTGAAAAGTGGACAGGATGGGCTGCGCGGCGAGGTCCGCAGTTCACCAGTGGTGAACCTTGGCCTTTTCCGCGCAGCCTTCCTCCGAACCCAGCTGGCGCCTTTCAGCGCACTGGGCTCTCCAGCGATTTACGCCGCGTGTGTGACAGGGTGTGCATGGATGACCTCGTGGCAGGGCTGGCAGACGACGAGCGTCTTGCGCCGTTTCCTAGCCATGACGGCCGCCCATGCGGGCTGGCCTGGTCCGGGCTTGCCGAGCCGGGCGAGCTTGGCGACTTGGTGGACAGCCACCGTGCCGTGCTGCCCGCACAGCTCGCACCTGCGCGTGCGGAGCCGGTGGATCAGCTCCTTGCGCGGCAGGGGCACCCGGACCTGAACGGGGTCGGTGATGACCCGGTTCTTGTCTCGCAGGAGCGGTATCCCGCCGAAGCGCGCTACCAGGTCCTTCTTGCCGTCGCGGGGGACCCTGGCCTCGAAGCACGTGCGCAGTCCGTGCGGTGTCTCGATCTTGGCCTTGAAGCGGGCCGCCATCTTGGTCACCGAGGACTTGTGCTTGGCCGCGAGGGTCTTGAGCATCGACGTCTCGGCGTTCCAGCGCAGCGCGTGGAGCCGCCACACGTCACGGGCGAGAAGGTAGTAGCCGGTCACACCCCGGTACTCGGCTCCGTAGATCCGCACGATGTCGTAATCGGGCAGGTTCTGGAGCGGGGACCGGTGACAGGATGGGCTGCACCGCGAGTTGCCCCGGTGTGGGGTACTTTGCGGTGCAGCCTTCCTCCGAACTCAGCGGGCACCTTTCAATGCACTGAGCTCTCCAGTGACTACGCCGCTTGCGTGG
>Ga0335076_10003645_pt1 | contig 15497 bp, 3 predicted proteins | sample Lox_Sample_25_FD_206717 | JGI IMG/M metagenome (GOLD analysis project Ga0335076, IMG submission 206717) | Soil microbial communities from Loxahatchee National Wildlife Refuge, Florida, United States - Lox_Sample_2.5 | ecosystem: Environmental > Terrestrial > Soil > Wetlands | place: USA: Florida...
ACCATCTCCTCGAGCGCCTCATTCCAAAGTTCTTGCAGTGCAGTGATATCCGAGTCGCTGAGAATGCCGGGGAGCGCCCGCCACTGCGAGCCCAGCATCTGCTGATCACCGGTACGCACAACGAGGGCCAGGATCGTCAGCTCGTGGCGCACCGCGAGCTCAGGCTCCGGCACCGGCGACATCCCGGCGAGTAGATTGCGGTCCAGCCGCAGACCGGTGCCGGACGAGTGCGCTGCGCCAAGATAATTCAGTAGCAGTTGCGGACCGGGGAATGCGGCGAGTTGCTCAGCGGTGTCGCCGCGCAGATAGCGCAGCAGTCCGTAGTCGAGCCCGGCGCCCGGGATCGCCGCCCGCAGATCCCCGACGCGTCGCGGGTCGGCTGAGTCCACCCGCAGCGGGTAGATCGAGCTCAGCAGTCCCACCGTGTCGCTGGTGTCTAAAGTTTCAGCGGGGCCCTGCACCAAGGCGTCGGCGCGGCCGTGGGTTTCCAGCGCCAGCAGCGGCGACGGCGTGCGCTGGCCGCGTGCTTTTCGCCAACGGGTCACCATCGCCGACGCCGCGGCGACCAGTAGGTCCGGCAAGGGCACCCCGCACGACAGCAGCCGGGCAGTCAGCTCGGCTTCGCCGATCGTCGTCCGCACGATCAGCTCACCGGCCCGGTCGCGGTCCGGCCGGACCCGCCGCGCGCCCAGGTCCGGATCGTCGCCCGCCAGCTGAGCGGACCAGAACGGCGCCGTGTCCAGCTGGTTGGCACGCCGCGTCAGCGCGGCCGCCCAGCGCCGATAGCTGGTGTGCTCGCGCACAACGGCGGGCGAATGTCCGGTGGTCAATGCTTGCAGCGCCGTGGCCAATTCGCCGAGCACCACCCGCCACGACGCCGGGTCCATCGCCAGCACGTGCGCGGTGAGCAGCAACACGCTCTCGCCGGCCGCAGGCCGCAGCCACACCGCGGCCAGTAGCGCGCCCCGTTCGGGATCCAGACGGCCGACGGCCGCCGCGGAGTGCGCGGTGACCGCGGCTTGCAGATCGTCGACAACCTCGACCTCGGTGAGGTATTCGGCAGCAGCGATGGGGTGCAGCGTCATAGTGCCGCGATCCAGCCGGCTGTGCAGCACCTCGTGCCCATCGACGATGCCGGCCAGTGCGGCGTGCAGGTGCTCGCGGCTGACCGTTTCGGGCAACCGGATGGCTTCGGTCTGGGCGAGTCGGCGCGGCTCGCCAAATTCGTAAAGCCAGCGGGCGTTGGGCAGCAGCGGAATCGGGCCGGCGGCCTCTTGCACGTCCCGCGCAATGTCGGCCGCTTCCGAGTCGATCGCCGCGGCGAGTTCGCGGATGTTCGTGCATTCCAGGATTAGTCGCGCGCGCAGCGCTATCCCCCGTGCGCGCGCTGCCTGCACCACCGACAACGCCGCGATACTGTCCAGGCCCAGCTGCAGAAAGTCGGCGGTGACGTCGAGGAGACGTTGTTGCAGGACATCGGAAATAACTTCTGCCAGAGCAACTTCCGTTACTGTTGTCGGCCCGGTCGCCCCGGCCGTCGACGGATCACTGGGATCGGCGGCGATCAGTGCGGCTTCGTCCAGCTTGCCGTTGGGCGTCAGCGGGATTTCGCCCACGGCGACGATGCGGTGCGGAACCATGTAGCGCGGCAATCGGGATCTGAGCATGCTGCGCAGTTCGGCGGATGAAGGCGATCGACCCACCGCGTCGGTCATCGAGACATAGGCCGTGAGCCTCGGCACCCCCTGATGCTGGTGAACCACGACGCCCGCGCGCCCGACGTCCGGCAGCGTCTCGAGCGCGGCGGCGATCTCGCCCGGTTCGACGCGGTAGCCGCGGATCTTGACTTGGGAATCCGCACGTCCGACGTACTGAAGTGATCCGTCGGGTTGGCGGCGCACCAGATCGCCGGTGCGATACATTCGTCGCCCCGCGGCGAACGGATTGGCGACGAAGCGCTGGCTGGTCTCCGCCGCGCGGCCTAGATAACCGCGGGTCAACTGCGCGCCGGCCAGGTACAGCTCGCCGATTGCGCCGTGCGGCACCGGCCGCAATCCGGAGTCCAGCACGTAGCCGCAGGTGTCCCGGGTCGGCCGCCCGATTGATGGTTCGTCGTGCTCGGCGATGGCGGCTACCACCGCCTCGACGGTGGTCTCGGTGGGGCCGTAGCAGTTGTAGGCGGTCATCTGCCCGCCGGCGCAGCGATTGCGGATGAACGCCCATGCCGCGGCGCCGACCGCTTCACCACCCATCGCCAGCACCGCCAGCGGCACTTCATCCAGCAGTCCAAACGCCTTCATCTGCGCGAACATCGAAGGCGTGGTGTCGATCATGTCGATGCGATGCTCAGCGATGACATGCACCAGCGCCTCGGCGTCGGTTTGGGTGTGCTCATCGACGACGTGCACCACGTGACCGTCCAGCAGCGCAACCAGTGGCTGCCAGGCCGCGTCGAACGCGAACGACCACCCGTGTGCGATGCGCAGCGGGCGCCCCAGCCGCGCGGCGGTCGGCCGCAGCACGTGGTCCAGGTGATCGTCGGCATAGGCACCGACCGCGGCGTGAGTTCCGATGACGCCCTTGGGCTCTCCCGTCGTGCCCGACGTGAAGACGACGTAGGCGGCCTGCTCGGGCGCCGTATCGACCGGGCGGAAGTCGCCATCGCCGTCGCTGCTTGTCTCGAGTAGCCGCTCGTCGACGACGATCGTCGCACCGCTTTGGCGCAGAATCGAATCCACCCGTTCCGGCGGCATCCCCGGCTCCAGCGGTACGCACATAGCCCCGGCCTTGAGGATCGCGAGCATCGCAACGATGTAGTGCGGCCCGCGCGGAAGCTTCACCGCGACCGGCATTTCCCGCCCAGCTCCTCGGCCGGTAAGCTCGCTTGCCAGTCTGTCTGCCGCCGCGTTCAGTTCGCGGTAGCTCAGCGTGCCGCCCGCCCAGCTGACCGCGAGGCTATCGGGCATCCGCTTTGCGATCGCCGCGAACCGCGCGTGAATGCTCAGCGCCGCAGGCGGGTTCAACGCGTCGACGGCACCCAGTGGCGAGGCTTCATCGTCGAGTAGCACGCTGACCTCGCCAAGCCGGCGTTCCCACATCTGCAGCAACCGCTCAGCGGTGGTGAGCATTCGTCGACCCAGCGTCGCTGCCGTCGTGACACCGAGTGCGCCGTCGATCACTTCGATCTGCACGACGAGTTCATCACCGGCCATGTGGGCGGCGAGCACGACCGGAAAGTGTGTCAGGCTTTCCAGCGCGGCAGGCCGGAAGGTGACGCCGGCACTGGTCAATTCGCCGTCGCCGGCCATTGCGCCCAGCGGAAAGTTCTCGTAAACCAGCAACGTGTCGAACATCTCTCCGACACCGCCCAGCGCCCGCAGTTGCGCGTGGCCGAGGTATCCGTGTTCGCGCAGCAGCGCCGAATCACTTTGCACGGCCTTGCATTGCGTCCCGACAGTCAGCGTGCTATCGAGCCGCACCCGCAGCGGCACGGTGTTGATGAACAGTCCGATCATGGTTTCGACGCCAGCCAGCTCGGCCGGCCTGCCGGACACGGTTACCCCGAACACCACATCGTCGCGGTCGGTCAACCGCGACACCACCAACGCCCAGGCCATCTGCAGCAACGTGTTGATCGTGACACCCCGCGAACGGGCGCCGTCCACCAGCCGCCCTGTGGCCTGCGGGTCCATTCGCAGTTCGGTGCGCGACGGGAGCCGGGTGGAGCCCGAATCCACCGAGCCCTCGCCGCCCAGCGCAGCCGACAGAAACGTCGGGCCGGGCAGATCTGCTAGATGTTGACGCCAGATCTGTTGACTGGCACCTTGATCGCGGCTGGCCAGCCACCCGATGTAATCGCGGTACGGCCGCGGGTTCCCGGGCAGCGCTTCGACATCTCCGCCGGCCTGGTACAAGATCATCATCTCGCTGACGAACACCGGCAGCGACCAACCGTCGATCACGATATGGTGCGCGGTGATCACCAAACGCCATTGCGCGCTGGGCAATTCGACAAGCAGAAAGCGGATGGCGGGCCCGCGCTCGAGATCAAACGGCCGACGACGTTCGGCGGCCTCGAGCAACTCGACATCCTCGGGCGCCGCGGCGACCTGAGTCCACGGTAGCTCGACGTGTGACGGTACGATCTGCACCGGCCGCGCGATCCCTTGGCTGAAGAAGCTGGCCCGCAGATTCGGGTGTCGTGTCAACATTTTCGCCGCGCAGTCGCGGAGCAGCCCGGCGTCCAGCGTACCGGCGATGTCTGCGGCCATACCGATCACATAGGGATCGTCAGCGACGAATTCGCCAAGCGCGGTCAGCGAATACAAGCCCTCTTGCAACGGGCTCAATGCCATGACATCGTCGATGCCGGTTTCGGTTCCGGTGACGGTCATGTCCCACCATCGCGCGATGTTGACCAAAGCCGTGTCACGGCGGCCAGATCGGCAGCTGACAGCCCCGATGTGCTCATCGGCTCGAAGCTGGTGTCGACCGGCTCCGGGGTCTGCTCGACTAGATCAGCATCCTCGCCCAGCGCGTCCAACGCAGCGGCCAACTGCTGCACGGTCGGGTTCTCAAACACCATGCGCGGGTTGATCGCAAGGCCGGCTGCCCGTGCGCGCGCGGCCAACTGCACCGACAGGATGCTGTCGCCGCCAAGGGTGAAGAAGTCGTCAAAGCGCCCGACTTCGGCGGTCGACAGCAGCTCGGCGAACACCGTGGCCAGCGCGCGTTCGGTGTCGGTGCGCGGCGGTTCGGTCTCGCCACCGGTGCTGACCGCCGGCCGCGGCAGCCCGGGCCGATTCAGTTTGCCCGAGTCGGTTTTGGGCAGCTCGTCGAGCACGGTCAGCGACGACGGCACCATGTATCCGGGCAGCGTCGCGGCGACGGCGGCGCGGACCGACCCTGCGAAATCCGCCTTCTGCGCCTCGTCGGTGATCGGCTGTTGCGGCACAACATAGCCGGCCAGTGTGGTGCTGCCCTGGACCTCCCAGGTGCGGGCCGCCGCGGCGCCGACCCCGTCGGCCGCCGCCAGCGCGGACTCGACCTCGGCCAACTCGACTCGAAAGCCGCGCACCTTCACCTGATAATCGGCACGGCCGACGAACTCGAGTTCGCCGTTCTCGGTCCATCGGGCCAGGTCGCCACTGCGATACAACCGCGTACCTGGTTCGGTGGCATATGGGTTGGCCACAAATCGCGTCGCAGTCAGCCCGGGCCGCTTCCAGTATCCCCGGGCCAATTGGTCGCCGGCGTAGTAGAGTTCGCCGACCACGCCGACCGGCACCGGTCGCAGACCGTCGTCGAGCAGATACGCATCCGCTCCCGGCAACGGCTTACCGACCAAAGGGATCGGCAAGCTCAGCCGCCCTCGCGACACGGCACCGGAGGTCTCGGTGGAGCCGATATTGTTCAGCAACTCAGGGCCCGGGTCGCACGCCGCCATCAGGCGCTCGAGTAGCGAGGTGCTCACCGGCTCGCCGCCACAAACCAGCCGCGACAGGGCACGCAGCGCTGCGGGGCTGCTGTCCACCAGAGCCGAGACCAGGCTGGGCACCGCGGTCACTTGGGCGACCGAATGCCGTTGCATCAGTGCGCCGAGGGCTTCGGGGTTCCGGTACTCGGCATCGTCGGCGAGGATCATGGTTGCGCCCGCGGCCAAGCCGGCGAGCATCTCCATGCCGCCCTCGAGGAAGGTGATCGAGGCCTGCGCCAGTCGAATGTCATGGGCCCTGGGCGGGTAACGCCGCAGTTGCCAATCCAGCCGGGCCGCCATCGACCGATGGGTGCCCACCGTCCCTTTCGGCTTACCGGTCGAACCAGAGGTGAACACCAGGAACATCGGGTCATCGGGATGCGGTGACGGCAGTGTTTGCGGACGCGAGGAGCCCGAGTGTTCCACTGTGGCACGCACTTCCGGATCATCCAGGGAGAGCAGTTGAAAACCGGGTGCGTGCGGCATCGTGTCGACCGCCTCGGCGGTTACCACCACGACCCGAGCCTCGACGTCGTCGAGCATGAGTTGCTTGCGTGCCGCCGGGTAACCGGGATCGATCGGGAAGTACCCAGCGCCCGCCTTCATGATGGCCACCAGCGCCACCACGAGGTCGATGCTGCGCCGTGTTGACAGCCCGACCAACGATCCCGGCCCGACCCCGCGATCGGCGAGCAGCGCAGCCAGGTTGTCCGAACGACGGTGCAGTGACGGGTAATCGATCTCGTCGCTGCCGCAGCGCACTGCGATCCGGTCGGGTCCGCAGTGCCGACTGGGCTCCAGCAACTCCGGGATGGTGCGGGGTCGTCCGGGCGCCGGCTGATCGCCGCGGCTCCAACTGCCCAAGATTCGGCGTTGCTCGGCGGCGTCGATCAGCCCGACGTCGCGCAAGGTCTTATCGAGGTCGTCGGCGAATTCATTGACGACCTGTGTGAGCCAGCCGGCCAACCGTGTGATCGTCGACCTGCGGTAAAGCTCTGTGCGGAAGATGATTTGGCCGTTATAGCCGGTGTCCCCGGATCCGTCGGTGCCGAAGAAGTTGACGCTCAGATCGGCGTGCGCCATGTCGAAGGGAGGGTCCAACGTGGTGCAGACCGTGTCCCATTCGCCCGGTGTCGTGGCGATGACGCGGGTGGCGGGCAGATGATCGCGGACGTGAACGACAACCTGGAACAGCGGATTGCGTGCGAGCGAACGCACCGGATTGACGCTGTCGACGACTCGGTCGAACGGCAGGTCTTGGTGGGTGTAGGCGGCCAGCGCCGTTTCCCGGGCCCGGCTGCACACCTCACGCAGCGTCGGGTTGCCACGCAAGTCGTTGCGCAGCACCAGGATGTTGACGAAAAATCCGATGAGTTGGTCCAGTTCGGCTTCGGTGCGACCGGCGACCGGTGTGCCCAGCGGGATGTCCACTTCCCCGCCCGCCTTGTGCAGCACCACAGCCACAGCGGCCTGCAGCAGCATGAATTCGGTGATGCCCAGTTCGCGGCATCGCTCGGCGAGCTTGGCGCGAGTAGCGGAGTCGATACGGAATTCGACGGCTTCGCCCGCGCCGCTGGGCACTGGCGGCCGGGGCAAGTCCGGCCGCAACCCGGTGTCCTCCGGCAGCCCGGCCAGCTGCCGAATCCAGTACTCGCGCTGTGTGGTGGCTACCGGTGATTCCTGGCCCCCCTCACCAAGCAGTGCGCCCTGCCATGTCGCATAGTCGGCGTACTGCACACGCAGCGGCGCCCATGCCGGCGCCTCGCCGGCCCGACGGGCACGGTAGGCAGTCAGTAGATCGGCGAACAGCACGCCGGCCGACCAATGGTCGGCCGCGATGTGGTGCACCACCAGCGACAGCACCTGCTCGTGGGATGCATCTGCGGTACGCAGCAGCGCGACCCGAAGGGGCCATTCGCTGTCCAGCTCGAAGCAATGCCGGCGCTCGATATCCAGCTGCGATTGCAGCCAGTCGTCGCCGTCACCGGCGGCACACCGGACCGGAATCTCGGTGACCGGGGCGACCACCTGGTAAGGGACGCCGTCGATTTCGAGGTAGCTGGTGTGCAGGATTTCGTGGCGAGCGACGAGGTCACCGACCGCGGCGATCATTGCCTCGACGTCCCACGGTCCGGTCAGCTTCGCGGCGAACGGAATATTGTTGACCGGGCCGGGACCCTCGACCCGGTAAGCGAACCAGGTGCGCAGCTGCGAGGCGGACAACGGCAGCGGTTCGTCGTGGACGGTCGCGATCAGCTTGGGGCGCGATCGCACGGCCTGGCCACTTCGCAACTGGTCGACCCGCTCGGTAAGCCGCGCAGGCGTTGCCAACTCGAAGATGTCCCGGATGCCCAGTTCGACATCGCATTCCGCTCGAATTGCGGTCACCAGCTTGGTGGCGACCAGCGAGTGTCCACCCAGGTCGAAGAACGAATCGTCGACGCCCACCCGGTCATGGCCGAGCAGCTCGGAGAACAGCGCGGCGATTCGCCGTTCGATCACCGTTGCGGGGTCACGGTATCCGGTGGCCGCTGCGATCTGCGGCTCGGGCAGCGCGGCGCGGTCGATCTTGCCGTGCGCGGTAATCGGAATCTCGTCGAGCACAACATAAGCCGCCGGGGTCATGTAGTCCGGGAGCGCTGCCGCCACTCGGGTGCGGATCCGGTCGAGGTCGACCGTCTCGGTGGCGGCGCCGTCGGCCGGAGTCAGGTAACCCACCAGGCTCTTGCCCAACTGCGGCAGGTCGGCAGCCAGCACGACCGCCTGCCCGACGCTGGGGTCCACCGAGATGGCGGCGCCCACTTCGCCCAACTCGATGCGAAAACCTCGGATCTTGACCTGCTCGTCGGCGCGGCCGACGAACTCGATGTCCCCGTCGGCGTTACGGCGCGCCAGGTCACCGGATCGGTACAGTCGGCCGCCGGGGGTGAACGGGTCGGCAACGAACCGCTCGGACGTCAGACCTGGTCTGCGGTGATAACCGTGCGCGATATGTGTTCCGCCGATGTAGATTTCGCCGATCACGCCCGCGGGGACCGGCTGCAGGGCGTCGTCGAGCAGATGCACTTGGGTGTTGATCTTGGGCCGCCCGATCGGCACCACCCGGGTACCCTGAGCGCCTTCGACGGGGTAGCTGGTGGCGTTCACGACGGTCTCGGTCGGCCCGTAGAAGTTGTACAGCAGTGCATCGAAGCTGGCGTGGAACTTGTCGGCGATCTCGCCCGGCAGCGGCTCACCGCCAATCGGTACCCGGCGCAGCGTGCGCCACTGGTTGACCCCCGGCAACGACAGGAACAGCCCCAGCAGTGACGGGACGAAGTGCATCGAGGTGATGCCTTCGCGGCGCAGCAACTCGGTCAGGTACTCGATGTCGCGCAGCCCGTCCGACCGCGGAATGACCAGCCGTGCACCACAAATCAGCGTGCCGAAGATCTCGCCCATCGAGACGTCGAAGCTCGGCGATGCCACCTGCAGCAGCCGGTCGGTTTCATCGACCCGGTATTCGTCGCCGAACCAGACGAAGTACTCGGCGATCGGCGCATGCGGAACCGGTACGCCTTTGGGCAGCCCGGTCGAACCTGAGGTGTAGATCAGGTAAGCGGTGTTCTGCGGGCTCAGCGGCCTGATCAACTCGGGCGCGGTGGCCGGATAGTGGGCCAAGCCGGTAACCGGTTCGCGCAGAACCATTCTGGCCATAGCATCATCGAGGATGAAAGCCAATCGGTCCTCGGGATAGGTCGGGTCCACGGGCAGGTAGACCGCTCCGGCTTTGAGGATGCCCAACGCCATGGTGACGAGCTCGGGTGACTTGTCGAGCAGCACCGCGATACGGTCCTCAGTCCCGATGCCTTGCTCGATCAGCCAGTGCGCCATCCGATTGGCTTCTTCATCGATCTCGCGATAGCTGTACTGGCGACCTTCGTAGACAACGGCGACGGCGTCGGGTGAGCGCGCCGCGCGCTGAGCGACCAATGCGGGCAACGTGGCCGCCGGCGTCGCGAAATCTTGACCGGACGACACTCGCCGCAGCCACTCGCCGTCTGCCTCGCTCAGCAGTCCGCAGGCCGATAGCGCGGTATCGGGGTTGGCCAGCGCGTTGTCCAACAGCACTGCATAGTGCCGCAGTAGCTGCTCCACCAGCCCGCGATCCAGCACCTCGACCAAGTACTCGGCTTCGACCAGTGCGCCGCCGTCCGCGCCGGGTACCTCGACCATCAGGCTGAGCGGCAACTGACTGAAGTGACCACGCAGATCGCTGCGCTCGCATCGGATCCCGGGCGGGCTGAAGCCGCCACCGTCGGGCTCACGTAACCCGAAGCTGACCCGGGTCATTCGCTCAGCGCCGTGCCTACGGTCGGGATTAGAAGCCCGGACCAGCCACTCCAGATCGACACGCGAATGGGCAAGGGCACCGACGGCACTGTCACGGGTTTCGGTCAAGAGTTCGCGGAATCTCTGCCGGGGGTTCGGCCGCATCCGCATCACCACGGTATTGCCGTAGTACCCGATCGCGTTCTCGGTTCCGCCGCCGCGATTCAGCACTGGGGCAGCGACCAGGAAATCGGTTGAGTGGGTGTAGCGGTGGACCAAAGCCGCGAACCCGGCCATCAACACCATGTATGGGGTCGCTCCAGTTTCCCGGGCAAGTGCGGCGGCCCGCTCAACGGTGTCTGCCGACAACCGGGTTACCGCACGCTGGGCGCGCCACGTGCTCGGTACCAGCGAGCCATTAGGGCCCGGAAGTTCAAGCGGTTCGGGCAGATCCGTGATCAGCGAGCGCCAGTAGGCCAAATCGTCATCCAGATTGCCGGCGGCGGCCGCGATGGCCCCGGTTGTGTGCCCGGTAGCGGCGTTGTCTGGATCGGTGTAGGCGTGAGTCAGGTCGGCGAAGAACGGCGCCCAGGACCCGTCGTCCCAGGCGATGTGGTGCGCGGTGAGCAGTAGCACCAGCTCGTCGGTGCCCAGCCGCACCGCCGTGACCCGCAACGGCGATTCCGCGGTCAGGTCGAACGGTTGCCGAAACTGCCGCTGCGCCAGTACTTCCAGCCTCAGCCGCCGGGCCTGCTCAGCGAGACCGGAGAGGTCGTGCTCCGCCCAGGTAGGCCGCAGTTCATCACGAGTCACCGGATACGGATTGCCGTCACCGTCGGTTTGGTAGGTGGTGCGCAATACCGGGTGCCGTACTGCGACGGCCTCCACCGCTGCCCGCAGCCGAGTGATATCGACGCTGCCGGTGAGCCGATAGGACACGCAGATGTTGAGCAGCGCGCTGTCGGGGTCGACGGACTGCACGAACCACATCCGGCGCTGACCATCCGACATTTCCGGCGCCGCGGCTTTCGCGGACTCCGCGGGCACGCCCGACCGGGCCAGGCCACGCTCGGCGATCTTGCGGCGCAACAACTCCAGGCGTTGTTCGTCCAGCGTGTCGGTGATGTCAGTCACGCGTCGAGTCCACCCTTTCTCGTGTTTCGGCCGGACGCAGCACGTCGATCAGCTCACTGACGGTGATGCCGCCCAGCAGCTGCGCTACCGGCGCCGAGTGCCCCACAGACCGACGCAGTCGCCGGCGCAGATCAAGCGCCAACAGCGAGTCCAGGCCGAGATCGATCAGTGGCACGCTCGGGTCAACCGACACATCACCCAGCTGCAATGTCGCGGCCAGCTCACTGCGCACAACTTCCGCGAGCGGTTTCGTACTGACGTGGTTGCCGGCTGGTGCGGTATCGCCGTTTGGCGGTGTGCCGAACGGCGATGGCGTTCCCTGGCTCTGGAAAAACACTGCGAGCCGGTCGAAGTCGGCCGCAAAGATCAACGGATCTTCGGCGTAGCGGGCCAGACTCGCGTCGAGGGCGGCCTCTGCTTGCATGGCCACCAGCCCCGAGCGCCGGGTCCGGCTGATCTCACCGGTCTCGACGACTCCGGCGTCCTGCCACAGTCCCCATCGGATCGCCGTGCAGTCCAGTCCGTTCCCACGCAACTGGGCGGCCAACACGTCAAGCAACCGGTTGGACGCCGCGTAGGCGGCGTGGCCGTGGCCACCCCACACTCCGAACACCGATGAGCAGGCCAGGATTCGGCATCCGGCGCACAGCGGCCACACATCGGCCATCAGAGCCAGCCCTGCGACCTTCGCGGCGCACACCGCCGCCACGTCCGCCCCGGTTAGTTCGGCATGCTGCCGATTCACGGCGATCCCCGCGGTATGAATCAGCAACGACGCGCCGGAGTCGGCGTATTCAGCGGCGACAGCCGACAATGTGGCCCGGTCAGTGATATCGCAGGCTGGGGCGTGCACCTCCGCGCTGTGTCCTTCGGTCAGTCGATCCAGCACCGCGGAGTCCACACCGTTGCGGCTCAGCAGGATCACTTTTCGTGCCCCGTGTTCAACGCAATGCCGCGCGTACCGCAGACCAATCGCTCCGCTGCCGCCGGTGATCACGACGTTCTCCAGCGTGGCCGCATCGAACGGTCGGCTACCCGGGGAATTACGGCACTCGCGCAAGCCTCGGACGTATCGCCGAGCATTGGTACGCAACGCCGTTACGGTGACATCGCCGAGCAGCACATCGACGATGGCCTTCGCAGTCGGGCCATCGACATCTCGCGACGACAAATCCAGGCTGCCGAAAGCCTGGTCCGGGAATTCGAAGCCGACGCTGCGGTGCATTGCGGCCAGCGCCGCCTGCGCGGGCCTGACATCCGCATCGTCGGGTCGAGCCCGTTCACCCCCCGCGGTAACCAACCAGACGGCTCGGCATCGTGGACCGATGATGGCGTCGTAGTCAGGCATTCCGACGTCGGGCCGGCCGGCGATCTGTTCGATCCCGGCCGTCACGTCGACCTGGTCGAGCGCCGGGGTGATCACCGCGACGATGTCCGCTTCGTCCACCGCTACGACATCGCAGTCCCCGTGTGCCACAACAGCATCGGTTAGCCGCTGCGCCAGCGTCCCCGCGACATCGCCGACGACCGCGATGCCGCAGCGGGTCCCGCTCGCGGTGGTCGGCAGCGGCGCATGCCGCCAATCCTCCACGGCGACGGTGAGGGCGGTGGCCGGGTCGGATGGATTGTCGATCACTGGTTGCGGTGCTGCCCACAAGTGCACCGCCCGCATCGGTGCATTCGGGAAGCCGCGCAGCAACGGCTGGATTTCCCCAGGAATCGCATCGACCCAGGGCCAACCGGGATCGGCGGTGGCGACGGCGGCGATGCTCGCCGACAGCACGTCAGCGATGGACTCGTCGCGATGCCCCGACCCGAGGATCATCGCCGACTCCTCGTCGACGAGGTCGGCGAGCGGATACAACAACGAGGGATGCACGGACAACTCGACGAACGTGTCAGCCCCAGCCTTCTGGGCGACCAGCACTGCCTGGTCGAAACGAACCGTGCTGCAGAGGCTTTCGTACCAGTACTGCGAGAACTCCATGTCGCTGCCGACTTCGGCGCCCAACGCCGAGCTGACGAATTTCACCGGGCCGTCCTGGAATACCGAGTGAGGTAGCAGCTCAGCGAGTTCGCGGCGTAACGGTCTGAGCGCGCTGGTGTGACCCGGGTAGTCGACAGACAGTTGGTGGGCGAACGTACCCCGTTGCTGGGCCAGCCGAGTGGCAGCGGCCACTGCGTCGTGATCACCGGACACCACCGTGGACGACGGCCCATTGACCGCCGAAACTTCCAGCCAGCCCGGTGTTTCGCCGATCACCGCCTGCGCCTCGTCGACGCCCAGACCGAGCACTGCCATGGCGTATCGCCCGGTCAACCGGTCGATGACAGCCACGCGCGCACCGACCAAAGCCACCGCATCGGACAACTCGATCGTTCCGGCGACGTACGCCGCTGCAACCTCGCCAAGGCTGTGCCCCACCGCGATGTCGGGAAGTATTCCGTGGAATCGCCACTCGGCGGCCAAACTAACCGAGTGGATGAACTGCGCTCCCTGGATCTCGGTACGCGACCAGTTCTGCTCCCGCTCCGCGGTCAGATACGGCAGCGGAGACGCCAGCCCAGCCTCAGTGAACGCCTGGGCGCATCGGTGAGCCTCCGACCGGTACGCCGGGAGTTGCCGGTAGGCGTCCGCGCCCATCGACGGCCATTGATTGCCCTGGCCGGGAAAGACGAAAGCGAGATGCGGCCCAACGCTTTTCGACGACCGGGTCACCAGCGGGTGCTCGTCCCCGCAAGCCAGCGCGGCCAGCGCGGCCCTGAGTTCACCGCGATCCGTGGCCCGGACGACCGCACGGTGCCGCCGCACCCGTCGCAGACGCAGCAGGGTGGACGCGACTGCCGGCGTCGGATCGTTGCCCTCGCCGGCCCGGTCGAGATAGTCCAGGATCGCCCGAGCGTCCTGGCTGATCAGCGTTTCGTCGTGCGCCGAGAGCAGCACCGGCACGCGGCCGTCGGGCAGCGGATGCGCGATCATTACGCGGCCTCGGGAAGGGAAACGATCACATGCGCATTGGTGCCGGCGATGCCGAAGGCCGAGGTGGCCGCGATCCGTTGCCCTCCCACGGCGGGCCACGGCGTCAAACTCCTCGCAAGACGCAAACCCTGGCTTTCCCAGTCGATCTCATGACTCGGCTGCGCCGCGTGCAAGGTCGGCGGTACGGCGCCGTGCTCGGCGGCCACCAGAACCTTCGCCAGCCCCAACGCCCCGCTGGCCGCCAAAGCGTGACCGACATTGGATTTCACCGAACCCAACAGAGCCCCGCCGCCGGGCTCTGTGTCGCCGTACGTCTTTGCGAGCGACTGCAATTCGGTACGGTCGCCGAGCCGGGTACCGGTGCCATGTCCCTCGACCATGCCGACCTCTTCAGGCCGGATCCCGGCCTGGGTAATGGCACGTTCGAACAGCCGAATCTGCGCGTCGCCGCTGGGCGCGCTGAGTCCGGCACTGCGGCCGTCCTGGTTGACGGCGCTGGCCCGGACCTCCGCCAGGATGTGCCGGCTTGTGCTCAACGCGGATGATTTGCGTTGCAGCACGAACATCGCGGCCCCTTCGGCCCAGACCGTGCCGCTGGCCTGCGCACTGTATGGGCGGCAATGTCCATCGTCGGAGAGCGCGTGCTGTTTGGAGAATTCGACGAAGAACCCGGGCGAGCCCAGCACGTTGACTCCACCGGCCAGTGCCAAGTCGCAGTCGCCGTTCTGCACCGAGCGCACGGCGACGTGAAATGCCGCCAGCGCGGACGCGCACGACGAGTCCACGGTGAGCGCCGGGCCGGTCAGCCCCAGTGTGTAGGCGATTCGCCCGGAGATCACGCTGAGCGCGGTCCCGGCGAGCAGATGACCGCTGTGCCGGGAAAATTCGGTCATCTGGGGTCCATATCCGGTCGCGGAGGCCCCGACAAAGCAGCCCACGTCGTGCCCGGCCAGATCGTCGGGATTGATACCGCTGTTTTCCAGCGCACGCCAGGACACGCGAAGCGCGACGCGTTGCTGAGGATCCATCGCGACGGCCTCACGCGGCGAGATGCCGAAGAACTCCGGATCGAACGTCGTTGCACCGGTCAGGAATCCACCGCAGTCATGGATTTCCTTGAAACCACTGCGCCGCGACCCTGCCAGCAGCTCACGGATCTGCCAACCTCGATCGGTGGGAAACGGCCCCAGCGCCTCGCGGCCGTGGGACAGCAGTTCCCAGTAACCCTCGGGGGTGTCGATGCCGCCGGGCGCCTCCACGGCCATCCCGACGATCACCACCGGCTCGGCGGCGACGGTGATTCCGTCGTCAGCCATCGGCGTTCACCTGACCGGCGACGGCGTCGATGTGCTCGTTGAGATAGAAATGCCCGCCGTCGTACAAGAACAACTCGAAGGCTCCCGTGGTGTGGTTTTCCCAGAGCCGCAACGCCTCGGCGTCGACGCGGTCGTCGTCGCGTGCGCCCAATACGCAAATATCGGCACGAATGCGAACACCGGGAGCGCAGGCGTAACGATTGATCGCTTGGTAGTCCGCCCGCACCGCTGCGGTGATCAGCTCCGCGAACTCTTCATCGGCAAGCAAATCGGGATCGGT
>Ga0335076_10003646_pt1 | contig 15494 bp, 13 predicted proteins | sample Lox_Sample_25_FD_206717 | JGI IMG/M metagenome (GOLD analysis project Ga0335076, IMG submission 206717) | Soil microbial communities from Loxahatchee National Wildlife Refuge, Florida, United States - Lox_Sample_2.5 | ecosystem: Environmental > Terrestrial > Soil > Wetlands | place: USA...
GGTGACAATCTAGGTTGTCCTAGCTCGGCGTCTGGCCGCCCAACCCAATCACGGCCGCATGAGCTGGCTTACAGCCGACGGTAGACAGTGCTGCGGTGACCGATGTCGACGATCACGACGCGAGCCTGATCGCGTTCCACGCGGTAAATGACCCTCCACGCGCCGACCCGGACTCTGAGCAGCCCGCCACCACCGGCCAGGGCCTTGACCTGGGCAGGCGCGGGATCATCAGCGAGATCCAGCAGGGCGTGGCGGATGCGGTCGCGGACGACTGGGTCGAGCGCTTTGTACTGCTTGCGGGCACGCGCGGTCAGTTCGACCTGGTACGCGGGCACCTGCTGTCAGCTCTCCGAGAGTTCAGCGTCAACGTCGGCAAGCCGGTAGGTGCGCCCGTCGTCGGCGTCCCACTCGGCTAGTGCCTCCTCTCCGGCTGCGAGGTCGGCCGTATCTTCGAGTGCCTCGATGGCAGCCGTCCCGGCGGCAGCGACGCTGGCAGGCACGATCGCGGCAATCCGGCGACCCTGCGGGTCGGTCAGATAGACCACCTGCCCGCGTTCTGCGGCGTCGTGGGCTGCGCTGGCCAGTCCGGCAGCGTCATCGATCGGCAACTCGGTCACATGACCAGAGTACGGCCCGGCTGGATGGCCCTGCCAGCACGGCGACGGAGGCTTCTTATCCAAATTGTGATGTAGGCCCTATTTCCCTGGTCTGGCGGTCGCATGCGGTCGGTAACGGTCGGATACGGACGCCTGTGGACACTGCCCCCACCGCCTTGGCATGCGGGCGGTGTTTGCGCCAGTCGGGTAGCGGCTACAGACTGGGTGGAGAGCCGAGCGTTTGCCGAAGGTGCCGGGCTGAAAGCCCAGAGACACCGGCAAGATTAAGAACGCCGTTCCGGCGTGGAACCAGGCATCAGGGCCTTCACCTGCGGGGTGTCATCCCCGGGCAACTTGCCCTTCGCCTGAATCCAAGCGGCCTGATAACCGCTTCCCGTGCGCCCCAAGCAGGTATGGGTCCGTGGCTTCGCAGAGCCCCGCCCAGCAGTCTGCTGGCCCGGGAAACGACGCCTTTCCCCGAGGAAAGCGAGCGTCGTCTGATCCCCACTGCCGGAAGGAGTCACCATGGACAAGCGGCTGTATCGGCGCGTTCGGCGGTCTGAGCCGGACGACCGGCACGGTAATCAGGGCAAGAGGCACCGTCATGCCCGGCGCTGACGAGGTCGGCAGCCGCCGAGAGCGGGACAAGCTCACCATCGCAGAGGTGTGCGCCGACCTCGGCATCAGCCGCCGGACGTTCTACGAGTGGCGGGCTAAGAACCGCGCGCCCAGGTGCATCACGCTGCCGAACGGCAGCCTGCGCATCCGCCGGTCCGAATACCACCGCTGGCTGGCGGCGCGTGAGGAAGCCGCCTGATGGAGGACGACAGCACCTACGACATCCGGGTCTACCGGACCGAGATGTACAAAGGTGCCCGGGTCACTACCTACCGAGTTCGCTGGAGAGCCGGGCACCGGCTGTGGCGAGAAGGCTTCCGCAACGCAGCGCTGGCTGACAGCTTCCGTAGCTCCCTGCTGACTGCGGCCCGCAAGGGCGAAGCGTTCAGCCTGACCACCGGCCGCCCTGTGTCCTGGCAACGCGACGAGTCCACCGTGACCTGGTACGCCCTGACCCTCGACTACACCGCAGCTAAGTGGTCCTACGCCGCGCCCAATCACCGCAAGTCAATTGCCGAAGCGCTCACGGACGCCACCGAGGCCATGCTCACCAGCGACGCGAGCTCCCACCCTGCTGAGGACATCCGCCGAGCCCTGCGGACCTGGGCATTCAGCGACCGGCTTCGTGGCGCGACCGAACCGCCCGCCGACCTGGCCGCTGTCGTGCGCTGGCTGCAAACAGCCACGATCCCGGTAGCCGAACTCAGCAGCACAGGACTCGGCGCAGCCCGGTGCCGGGCGCTGCTCGACCGGGTCAGCCGCAAGCAAGACGGGACTGCCGCAGCCGCCAACACCGGCAACCGCAAACGGGCCGTGCTGAACAACCTGATGCAGTACGCGATCGAGGTCGGCGCCCTGCCCGCCAACCCGTTCAAGGCCGTCAAGTGGACCCGACCGCGCACGCTCAAGAGCGTGGACCCGCGAACCGTGGTCAACAGCGACCAGGCTCGGCGGCTGCTCGCCGGGGCGGGCCAGCAGGGCGAGCTTGGTGAGCGGATGGTGGCCTTCTTCGGCTGCCTCTACTACGCCGCGCTGCGGCCCGAGGAAGCCGTGGACCTGCGCCGCGACAACCTCGCCAGTCTGCCCGACCATGGCTGGGGCGAACTCGTCCTGACCAACTCCGAGCCTCGCAGCGGCACCTGGTGGACCGACAGCGGATCCGCCCGGCAGCGCCGGGAACTCAAGCACCGCCCTCGCGGCGAAACCCGCCCGGTACCCATCCATCCCGAGCTGGTTGCGCTCCTCAGCCAGCACCTGAAGAACTACCCGCCAGGCCCGGACGGGCGCGTCTTCACCGGACCGCGCGGCGGCATCTTCAACGACCGGGCCTACCTCAAGATCTTCCACAAGGCCCGTGCCGCCGCCTTCACCCCCAGCGAGTCCGCGTCGCTGCTGGCCCGGCGTCCCTACGATCTGCGCCATGCGGCCGTTTCCACCTGGCTGAACGCGGGGGGCCCGCGCCCCAGGTCGCCGAGTGGGCGGGCCACAGCGTGGACGTGCTGCTGCGTGTCTACGCCAAGTGCATCTCCGGGCAGCAGTCCGAAGCCAAGCGCCGCATCGAAGAAGCGACCCGCCCCCGGGACGACGAGTAGACGATCAAGAGCCGGCTCGCCAAACTTTGGCACGTATTTGGCACCCCCGCCCGCATTTCACGGCTCCCGGCCGCATCCAGCCGCACACGGCCAGGCCAGGAAACGATCAACCCCCGACCGGATACCGGCAGGTCAGGGGTTGTTTTCGCAGGTGGTGGCAGGTGTTGGGTTCGAACCAACGTAGGCGAAGCCGACGGTTTTACAGACCGCTCCCTTTGGCCGCTCGGGCAACCTGCCTGGCGCCGCCCGCATGGCGGCACAGTGAAGAATAGCGGAACGCGCGCCCCTGGTCAGCACCCGGCGCCTGCCGCCACGGGTTCTGGCTCCGGAGGGCGACGCCCAGCAGGGCCGCCCGCGGCGAGGCCGTCCCGTAGAGCCTGGCCGCCAAACGGGACCCACACGCTCAGGGTGGCACGATCCGACCCGCCGTACCGGCCGTGCCGCGGGCGTCTAACCTGGGACCGTGGCATCCGAATCCTCTTTCGACGTAGTGTCCAAGATCAACCGTCAGGAAGTCGACAACGCGCTGAACCAGACGGCCAAGGAGATCGGCACGCGCTTTGACTTCCGTGGCGTGGGCGCGTCCATCGCCTGGTCCGGCGACCACGCGGTCGAGATCAGGGCGAACAGCGAGGAGCGGGCGGGCGCGGTCCTGGACGTGTTCAAGGACAAGCTGGTCAGGCGGTCGGTGTCGCTCAAGGTCCTGGACGCGGGCGAGCCCAAGGCCTCGGGCAAGGAGTACCGCCTTGCGGTGGGGCTGAAGGAGGGCATCTCTCAGGATGACTCCAAGAAGATCTCGAAGATCATCCGGGACGAGGGCCCGAAGGGCGTCCGGGCTCAGGTGCAGGGCGACGAGCTTCGCGTCTCGGCCAAGAAGAAAGACGACCTCCAGCAGGTCATCAACCTGCTCAAGGGCAAGGATTTCGACTTCGCCGTGCAGTTCGTGAATTACCGGTAACCCGAGCCACACCGCCCCGATCGCGCTACGCCGGGCCCATGCCTCTTACGGGGCAACCGAATCAGGGGAAACTTCGGCCACGCCCGAACCTCGGGATCCCTGAGACCACTAGGGCCCCCGCGGAAAACTATCGGGCGCGGCATCCACCGAACCGCCCCACACGGCGGACCGTCGTATTACAGTAAGGAAACGTCTAGACGCAATTAGCGTCACGGATACGTACCTTCGATAGCTGCGGTGCCCTCGTGGGTGGCAGATCGGCAGGTGGCGGGGCCATCGCAGTAGGAAGCAGCAGGAACGGGGCGCCCGTGCACCCACCAGACGACGGCTTGTCGTAGGTAAGATGCTAGGACGTCCTAACTTAACAACAAACCTCAACGCCCCGGCCCAGGCCACGGACAGGGGCGGCGCCTATAGGGATGCACGCCGTCACCGCGTCCGCAGTGTTATTTCACTGCCCGGCCTCGGCGCGTGGAGGAGGCCTCAAAACTGTGACCAAGCAGGTCCAGAAGCTTGATCGTGTCATCATCAGGTTCGCGGGCGACTCGGGCGACGGTATGCAGCTCGCCGGCGACAGGTTCACCCAGGAAACGGCGACGTTCGGCAACGACCTGTCGACGCTGCCCAACTTCCCTGCCGAGATCCGGGCCCCGGCCGGCACCCTGCCCGGGGTGTCCAGCTTCCAGCTGCACTTCGCCGACCACGACATCCTGACGCCGGGCGATGCCCCGGACGTGCTGGTCGCGATGAACCCCGCGGCGCTCAAGGCCAACATCGGCGACCTGCCGCGCGGCGCGGACATCATCGCCAACACCGACGAGTTCACCAAGCGCAACCTGACCAAGGTCGGCTACGAGGAGAACCCGCTGGAGGACGGCTCGCTGTCGGCCTACCAGGTGCACGCGCTGCCGATCACGTCGGTGACGGTCAAGGCGCTGGAGGACTACGACATCAGCCGGAAGGAGGCCGAGCGGGCCAAGAACATGTTCGCGCTCGGCCTGCTGTCCTGGCTGTACAACCGGCCCGCCGAGGGCACGATGACGTTCCTCGAGTCCAAGTTCGCCAAGAAGCCCGAGATCATGGAGGCGAACAAGGCGGCCTTCCGGGCGGGCTGGAACTACGGCGAGACCACCGAGGCGTTCTCGGTCCAGTACGAGGTCAAGCCCGCCACCCTGACGCCCGGCCGCTACCGCAACATCACCGGCAACAGCGCGCTCGCCTACGGGCTCATCGCCGCGTCACGGCGCTCCGGCCTGCCGCTGTTCCTGGGCTCCTACCCGATCACCCCGGCCTCGGACATCCTGCACGAGCTGGCCAAGCACAAGCGGTTCGGGGTTCGCACGTTCCAGGCCGAAGACGAGATCGGCGGGGTCGGCGCGGCGCTCGGCGCGTCCTTCGGCGGCGCCCTCGGCGTGAGCACCACCTCCGGCCCCGGCATGGTGCTGAAGCAGGAGACCATCGGCCTCGCGGTGTCGGTCGAGCTGCCCCTGATCATCTGCGACATCCAGCGGGCCGGGCCGTCTACCGGCATGCCGACCAAGACCGAGCAGGCCGACCTGCTGATGGCGCTGTACGGCCGTAACGGGGAGTCGCCGGTGGCCGTGGTCGCGCCCGCGACTCCCGCGGACTGCTTCGACATCGCGCTAGAGGCGGTCCGGATCGCCACCAAGTACCGCACGCCAGTGATCATCCTGTCCGACGGGTACCTGGCCAACGGCTCGGAGCCGTGGCGGATCCCCGACGTCGCCGCCCTGCCCAAGCTGCGGGACGAGTTCAAGTTCTCCAGCCCCGCCGAGTGGCGCGGCGAGGGCGACCAGGTCGAGTTCCTCCCGTTCAAGAGAGACCCGCAGACTCTGGCGCCGCCCTGGGCCATCCCCGGGACCCCGGATCTCGAGCACCGGATCGGCGGCATCGAGAAGGCCGACGTGGCCGGCACGATCTCCTACGACCCCGACAACCACGACAAGATGGTCCGGCTGCGCCAGGCGAAGATCGACGGTATCGCCGCCGACATCCCGAGGCTCGAGGTCGACGACCCGGACGGTGCGAGGGTTCTCGTGCTGGGCTGGGGCTCGACGTTCGGCTCGATCGGCGCCGCGGTGCGCCGGGTCCGGCTGGCGGGCGGGTCGATCGCCCAGGCGCACCTGCGGCATCTGTCCCCGTTCCCGGCCAACCTCGGCGAGGTGCTGGCCGCCTACGACAAGGTACTGGTCCCGGAGATCAACCTCGGCCAGCTGGCGCTGATCCTGCGCGGGCGCTACCTCGCCGACGTGATCTCGTACAACCGGGTCCGCGGGCTTCCGTTCCGGGCCGCGGAACTGGCCGGCGTCATCCAGGATGTGATTGCAGATGTCTGAACCCAGCGCCAACGGCGGCGCTGCGAACGGCCAAGCGGCGGCGCACGCCCACGACGGCGCGCCCGACCCGGCCAGCCGGCGGCCCGCCGGGCTGACCCTGGTGCCCGCGGCCGACCAGAAGCTCAGTACCAGGGACTTCAAGTCCGACCAGGAGGTGCGCTGGTGCCCGGGCTGCGGTGACTACGCCATCCTGGCCGCGTTCCAGTCGTTCCTGCCCGAGCTGGAGATCGCGCGCGAGAACCTCGTGATCATCTCCGGGATCGGCTGCTCGTCGCGGCTGCCCTACTACGTGAACAGCTACGGCATGCACTCGATCCACGGCCGCGCGCCCGCGATCGCCACCGGCCTGGCCGCCTCCCGCCCGGACCTGTCGGTCTGGGTCATCACCGGGGACGGGGACGCGCTGTCCATCGGCGGCAACCACCTGATCCACGCCCTGCGCCGCAACGTCAACATCAAGATCCTGCTGTTCAACAACCGGATCTACGGGCTGACCAAGGGCCAGTACTCGCCCACCTCGGAGCAGGGCAAGGTCACCAAGTCGACCCCGTTCGGCTCGCTGGACACCCCGTTCAACCCGGTGTCGCTCGCGCTGGGCGCCGAGGCCGGCTTCGTGGCGCGGACCATCGACTCCGACCGCAAGCACCTGACCGGGGTGCTGCAGGCGGCGGCCGACCACCGCGGCACCGCGTTCGTCGAGATCTACCAGAACTGCCCGATCTTCAACGATGACGCGTGGGCCCCGGTCACCGAGCCGGGGGCGCGGGAGGCGAACGTGATCCGGCTCGAGCACGGCCAGCCCGTCCGGTTCGGGCCGGACCGCAGCCGCGGGCTCAGGTTCACCAGCCACGGGTCACTGGAGGCGGTGGACGCCGACGCGGCCGACGCGGGCTCGCTGCTGACCCACGACGCGCACGCGGCCGACCCGTCATACGCGTTCGCGCTGTCCCGGCTGGACAGTTCCGACTTCGCGCACACGCCGATCGGCGTGTTCCGGCAGGTGCCCAGGCCCAGCTACGACGACCTGATGTCCGAGCAGCTGGAGGCCGCCCGCACGCAGCAGGGAGACGGAGACCTGGCCGCGCTGCTGGCCGGCGGCGACACCTGGCAGGTCGGCTAGCCGCCGTGGCCGTCCGGGTCGAGCGGGACGGGCCGGTCACCACGGTCATCCTGGACCGGCCCGAGGTACGCAACGCGGTGGACGGCCCGACCGCCGCCGCGCTCGCCGAGGCGTTCGCGGCCTTCGACGCCGACCCCGACGCGTCGGTCGCCGTGCTGTTCGGAGCGGGCGGCACATTCTGCGCCGGCGCCGACCTGAAGGCCGTGGGTACCCCGGATGGCAACCGGACCGACCCGGACGGCAACGGGCCGATGGGGCCGACCCGGATGAGCCTGTCCAAGCCGGTCATCGCCGCGATCTGCGGCCACGCCGTGGCCGGGGGCTTGGAGCTGGCGCTCTGGTGCGACCTGCGGGTCGCTCAACAGGACGCGGTGCTCGGCGTGTTCTGCCGGCGCTGGGGGGTGCCGCTGATCGACGGCGGCACGGTCCGGCTGCCGCGGGTGGTAGGCCTGGGCCACGCGCTGGACATGATCCTGACCGGGCGCGGCGTGCCCGCCGCGGAGGCCGCGCAGATCGGCCTGGTCGACCGGGTGGTCCCGAACGGCACCGCCCGGGCCGCGGCCGAGCAGCTCGCGCAGGAAATTGCCGCGCTGCCCCAGGCGTGCCTGCGCAGTGACCGGCAGTCGGCGCTCGAGGGGCTGTCGCTCTCCCACGACGACGCCATGGCCAACGAGTTCCGCCACGGCATGGCCGTGCTCGCCGGCTCGGCCGTGGTGGAGGGCGTGTCCCGGTTCCGCGGCGGCGCAGGCCGCGGCGGCGCCCCCGGCTGACCCCCCCCCGGGCTAGCTCATGATCCTGGTTGATTCGCGACCGTATTCGCCACCGATCAACCACGATCATGAGTGCCAACCTTTCCGCCCGGCTAGCCGTCTCAGTGCAAAGCGGTAGAGGAGCGGCGATGGGCAGCGGGTGGGCACGGCGCGCGGGCAGGCTGGTCACGACGGCGAGCCTGGTCACGGCGCTCGCGGTCGTCATGATCCATAACGGGACCGTAGCGCGCGCCGCGGGCGCCCAGGCCAGCCTGGCGAGCCGGCCAACCCAGGCGGCCGCCGAGCCGGGCATCTGCCAGTCGGCCAGGCACCCGGTGATAGCCGCGCGGCTGTCCCGCCGCATCCTCGCGGCGCTGGCCGGGCGCTCATCCGTGGTCGGCCTGGCCGTCGACGACCGGGTCACCGGCATCACCTGCAAGCTCCGTCCCCACTGGCAGTTCGACTCGGCCAGCGTGGTCAAGGTGACGATCCTCTCCGCGCTGCTGCGCAAGCTGCAGCAGGAGCACCGCAGCCTGACCGCGCAGCAGCGCAAGCTGGCCACCGAGATGATCACGGTCTCCGACAACAACGCGGCGTCCACGCTGTGGGCGGAGACCGGCTACCCCAGCCTGCAGCACTTCCTCGACCTGGCCGGGATGACGGAGACCGTGCTGGGCCCGGACGACTACTGGGGCCTGACTCTGATCACCGCGCACGACGAGCTGACCCTGCTCCGGCTGCTGACGAGCGCCAACACCGTGCTCACCGCCGCCTCCCGTGACTACGTCCTGGGCTTGATGGCCCGGGTCGTGTCCTACGAGCGCTGGGGCGTCCCGGCGGGCGCGCCGACCGACGTGACCGTGCACGTGAAGAACGGCTGGCTGCCGCTGCCCACGCACGGCTGGCGGATCAACAGCATCGGCAGCTTCTCCGGCGCGGGCAAGGACTACATGATCGTGGTGCTGACGGACGACAACCCCACCATGGCCTACGGGGTCGACACCGTCCAGGACGTCGCCGAGGTGATCAATCATGCGCTGAACCCCGGCGCGACCTCGGTCATCCCGGCCGCCACGCCGAACCGGTCGTGGGGCCAGCCCGACGAGCGGATCCCGGACCCGCCCGGGGGCTCGTGAGCGTCCCGGCCGGCTCCCGGACGGCCGCCCGCGCCGTCTTCCCCGACTGGGTGTTCGCGCCCAACATCGGGGAGCATCCCGACATCTACGAGATCGAGAACCGCGGGATCGACCCCGAGGGTCACGTGCTCGCCGCGATGCGCCGCCTGGCGCCGTGGGACGGCCGCACGGTCGTCGACCTGGGTTGCGGAACCGGGTTCTGGCTGGCCGGGTACGCCCGGGACGCGGCCCGGGTCATCGGGATCGAGCCGGATCCCGTGCTGCGCGCGAGGGCGGCGGCGCGGATACGGGACCTGCCCGCGGCCGAGGTGATGGCGGGTTCGGCGGAACACCTGCCGCTCGCCGACCGCTCCGTGGACGTGGTGCACGCCAGGTTCGCCTACTTCCTGGCGCCCGGGAGCGAGGGGGGTGGTGGCCGGGGGACGGGCGGCGGCGACCCCGGGCTGGCCGAGATCCTGCGGGTACTGGCGCCGGGCGGCAGCCTGATCGCGGTCGACAACGACTACCGGTGGGGCCAGTTCGCCGAGATCCTGGCCGCGGCGGCCAAGGCTCCGCCGCAGCGCAGCGCCGACGCGGTCGAGGCGTGGTGGCGGGAGCGCGGCGCCACCCGGCACGAGGTCAGGACGCAGTGGCGCTTCGCCAGCCGCGCCGACCTGGAGGCCGTGCTGGACATCGAGGTCCCGGCCGCGGTGGCGCGCGCCTGGCTGGCCCGGCATCCCGTGGCGACGAGCCTGTCGTGCGGCTACGTCCTGTTCACGGTCACCCGGACCTCCTGACCGATTCCGGGCCGCCACGTCCGGGCGTGTAGGATCCGTATCCATGTCCCGTTGGTATTGGCGCTTTGGGCTGGCTCTGGGTGGGCCAGCGGCGCAGCGCTGACCGACGGACCACCCAGAGCCAGCCAGGCAGAGACCCGAGTCTCTGCCTTTCGTCATTGAGGCGGCTGGCCTGGGACGCGGGTGGCTGGCCGCCGGGAAGGGACCGCCGTGAACCTACCGACCAACACCAGCGACCTGCATGTCGCCGGATTCCAGCCGCTGATCGCGCCGAACGAGCTGCTGGCCGAGCTGCCGCTGGGCGAATCCCGGGCCGCCACGGTCCGTGGCTCGCGTGACGCGGTGCGGCGCATCCTGGCCGGAGACGACGACCGGCTGCTCACGGTGGTCGGCCCGTGCTCGGTGCACGACGCGGACGCGGCGGTGGACTACGCGACCCGGCTGGCGAAGACGTCCGCGGAACTGGACGGCGAGCTGTGCGTGGTCATGCGGGTGTACTTCGAGAAGCCGCGGACCACGGTCGGCTGGAAGGGGCTGATCAACGACCCGGGGCTGGACGGCAGCCACGACGTGCACCGCGGGCTGCGTACCGCGCGCCGTCTCCTGCTGGACGTGCTCGACCTGGGCCTGCCCGTCGGATGCGAGTTCCTGGACCCGAACTCCCCGCAGTACATCGCGGACGCCGTCAGCTGGGGCGCGATCGGCGCCCGCACCACCGAGAGCCAGGTGCACCGGCAGCTGGCCTCCGGGCTGTCCATGCCGGTGGGGTTCAAGAACGGCACCAACGGGAGTGTCAAGGTGGCCGTGGACGCCTGCCGCGCCGCGCACGGCACGCACGTGTTTTTCGGCCTGGACGCGTCTGGCCGGGCGTCGGTGGTCACCACCACCGGCAACCCCGACGTGCACGTGATCCTGCGCGGCGGCACCGACGGGCCGAACTACCAGGCCGAGCACGTGGCCGCGGCGCTCGCGGCCGTCACGCGGGCGGGGATGCCGCCCACGGTGATGATCGACGCCAGCCACGGCAACAGCCGCAAGGACCACGGCCGGCAGGCCGAGGTGGCCGGGGAGATCGCCGGCCAGGTCCGCGGCGGTCAGCGCGGGATCGCGGGCGTGATGATCGAGAGCTTCCTGGTCCCCGGCCGGCAGGAACTGGCTGATCCCGCCCGCCCCGGCGAGCTGACCTACGGGCAGAGCATCACCGACGCTTGCCTGGGCTGGGACGCCACCGCCGACGTGCTGGCCGACCTGGCCGCCGCGGTCCGGGCCCGCCGGGCCGGGAGCTAGGAGAGCACCCGGCGGCGGAAGTTCCGCAGCCCGAGGGCCAGGAACAAGGCGCCAAAGGCGACGACCACCGGGTAGATCACGTACAGGTGCATGTGCGGTGCCTCGGTGAACGCGGCCCGCATCCCCTCGTTCACGTAGATGAGCGGGTTGAGCAGCACGAGCGTCTGCAGCCAGTGCCACCCGTCGACGGTCACCGGGGCCAGCTTGGTCCACGAGTAGTAGGTGCCGCCCAGGAACGTGATCGGCAGGATGATGAAGCCGAACATCAGCCCGATGTTGCGCGGCTCGAAGCTGGTGCCGAGGAGCAGGCCGAGGCCGGCCATGGCGATGCAGGCGAGCGGCACGAACGTCACGATGATCCACCAGTGCAGCGACAGGTGCGCGTGCACCCCGGGCGCGTGCACGACCGAGGCCATCGGCAGCACGATGATCGCCGACAGCAGGCCCTGGGCCGCGCCGGAGAGCACCTTGGCCATGGCCACCAGCCAGATCGGGCACGGCGCCTGGACCCGGTCCTCGATCTCCCGGGTGAAGCCGAACTCCTGCGCCATGGCCAGGGCGATCGACTGCACGCCCTGGAACATGACCGAGATCCCCACCACGCCGGGCACCAGGATGGTGGCGAAGGCGGACTGCTCTACCGGGCCGCGCCCGCCGATGCCCTGCCCGATCTTCGGGAACACGTACAGGAACACGAAGCAGAGCAGGAACGGCTGGATGATCGTGCGCAGCACGAACTCCCAGAGGTGCTTGCGCAGGACCACGACGTCCCGCAGCATCAGCGCGCCCAGCGCGGTCCAGCTGGCCGCGGCGACCGAGCGGGTGGGGCCGCCGCCGATCCGCTGCTCGCCGCCGGCGGGCGCCTGCGTGGTGGTCGGTGTCGCCGCCATCAGTCCCGCAACTCCTTGCCGGTGAGGTTGATGAACACCGTCTCGAGGCTGGGCTCGGAGACCGACAGGTCGACGAGGTCGAACCCGCCGCGCTCCGCGGCCGTGACCACGCGCGGGATCAGCCGGTCGCTGCCCTGGACGTGCAGCTGGACTCCCCCGTCCACCTGACGGGTCCGCGTCACGCCGATCACGTCGCGGGCCAGCGTCTCGGCCAGGCGGCCGCCGTCGCCGGTGGCCTTCACCGTGACCACCGTGTCCGCGCCAATGCTCTGCTTGAGCGCGGTCGGGGTGTCCAGGGCCAGGATCTTGCCGTGGTCCATGATGGCGACCCGCTGGCAGAGCCGGTCGGCCTCCTCCATGTAGTGGGTGGTGAGCATGATGGTCTGGCCCGCGCGGTGCAGTTCGCCGAGCAGGTCCCACAACGCGAGCCGGCTCTGCGGGTCCAGCCCGGCCGTCGGCTCGTCCAGGAACAGGACCGACGGGCGGTGGAAGATGGCCCGGGCCACCATCAGCCGCTGCGCCATCCCGCCGGACAGCGCGTACACCGACGCCTTGGCCCACCGGGACAGCTGGAACTGCTCGAGCAGCTCGTCGGCGGTCCGCCGGGACGCCTTCGCCCCCATCCCGAACAGCCGGCCGTGGAAGTAGAGGTTCTCCCAGACGGTGAGCTGGCGGTCCAGGGTGTTCTGCTGCGAGACGATCCCGCTCAGCTGCTTGGCCAGGGCGGGGTGCGCCGCGACGTCGACCCCGGCGAGCAGCGCCCGCCCGGAGGTCGGCACCACCCGCGTGGTCAGCATGCCCGCGGTGGTGGTCTTGCCCGCGCCGTTCGGTCCCAGCAGGCCGAAGATCTCGCCCGGCCAGACGTCCAGGTTGAGCCGGTCCACCGCGGCGAAGTCCGTCCCCGGGTAGACCTTGGTCAGGTCCTCGGTGTGGATGACCCCGTCCGCGCGGCCGTCCGGCCGGCCGGCCGCGCTCGTCGGCGCCTGTGCAGTGCTCATCGCCTCCACATCGTAACGTCAGCCGGGGACGCTACTCGGCCCGCAGCGCCGCGGCGGGCCGGGTCCGGGCCGCGACCGACGCCGGGACGGCCGCCAGCAGGTTCCCGGCCGCGAGCAGCCCGGCGAACCCGGCCGCCACGGCCAGGGCCGGGATCACGGTCACCGGGACCACGCCCAGCGAGGCGGCGAAGCTGGCCCACGCCCAGCGGCCCGCCGCGATCCCGAGCGGCACCCCCACGGCCGCCGCGACCAGCAGGATGACGCTCGCCTGCCAGGCGACGGTCTCCCGTACCTGGCGCCGGGTCAGGCCGAGCGCCTTCAGCAGGGCGAGCTGCCGGCGGCGCTGGCGGACCGAGGCCAGCAGCGCCACGGCCAGCGACAGCACCGCCGCCGCGGCCAGGGCCAGCGCCAGGGCGAGCGGCTGGCCGCCCATCTGGGACGCGTTCACGATCGCCGCGCCCAGCACCCGGGGCTGCCGGTAGGTCCCGCCCGGGTCCTCGCCCGGGCCGGCGTCGGCGATCCGCGCCGCCAGGGGGGCAGCGTCCGCGCCGGAGGCCAGGTCGATGGCGACGGCCGAAGGGAAGGCCGGGTCGGCCGCCGAAGCCTGCCGCTCCTCCTCCGCGGTCAGCTTCGGGGAAAGACCCTGCAGCGCCAGCAGCGTGCTGTCATCGAGCATGGCGCCGCGGCCGAGCGACACGTGGTCGGCCTGGCCGAGCCCGATCGACGGCAGGGTCACGGTCCCCACGATCCTGAGCGTGCGCCGCAGCCGGCCGGTTCCGGCGGTCACCGTGCCGCCCACGTGCTTGCCCAGCGCGCGCAGGGTGACCGTGCCCAGCTCGATCTGCCCCGGTCCGCTGAGCGGGTGACCGCTGGTGGTCGGCGGCTGCACCGACCCCTGATACCGGGTAAGACCCAGGACCGGTACCTCGGTGTTGTCGACAGATATCTGGGTGAACGCGAAGGTGGACCAGCCGGTGACCCCGGGCTGGCCGCTGACCAGCTTCTTCATCTGCGCGGGCGGCCAGGAGCCGTAACCGCCATCGGTATCCATCAGCAGGGTCCAGTTCCACCCGTACCGGGCCGGGTGGGTCACCAGCCCGTTCAGGCTGGCGCCGAACACCGCGGCCATCACCACCGCCAGCACCGCGGCGGCCGACCCGGCCAAGGTCGCCAGCGCCGGGGCCCGCCGCCGGCCCCCGCCTCGCTCCAGCGCGGCCCGGATTCCCACCACGGCGGTGACCGGCAGGCCGACCGCGGCCGCCGCCCGGGCGACCCGTGAGCCTGGGCTGGGCGCCTCGCCCGCGCCCGACCGAACCGACCGCCAGGCCAGTGCGGCCAGGATGCCCAGGAGCAGGACGACCAGAACGCCGGTGCCGCCCGCGAGCACCAGCGGGTCCGCCCGGAATCCCCGGGCCGGGTCGAAGGCGCGGACCGGGCCGACCGGGGCCAGCGGCGAGGCGGCTACGGCGCCCGCCACCGCCAGCACCATCCCGCCGACCACCGCGATCACGCCGTCCAGGCTGACCGCGAGCGCGGTCTGGGCCCGGCTGGCACCGGCCGCGCGGAACGCGGGCACGCCGGCGGACGTCTCGTTGAGGATCTGCGCCAGGCCCTGCCCGGTGAGCACGAGCAGCGCCAGTGCCGCCAGGCCGCCGAAGATGGCCAGCGCGACCGCCTGCGGCTCGATCGCCTGCTGTACCTGGTGGTGGAGGATGTCCAGGCGGCGGATGTTGAAGGCGATGGTGCCGGCGGGCACGCCGATCGCGCGGTCCATCGCGTCTTCGGGCCCGACCAGCTCGCGCTGCAGCACCGGGATGCCGGCCGTCCCGCCGCGCAGCCGCAGCCCCACCCAGCCGAACGCGAACTCCCCGTCCAGGTACCTGGCGGTAGCCGCGGGCGGCAGCAGGGCGGAGTTCACGTCGTCGAACTGGTCCACGAGGACGAGGGGGGGATCCGCGATCCCGGTGACCACGAACGTCGAATAGCCGGCGGGCGCCTCGGTGCCCGTCCGCAGGTTCAGCCGGGTGAACTGATAGGTCACCCGCCCGCCCACGCCGACGCCGAACAGCCGGGCCAGCCCCGGCGTCAGCCCGATCTCGTCGGTGGCGTCCGGGCGGGGCAGCCGGCCCGCCACGACGGTCACCCGGTCCTGCCGGAAGTACTCACCGTCGAGGCTGCCGGCCACGGCGTCGGTGGTGAAGGAGTCGTCCACCCGGCCGTGCACCACGGGGTTCGCGGCCAGGCCCAGCCAGATGCCGGCGGACAGCACCACGGGCAGGTGCTCGATCTGCCGGAGGGAGGCGAGGATCGGCCCCGGGACGTTGACGAACACGTCGCTGGCGTTGATCGAGGCCAGGTAGCGCCCGTAGGCCGAGTCGGTGCGCCGGGCGCCGGCCAGCGCGCCCAGCGCCACCGTG
>Ga0335076_10003647_pt1 | contig 15494 bp, 10 predicted proteins | sample Lox_Sample_25_FD_206717 | JGI IMG/M metagenome (GOLD analysis project Ga0335076, IMG submission 206717) | Soil microbial communities from Loxahatchee National Wildlife Refuge, Florida, United States - Lox_Sample_2.5 | ecosystem: Environmental > Terrestrial > Soil > Wetlands | place: USA...
TAACGCGTCCGGCCCGGGTGATGCGAGGGTCTGCCGGCGCGGTCAGAAGGCCGGCCCGGTCGGCGTCACACACCATGCTGCGGAACTTCAACAGACGAAAGGTTCGCAGGCCCTGTCCTACCCTCGGCTGAGCGTAGAATACCGGCCCGCCATCATCCCGTTTGATCGCCAGCGCCGCCACGGCGAAGACTGGCGAAAAGATCAGCAGGCCGGTGGCGGCGGCCACTACGTTGAACATCCGGTGCATAATCACCTCTGCTCAAAAGCTGGCTGAATGTGGTTAGGAGTAAGCGTTTTGTGGCAAATGCGCGGCACTGGATTGCTGCAGCCGCTTCTGCGCTTTACCTGCGGCCGCTATTACCTCAAGTACAGCTTCGATGACATCCTCTACATCCTGGTCGCTCATCCGCGGACAGCAAGGCAGGGAAAGCATGCGCTCATACTGCGCATAAGCGACGGGAAAGTCTTGCGGCGAATAGCCGTACTTCTCGCGATAGTAGGTAAGCAGGTGCACGGGCATGAAGTGAACCGAGGTCCCGATTTTGCGACGGTGGAGTTCGGCGATAAGGGTATCGCGCGAGAGCCCGGCGGGTGCGGGGTTCAGACGAAGCACGTAAAGATGCCACGCATGGGTGGCCCACGCCTTCTCGGGCGGCGTCTGCAGTTCCGCCATGCCGGAGAAGGCGCGATTGTATCGGCCGGCGATCTCACAGCGCCGTCGATGAAAACGCGGAAGCTTGGCTAACTGATGGAGACCGATTGCCGCCTGCAGATCGGTCATGTTGTATTTGAAGCCCGGGCTTAGCACGTCGTAGCGCCATGACCCTTCGGCGCTGTAACGCCTCCAGGCGTCGCGGCTCATGCCATGAAGGCTCCAGATGCGGGCGCGGTTGATCAGTTCCGCGTCTCCCGTCAGCATGCCGCCCTCGGCAGTCGTAAGATTTTTGGTTGCGTAAAAGGAGAAGGCCGTCAGTCTGGGGATTGCCGAATCCGTTCCAACCGAGCCCACCATGCGTCCCTTATAGCGAGCGGGCAGGGCGTGGGCAGCGTCTTCAATCACCGCCAGCTCGAATTCCGAGGCCAGACCGAGCAGTTCGTCCATATCGCAGGGATGTCCATAGAGGTGTACCGGGATGATGGCTTTGATCGTTCCCGGTTCTGCGGCCCCAGTGCGTTTTGCCTTCCGGAGAGCCTCGTACACGCGCTGGGGGTCGAGATTCAACGTTTCAGGGTCGATGTCCACGAGAATGGGCTGCGCCCCGACCTGCTCGATCACGTGAACCGTGGAACAGAAGGTCATCGGCGTCGTGATGACCGCGTCCCCCGGACCGATATTCAGCGCTGCCAGGGCAACGTGCAGCGCAGCCGTACAGGAATTCACCGCCAGCGCAGCCGGAGCATCCACCGCGCGAGCGAATTCCTGCTCGAAGCGCTTTACCTTCGGGCCGGTAGTGATCCAGTCGGAGCGAAGCGTGTCCACCACTTCGGAGATCTCTTCCTCGCCGATCAACGGAGGAGAAAATGGCAGAAAAATTTTCCGCACAGGGATGCCCGGGATTTCTAAACTGCAATTCTCAGGATTTTTTCGCCAGCACGAGGAAACGCGGACCGAGAAAGCAGCGGCCGCGCGAAAGCCAGTGCATGAGTTGGGAGAGCCAGCTGTAGGTGCGGCAGAACATTTCGCGCACCATCGACTCCTGCCGGTTTCCGGGAAGGGGAATCATGGCCAGTACCCGGAAGCCACAGTGTTCGAGAAGCTGGGTCACAGCTTTCGGCGTGTAGTAGAAGAGATGGTCGCTGCTTTCGAGCAGCGGCACCCGGCGATCGGATAAGAACCGGCGCGGCGTCCCGGAGCGGCGCCAGATGCGGCTTGCCGCCCAGGGCAACTCGAGCGCGAGTAGACCTTCAGAGCTCAGAATTCGACGAAACTCTCCCAATTCCACTTGCGGCCGGGGGAAGTAGTAAAAGGCGTCGAGCACCGTAACGACATCAAACCCATTCGGCCCGAAATTCGCCGAGTGCACATCTCCGGTATGAACTTGAAGACATTTTTCGACCGCGGCCTGGGCCTTGACGGGGGAAAGTTCGACTCCGCGGCGCTGCCAGTGCGACTCCGCGAAGAATCGCGCCAGAAAAAACCCGCTGGCGCAGCCCACGTCGAGGATGCGGCCGTGCGTTCTTCTGCGCTGGATTTGGCGAGCCACCCGTCGCAACACCCGCTCGCGATTTTTCTCAAACCTGCGATGCAGGTCATTCAAGAGTGCGGGGTTTTCATTTTGAAAGCGGGCGGCGACGGAGGATGGAAAAGGCTGCGGGACTAGAAAGCTCGCGCCGCATGACCGGCATTGATCGAGGCGCCTGCCTTGGTCGTGGAACAGAGTGCGGGTTTGGGGGCTCAAGCACAGCGGGCAGCGTCCAGCCACCCCTGCCAAGGCCAGATGTTTCGCTTCCGCGGCATGGTTTTCTCTGGCCGCACCATTTGCAACCACCGCGATGGTGTCGGAATCGAGCGCTGGAGCCGTTGCGATCCTGTCTGGAACGCCAGTCATTTGTAGACCACCACCCGCTCCCCGAGAATGCTGCGCAGGACTCCAAGCAGGAACCCGAGGTTGGCGAGGCAGAAAGCGAAAGGATAGCCAAAAATGCGCGCGCATGAGCGCTCGCGCGAACGGCGCCAGCCGATCAGAGCGGCAAGATAGAAGATAAGCTGCAAGACAAAGAGCGGCATCAGCCGCCCGCCGCAAGCCAGCCCTGCGCTGAGCAGGAAGGTTCCAGCCAGGAAGAACGGAGTCATCCAGCGCAGGAATTTGTGCGAAAGCAATCCCCAGGCGGTTCCGGGCAAGCGCAGGGGGTTGAGCACTCGGGGACGGCTAAGGATACCGCTCCAGTTGCGCGCGGTCATGCGAACCCGGGTGCGAAACTCGCCCTGGATCGAATGCGGCATTTCGTCGCAGACGATCGCCCGCTCGTCCTGCAGGATACGGAAGCCCTGCAGGCGGACATCGAGGGGAACGACGCAATCATCGCCGAATTGGGGCGGGATAGGCCGGAACAGCCGGTGCCGGATGGCGAAAGCGGCTCCGCTGGCCGTCGCCAGAATTCCGAGGTCGGATTCCATCCGCCGCAGCCAAAGTTCGAATCGCCAGTAGGCGTTCTGACTTCTGGAAACAGCCGAGTCGAAGCGGCCAAAGTGCACGACCGGCGCCACCAGCCCAATGCGCGGGTCGGCAAAGTCTTCGGCGAGTTGCTCGAGCAAGTCAGGACGCGTGCGCGTGCCTGCGTCGGTGAACAGAAGAATTTCTCCGCGCGCCTGTTCGGCGGCGAGGTTCTGCGCGCCGCTTTTTCCCCCGCGGCCCACGGTGCGCACAAGCCGGATGCAACGATGACGCTGGCCCCAGGCCTCGACGATCGAGTCGGTAGCGTCGGTCGAACCGTCGGAGGCCACCACAATTTCCCGCTTCCCCTCCGGATAGCGCAGCGCCAGGCAATCGGCGAGTTTCGCGCCGATTTGCGCCTCCTCGTTGCGTACGGCAACGATGACAGAGATAGCGGGGATGACAGCGCAGGCGCTGTGCAATGGTCTTCGTATTAGAGTTCTCAGTGCCCACAACAGCGCCGGGTAGCCTGCCCAGGTGTAAGCCAGCAGAAACATCAAGGTTGCGAGAAGCGCATATTGCCAGTTCACGGGCGGCTTCCTCCCTGCAACGATGCAGCTGCATCGTTTCTTTGACTGGGGTGGAATTCGACGCCCGGCCGCGGAAAGAAGTAGTTCCGCAAGGCGTACTCCAGACCCTTCCTGCCCTCGTCGAACATCGCCCGGTTGCACAGCCTTCCGGTTGCATGATGAGCGTCGTGAAAAACCCGCAAGCTCCGCTCATGGACGATTTGCAACCCCAGGCGTCGGCAGATTTCCGCCACCGAGAACTCTTCCGCATAGAGAAAGAAGCCGTCGTCGATGCAGCCTCCGGCCTCGAAATACGAGCGGCTGAATATCAGAAATGAGCCGTGCGGAGCGTAGATATGGCTGCAGTCGCCGTGTTCGGATGGTCTCCGCCCCGCCTGCCGCAGCCGCCGCACGAAAGGGGAAAGCAGCTGCTTGCACCACATCAGGGAATAGTGGGACAGCCAGAAACGGTACCACCGGAGCTGCCACTCCGAAGGCCGGCGGCGCAGAAACGGATTACTGTCTATTCCCGTTTGCGAGGAAATAATCGTCGGGGCAAGAACGGCCGCGCTGGCAGGGTCCCGCTGCAAAAGCCTTGTGAAAAACTTCGGATCGTTGAAGGTGATGTCGTGGTTGCTGACGACGACCCAATCCGGCCTGTGCCTGCGCCGGAGGTAGTTTTGCAAGGCCCAGTTGGCGCCGCCGAAATATCCCCGATTGCTGGTCGATTCGAGCAGTTCCACATTGGGGTAACTGCTCACCGAGGAGCGAAGCTCTTCTGCCGAGCCGTCGCCTGAGTTGTTGTCCACCACCAGGAAGTGCACGCGTGTGAATCCTTCCAGCCGAGCTGCGCTGCGTAGAAACTTCTCCGTCGCCGAAGCGGCTCTGTAATTCACGGGAATGACGAGAACGTCAGGCATATAGCGTTGTGGGTTGAGCAGAGCTGTTCTTTCGGCGCAAGACAGTCCACGCCACGGTCCAGGCAAAGACGGTGCTGTTGAAGCCGAAGACGCACATCAGAGGGCTGAAGAGGGCCGTCGCGTAGTATGCAGCTAGGGTCAGCAGGGGCCCGTTCTCGAGGGAGTGGCGGGCGTAGGCGCGTCCGCTCGAATATCCCCAGAGGCCGCAGAGCAGAAGCGCGCCGGGAAGCGTGAAATCCTCCACCAGCCCGCGAAACATGGTGAAGACGTTGGTGGTTTCCGAGTCGACCGTGCGCGCCTGGTCGGTGTACGTGCCCAGCGTTCGCTGGTGGATGTGGAGCAGGTCGAAAGCTCCGGGGAAAGAACTCGCTCCCCAGGTTGCTGGAATGCGCTCCGCGCTGGTGAACCAGGAGGCAAAGGCGGCCGGCGACCCAAATACGTAGTTGCGGGCCTGCGCCCCGTTGAACTCCAAAGCCAGATCTCGAACATCGTCGGTCCTGGCCGCGCCGCGAAACATGTTGACGGCAGCAAAGAGCAGCAGCAGGCCGCAGCCCAGCGCCGCCAGCGAGAGCGCGGTTCTTTTTCGCAGCAGGCGAACGGCGCCGCCCGAGCGTGCCGTGCGAACCGACCAGCTTCCTCCCAGCCAGCAGGCCAAGCCGATCAGGAAGGCGATCCGTCCGCCGGAGAGAAAGGTGATCAACAGGCACGGCAAGAGCGAGAGCAACCCGAGGAATTTTTCCCACCCGTGTTCCGACATTGCAAACCAGATGCCGCCCAGCAGAGCCGGAGGATAGGCCCAGATCGCGGCCAGGCGAAGCGGCCAGGGATCGATGAACTCGTCATAGCGCAAAAAGGTCCAGCGCGCCGCCATCTCGATCAAAGAAGCAACGTTGAGAGGCTGCCCGAACAGGTGCAAGGTCAGGTACACAAAGCTGGCACAGCCCGCCAGAGCCACTAGGAGGAGAAGCCAACAAGCTCGCCCAAGGCGCCGATGCTGATGATCGGCAAAAGCTGCGGGCGGATCCCCCGGCGCTGGTTCCGCTGCTGTGCCTTCCCCCAGAACGCATCCCAGCTGGGCGGAAACGATCAACGCCAGCAAAGCCCAGATGCCCAACGCGGCTAAAGGACGGTCCATCGCAAGCATCGAGGCGGGCAGATAGCTGGACCAAATCAAGCCGAGGAACGCGCTCGGGGCCAGCCAGCTTCCGCTTCGCCAGCGGAAACAGAGGCTGAGAGCTGCCAATAGAGCTGCCGGCAGCCATGCCGAACCAAACGAAGGCAGAGAATCCGCGGTCAGCATCAGCCGGAGGTCTCCATTGCCGGCGATGCGGGCAGGCAGCCGGGTCGGTCCTGGAGAAGCTGGGCGCAGGCGGAGACCAATGCCAGATAAACCAGCGCGCCCAGCACAAAGACATAGACGGCAGCGATCATGCCGAAGCGTGGCACCAGAAGGTAGTTTCCTAGGAACTCGCACACGATGACCGCCAGCATCCCCGCCAGCATGGTTCGCGTGTGCTCGAGAATTTCGAGCGGCTTGTGCGCCAGCAGCGCCGTCTGCCACAAAAAGCCTCCCAGCATCAGCAGGGGAAGCAGCCAGCGCGACGCAGCGGCGTCTCCCGAGATCAGAGTGGTCAGCGGACGGGCAAACGCGATGCCGGCGGCTTCTACGGGAATGAACAAGAGCGCCTGCATCCAGATAGCCTGAGCAAGAGTGCGGCGTGCTCCGGCGTAATCGCCCAGATTCCAGGAGCGCATGATGCGGGGATGCGCGGCCAGTGTTACCGGGAAGGCGAAGAAAGAAAAGGCCCGCACCGCCAGCTCGTACAAAGATGCGTATACTCCCGCCTGGGCGTACCCGGCGTACCGCTCGATCATCGAACGTCCAATCAGCGGCAGCGCCTGACAGAGCATCAGCCAGGCTCCGACCGCCCATCCAAAGCGCCATAATTGGGCGAGGATTTTCTTGGCTCCAGCTTGGAGCAGGAGTAGACCCTGGCCTCGCCGCCGTCCATACCCGGCGATGACCCTCCGGGGATCGTGTCCTATCGCTAGGGGCAACGCGTAGCCGCAGGCCAGCCCCGCGAGCATGAGGGCAAGCGATTTCTTTCCCGTCAGCAGGATCAGCGCCAGCGGAAGCATGAAGCCCGCCCCGGCGCGCAGCATCTCGCTGACCGCCACCTGGCGCGGCAGGAGTCGGGCTTGCAGCCCACTCAAACGAACCGAGTAGATCAATTGGAGAGCACAATAGAGTTCGGCAATCAGCCAGAAGACGGCAGGGTAATGAAGAATGCGCAAGACCGGCACCAGCAACAGGGCAAGTCCCAGAACTGCCCAAGCTGTCCCGCCGCGGACAGCCTGATAGAAGCCGGGTGCTCCCGGATCCTGGGCGCGCGCGGGCGGATGAAAGCGCAAAATGCCTTGCTGCAACCATCCCGCCCCGGCCGCGGCCGGGGCCATCAGGACCGGCAGCAGCAGGGAAAGCCGGCCATATTCCTCGATGCCCAGCACCCGGACAAACACCGGAACAGAAACCAGCGCAAAGAATCCGGGAATGATCTTGCTTGCCAGGTAAGCAAACGAGTCGTGCAGGAGCTCATGGCACGAGGCGTTGCCGGCGGCGATGCTTCGCCGCCTGGCAACCGATTCGTAGAGCCACCCTGGCCGTGCAGCGGTAACGGGTCGGACGCTGTCCTGGAGTGGGAGGCTACTTTGTGGCGCAGTCATAGCGGGGATTGAGTGGCTCAGGAGTGTGGTGCTTCTCTGCCAGGTGTAGCCGGAGCAGGCCCTCGGTCTTGGCCAGCCAACGGCTCCCCGGGCGCAACCCCTTGGCCGCCCGCAGCGCTTGCTGGCTGAAACGATTGGCCAGCAACGCCAGCACAGGATGAAAGGCCACGCTCTGCCGCACTGGCCGAGCCTCATATCCCATACGCAGCTTGAACTCATCGACGCTGGAGGGGGCGTCGAGCGATTGCATGCCATAGAAGACGCCTCGGGTCGCGGGCCGCCCGACCAGGTTTCGCGTGACCGTGAAGCTGAGGGCATTGTTCACGTGCTCACGCAGGTAGCCGCTGTGGCACTGCTGATACAGCAGGTAAAACCAGTTGTCCAGCTGGAAGACCACCAGAGTTGCGGCCAGCCGGCCCTGCACCATCGCGCCCCAAACTTCAAATCCAGGCAACTCGGCGGCCGCAAGGTAGCGGCGCCGCCAGTCACGCTGCGATTCCTGCACCCGGCGTCCCTGGCGGGCCAGGGTGTCGAGCCGCAGCTCCCAGCCTTCCTCCACATAGCGGGCGAACGAGATGGGAGTGACCTCACACTGGCGCAGGCCGCGGCGCACATTTTTTCGCGCCCACGAGCGCAAGCTTTCCAGGCCATAGTCATCCGCCTGGTAGATGACGTGATAGCTCGGATTGCCGCCCGGCCCGCCCGCTGGAAGCGAATAACGCAGCGCGGCCACGCGCGCCCCGGCCATCAACTCTCGCAGCTCTTCGGCCGGCGGCTGGATCAGCCAATGATAAGGAAAGGCCTGACAGACTCCGAAGCCGGCGCTGTGCCAGTAGCTGCTCGGGCTGCGCAGCACGGTCTGGCCCTGGCGGCGCAACCATTCCGAATAGATCTCAACGTTCATGGCGAAGAGGCGTGATCTTCAGCTCGAAGCTGACCGAATTCCAGATAGCTGTCAGGCGCCGGCCCACATCAGTTTGAGGTCTTCGACTTCCCGGGCAGGGGCGCTCCACTTGACTTTGGGCAGGATGATCTCGCGCTTGATGCGGGCTTTGTACCTGAGGATCGTGCCCATCATGCTGCCCACCAGCTCGTTCGACAGCAGATGCGGTTGCAGGCCGAGATCGAGCAGCTTGGTGTGCGCCGGATTGTAGTGGTGCTGCTCCTGCTCCACCCGGGGATTTTCCAGATGCTCGATTTCCACGGGAAGTCCGAGCTTGCGTCCCTGGTTTGCCACCAGTTCCGCCAGTTGGAGCACGGTGAAGGTTTCGGTGAACTGGTTGAACACGCGGTATTCCCCCGGTTGTGCCGGATGCAGGACGGCCAGTTCGACGCAACGCAGGGTGTCGCGCAGATTCAGAAAACCCCGGCGCTGCCCGCCCTGGCCGTACACGGTCAGCGGCAGCCCGGCCACCGCTTGCACGCAAAAACGGTTGAGCGCTGTGCCGAACACATCGTCATAGTGAAAGCTGGTGGCCAGGCGCTCGCCCATGCCGGTTTCCTCGGTTTCGACACCGTAAACCACGCCCTGATGCAGGTCGGTGGCCGCCATCTTCCAGGCGCGGCAGGCGAAGCGGAGGTTGTGGCTGTCGTGGACTTTCGAAAGGTGATAAAACGAGCCGGGCTGGCAGGGAAAAGGCAGGATGTCGCTGCGGCCCTTGTGCCGCACTTCAAGAAAGCCTTCCTCGATGTCGATGTTGGGCGTGCCGTACTCTCCCATGGTGCCCAGTTTCACCAGGTGGCAGGCCAGATCGAGTTTTTTCATGGCCCACAGCACGTTCAGTGTGCCGGTCACGTTGTTGACCTGGGTGAAGACACAGCGGTTGTGGTCGATCATGGAATAGGGCGCCGAAGGCTGCTCGCCGTAGTGCACGATGGCCTCGGGCCGGAAACTCGCCAGCATGCCCTCGACTACGCCGTAGTTGCGCAAGTCGCCTACAAACAGCTCGATCTCCCGCCCGGTGCGTTCGCGCCAGGCCTCGACCCGGTCGTGCAGGGTATGAATCGGGATCAGAGGCTCGACATTCAGCTCCAGCTCCCAGCGGCGCTTGGCGAAGTTGTCGGCCACCGCCAGCGTATGTCCGGCGCGCGACAGATACATGGCTGTGGGCCAGCCCAGGTATCCGTCGCCGCCCAAAACTAGAATCTTCATTGCCCGGTTTCCTCCCCGAAAAAATTGGAAGTCGCTTGATCTGGGTTCGAAATGCTGCAAAAGGTTTTCGGTTCCGTTGCAGATAGCCCAGGATTGAAACGTCAGCGTTTCAGTGCGTCGTCGCAGGATGGAGGTCCATTGGCATGATTTCCGCCATTCCGGTTCTCATTTCCGTGCTCCCAGCGCAGCCACCAGCGGTGGGTCATGGCCTGAAGGCGCGAACCGTCGGGCGCCGCCCAGGGCATATGGGCCTCGATGGTCCCGAGCACCTCCCGCGCCAGAATCTTTTGCGGGTCCTCGGCCTCGACTTCCTCCCAGCGGGCACGAGCCAACACGGCCAGCGCCGAGAAACTGAAAGTGAGAAAGGTGCCCAGCTCGACGATGGCGGCCCGCGGGGGAAATGACTTCTTCTCCGGGACGTTCGGCGGGTCGAGCACCTTCACGCTGGGGATTTCCTTGGCCTCGGCCACTTTCGCCATCTCGTACTCCTGCGTCAGGGTTTCGAACACCGCCTCCTCGACGCGGGTCTGGCGGTAAAGATCGGCATAGGGTACGCCGAGAAGCGGGAGCTTACGAAGCGAGGGATAAAGATCACCGCCGTCCGGGTGGGTGGCGTCGCCCGCCACCTCCTGCTGCTGTTCCTTTCCTCCCAGCTGCGCCAGCTGGCTCTCGAGTTCGCTGATGCGTGCGACCAGCGCGCGCACCCGCACGTTCTGATCGGAATAAATCTGCTTGAGCCCTTCCAGTTCGGATTGCGCCGCGATCAGCTGGCCCTCGACCGTGGCGGCTGCTCCTACCATGACGCGCCCCTGCTCCTTGAGATCGACCGTGGCATTTTGGCTGGCGAAGCGGCCGAAATCCTTTTCCGCCTGCTCCAGGTCGCTCCGCACTTGGGCCAGCCGGCCTTCGAGGAAGATGCGCTCCCGCCGCGCCGAGGATGTGCTGAGCTGGCTGACCACCCCGTTCAGCTCCGTTATATATTCTTGCGCGATGGCGGCGGCGCGTTGCGGATCGCGGTCGGTCACCGAGATGGTGATGATTCCGTTTTTGCGATCTTCAAAAATCGCCGTGTTTGCCGCCAGGGTCTGGCGGGCGTTTTGCCAAAGGCGTTGGTGGTACACCCGGCGCAAATCGAACTTGCCGATAATGCCGTCCTCGACGGTGCGGCTGCCCAGAATCCCGATGAACAGATCGCCCGAACTTTTCAGCCCGAGCATTCCGCCCGCCAGGCTGCCCAGAGCGCCATTCATTCTGCCGGCCAGAGAGGCAGCCATGGCCAGCCCGGAAACCGATTGGTCGTCGGGCGGCATCAGGCGCGCAGTCGATTGGTAACGTTTGGGCAGCGACAAGGCAAGCACGGTACAGGCGAGCAGGCCGCCGGCAGAGGCGCGAAACAAAAACCGCCGCTCACACCACAGCACGCGCAGCCGGGCGATGGTTCGTGCATGAACCGAGTCCGGGCGCCGCCGTTCGGCAGCTTCGGCCAGGCCATGCTCTTCCACGATGCCGTGGGATTGCTCTTGAATCGGCGCCATGAGAACTACTGGGCAGTCCGCTTGTGCGAAGGCCTAGTTCCGTTTCGGCTTTCGTCCCGGCCAGAATGTGAGCTGTACGGCTGCGGTCAGATCCGACTGCGCTCCGGCGGCGAGAAGCGGGAAATGCCAGCGCTCCTGCTGCACGAAGGCGGCGAGGCTGGTTGTGCGACCAAGCGCAATTTCGGCGCGGACGCTGAAATCGCGCAGGCTGCCACCCTCGAGAAAGCCACGATCCACGCTATTGTGGCGGTAGGCGAACCCGACATCGCTGTACGGGGAGAAGTGATAGGTGAGCCAGCCTTGCTCGCCCCGGCCGCGGCGGCCTACCCAGCTGCCGATCAAATTTCCGTCATTGGTGTATCCGGAGCGGTAGCGGTCGTCCCAGTAAAATGCTCCCGGGCCGTAGTGCGCGGGAACATTCAAATCGGTAGTAACGCCTTCCAGACGCAGATCGAGGTTTGTCAGCCTGGGCAGCCGCGGGAAGTAGACGCCAGGATTGATGGCCGGGCGGGTTGAGCCGATGGGGGAGTATTCATCGATGACCATGGAGTCGGCATACACCTCAGCCCAGTTGCGCAACCTCGGAACCCGGTAGCGGAAATCGAATTCCGAAAGCCGCTTGGCCGGATTGTTGGCGATGCCCACCCGGTGCGAGTAAAACGTGCGCAGAAAATTTCCCCAGGTGAAGGGATTGCCCGGCCCGCCGAACTGGGCGGTGAAGCCCATGCCGAACTCGAGATTTGCCGTGGGATGGAAGCTGAACTTGCTGCCGTGCAGAAACGGTTGCGAAGCCAGTTCCGGTCCATAGAGCTGCGGAGAAAACTCCCAGGTCTGGCCGGAGAAGCGGCCAAGAAAGAATTCCGATCGCACCGGCCCCAGCAGACGAGACAGCAGGGGAATCTCGTAGGGAGTCACGGCGTCGATGCGCAGCATGGCCATGGGCGCGGCGTTATCGCTGAACAGCAACGGCCCGCCCGCACCAGGGCTGAGCCACAAGCTCTGCCGGCCCAACGAGACCTGCACGCCGTGGAATGTGACCGCGGCCGCGCTCTGGAGCAGCCGCAAACGGTCAGTGCCGGGCGTGGCATCGGAAGCTACAGGAGAAACCGAGTCTACGGCCGCGGTCGCCGAAAGAACCGGCGCCGCGTCGGAAGCGACGGCCGGAGCGCGCTGATATTCTCCCTGCACGAACAGAGAAAACGCTCCGGCCTCGGCGTGCGCCGTGACGCCGGTGATGGCATTGAAGCCTTCGCCGTAGGGTCGCCCGTAATCATTGATGATCGTCTGCCCAAAGTGGTAACCGTCGCGCAGAGGGGTTCCGCTGATTGAAGTGGCGCGCGTGTAAATCGAATCCACACCTGCACTGCCGCTGCTGGCCCCATCCAGGCGCAAGGCTTCTTCCCGGAATTCGTCGGCCAGCGCGGTCAGCGTCCTGTCTGCGCCCGCGTCAGCGCCGGCATCGTCGTCCATGGGCTCTTCCGCCTCTTCGACCAGGCGGGCGCATTGCATGCGGGTCCAGGGACGAAGGCCGACATAGGCATCCCGAATAATGCCGAGCGCGATGAGGCGGTCGAACGCGGGATAGACCCAGCTGTCGGGGGGGACGTAGGGCGAGCCCATGTTCTCGCGCGATCGTGGGGGTTTGTCGGCAGTTTCACTCTCCGGCATCAATCGGCCCCACGCGGCGCCGCCAAGATCGCGGTCATGATGCGCCCGGTATACCTGCCGCGCCAGATACCATCCAAGGACGCTGCCGACTAGGGCATCGGAGGGGAAGTGCTGCCTGCCAGTGACCCGGGTCAAAGTCACGGTCGAGGCCAACCCATAGGCCAGCGTCTGGCTCAACCAGCCCGGATACTCGTGCGCCCACGCACTGGCCACCGACCAGGCCACGGCGGCATGTTCCGAGGGAAACGAACTGCCGCCCGCAAAAAAAGAGCCATGCCCTGTTTCCTGGCCGGGACGTTCTCTCTGGGTTACCAGCTTCATCGCGTAGGCCGCGGCCATGCTGTCGATTGCGGCTTCGCCGCTCAGCAAGCCGGCTTCTGACAGCCGGTCATTGCCCCGGAAATGTCCCAGCAGAAGCGACCCCGCGCCTGCCCCGCCCAAGGAATAGAGAGCGTAATCGGAGATCTTCTGGCTGCTGCGTGCGCGGCTCGCGGGGACCTGTTTTGCCAGCCAACTGTCGCTGGCCACCAAAGCCGCGGTGACGCCCGCTGTCGGCACTAGCCAGTGCAAATCCTCAAAGCGCCAGCGTCCCGGAGTGGTCCAGAATTGCTTCTGGTCGCAGACGACGTGTTTGGCAAAGGGAGACATGAGGCGATTTTCCGGATCTTCTCCGGGCGGCAGATCATAGCTGGAAGCGGGACGGCTCACGGCAGGTCGTGTCCAGATGGCAGAATCGGCCTCCGGGACGGCTGGCCCTCCGGCTTGTGCTTTGGCTCCTGCGCCAACTGCGATAGTCGCGATGACCAGCCAGCCGCAATGGCCCAGACCGCGCATGCCCGCCGCATTCAGAAGCTGCGCGCCACCTGGATGGCCACCCCCACTGCATACACCATCTGGGCGGACTCGAGCGTGGTCTTCCACTTGGTGGTGCCGCTGAAGGCTCTCTCCGGAACCATCACCAGGTCTCCCGGCTGGAGGGCGTCGTGCAGCACGCCTCCACTCAGAAGGCCGCCTGAGCCGCCAGCGACAAAGCCGTCCGCGCGAATTACGAAAACAGCCTTGCGGTTGGCCATGTTGGTCGGTCCGCCGGCCTGCGCCAGATACCAGCCCGCGCTCTTGCCCGGCTTGTAGGCCACGGCGGTGGGGTTATAGACCGCGCCCTCCACCATCACGAAGTTCGGTTTCTTGGGGACGTACAGCGTATCGCCCGCGCGGACCTCGATGTCGGCCGGAGTGTTCTGCCAGCGGCGGATGTCCTTGCCGATACGGATGGCCAGGCGTCCGCTGGGCGGCGAGCTCTGCAACTTCTCCAGGGTGGCGTGCCACTGGTCGACCGCAGCCTCCTTGGCGGTTTTCTCGGTGTCGTCACTGGCCGGGATCAGCGACAGATTGCTGCCGTCCATCTGCACCTGCTTGAGCAGGAGGTCGCGGTTGGCCTGCTCCAGTTCGCGCACCTGCACCCGCTCGAGGATCACGCCATAGGGATAGGCGTCAGCGCGGAAGCCGCCGGCGCGCTGCAGAATCGAGCTGAGCCGCTCCCCCTCCTGGATGCCGTAGGTTCCCGGATGGACGACTTCGCCGCCGACCGCGATGGTTGCACCCATGTCGCGCCATCCGGCCAGCTGGCGGATGGTGAGCACATCGCCGTCCCGCAGCCGCGCATCGCTGTCGGGCTCTCCGGCCAGGGCCCTTGCCAGCGGAACCGTGGTGTGTTCGCCGACCAGGTTGCTGCCCTGCTCGACCTCATAGCGGGTCAGGTCGGCGCTTTCGGTGTAAGCTCCCCGTTTCAGACCTCCGGCCAGACGGACCAGATCCGCGGCGGTCATGTTCTCGCCCAGCGGATACTTGCCCGGCTGCGCCACCTCGCCCTCGATCTTGACCGTGGGCGGGTCGGCCTTTCCCAGGTTCCGGTGGATGAAGACCCGGTCCATGGGCTGAAGCAAGATGTTGTCGGCGGGGTTGCCGGCCAGCGCCTGTCTCAAGTTGACGCTGATTACGTGCAGCCTGCCGTCCGGGGTGCGGTGAAACAGCTGCGCGTCCGAGAGCAGGGCGTCGGGCGTCGGACCTCCGGCCAGATAAATGGCATCGCGCAGGGTCGTCTGGCCGTTGGTGAGGTGGTCGCCCGGATGCAGCACCTCACCGCTCACCGTAACCAGCGGTGGCGGCTCGAAATCGAAGCGCCCAAAGATGCGCACTGTGTCGAAAGGTTTCAGCGTGACTTCGGTCCGCCCGGCCATGGCGTCTGCCAGATTGAAAGCCAGCACGCTGGGAGCAAAATCGGGCGGGTTCAGGCGGATGATTTCGGCATGACCCAGCGCCGGTTCGGGTAGGACCTCCTGGTAGGAGTGCACCAGATCGGTGAAGCGCATGCCTTCGCGGTAGGCGTACTTGCCGGGATGGAACACGTGGCCTTCCAGGTACACCGTTTTCTCGCTGAAGGGCAGGATGGGCGATATCCGAATGGTGTCGCCATCCTCGACTGAAAAGTCCGCCAGCGTGCGGTTCGCCGCCTGCTGGTCGTTGCCTTCGGGCAGATCGACCTGCAGCATGGTGCGGTTTTCATGCGCGACCACGCGCTCAATCTCGATATGGCGCAGCGTGCCTGAGGTCAACACCCCGCCCGCAATTTCCAGAACCTGCGCCATCCCGGTTTCGCCGTTCAATTCGTAAATCGCCGGACGCCGCACCATGCCCTCGACCGTGACCTCCGGCCCCAGTGGAGGCACCTGGATGGTGTCGCCCGCCTGCAGTCGCAGCCCGTCCTCCCGCACACCGTGCAACAAGAGATCGTAGACATCGATGGTTTCGAGCAACTGGTTTCCCCGCAGGTG
>Ga0335076_10003649_pt1 | contig 15486 bp, 18 predicted proteins | sample Lox_Sample_25_FD_206717 | JGI IMG/M metagenome (GOLD analysis project Ga0335076, IMG submission 206717) | Soil microbial communities from Loxahatchee National Wildlife Refuge, Florida, United States - Lox_Sample_2.5 | ecosystem: Environmental > Terrestrial > Soil > Wetlands | place: USA...
GCCGTCCCGTTATGGATCCCGTAGTCGCATTCCCGCAGCCGCCAGTCGAGCAGCACGGGGATCGGCGATCCGCCGAAGGCGATCGAGGCCGTCTCGGCCGACCGGGCCAGGTCGGAGCTGAACACGGCGGCGAGGCCGTCGTCGCGCCGCCGCCGCCCGAGACCGGCGGCCAGCTCCCGCCCGCGCGCGGAGAGTCGGCCAGGCAGCCAGCCCGTGGCGATGCCGCGCTCGTTGTCCTCGGTGATCGAATGCGTCTCGTAAACGATCTCCATCGGCACCAGCCCACCGTAGGCTGACGACGTCCGCGAGGCTGGGCTGGCCCGGCCGGTCAGAGCAGCGGGAGTTCGCCGAGTCACGCGCGCCGGCCAGCAGCTCCATGATGACGGGCTGCGTCAGCCGGCGATCTCCTCGATCTGGTCGAGGGCCCAGTCCAGGTCCTGTTCCTCGATCACCAGCGGGGGGGCGAGCCGGATCGTCGAGCCGTGGGTGTCCTTGGCCAGGATGCCGCGCTCGGCGAGCCGCTCGCACGCCGCCCGTCCCGGCAGTGACGCGAACTCGACGCCCGCCCACAGCCCGCGGCCGCGCACCTCGCGGACGGCGCTGGCGGGCAGCGCGGACAGCCGGTCGTGCATGTGCGCGCCGAGCTTGGCCGAGCGCTCCTGGAACTCGCCGGTGGCCAGCATCGCGATCACCTCGCGCCCGATCGCGCAGGCCAGCGGGTTGCCGCCGAACGTGGAGCCGTGCTGGCCCGGCTGGAACACGCCGAGGATCTCGGCGGACGACACGACCGCGGACACCGGCACGATGCCGCCGCCGAGCGCCTTGCCGAGCAGGTACATGTCGGGGACGACGTCCTCGTGCTCGCAGGCGAACGTGGTACCGGTCCGGCCGAGCCCGGACTGGATCTCGTCCGCGATCATCAGCGCGCCCCGCGCGGAGCAGATCTCGCGCACGCCGGCCAGGAACCCGGGCGGCGGCACCAGCACCCCAGCCTCGCCCTGGATCGGCTCGACGAGCACGCCGACCACGCGGTCGTCCACGGCGGCGGCCAGCGCGTCCAGGTCGCCGTAGGGCACGACGGTGAACCCGGGCGTGAACGGCCCGAACGAGGCCCGGGAGTCCTCGTCCGTGGAGAAGCTGATGATCGTCGTGGTGCGCCCGTGGAAGTTCCCGGCGAAGGTCACGATGACCGCCTCGCCCGCGGGCACCCCCTTGACCTCGTAACCCCATTTCCGGGCGGTCTTGATGGCGGTCTCCACCGCCTCGGCGCCGGTGTTCATCGGCAGCACCATCTGCATGCCGGCCAGCGCCGCGAGCTCGGCGCAGAACGGGCCGAACTGGTCATGCTCGAACGCCCGGCTGACCAGGGTTACCCGCTCGAGCTGCCGCTGCGCCGCGGCCACCAGGCGGGGATGGCGGTGCCCGAAGTTGATGGCCGAGTACGCGGCGAGCAGGTCCAGGTAGCGGCGGCCGTCGACGTCGGTCACCCAGGAGCCTTCGGCCTCGGCGATCACGACCGGCAGCGGGTGGTAGTTGTGCGCGCCGTGGGCTGCGGCCTGGGCGCGCAGCCGCTGCGCCGTCGATGTGCCGTCGCTACCTGCCATGATCGTCTCCTTCAGCGGCATGGATCTACCTCAGTTCCAGGGTGCAGCACTTGGGACCGCCCCCGGCTTTGCGGAATTCTGACATGTCGACCGGCACGGGCTCGAAGCCTTTTCCCGCGACCTGGGCCGCGAGGCCGGTGGCCTGCTCGGGCAGCACGACGCGCCGGCCGTCACTGACCGCGTTCAGCCCCAGCACCTCGGCGTCCTCGTCCTTGGCCTCGATCAGCTCCGCGAAATAGCTGGTCAGCACGGCCCGGCCGGCATCGTCGAACGCGGCCGGGTAGTAGGCGGCGGTGTCGGCGTCCAGGACGCACAGCGCGGTGTCCAGGTGGTAGAACCGGGGGTCCACCAGCCGGAGGCTGAGCACGGGCAGGCCGAAGAGCTCTTCCAGCTCGCCGGCGACCGCCACGTCGGTGCGAGCGCCGTGACCGGCCAGGATCGCGCGTTCGGCGAAGACGATGTCCCCCTCGCCCTCGTTCACGTGGCGGGGCGAGACAGCCGCGGGGTAACCGTTGCGGATAAACCAGGCGAGATACGCCGGGCCTTCCGCGGCTCGCTGCGCATGCCGGAAGCGCGCGCCGAGGACCTGGCCGTCGATCACGGTCGCGCCGTTGGCCGCGAAGACCATGTCCGGCAGGCCGGGCCGGGGATCGATGATGCGCACGGTGTGGCCGAGGCGCCGGTAGGTGTCCCGCAGCCGCTGCCACTGGCGGATCGCGAGGTCGGCGTCGAGGGGCACGCCCGGGTTCATCCACGGGTTGATGGCGTATTCGACCGTGAAGTAGTCGGGCGGGCACATCAGGTAGGTCCTGGCGCGCGCGGCGCGGCGGCGCCCGGTGTCCTCCGTCTCGGTCATGCGGCTCCCGTCGGCTGATGATCTGGGCGAGTACAGGGTAGGGGCCGGGGACGGCGCAGAGCCCGCGCACGTCATGCGCGCTGGCGGCGATCTGTTGCGTCCTCGGCGCTCGGGCTGGCGAATCGTTGCGTCATGGGACGGGCGCGGCCGGCCAGCCGCGTCACCTCATGGAGCGGATCCGCCACTCCTGGCCTGCGGGCGTGTCGCTGACCGACACGCCGAGGGAGGCCAGCTCGTCACGCAGCCGGTCGGCGGTGGCCCAGTCCCCGGCCGCCCGGGCCTCCTGGCGGGCCGCGAGCCGGTGGCGCGCCCCGTCCGGCAGCAGCGGCCTGACGGGCGCGCGGCCGACGTCGCGGGCCAGGTCGAGGCCGAGCAGCTGGTCGGCGTGCGCGAACGACTCGAACTTCGAGCCAGGCGGGATCTGCGGGTCCTGCTCGAGCCTGCGCAGCGCCCGCAGCGCCGCCGGGGTGTCCAGGTCGTCGTCGAACGCCGCCGCGATCTGCGCGGTCACCTGCGCGCACATCGGCTTACTGGGCGAGTTGGCCCAGTCGGCGACCAGCTCCCGCCAGCGGCGCAGCGTCCGGTCGGCGGCGTTCAGGGTGTCCCAGGTGAGGTTCATCTGCTGCCGGTAGCGGTGCTCAAGGAACGCCAGCCGCAGCGCCAGCGGGTCCAGCCCGCGGTCGGCCAGGTCAGACACGAGCACCACGTTGCCCGTGGACTTGGCCATCTTGCGGCCGTCGAACAGCAGGTGCTCGCCATGCACCCAGTGCCGCACCACCTCGTGCCCGGTCACCGAGTCCGACTGGGCCCGCTCGTCCTCGTGATGCGGGAAGCGCAGGTCGATGCCGCCGGTGTGGATGTCGAAGGTCTCGCCGAGGTAGTGCAGCGACAGCGCCGAGCATTCGATGTGCCAGCCGGGGAACCCGGTGCCCCAGGGGGCGGGCCAGGTCAGCTCGCGGCCGTCGGCCGCGCCCTTCCACAGCGCCCAGTCGGCGTGAAAGCGTTTCCCGGCCTCGTCGGCCGGGCGTGGTCGGCGGGGGTCGGCTGGGCGTGAGCCGGCCGGGCGCAGGTCGGTGAGGCGGTTGCCGGACAGCTCGCCGTAGCCGGGGAAGGACCGCGCGTCGAAGTACACCGAGCCGTCGGGCGCCGGGTAGGCGTGCCCGGCCTCGATCAGCCTGGAGATCATGCCGATCATCAGGCCGATCTCCTCCGACGCGCGGGGCGAATGCTCGGCCGGGCGGAGGTTGAGCGCGGAGCAGTCGGCGACGAACGCGCGCTCGTAGAACCTGGCCAGCTCGAGCGCGCTCCTGCCCTCCGCGCGGGCCTGCACCAGGATCTTGTCCTCGCCCTCCTGGCTGGTCGTGCCTGGGGTTGGCGCACCGTCGTCGGTGAGGTGCCCCACGTCGGTGATGTTCTGGCAGGTCAGGACCGTGAGGTGATGCCGGTGCTCGGCGTTGCGCCGGATCAGGTCGGCGAGCAGGTAGGTGCGCAGGTTACCGACGTGCGCGTAGCGGTACACGGTGGGGCCGCAGCTGTACATCCGCAGCAGCCCGGCACGGCCGGGCCTTATCTCCTCGACCTGCCGGGTCCGTGTGTCATAGAGCCGGAACACCTGACCAGCCTACGAAGACGCGGCGGGTGGTGCGGCGCCCCCCGTCATGGCGGGCGGACAGGTGCGGTCGCGGATCGGCTAGCGCGCAGGTCAGGCCAGCGTGGCCAGGCGCGCCACGGCCGCGTCGATCCGCTCGTCGGTCGCGGTGAGCGCCACCCGGATGTGCCGTGCGCCCGAGGGGCCGTACAGCGAGCCCGGCGCGACCAGGATGCCGGCCTCGGCAAGCACGGCGACCGACGCCCAGCAGTCACGGTCGGGATGCTCGGCCCACAGGTAGAGGCCGGCCCGCGAGTGGTGCACCGCCCATCCGGCCGCTTCCAGCGCGGGGCGCAGCATGGCCCGCCGCGCCGCGTACCTGGCCCGCTGGGCCTCGGCGTGGTCGTCGTCGCGCAGCGCCGCCGTAGCGGCCGCCTGAACCGGGCCGGGCATGATCAACCCGGCGTGCTTGCGGATCTCGAGCAGCGCGGCGATGAGCGCCGGGTCACCGGTCACGAACCCGGCCCGGTAGCCGGCCATGGTGGACCGCTTGGACAGCGAGTGCACCGCCAGCAGGCCTTCATGTGAGCCCCCGCACGCGTCGGGGTGCAGCACCGAGACGGGCTGGTCCTCCCAGCCCAGCTCGATGTAGCACTCGTCCGACGCGACCACGGTGCCGCGCTCTCGCGCCCATCCCGCCACCTTGCGCAGGTGCTCGGCGGGCAGCACCTGCCCGGTCGGGTTGGACGGCGAGTTGAGCCAGTACAGCCGCACCGGCTCGGGGCCGAGTGAGACCAGGCTGTCGGCGGCGACCGGCCTCGCGCCGGCCAACCGCGCACCGATGTCGTAGGTCGGGTAGGCGAGCTCGGGGTGAACGACCACGTCGCCGGGGCCGCAGCCGAGCTGCGTCGGCAAGGACGCGACCAGTTCCTTGGTCCCGATTACGGGAAGCACGGCATCGGGGTCGACTACGACCTGATGCCTGCGAGCCAGCCAGTCGGCGGCGGCCTGCCGTAGCGCGCTGGTGCCGCCGGTCGCCGGGTAGCCAGGAGCGTCCGACGCGGCCGCCAGCGCCTCGCGCGCCACGGCAGGAACGGAATCCACCGGGGTGCCGATCGACAGGTCGACGATGCCGTCGGGATGAGAACGCGCCTTGGCCTTGTACGGCTCCAGCGTGTCCCAGGGATACCGGGGCAGTCGCTGCGCGAGAGTCGGCACGATAGCTTCCCGGCCAGCGGCCGGGATCAGTGTGGCTGGTAAGGCGTTGCTGCCACTATCGGATGATCCTGGTGGATCTTGCCGACCCGAGACGCACCGCCCGGTGAACCGATGTTCTCGAAGAAGTCGACGTTGACCCGGTAGTAGTCCTTCAAATGGCCGGGCACGTCGTCTTCGTAGTAGATCGCCTCAACCGGGCAGACCGGCTCGCAGGCACCACAGTCAACGCACTCGTCCGGATGGATGTACATCATCCGCTCGCCCTCGTAGATGCAATCTACGGGGCACTCGTCGATGCACGTCTTGTCCAACAAATCGATGCAGGACTGGGTGATGATGTAAGTCACTTGATCACTCCTTTTCCGTCCCCACGGACCGCAGGCTATCAGCCGAACACCACGGATCTGGGCGGAGACGGAGAAACTGTACGAGCCCATCCTTGGCCGCCGTGGACGGCGGTCCACTGGTAATCCGCGTATCGCACGTCATCGATCCGGTACTGCTCGGCGTGTGCCACCAGCCACGTCGCCACCGCCCAGCCTTGGCGGACGCTGGCGACGTGCACGATCAGTCCGGGATCCGCGGTGGCGCGGGTGGCGTGCGGCCCGAACGTCCGCTCCAGTCCCTGGCTCGCGGCGGCCACGCGAGCCGTCCCGCGGATCGTTGGCGTGTACCAGCACCAGACGGCGTGCGGGTCGTGCCCGGTGAACGCGGCGGCCATGTGCGCGGCCATCGTCTGAAAACGCTCGTAGGCGAAGCCATCGGCGCTGCGCTGCACGGCCTGCGCGGCCTGGTAGACGGGCATCCGCTGGTATCCGGGAACCTTGGCCAGAGCGCTGAAGAACTTCGAGGTCGCGTACACCGGATTCTCGAGCTGGCTGCGCTTCCCCCAGCCCTGCGACGGCCGCTGCTGGAACACCCCCACCGAGTCGCGGTCGCCGTAGGGCAGGTTCTGCAGCTTCGACTCCTGCAGGGCGGCCGCGTAGGCCACGGTCACCGCCCGGGCGGGCAGCGCGTCCCGCTGCGCGACACCGGCGATCGTGGCGGCGATGCCGGCCTGGCCGGTACCCAGGGTGATCTGCTGGCCTGTGCCCGCCACGGCGCAGTTACTTCCGCTCAGCAGCGGAGCGACCCGGTGGAAGACGACGTACAAACCGAGCGCCAAGAGCACCGCCACGAGCAGGCTGACGCCCGTGATTCTGCGGCGTGACAGGCGGCTGGGCGGCACCTCACCGAAGGTACCCGCTGCCCGCTCCGCTCCGCCCCATGGTCGGCATCACCGGAGGTCACCGGCCGTGCGCCCGCCTGCCAGATCAGGTCCGCGGCGACGCTACGTTATGGATCGTGAGCGTAAATTCAGAGCCGCAGCGTCGCCTGCGCCGCCAGGGGCCAGCGACATTGCGCGGCAAGCACATCCCGAAGACCACCACCGATCAGCGGCTGCTCGACCGGCGCGGCCCCAGCGACTGGGTGCACACCGACCCGTGGCGGGTGCTGCGGATTCAGGCGGAGTTCGTCGAGGGCTTCGGGCTGCTGTCCGAGCTCGGCCCGGCGGTGACCGTGTTCGGGTCGGCGCGGACGCGCCCCGGGACCCTGGACTACGAGCGCGCGGAGCGGATCGGCGCAGGCCTGGCCGCGGCCGGCTACGCGGTCATCACCGGGGGCGGCCCCGGGATCATGGAAGCGGCCAACAAGGGGGCGGTGAACTCGAACGGCGTATCGGTGGGCCTCGGAATCGAGCTCCCGATGGAGCAGGGCCTGAACGATTACGTGGATATTGGCCTTGAATTCAGGTACTTCTTCGTACGCAAGACGGTGTTCATCAAATATTCACAGGCATTCGTGGTGTTGCCCGGCGGATTCGGCACGCTGGACGAGCTCTTCGAGGCGCTCACGCTGGTCCAGACAGGCAAGATCACGAAATTCCCCATCGTCCTGGTCGACACCGCGTACTGGTCGGGTCTCATTTCCTGGATTCACGGGACCTTGCTGGCCCAGGGCAAGGTCTCGGCCGCCGACCCGGACCTGTTCCGGATCGCCGACGATCCCGTCGAGGTCGTCCAGATCATCAAGGACGCGCACCGCCTGAACGGGCCGGCCGACGAGGACCCGGCCAGGTGATCGGCCGGTCGCGATGCGCCATCCCGGGTCCGGGCGTGGCACGATTCTGGTGTGCCCTGGGTAATGCTCGCCGCCGCGGTGGTGGTGGTGGTCGGCGTGATCCTCGTCGCGATGGGCCGCGGCGGGGAAATGGCGCGGCCCGCTGCGGACATGCGCCCGCTCGACATGGACATCGTGACCGCCGCCGATGTCGCGCTGCTGCGCCCGCCCACGGCCTTGTGGGGATACGACATGCGGGCCACTGACGAGGCGCTGAACAAGGTGGCGCGGACGGTAACCGAGCGTGATGTCGAGATCGCCACGCTGCGGCGCCAGCTCGGGGAGATGCGCGCGGCCGCGGCGGTGGCCCGGGACGGAGAGCGGGGCCGGTTCGGGGAGCCGGGCAGGTCCGGGGAGCCGGGCCGGCTCGGGGATGCGGGCAGGTCCGGGGACCCGGGCCAGGCCGGGGAGCCGGGCCAGGCGGAGGATACGCGCCGGGCCTGGGGGCCGGGGATGGTCGGCGAGCCGGGCCGGACGGGGGAGCCGGACGTGGCCGGGGATCGCGGCACGAGGGGGGAGCCGGGACGGTTCGGAGAGCCGGGACGGTTCGGGGAGCCCGCTCCCGGCCGCAGCTCCTCGGCGGTCCCGCTCCGCCGGGGCGCGAGCAGCGCGGCCCGCCCGTCTGCGGGCGCGCAGCCGTGGTCGGCCTGGGAACGGCCAGGCCCGGCCGGGCCGCCCGAGAAGCCAGACAACGGCGAGCGCGCGGAGACCGAGCCCGGGGGCGGCGCGCCCGGCGGCAACGTCCCGGGCAGCGCTCCCGGGACGAACGCCGCAGATGGCGCGCCGGAGGAGAGCGAATGAACGCAGCGGCGCCTGGCGCGCAACCGGGGCCCGACGGCCTGCTGCGCTGCCCGTGGGGCCTGAGCAGCGCCGAGTACCTCGGCTACCACGACGACGAGTGGGGCCGCCCGGTGCGCGACGACCGGGGCATGTTCGAGCGGCTCTCCCTGGAGGCATTCCAGTCCGGGCTGTCCTGGCTGACGATCCTGCGCAAGCGGGAAGGCTTCCGCTCCGCGTTCGCGGGGTTCGACATCGAGGCGGTGGCCAAGTACGGCCCGGACGACGTGGCGCGGCTGCTCGGCGACGCGAGCATCGTCAGGAACCGGGCCAAGATCGAGGCGGTCATCGGCAACGCGCGGGCCGCGCTCGGGGTGCCCGGCGGCCTGGCCGCCGTGGTCTGGTCCTTCGCCGGCGGCCAGGACAGGGCGCCGGCGACGCTGGCCGAGGTGCCGTCCTGGACCCCCGAGTCGAAGGCGCTGGCCAAGGAACTCAAGCGGCACGGGTTCTCATTCACGGGCCCGGTAACCGTGTATGCCACCCTTCAGGCGTGCGGCGTGGTGGATGATCACCTAGAGTTGTGTTTCCGCCGCGGCGCATACCGCTCGTAACAGGGCTGCGTCACCGGCGCTCTACGCTCATGGTGGGGCTGAAGTGGCGGAAACCCCTACGGCAAGGCCTATTCCCCCGTGTTGTTCGCCAAGCGGAGCATGCCAGACTGGGCGTTGGGGGCGACGGAGGCGAGATGACCGAGACGCCAGACGTTCCTCCTGGCGTGGATCCCGACACGCCGAGCCCGGCCCGGCTGTATGACTACTTCCTGGGCGGCACGAACAACTTTCCGGCCGATCGGCAGGCAGGGGAGACGCTGAAGGCCGCGGTGCCCGACATCGTCGACGCGATGTGGGCCAACCGCGGCTTCCACGGGCGGGCCGCGGTATGGATGGCCGAGCGGGGAATCCGGCAGTTCATCGACCTCGGCTCGGGGCTGCCCAAGCAGTACAACAGCCACCAGGCGGTCCACAGGGTGGCCCCGGGCGCCAGGGTGGTCTACGTCGACCATGACCCGATGGTGGCCGCGCACAGCGGGCCGCTGCTGGCCGCCGACGGGACGACGACCTTGATCACGGCGGACTGGCGGGATCCCGACGCGGTCCTCAGCCATCCCGGGCTGCTCAAGCTGATCGATCTCGCCGAGCCGGTCGGCGTGCTGATGACCACGTACATTCACTTCGTCCCCGATGACCTCGACCCGTGGGGCCTGGTGGCCCGCTACACGGCGGCGATGGCGCCGGGCAGCTACCTCGCGCTCTCGCACGGAACGTACGACAAGATCCCGCCGAGCCAGATCCAGGCGGGCGTGGACACCTTTGCGAAGACCACCCGGCACGTCCACCTGCGCTCAAAAGCCGAGGTGGAGCGGTTCTTCGAGGGGCTTGAGCTGGTGCCGCCCTACGAGGGCGCGGGGCGCGTGCTCACCTACGCGGGATTGTGGGGCGCCGTAGACATCGAAGCCGCGGACAGCGAGGGGTCGCGCGGGCTCTACGTGGGCGTCGCGCGCCGGCCATGATTCCGGCGCCTTCGGGGGACGAGATGACGCAGAGCGGGGCCAAGCCGAGCGTGGCCGGGCTGGGCATCGATGTCGCCGCGCAGGACTGGCAACGGTCCGGTCACGGCGACGGCACCGTAGAGGTCGCGTTCGTGGGCGGGCCCGCGGGCACCGGCGCGGAGTGGGTGCTGATGCGCGTGACCGGCGACCCGGAGGGCCGGGTGCTGGTCTACGACCGCAACGAATGGGAGTGCTTCCTCGACGGCGTGCGGGGCGGCGAGTTCGACGACGCGGACGGCTGAACGCGGCGGGCGCCGGGCCAGGCCCGGGTCCTTCTGTGCGTTCCCCCAGGCTGACGCGATCGATACGCAAACGATGCCAAACCGACGCCCGGCCATGATGGCAATGTTTGTGATTCACAACTTAGGCAGAGCTAGGATAAAGCCGAGGTCCTGTCAAGGAGGCACCCGCGATGAGCGACGACGCCTACGGGGCAACCGTCGCCAAGCGGCGGCTATCTCGCCGCCTCACTGATCTGAGGCGCGCGTCCGGTCACACCGCCAACCACGTCTGTGACCTGCTGGACTGGGGACGGGGTAAGGTCGGCCGGTTCGAGGCTAATCACTGGAAGCGTCCCGAGATGAGTGACATCAGGGACTTGCTCCGGGTGTACGGGGTCGACCAGGCCGAGCGGGATGAGCTTGAGGAACTCGCCATCCAGGCCCGGGCCAGGCCGTGGTGGCGGGACTACTCGGACATCTTCGAGAACGAGTTCCCCGGATTTGAGAACGACGCCGTCCGGATCCGGGTCTGCATGCCGCTGGTGCTGCCTGGCCTGCTGCAGACGCCGGACTACACCGAGGCGCTGTTCAGCGTCGGTTCCAGGCCGCCCACGTGGCAACGGCGCGCGCTGGAGTGCCGGCGGCGTCGGCAGCACATCCTTGACCGCACCGACGGCACCGCGCCGCGGCTGATCGCGGTGATCGCGGAAGCGTCGCTGATGTACCGGTGGGGCACGAGAAGCGAACGGCGCGAGCAGATCGAGCACCTGGTGGCGCTCGGCGGCAACCCCAACGTGGAGTTGCGCATCCAGCGCTTCGCGGACGGGCCGCACCGCGGCATGTGGTCCATGGTCAACATCTTTGACTTCGCTGACGACGAGCCGAGCCTCGTGTATCTAGAGACTGACGTCGCCATCGAGGAGGTGAGCAAGCCAGAGGAGGTCGACAGCTATATGCAGGGCTTCGGTCACGCCCGGGATGCGGCGCTCGAGCCGGCTGACACCGTGGCCTACCTGAAGCACCTGGCCGAGCAACTGGAGTGAACGACCAACTGGAGAAGATAATGCCCGACCTGTCTCGAGCCGTCTGGCGCAAAGCCAGCCGGAGCACCAACAACGGGGGCTGCGTGGAGATCGCAGCCAACCTGCCTGGCGTGATCGCCATCAGGGACAGCAAGCGTCCAGAGGGTGGCGCGCATATGGTCGGCAGGCCGGCGTTCGCCGCGTTCCTCGCCGACGCGCGGGCCGGCCGGTACGACCTCGCCGCCCGCGGGGAGAGCTAAGACCACCCATCGAGCGTGAAGAATCCCCCGGGCTCTCCCCCCGGGGGATTCTTCACGAACCGCGCCTGTCTCGAGGCCCGACGGCTTAGCCTGGTCACGGGCCGGGCCGTCGCGAGTGTGACGTTACCGGCACGGCACGCTGCTGACTACAACCTGCCGTCGGTTCCTTGTTGCCTCAAGGTCATGGTTCTGTCACTGGCGTCCGAGCTAGCGTCGAGGGGAGGAGACGCCATCAGCTGCCGCTTTTTCCCCCGTTACCATTGCGTAGGCTCGTACCCGACTCATAATGTGTGTTTCACAGATGTCTGAGTCCGAAAGGCGGAGGAGCATGCTACCCTCGCCCGCCGAGGGCGGCCCAGACCGTCGTGGCGCAGTGGGCCCGTCCACTGCCGAGCACGGTTTCATGGCCGCGCCGGTGGCGGAGGCATCTGGTACCGCGGGATCCCTGGCCGACGCGAGCGTGCGCGCCGGGGGCTGCTTCGCGCGGCCGCTCCCCCTCGATCCCACCTGCGCCGGCACGGCCAGGAGGCTGTTCCGCGAGGGAGTCGCCGGGATCGGGCTGCCGGGAGACCTGGTGCATGACGGGGTCACGATGGCCAGCGAGCTCGCCGCCAACACCCTGCACGCGCAGGGGAACGTGGAGTTCAGCGGCAGCAGCCAGCGGCCGGTGAGCGGCTTCCCCGAGCTGTGGCTATACCTGCGCGGCCGCGGCTCGCGGTGCGAGGTGGTGTGCAAGGTCTTCGACTCCCAGCCGGGCTGGAAGACAGGCCGCCTGCCGGACGTGAAGGTGCGGTCCAAGGAAGGCGTGAACGGCCGGGGCCTGCAGGTCGTCGACGGGCTGTCGGCCGGCGAGTGGGGTGCGCACCTCACCCGCGGGCGGCTGGGCAGCTGGAAGGTCTCGGGCAAGGCCGTCTGGTTCGCGCTACGGGTGCCGCCGGGCTGCGATGCGGCCCGCTTCGGCCGGGCCGAGCTCGACCCCTGGGAGGCGGTCAACGAGCTTGAGGCGATGCTGGGCAGCCGTGGCCTGGCGGGTCGCCTGGTCCGGGTCGACGAGCCGGCCGCGAACATGTCGGTGCTGTCCATCAGCCGCGACCTGACCGTGTGGTGTCATTGCGGCACGGCCTCGTGGCGGGCTGCGGACGGGAGCTACCAGCGCGTCCCCATGGCCGACCTCGTGGACGTGGCGGAGCAGATCGTGTGGGCTCACGAGGAGTCGCACGCCGCGTCCGGCGCCGACGCGTAACCTACCCGCCGCCCGGCCGCAGGCAGCAGTCCACGAAGCGGGACGCGGCAGGCAGCAGCCGGGCCGACTCGATATCGAACACCTCGGCGGCCTGCCGGCCGGCCCACCGGGCCGGCAGCAACTCGGCGGGCAGCCCCGGGTCCCGGAACAGGAACTTGCGCCACTCGTGCACGAGACGGCTGCGCGCCGCGAAGACCACCTCGTCGGGGGCGCCCGGCCCGGCCGGGCCCACCAGATCGGCCGCCACGGCCAGCCAGCCCTGGTAGGCGTGCGACAGGCCGTCAAGGTCCCAGGCCCGGGCGACCAGGCCGCGGGCGTCGCCGTCGTAGCTGGCGGCGAACCGCTCGGCCCGGACGCGCTCGGTCGCGAGCAGGGCCTCGATCTCACGCGAGGGGCGAGGGCTGATCCAGGTCGTCTCGTCCAGGGACGCGTACCCCAGGAAGCCGAGCGCCGAGCGCAGCCGCTCCCGGCGCGCCCGCTCCCGTACCCGCTCGACCACCACGACGTGCCACCGGCCGTCCCACCCGCGATCACCGTGACGGTAGATCCGCTCCGCCGCCTCGTCGAGCCTGCGGGCCGCGCGCGGCGTCAGTTCGTAGCCCGCCCCTTCCGGCAGCCGCACCGCATCCAGCCATCCCTGCCTGGCCATCCGGGATACCGCCGTGCGCACCGCGGGCGCGGTGATCCCGAGCGGCGCGAGCAGCCGGACCAGGGCGGCGACCGGAGCCCGGGAGCCGCGTGACCGCAGATGATCTCCATAGAGGTCGAAAAGCGCCGATGTCGCGTGCACGCTCCCAGTCTCGTCCGGCGCCCGCCGGACCGCGAGGCACCTGCCGTATCGCGTCGCAACGCTGATCGTTAGCACTGCGGGCCGGAACTCTGGATAATAGAGATACTGATCGACATCGTTGTGGCTGGCCGGTCCCGCCAGGCACCCGAGCAGGCGCCGTAGGCCCTCGGCGGGGTCTCTGCGGCCCCAGGTAGGAAAGGGGATGGCGGATGGCGGCGATGAAGCCGCGGACGGGCGACGGTCCGCTCGAGGTCACCAAGGAGGGCCGCGGCATTGTGATGCGCGTCCCGCTTGAGGGCGGCGGGCGGCTGGTAGTCGAGTTGTCGCCAGACGAGGCGGTCGCGCTTGGTGAAGCGCTCAAGTCGGCCGTCGGCTGAGCCTTGCCATCAGTCACCGAGGTCAGCCCGGGCGGGCAGCCCCGCGAGCGACTCCTCGGCGGCTAACCTATCCATCCGGATCACACAACGGGACCCTGACGTCACTCGGGCCGCCGGACCGCGGCGAGCAGGCCGTCGCCCACCGGCAAGAGCAGTGGCACGAGGCGCTCGTCGAGCCTGACCTGCTCGCATAGTTCCCGCACGGCGACCGCGTCCGGGTCGCTGCAGGCCGGGTCGGCCACCCGGCCGCGCGCCAGCGCGTCGTCAAAGATCACCACGCCCCCCGGCCGGAGCAGCCGCAGCGCCTCCGCCAGGTAGTCGGGGTAGGAGTGCGGGTCGGCATCGCAGAAGACCAGGTCGTAGGCGCTGTCGGCCAGGCGGGGGAGGACCTCGAGCGCCCGGCCGCTGATCAGCCGGTACCGGCCGGGCGGGAAGCCCGCGGCGACGAACACGCCGCGCGCCAGGCGCTGATGGTCCGGCTCGACATCGACGCTGGTCAACACCGCTCCCGGGCGCATGCCCCGGAGCAGCCAAAGGCCGGACACGCCGCAGCCCGTGCCGATCTCCACGACCGACCTGGCCCCGATGGCCGAGGCCACGAAACGCAGGGCCGCGCCCGTGACCGGCCCGACCGGGTCTGCCCCGCCTACCTCGGCGGCATTCCTCCTGGCCTCGAGCAGCGGCTCATCCTCGGGTAGGAAGTCGTCGACATAGGCCAGGATGACCTGCGCGCTCACGATGTCTGCCTCCGGACGGTCGAGCTCTCGTGCGGCAGCCTAGCGTCACCAGCCGTAATATCGGGAACCGGCCAGGTTGTCCGGCCGTTGACGTTACGCCGGGAAGCCTGGGCGAAGACAACGCGTTGCACTCAGCGGGAGCGGTGGAAGGGGGTTCGTCCGTGGATGAGGGCCAGCCACTGCAGGCCGCCGCCGACTGGACGCCGCCCAGCTGGGACGACGTGGTCCGGGAGCACTCAGCCCGGGTGTACCGCCTGGCCTACCGCCTCACCGGCAACACGCACGACGCCGAGGATCTCACCCAGGAGGTCTTCGTACGAGTCTTCCGGTCCCTGTCCAGCTACACGCCAGGGACGTTCGAAGGCTGGTTGCACCGGATCACCACCAACCTGTTCCTGGACATGGCCCGCCGCAAGCAGCGGATCCGGTTCGAGGGACTCGGTGACGAGACCGCCGCACGACTGGGCGACGGCGGCCGGTCACCGGCAGACGCCTTCGACGACCGGCACCTGGACGGCGATATCCAGGCAGCCCTGAAGGCCCTCGCGCCCGAGTACCGGGCCGCGGTCATCCTGTGTGACATCGAGGGCCTGTCGTACGAGGAGATAGCAGATACCCTGGGAATCAAGCTCGGCACCGTCCGCAGCCGGATTCACCGCGGCCGGGCGCAACTGCGCGCCGCGCTGGAGCACCGCCGCCCGCGGCATCCCGGCGAGGCGCCTGCCCTGACGCCACGCGCCCCGGTCGGGGCCAGACTGGCACCGGGGAGTCAGCCGTGAGCCATCTCGGGCACCGTCTTTCCGCGCTCATCGACGGAGAGCTTGACGACGTCGAGCGCGACCGGGTTCTCGTGCACCTGGCCGGCTGCGAGCCGTGCCGGAGCGAGGCCGTCGCGTTGCGGACCCTGAAGCGGCGGATGAACGCGCTGGGCGAGGCCGCTGCCGACTCGGCGCTGACCCGCCGCCTGATCGGCCTGGCCAAGCCAGGCAGCACGGACCCGGCCGGCCAGTCCGGCCCGGTGCCC
>Ga0335076_10003650_pt1 | contig 15485 bp, 15 predicted proteins | sample Lox_Sample_25_FD_206717 | JGI IMG/M metagenome (GOLD analysis project Ga0335076, IMG submission 206717) | Soil microbial communities from Loxahatchee National Wildlife Refuge, Florida, United States - Lox_Sample_2.5 | ecosystem: Environmental > Terrestrial > Soil > Wetlands | place: USA...
GCATTGTCAACTGCCGCCGCATGGCACGGCCCGTTCTGCTCATCGCCGCAGGCAACAGCGTCTGCCCCTGGGACCACCCAGGTCAATGGCTTGTATCTAGTGCCCTGGCAATTCCCGCAACCCGAAAGGGAACCGAAGATGTATCTGGTCACCGGAGCAACGGGCCACGTCGGCGGAGCCGTCGCGCGGCAGCTGCACGAGCAAGGTCACAGCGTCCGCGTACTGGTGCGCGACCCCTCCCGCGCGGCCAGCCTGCCGGCCGGAATCGAGGTCGCCGCCGGTGACCTCGACCACCCCGCAAGCGTGGCCGAAGCCGTCACCGGTGCCGGGGCCATCTTCTTGATGCAGGTCGGAACCGGGACCGAGCAGACCAGGACGATGACCGCCGCCGCGCACGACGCGGCAGTGCCGAGGATCGTCCTGCTCTCTTCCGCCGGAGCGCGGCTGCTGCCGCTGGACGACAACCCCATGGGGGCCGCCTTCGCGGCTCGCGAGCAGATCCTGCGCGAGTCCGGCCTCGGCGTGACCTACCTGCGGCCCAGCGCCTTCGCCTCCAACGCCTTCGCCTGGCGCGACTCCATCCGGGCCGGCAAGGTCACCAGCCCGACCGGTGACGGTGTCCTCGCTGTGATGGACCCCGACGACATCGCACGCGTCGCCGTGACCGCCCTCACCGACGATGGCCATGTGGGCAAGGGGTACCTGCTCACCGGCCCGCAGGCCCTGACCGCGCGCGAGCAGGTAGCGACCATCGCCGAGGTGACCGGCCGCCCCGTCGGCTTCCAGGACGTCACCCCGCACGAATTCGCCCAGGCCGCCATCGAGCGGGGGACCCCGCCTGAGCAGGCCCGCCTCCTGGAACGCCTCAACGAGGTCTTCCGCGCCCGCCGCTCGGTGAACATCACCGACGACGTCGAGAACATCACCGGAACGGCCCCCGCGACCTTCCGCGACTGGTGCGAACGCCACGCCGACGCATTCCGCTGAGCCCCAGCCGGTCCACCGTCGCGAGCAGGACCGGTATGACAGGAGGGTTACTACCCTGCGCTTGCGCGACGGGCTGTGCACGGCGGCAGCAACGTCGCCAGGTAAGTCGCTCACGCGGGTCCGCAACGTCACCCCGCTCGCAGCTGGCAGCTTCCTGAGCACCCGGCCAGACATGATTGTTGTGCTCATGACACGAGCCCGCTGACCCTTACCCGTTCCCGCCAGTCGACCGCGCCGACCAGGTTCTCGGCGCCCAGCCATCGACCGTGATACCTGCCGCGGCGAGCAGGCGGCGCAGCGACGGCAGTAGCTGTCGCAGCAGCACCTGACCGGCCCGGCCCCGGTCCCTAGATTCGCCGCCCAGGCACGACCGGGGCAGGGAACTCGCGCGTGCGGTGCGCTTCGGTGGGGGTCGTCAGGCTCGCCGCCTGGCCGCCGCTCACCAGGCGCTCGTAACTCTGCTGCCAGCCCGGCAGGTCGGTTCCCGGCTGGTCCCAGTCCACGAACGTCGCCTCGTCGCACCACTCGTCGATACGGCTCATGGTGCGCAGATGCGGCTCGCTTCCGACGAACACGTTCATCACGTCGCGGCCCTGCCATGCGGTGCGGGTCCAGTACGTGTTGCTGGCCTCGGCCAGCACGTCGGCACCGAGGTTGCCGTCGGAAGCCTGCGCCTGCTCCACCACGGCGACGGCGGCGGCGAAGAACTCGTCGAAGAACGCAGGGTCCTTGAGGCGGAGCCGGGTGACCACGATGACCGGCATCGGTACTCCCTATCTCGCGGCGCCCGGACAGTTCGGCCGGTGCTGGCGAGCCGCTGTGCCGCCTTGACGCCATCATGCCCGCGAGAGCATGCGGGCATGCGGGCTTGCAGGCCGTCGACCGCCGGTGGCTACCGCTCCGCTTCCTGCATGCACAGCAAACTGAAGGCCCGGCCGACGTCCGAGCCCTGGTAGACGTTGTGCAGGTTGTCCTGCATGACGTGCGCGAGGTTGTCGTGACCGGCCGCCGAGACCTCGAGGTCCTGGTCGAGGTGCAGCATCCGGAAGCCCCAGCCGTCGGGAAGCTCGAGCCGGCTGGCGAGATGGGCGAGGCCGTCTGCGCCGATGCTCACGTCCGGCTGGGGAACGATGGACTTGAGGATGAACACCTCCCCGTCGGGGGCGTCGAGCAGGTAGACGTCGCTGCCCTCCAGGTACGTGAACGCGTTGCCGCCGTAGACGTAGCCGGGGCTGTAGCTGTCCTGAACCGTCGCGTGCAGCATCGTTGCCGCGTCCGCGGCGCCCATCCAGGTGCCCGTGATACCGCCGAAGGTCCTGTCGTCTCCCGCCTCCCGCACGTCGATCTGGTCGAAGGCCCAGTGCCGAACCGGGTTGAGCCAGGCATCCAGGGCACCGTTCTCGCGGGCTATGACGTCGGCGTCGAGCGCGCCGAGTTGCTCTGGTGTCGGGTCGCACACGCCGGTCGTGTTCCAGATGTTCGCGATCGCGTCGTCCTGGCTGGCGCCGGTGATCAGGTCGACCTCCCAGAACCGGTGGCCGCGCATGTCTCGCAGATGGATCTCGCGGCCAGGCACGAGGTGCTCATCCCTGGCATCCGTCATGTGCTGCTCGAAGCTGGCGTCGGTCATGGAACTCCTCCTGATCACCTCGCGGAGTGGGCGATCCAGTCCTCGAAGCGGGTCGTCGAGATCCGCGCGTCGCCGGCCGGCACGAGCGTCCGCTCGGCGAGGTGCGCGCCGAAGTAGCGCGAGTCGGGGTCGGTGACGACCTTCCGCGGATCACCCTGGATGCTCAGGGCCTTCCTGATCAGTGCGTCGAGGCCGAACGTCTCCGGTCCGGCGACCTCGACGATGCCGTTGACCGGATCGCCGACGGCAGTGCGCGCGACCGCGGCAGCCACGTCGTCGGCGGCCATGGGCTCGATCAGCGCGTCCGGGACCCGCACGACGCCGTCGACCGTCGCGTCGTCCGCGATGCCGTTGACGAACTCGAAGAACTGAGTCGCGTGCACGATCGAGTAGGGCAGGGCCGAGTTCCTGATCATCTCCTCCTGCGCGACCTTGGCCCGCATGTAGGGCGTCTCGGTAAGCCGCTGAGCGCCGACCACCGAGAGCGCGACATAGTGGCCCACGCCGGCCGCTGCCGCCTCGCGCAGGAGGTTGGTGGTGGCGGCGGTGAAGAAGTCCATGGACGCCTTCTCCTCGAACGACGGCGAGTTCGACACGTCGACCACTACGTTGCAGCCCTCCAGAACCCGGCCGAGCCCTTCGCCGGTCACAGTGTTGACGCCCGACTGCGGTGACGCGGCGATGACATCGTGGCCGTCCCTGCCGAGTTTCGCGACGACCTTGGAGCCGATGAGTCCGCTGCCACCGATCACGACAATCCTCGCCATGGCGAAACCCCCTCGTAGCCGAAGGCGCATGAACCCCGGAGTAACGCACCCGTCAGGGACCCCGGGCCGGATCTGAGTGCACGGACGGCGATCTGCGATGCACGCCGGCCGAGCAGCCGGCCCCTTCTCCCGAGGCTACGCCGCGGTCCGGCGGCCGGCCGCCGGGGGTTACGCCTCAGCCGGCGCGCACTAGCCTGGCTGTTGAGAGGCGACCCGGGGAGACCGGCCTCCGGGCCCGCGGATACGGGCCTCTGATCCGCCCGGCGCCTATCTCAGTCGGGAAGGGGGCAAGGCATCATGAACGCGCCCGAAACGACCGGCGGCGATCGGATCCTGATCGCCGGGGCGGGCTACGCCGGCCTGCACGTCGCCGCGCGGCTGGCCGCCAGGCTGCGCAGCGAGCCGGCGATAGAGCTGACCCTCGTCGACCGGCACGACTACCACCAGGCGCTCACCGAGCTGCCCAGGGTGGCAGGCGGCACGCGCGCCGCCGATGCCGTGCGCATCCCGCTGCAGGACGTGCTGGCCGCGCGGGTTCACTTCGTCCGGACCGATGTCGACGGCTTCGACCTGGACGGCCGCCGGCTCCGCACCGGGGCCGGGCCGATCGGCTGGGGGCGGCTCGTCCTTGCGCTCGGCAGCCGGCCAAACGATTTCGCCATCCCTGGCCTGGCCGAACGCGCGCTCTCGCTGTACTCGGCCGGAGATGCCGAGCGAGTGTGGGCAGCGGTCCGCGATTCGCTCGCGGCCGCCGCGGCCGCCACTGACCCCGGGCGGCAGCGGCTGCTGGCGACCGTGGTCGTCGGCGGGGGCGGTGCCACCGGCGTCGAACTGGCCGGCGAGCTGGCCGAGATGCTGCCGCAGGTTGCTTGTGACTCCGGCCTGGCGCCGGACCGGCCCGCCGTGGTGCTCGTCGAGGCAGGGCCCTCGATCCTGGCCGGCTCCTCACCGAAGCTGGTTGCCAAGGCCGGCAAGATCCTCTCTGACCTCGAGGTCAGCGTCCGTACCGGGGCGACGATCGCCGCCGCGACAAAGGAGGGATTCCGGCTGCAGGACGGTCAGCTGGTGGAGGGTGGCGTGTTCGTCTGGGCGGGCGGGCTGAAGGCACCCGAGGTGGTGGCCGACTCCGGGCTGCCGACCGGTCATAACGGCCGCGTCAAGGTCGACCAGTACCTGCGCGTCCTGGATCGTCCGGACATCTACGTCGCCGGCGACCTCGCGTCGGTCGTGGATCCGCGCACCGGGCACGTCCTGCCGTCGCTGGCACAGGTGGCGCTCGAGGAGGGCGAGACGGTGGCTCGCAACGTGGTGGCCGAGGTCAGGGGCGATCCGCTGGAGACATTCACGTTCCGCGACAAGGGTTTCGTCGTCTCGGTCGGGCCGCGCCGGGGGGTCGCCGACGTTGCGGGCATCACGACGAGCGGGCGGCTCGCGCACCTGCTGAAGGACGCGATCGAATGGGAGTACCGCGAGTCCGTGCGGCACCTGCGCGGCTGGGACCCGGTTGCCGCCTGACCGCAGCCGGCCTGCTGGCCGACATTCCGCCACTCCCGGGAGTCGAGGCCGCGGGGAACGAACGCGCCGCCAGCCCACTGGCCGTCATCGTCCGCACAGGCGAGCAGCCGGGCGCCCCAGCCCTCGGTCCCGACCCTCGCGCCTGGGCCTGCCACTGCGGCTCGGGAGCGCCGAGCAGGCCGCGCATCACCTGCCACCGGCTGTCCGCTCCGCCGCGACGGTGAGCGCGGGGCCGGCTGCGATGGTCTGGAGCACGACGCAGTAGCGCTCGGTGAGGCGCAGCAGCGTCGCCAGGTCCTCGTCACTGGCGTCGGTGTCGAGATCGAACCGGACGCGGATCGCCCGGAACCCCACCGGCGCGTCCTTGTCGATCGCGAGCGTGCCGCGGAAGTCGAGCTCGCCCTCGGCGGTGACCGAGCCGCCGCGTACCCGCACGCCGAGGGAGGTGGCGACCGACCGCAGCGTGACGCCCGCGCACGCCGCGAGCGCCTCCAGCAGCATGTCGCCTGAGCACAGCAGCGACCCGTCGCCGCCCGTGGCCGGGTGCAGCCCGGCGGCAGCCAGCGCGCGCCCGGTGTCGACCGAGCAGGAAATGCCCTCGCCGAGGGTCCCGGTTGCCCGCAGCGTCACGGCGGCTGCGCCTGGCTCGGCCCGGTAGCGCTCCTTCAGCGGTGCCTGCACAGATCGAAGCTCGTCCCGGTCCATGTGCTGCGCGCCGATGCCTGTGCCCATCGGCCCAGCATGCCAGGCCCGAACCGGGCCCGCGGACTCAGCCTGGACCCAGCCTGGACTCAGCCCGGGTTCAGGATCGGTGCCCGGCGATGGTCGCGAGCAGGTCCGCGGTTGGCCCTGGCGCGGCCAGCATCAGGTCGTGGCCGCAAGGGAGCTCACGGGTCTGCCAGCCGCCCGCGATCGCGCGGTCGAGCGAGGCGCGCAGGCTCTCCAGCGGCGGCCGGGTGTGGCTGACGTACGTCTTGGGCAGCCGGTCCAGTGCCGCAGGGTCGAAGCACACCGGTTCGGTCAGGCAGCGCAGCGGGAAATCGGTCAGCCGCGGCCCCGCCCTGTCGCGAAGCGCCTGATCGGTCACGCCCCACTGGTCAAGAAACCGCGGCGAGGCAGGCACGACGTTCCCGTCGCCATGCGCGCTGGCAAGCTCGCGGTAGTGCCGCGCAACCTGCGGGGGCTCGACGTCAGCCAGTGACTCACCCGGCTCCGCGACGAAGGCGGCAAGATAGGTCACCGACGACAGTCGGCCCGCCGCCCGCTGCGCGACCGGCCCGGCCAGCACCCCCGCGTAGCTGTGCAGGACCAGGTGCACGTCGCGCAGATCCTCGAACCAGAGCAGGTCGGTCACGTCGGTGACGTGCGTGGTGACGCTCACATTCGGCGCCAGCCCCTGGCGGCGGTCACCCTGCGCCGTGAGGGTCGGCGTGTACACCTCGTGCCCCTGCCTGCTGAGCAGCCGCGCAACCTCGCGCCAGCACCAGCCGCCGTGCATCGCGCCGTGCACCAGAACGAAACTGGCCAAAGGTACAGCCCCCCGTGACTCTGCCCGCCGGCCCGCCGGCGGCCCACCCGGCTCACATTGTGCCGCCGCAGCAATCCCGGCCCGATGACCGGCCGCGGGTGCACGCGCGACCGGAAGACCAAGGCCAGACCGCACGCGGCCACCGTCGTCACGGCACACCGGCTTGAATCGGGTGAATCGGGCCGCGTGTGCCGCGCCCCGATGACTTTCGCCCCTGGCCCGTCCGCGCCGCCGCGGCACATGCTGGAGCCACGGCAGGAGTGCCGTGCTCCCGCCGCGACGCTGGGGAGGCAGAGATGGCGCGGCGCGTAGGAGGCTGGCGCAAGCTCGCCGGGTCGGCCTGGGGCCGGCCGATGGACCCGCAGTTCTACGGTGACCTGGAGCTGGACGCGGAACCGCTGCTGGACTACATCGCCAGGGTCCGGCAGGCAGACGGCGTGCACCTGACGGTGACGCACCTCGTCGGCCGGGCGGTGGCACACGGGCTCGCGGCTGTGCCGGAGCTGCAGGTCCGGCTCGCGCACGGTCGTGAGTATGACCGCGAGAGCGTAGACGTGTTCTTCATCGTGACCACAGGCGGCGGCAACGAGCTGACGGGCGTCAAGGTCGAGGCCGCCGACCAGAAGTCCGCGGTGCAGATCGCCACCGAGGTAACGAGCCGGTGCGCCGCTATCTCGGGCGGCAGCGACCCCGAGCTCGGCCGGGGCAAGGCGCTGCTCACCACGCTGCCGCCACGCATGCTGGGAGCGGCGCTGCGGCTCGGCGCCTGGCTCACCTCCGACCTGAACCTCGACCTGCGCCGGCTGGGCATGCCGCGGCAGGCGTTCGGCGGTGCGATGATCACCTCGGTCGGCATGTGGGGAGTGGGTCACGCCTACTCGCCGCTCGCGCACTACTACCGGGTACCCGTGCTCGTCCTCGTCGGGGCGGTCCGCAAGGCGCCCGCGGTCGTCGGCGACGCGGTGGTCGCGCGGCCGATGCTCACGATCACTGCTACGTTCGACCACCGCTACGTCGACGGCTACCACGCGGCAAAGTTCGCCGAGGCGGTCCGCGCGTACTGCGCCGACCCCGCGAGCTTCGAGCCGGCCGGGCAGCAGGGCTTTGAAAGCGATCGACTGCATGTTTGAATAATTCAGTGGACCAGGTGCAACGATCACCGCTATCCGGCTTGCCGCTGACCTGCAGGGCGCGTCATCCATGGCGGCCGGGCACCGTCACGATCACCTGGGAGCCATGTGACTGCCCGGCGGCCAGGGCGGCCCGCGGCGGCCACCTCAAGGTAGCCTGCGCCGAGCAAGGCTGCACGGAGCTGTGGTGGAGCCCGCGGCACCGGCCGGACACGCCGCGAATACTGGGGCATCACCGGCCCGGCTACCGCTGAAGCCGCCGGCCGCTGAAGCCACCGGCCGGGCCGGCGCTCGCGCAAGCCGTTGTGCGCCGCGCAAGAGGGTCATACGCTGCGGAAAGCCGCCCATGTCCCGCAGCGAGGAGAACCATACATGGCTGACATTCACGGCACCTGCGACGACCGGCTCGAGGCAGTGCGCGGCGCGCTGGCGCAGAACGTGGACTCCGGCGCGGAGACCGGCGCATCGATCGCGGTGGACCTGGACGGCGAGATCGCCGCGGACATGTGGGGCGGCTACACCGACGAGGCGCGCACGCGGCCGTGGGAGCGCGACACGATCACCAACGTCTGGTCCACCACCAAGACGGTCACCAGCCTCGCCGCGCTGATGCTCGTCGACCGCGGCGAGCTGGACGTGGACGCGCCGGTGGCCAGGTACTGGCCCGAGTTCGCCGCGAACGGCAAGCAGGACGTGCTGGTCAGGAACGTCCTCGGGCACACCTCCGGGGTGTCCGGGCTCGAGCAGCCGGCGGTCACCGAGGACCTCTACGACTGGGAGAAGTGCACGTCCAGGTACGCCGCCCAGGCGCCGTGGTGGGAGCCGGGCAGCGCGTCCGGCTATCACGCGATCAACTTCGGCCACCTGGTCGGCGAGATACTGCGGCGGATCACCGGCATGTCGCTGAAGGAGTTCGTCGCCGCCGAGATCGCCGGCCCGCTGGGCGCGGACTTCCAGGTCGGCGCCGTGCAGGGCGACTGGGACCGGATCGCGGACGTGACGCCGCCGCCACCGCTGCCGTTCGACCTGGCGGCCGTCGGCATGGACAGCCCGGCGGTGAAGACGCTGACCGGCCCGCTGGTCGCGGCCGAGGAAGCGAACACGCCCGGCTGGCGGCGGGCCGACATCGGCGGCGCGAACGGGCACGGCAACGCGCGCTCGGTCGCCCGGATCCTGTCGGTGGTGTCGCGCGGCGGCGAGCTGGACGGCATCCGGCTGGTCCGGCCGCAGACCCTGGACCTGATCTTCCGCGAGCAGTCCGACGGCGTCGACCTCGTGCTCGGTGTGCCGCTGCGGTACGGCATCGGCTACGGGCTGCCGTGCCGCGACACGATCCCTTACATCCCCGACGGCAAGATCTGCTTCTGGGGCGGTTGGGGCGGCTCGGTGATCATTATGGATCTCGACCGCCGGATGACGATCGCCTACATGATGAACAAGATGGCCGGGGGCATCATCGGCTCCGACCGCGCCGAGCAGTACGTTCGCGCGATCTACGCGGCCGTCGGCTAGCCGCGAGAACCTCCGCCGCGCGCCTGCGGCCCGGCCCGGCGGTCGCGGGGCGGGTAGTGTCACCGCGTGGGACCGCAGCCGATGCCCGCCGCCGAGGTGGGCATCTCGCCGGAGCTCGTGCGGCGGCTGCTTGCCGCCCAGCATCCCGACCTGGCCGGGCTGCCGGTCAGGGTGCTGGCGACCGGCTGGGACAACCTGACCTGCCGTCTCGGCGCCGATCTCGTCGTGCGGCTGCCCAGGCGGGCAGCGGCCGCCGGCCTGGTCCGGCACGAGCAGCGCTGGCTGCCGCGCCTCGCACCGCGGCTGCCGCTGCCCGTCCCCGTGCCGGTAAGGACCGGCACGCCCGCGCTCGGCTATCCGTGGCACTGGAGCATCGCCGCGTACCTGCCCGGCCGGCCCGCGTCGGACTGCCCGCCCGCGGATCCGGAGCTGGCGGCTGCGGCCATCGGCGGGTTCCTGGGCGCGATGCACGCGCCGGCGCCCGCGGACGCACCCGTCAATGCGGTCCGCGGCGTCCCGCTTGCCGACCGAGCCGCGGCGTTCAAGTCCAGGCTCGGGCAGCTCGGCGGGCGCGCGGACGTCCGGGCGATCGCGGCTGCCTGGGCGGCGGCGCTCGACGCGCCACGCTGGGACGGCCCCGCGCTGTGGCTGCACGGCGACCTGCACCCGGCGAACATCCTGGTCGACCGCGGCCGCGTCAGCGGCGTCATCGACTTCGGCGACCTCACTGCGGGCGATCCCGCGACCGACCTGTCGGTGGCGTGGGCGCTGCTGCCGCCCGGCTCGCACGCAGGGTTCCGCTCCGCCTACCACGCGGCTGGCGGTCACGCGGTTACCGGGGGAACGTGGGCGCGGGCCCGCGGCTGGGCCGTCGGCCTGGCGGTCGCGATCCTCGCGAACTCGGCCGACAACCGCGCGATGGAAGCGGTAGCCCGCCGCACCCTCGCGGCTGCGCTGCGAACACCGCCGGTCAGCCAGCCGGGCTGACCCGCCGCGCTACCTGGAGCAGGTACGCCTCCCGGTTCAGCGGGTTGAAGTCCGACCGCCGCCGGCCGGGCGGAGTGCCGCGCACCGGCCGGTAGTGGTCGAAGCCGGATTCGAGCACCCCCTCGCCGCCGGTGAGCCCGGGCAGGAGCACCCGCAGTTCCCGCACAGAAGCCGCCGGAATGTGACCCTCGATCACGCACGACGGTCCGGCCAGCGACTGCCCGAGCGGGATCGCGCCGACCCGGGCCAGCGCGGGCGGCAGCAGCCCGGCGGCTCCGGCCGGAGCCTCGATCGCGAACGCGTGCACCGGCTCGCAGACGACGGTCCCGGCTCGCCGCAGCGCCGACATGATCACCAGCGGCGTGATGTTGCGGAAATCCGACGCGCTCGAGGAGTACTTGCTCCAGCCGGTCGGCGGCGGGGGCACGTACCCGGAGTCCGTCAGCGTGACCGCGCAGTCGGTGACCTGCCAGCCGTGCAGGCCCTGGCGCAGCGTCTCGGTCACGGCGGACTGGATCGCCTGCAGGAACGCGCGCGGCAGGGCGCCGAGCTCGATCCCGACCGCGAACCTCACGCCCGAACCGGCCGGTGCCGGGTCGATCCGCAGGCCGACGGTCGCCTTGAACGGGTTGCCGCCAGCCGACATCCGCTCGAGCGCGGCCCCGGTTGCCTCGGGCCGCTCGATGCACAGCGTCGTCGTCTCGCTGAACCCGACCTCGACGCCGAAGTCACCGGCCAGCGTCTGCTGGATGATCTCCTTCTGCACCTCGCCGTAGAGCGACAGCAGGTGTTCCTGGCGCATCTCGTCCTGGCGCAGGTTGATCAGCGGGTCCTGCTCGGCCAGCAGCGTCAGCGCGGAGTGCATCCGGGCGCGGTCGGCCGGCCTGACCGGAAGCACGACCGTCTCCAGCGTGGGCGGGGCGAAATGCCGCTGGTTCGCGCCGGGCGGTGCAGCGCCGAGCGCGTCCCCGATCCTGATCTCGGTCAGGCCGAGTACGCGGGCGATCTGCCCGGCGCTCGCGCGCTCGGCCGCGACCGCGCCGCCCGGCCCGAAGACCCTGATGCCGGTGATCTTGCCCTCGTGCCCGGCGCCGAACCGGACCCGGTCGCGAACCCGGACGCTGCCGGAGAACATCCGGACGAACGCGATCTTCTCTCCGGCCCGGCCGCGCTCGACCTTGAACGCGACCGCGGAAAGGTCGCCGTCCGGGTCGCCGCCGCCGGCCGGCAGCAGCTCTGCCACGCCGGCCGCCAGCTCGGCGGTGCCGGCGCCGGTGCTGGCGGACCCGAAGAACACGGGGTGGATCGCCGCGGACCGCACCTGAGCGGCAAGCTCGTCGTGCAGGGTGCGGCGGGGGATCGAGCGACCGTCCACGACGGCGGCCAGCAGCGCCTCGTTGCGCTCCGCCAGCTGTTCGGCCAGCGTGTCCAGGAACGTCGGGCCGTCGCGCTCCCAGGGCGTGAAGGCCGCGGCTCGCGTGCCCTGGGCGCGGACGGCACCCATCGTGACGACGGACGGCGTGAGGCGCCGGGTGATCTGGGCAAGCACGCGGGCGGGGTCCGCGCCGCGCCGGTCGATCTTGTTCAGGAAGATCAGGGTGGGGACGGCAAGGCGCCGCAGCGCGCGCATCAGCACCCGGGTCTGGGCCTGCACGCCCTCGACGGCAGAGACGACGAGGATCGCGCCGTCCAGGACTGCCAGCACGCGTTCCACCTCGGCGATGAAGTCGGGGTGGCCCGGCGTGTCGATGATGCTGACGTTCAGGTCGCCGATGGCGAACGACACCACCGCGGACTTGATCGTGATGCCGCGCTCGCGCTCCAGCGCGAGCGTGTCCGTCTGCGTGCTGCCGAGATCGACGCTGCCGATCTCCGGTATGACGCCGGCCGCGAAGAGCAGCCGTTCTGTCAGACTTGTCTTACCGGCGTCGACATGCGCCAGGATTCCGAGGTTGAGCGTGCGCATCGTGGCGTCAGGTCCTTCGGGTAGGCGAAAACTCCCTTCGAGCTGGACACTGACGCTGCTCGCATGCCGGACTCCTCGGTCAGACGGGGTGACGGGAGGGAGTACAGCACAGGCCTGGCCGGCCGGCAACTGAATTACTGGCCGGCGGTCCCGGCGGCGGGCTGTACGAGGCCGAGCCCGCGCAGGTCGCGCACGCAGCCGCCGACGGCCTCCGGCACGTCGCTGGCCGCGGGAAACAGCCCCGCCAGGTACGCGGCGATGTCTTCGACGGCGGCCTGGCCGGTACACAGCTCGAGCACGATCGCGGCCGCCGGGTTCAGGTGGTGCACCAGGTCGGTGGCCGGGTCATAGATCACGTACCCGTCGTCGACCGGGCTGATGTCAATGCCCTCGCTGCGCGCGGGCCGGTCGGCCGGCTCCGCCACGGCCGCGGCGGAGCCGGTCATGACGCGACCGGGGCAGGACGGCCGCTCATGGACAGTGCTAGCTGGCGTTTCACCGGGTATTCAGGATTGCCGGGCGCGCACCGCGCGGCGAGATCGTAGGCCTCTGCCGACTCGGCGTAGCGGCCGAGCCGGAACAGGCACAGCGCCCGCCCGTCGTGCGCCGCCTCGGTGAACAGCCGCTGGTCATAGGACGGGCCCGCATCCGGCAGCCGGGACTGGTCGGCGGCCAGCAGGGCATCGAATCCGGCCAGCGCGTCGCCAGGCCGGCCGGACGCGGCCAGCAGCCGGGCTTCCTGCCAGATCAGCACGTAGTTCGCCGGGTAGCACCGCCGTCCTTCGGCGATCAGGTCCGTGACGCCCTCGCCCCGTGCCATCCGCATGCCGATCAGCTCCGTGTAAGCCAGCACGCCGCAGTAGTCCGCCTCCGGCTTGGCCCGGCTGATGTCGATGGCGTGCAGCAGCACCTGCTCGCTCGCCCGTTCCTGGCCAAGGCCCGCGAGCACCCGCGCGAGGTGGTGCCACAGGAACAGGTTCTCCGGCTCGGCTCGTACCTGTCTGCGCAGCATCGGCAGGTTCCGCCGGTGCTTGTGCGTCTGGTCGCCCTCGTACCCGACATGGTCAAGCAGCAGGTCGCAGGTGCTGACCGGACGCCGCTCGAGCGCGGCGAGCGCGTGGATCGCCGGCACGACTTTCTCGTGGATCGCGTTGCAGAACCTGATCCGCGGGTCGTTTCGCCACAGCCGGTACTCGCGGTAGGGAGTCGCGCCGACAAGCGGCCTGAGCAGCAGGCGGAACGCGGCCTCGCGGGCGCCGGAGAGCAGCGCCTCGACCTCACCGCGCGGCACCGGAGCGAGCCGCTCGTCGGCGTCGATATACAGGATCCAGTCGGTCCGGCACTGATCTAACCCGGCGTTGCGGGCCGCGGCGAAGTCGTCCCGCCAGCGGAAGTGAAACACCCGCGCGCCGTAGCTGGCCGCGATCGCGGCGGTGTCGTCGGTCGAGCCGGTATCGACAACGACGATGTCGTCGACCACCGGCCGGACCGAGGCCAGGCAGTCGGCTATGAACGCCGACTCGTTCCTGACGATCAGCGACGCGGCGAGCAGGCCGGCTGGTGCATCCCCGGCGCCGGCCGACACCGGGACCACGTGACTCATGCCGACGCGGCGGGGGTGCCTGGCTAGCGGAACCAGAGACCGCGGCGCCGGTGGTGGTTGTCAAATGGCAGGCACTCGCCGAATGTCCACCAGCTCGTGTCCCGTTCCCAGGGCAGCCACGGAATTCCCTCGGTCTGATTCGGGATGCAGAGCTTATGCACCGGCTGATTATGCAGGTGCTGATTCGGGATGCACTGATTGAAGAGCATCTGGTTATGCAGCGTCTGATTGTAGAGCGTCTGATTCGACAGGATCTGGGTCTGGTTGCACAAGAGCTGCTTGTCCCGCCGCGCCGTCGACGCGCTTGCGACGCTGTCCAGGGCGAACGAGGTGATGACGGGCGCTGCGAACACCGCGGCCGCGAACTTGGTGATGAAAGACCGGCGGCTCGCGTCTATGCCGGGGAAGTACCCATTGTGCTGATGTTCGGACACTGGTGCCATCCCGTATCTTTTCGCAGACACTTGCTTGCCGAATTGCCTGAGGCAATGGAACAGTAACACAATGCCGCCAGCCAATCGGGACCTTCTGTGCCTGACGCCGATCGCGCCCGCGTCGACTGGGAATGGGCTAGCGATGCGCAGCTGGCTTTTCATCAAAGCCGCATCATTGGATTTCTCGGTGAAAGTCGCGGTCGTGCCGGCGGCCGGGCACAGCCGGACGCCGCCAGCGGTACCGGCGGTGGTGGTCGACCTGCCGGATGCGCGCCAGATCGTGGCCGCCGTTCCCGGCCTGCTCGCGCGGCCCGCCTGGCGTGCGCGGCTGAGCCGTGCGAGCCCGCTGCCGCCCGCTGCCAGGGTTGCCCCCGCCACGATGGCGGCCGCGGTAGTGGCGGCCGCGCGCGCAGCACCGGGCACACCGGTGCACGTGATGCGGTCCTACCTGCTACCGCTGGGCGTCGCGGTGGCCGAGCAGATCCGCTCGCCGTGGGCGACCGCGGATCTGGACGACGACGACCAGCAGCTCGCCGACGACGCGGGCCTGCCCGACGAGGCGCTTGGCTACGAGCGCCTCGTCGGGGTGTTCGGCCCGCTGTTTGCCCGGCTCGCGGTCGCCGGCGCCGGCGACGCGAACGCGATCGGCGCGCGGCATGGTCTGGCGCCGGTCGTGATCCCGAACGCAGTGCACGCCGCCCTTCGCCCCGCGGGCAGCCGCCGCGCGGGCAGCCGCCGCGCGGGCAGCCGCCGCGCGGGCACCCGAGACGCGGGCACTCGGCGCGAGACCGCTTCGCTGCTGTTCGTCGGCAACCTCACGTACTGGCCCAACGTCGACGCCGCGATCCGGCTCGTCCGCGACGTGCTGCCGCGGATCCGCGAGGCGAGCGCGGGAGCCGTGCGCCTCACCCTCGCCGGTGACGCCTGCGCCGCGGTCCGCGAGCTCGCGTGCGATCCGGGCGTGCGGGTAACCGGCTTCGTGCCCGACCTGGCCCGGTGCTACGCGGACGCCGATGTCGTCGTCGCCCCGCTCGCGCACGGCGCCGGGACCCGCATCAAGCTGCTGGAGGCGTTCGCGGCCGGAGTGCCGGTCGTGACCACCGGGCCCGGCGCCGCCGGGCTGGAGGTGGCCGATGGCGAGCACGCGCTGCTAGCCGACACGCCGGCTGGGCTGGCAGCGGCGGTCGCCAGGCTGCTCGCCGACCCGGCGCTGCAGGCCCGGCTGGTGCGGGCCGCGACCGGCCTGGTGACCAGCCGTTACTCGCATGCGGTGGTGATCCCGCAGATCCGGCAGTTCTTCGCCGCGGCAGCTTCCGGTACGCCAGCTTCCGGTGCGGCCACCCAGCAGCCGCCGACCGCGGCAGTCGCGCTAGGGCACCAAAGGTAAGGGCGCGGCCCCTAGTAGGGCACTCAACCGCCCTGTGGG
>Ga0335076_10003652_pt1 | contig 15484 bp, 15 predicted proteins | sample Lox_Sample_25_FD_206717 | JGI IMG/M metagenome (GOLD analysis project Ga0335076, IMG submission 206717) | Soil microbial communities from Loxahatchee National Wildlife Refuge, Florida, United States - Lox_Sample_2.5 | ecosystem: Environmental > Terrestrial > Soil > Wetlands | place: USA...
GTCACCCGTACCGCGTCCGCGAGGCTATTCAGGCCTCGCTCGAGGCCACGACGGGCCTCCTCGTCGTACGCAATTGTCTTGGCCATTGCGAAGTGATTCCTCCGGATTGGGGATGGCACACGTCTGTGGCCGGGCGCGGTGCCCGCGACGGACGACCAGAGCTGTGCGGCTCGGTCTCACCGGTCCGACCTAGCACTCGCCGGTCGCGAGTGCCAACGTCATTCTTAGCACTCGCCTATGACGAGTGCAAGGTCGCCCGGGGAGGTGAACTGTGGCAGGGTGGGAGCCGATGTCACTCGTGGTGCCGCCCTATCCGCCGGCCCGGTATACGAAGGACGAACCGGAGGTCAGCGCCTGGCTTCGGCGGGGGGACGAGCCGCCCGACTACGACTCCTTCGGCGCCGTCAAGTACCACTACCTAGCCAACCAGCAGGCCACCGACGGCGACTATGGCCTGTACCGCGTCGACATCGCACCGGCGGCCGGCGGACCGGGGCCGCACTTCCACCGCGCGATGTCCGAGGCGTTCTTCGTGCTGTCGGGCACGATGAGGCTCTACGACGGGCGGGAATGGATCGACGGCAGGCAGGGCGACTTTCTGTATGTCCCGCCCGGCGGCGTGCACGGGTTCCGCAACGAGGCGGACGAACCGGCGTCGATCTTGATGCTGTTCGCGCCCGGCGCGCCCCGCGAAGCGTACTTCGAAGGCATCGCCAAGCTCGGCGACATGACCGAAGAGGAACGTCGGGAGTTCTTCATCCTCAACGACAACTTCTTCGTCTGACCCCCGCGCGCTACAGCTCGAGCAGCGCGGGCAGGTCGGCGACCGAGTCGAGGACGTGGTTGGGTTGCATCGCGAACTCGTCAGCCGACCAGCGGTCCAGGGTGTCCTGGCGGAATTTGCCGGTGCGCACGAGCACGCCGGTCATGCCCACGACCTGTGCCGGGAGCACATCGTTGTTCAGGTCGTCGCCGACCATGCACATCTGCTCGGGGTCCACGCCCAGCCGGCTCGCCGCGGCGAGGAAGCCGGCGGGTGCCGGCTTGCCGACCGCTGTCGCCTTGCGGCCGGAGGTCTCCTCCATCCCGATCAGGTACATGCCGGTGTCGATGCGCAGTCCCTCGGCGGTGTTCCACGACGTGCTGCGGTGCATCGCGACGACCGGCACACCCTGCGCCATCCAGTCGTAGACCCGGCTCAGCGTCAGGTGGTCATACTCCGAACCGGCTCCGCCCATCAGCACGACGTCCGGGGTGTCGACGGCATCGTGCGGTCCGAACTGGGTGGAAGCGACAAGGTCAATGCCCGGCATGTCCTCGGTGATGTTGCCGCTGTTGACCAGGAAACATCGGGCATCCGGATAGGTGTTGCGGACGTAGTCGGCGGTGAGGACGGCCGACGTGATCACTTCGTCGGCGCGGACCGTCATCCCGGCGTTGGCCAATGCCTCCGCGATCTGCTGCCGGGTGCGGGTGGTGGTGTTGGTCAGATACGAGCAGGCGACCTGGTGTTCGGCCAAGACCTGCAGGGTTTCGGCGGCGCCCGGGATCGGCTGCCACGAGGTCACCAGGACCCCGTCGATGTCGAACAGCACACCACCGACAGCCATGCTGCCGACAGTAAACCGCAACCGCGTTGCTGCAAGTCGAACCCGACTAACCGCGCAGGTGGTAGTCCTCCGGAATCATTTCGCGGGTCCGCTCAGCGAATGTCTTGCCGCTATACGGCAGTTGGGTGACGACTTTGCCGCTGGGGTGACGGTAGTAGCTGGTGCAGTTGGCGAGCCATACCTTGCCCGCCATCGCCGCCTGGATCGCCGCGTTGTACTTGTCCTGCGCAGCGCGCTTGACCTCAACCGTACGAGCCCCGCGCCGTTCCATCACGTCGAGAATCCGTCGGATGAACGCGGTCTGCACCTCGTGGATGTAAAGGATCGAGTTGACCCCGTTCGTGTTGGGCCCATACAGGACGAAGAAGTTCGGGTAGCCGGCCACCAACGTGCCCAGGTACGCCTCCGGGCCGTCGCGCCATTCGTCGTGCACACGGCGTCCGTCCGCCCCATACACGTCGATGCTGCTGAGGTAGTCGGCGGCCTTGAAGCCGGTGCCATAGACCACCGTGTCCACCCGGTGTTCGACGCCGTCCGCGGTGCGCAAGCCGGCCTCGGTGAACTCGGCGATCGGCGACGTCTCCAGCCGAACGTGTGGCAGTGCGAACGTCGGGAACCACTCGCGCGACATCAGCGGCCGCTTACAGCCGACCGGGTAGTCCGGCGTCAACTTCGCCCGAAGCTCGGGGTCGGCAACCTTGCGCATCAGGTAGCCGTACGCGAGCTCGGTCGCTTCGCGGGTCTGCGCCGCGTCGGCGTCGAAGCTGGATGTCTCGTACGAGTTGAAGATCTCGTCGCGAAGCGCCCGCGCCGCGCCGGGCTCGCGTTCGAACAGCTCCTGCTGCTCCGCGGTGAACGGAACGTCATGGCGGGGTGACACCCAGATCGGCGTGCGCTGAAACACGGTGAGGTGCGCGGTCCGCGGGGCGATCGCGGGCACGTACTGGATCGCGCTGGCGCCGGTCCCGATCGACGCCACCCGCTCCCCCGCCGTCGATCTGCTGTGGTCCCAACGCGACGAGTGGAATGCGCGGCCGCGGAACTTCTCGGCGCCCGGGATCGCCGGGATGTTCGGCACATCCAGCATGCCGACCGCACTGACCACGACGTCGAAGTGGTACGCGGCGCCGGTGTCGGTGGTCAGCGTCCACCGCCGGTCCCCGTCGGACCACCGCACGGTCTCGACGACGGTGGCGGGGCGAAGGTGTCCGTGCAGCCCGTGGTCGGCCGCGACCTTTTCGAGGTACTCGAGGATTTCGGGCTGATTGGCGTACGTCTTGCTCCACCGCGGATTGAGTGCGAACGAAAACGAGTACAGGTGCGAGGGCACATCGCAGGCGGCACCCGGAAACGTGTTGTGCCGCCACGTCCCCCCGAAGCCATCGGCACGGTCGAAGATCGTGAAGTCGTAGCCGCCGTCGGCAAGCTGGATGCCCATCGCGATCCCGCCGGCGCCGGCACCGATGATTCCGACGCTCTGCTTCATCCCCACTGCGCGAAATAGGGACGTTCGGGGTCGCGCTTGGCGACCAGGATGAACACCACCCCCCACGGGTCGACGAACCACGTGGTGCGCACCCCGACGACATCGGCGATGCCGTCGACGAGGAACCGAACCCCCTTGCCTTCCAGCTCTGCACGGGTGGCGTCGATGTCGTCGCAGATCAATCCGACATGCGACAGCCCGTAATCCGCCAGGCCCGCGTCGGCACGATCGGTGCCGCCATCGGCGTTGAGGTACTCGATCACCTCGAAGACCCGGTCGCCGCCGTCGTGGAATCCGACGATCGCTGCCTTCATCTTGGGATCGGCCACGAGCCGGCCCATGTCGTTGCGGATCGCGTCGCCGTCCATCACGTAGGGCGGTGAGAGCACGCGGAGGCCGAGCACATCGCGGTAGAACGCCACCGCGGCCTCGCAATCCGGGACGCACACGCCGGTATGGGCCACTCCGGTAATCACATTCTCAATAGTGCCGCAGAACCGGTAATCGCATTACCTGAATTTCCGGACGGCCGTCGTCGTTCCGTATCGTTTGGATAGCACCACGAAGGACCCACACGCACAGCCGCGAACCGACCGGGGGGAACAACCTTGAGTCAGGAGCAGTGATGAGCACCAAGTGGCCAGCAGCGGACATTCCGGATCAGTCGGGCCGCTTCGCGGTCTTCACCGGAGCCAAAACCGGTGTCGACTACGAGGCGGCGGTGCCGGCCGACTGGACCGTGTCAGAAGAGCTGACCCGCGTGACATACCCGGTGTAATCCATGCGATCAGTCGAAGCCCACGCTCGTGTCGTCGCGGACCTGATCCGGCCCCGCACGGCAGCGGCGGTCCCGCTCGCGGAGGCCGAGGGGCTGGCGCTGGCCGACGACGTCATCGCCCCACTTGCGCTGCCCGGATTCGACAACTCGGCGATGGACGGCTACGCGGTGATCGCCGAGGACGTCTCGGCCGCCACCCAGGAGCAGCCGGTGCTGCTGCCGGTCGCGGAAGACATCCCGGCCGGGCGAACGGATCCGCTCACCCTGAAACCCGGTACGGCACACCGGATCATGACCGGTGCACCCGTTCCGGCGGGGGCGAACGCGGTGGTGCCCGTCGAGGCAACCGACCGCGGGCTGGGGGAGGTATCGATCCGCGCCGCGGCAAAACCCGGCCAGCACATCCGCCGTGCCGGCGAGGACGTCACCGCCGGAACCCCGGTGTTGCGGGCGGGTCAACTGGTGACCCCGGCGGTGGTGGGTCTGGCCGCGGCGCTGGGTCTTTCCGTGCTGCCGGTGATTCCGCGGCAGCGGGTGCTGGTGATGTCGACGGGCTCGGAACTGGTCCGGCCCGGCGAGCAGCTGCGGCCGGGTCAAATCTACGAATCCAACGCGGTGATGTTGGCCGCCGCGGTGCGCGAAGCCGGCGGCGAGGTGATCGCGGCACCGATGACCGGCGACGACGTGGGGCAGTTCCGCGACGTGCTGCGCGCCTACGCTGACCAGTCGGATCTGATCGTCACCAGCGGCGGCGTCAGCGCCGGTGCCTACGAAGTCGTGAAAGACGCTCTGGCAGAGGGTGATTCAGGTGTCGAGTTCGTCAAAGTCGCGATGCAGCCCGGGATGCCGCAGGGCGCCGGTCGGGTCGCGGGAACGCCGATCGTCACGCTGCCGGGCAATCCGGTCAGCGCACTGGTGTCCTTCGAGGTGTTCGTTCGCCCCGCGCTGCGCACGGCGATGAACCTGCCGTGGCCGCACCGGCCACGGCGTGCCGCGCTGCTGACCGATTCGCTGACGTCGCCCCGGGGCAAGCGGCAGTTCCGTCGCGGCGTTCTGGACACCGCGACGGCATCGGTGACCACCTACGGCCCGCCGGCGTCGCACCACCTGCGCTGGCTCGCCTCGGCCAACTGCCTGCTGGAAATCGATGAGGACGTCGTCGAGGTGTCCGCGGGTTCGCAGGTACAGGTATGGGACCTGGCCCCGTTTTGCCAAGGCCCGTCTTCCGTAGAATCGGGCCGATGGTCAGACGCCCCCCAGCGGAGTTGAAGCGCCACCCCGACGAGCGGGTGGCGAGCGGAGAAACCCAAGCAACACGGCTGATCGGGCTGGTCCGGTCCACCATTCCGCCGATGCATCCTGCGGGTCTGCCGTTTGTGTCCGCGGGGCTGGCGACGGCCGCCGTCGGTCGCCGGCACCCCCTGGTCCGCAACGCCGGCCTCGCGGCCGCCGGCGCCTGCGCCTTCTTCTTCCGCAACCCAGCCAGGGTGCCGCCGCAGCGGCCCGGCGTCGTGGTCGCCCCGGCCGACGGCCAGTTCACGATCGTCGACGCCGTGCTGCCGCCCGCCGAGCTCGGGTTGCCCGCCGAGCCGATGCCGCGGGTGAGCATCTTTCTGTCACTTTTCAACGCGCACGTGCAGTGGCTGCCGGTCGGCGGTGAGGTTGTCGCGGTGCGGCATCGCCGCGGCCGACACGGCGCGGCCGACCGGGCCCGCTCCACGGTGGAAAACGAGCGCAACAGCGTGTTGCTCCGCACCCCGGAGGGACATCAAGTGGTGGCCGTGCAGATCGCCGGCGTGCTGGCCCGGCGCATCGTGTGCGACGTGCAGGCCGGCGACAAGGTGTCGATGGGCGACACCTACGGCCTGATCCGCTTCGGCTCCCGGCTCGACACCTACCTGCCACCCGGCTCGGACGTGCTTGTCGCCGCGGGCCAACGCGCGGTGGGTGCCGAAACCGTCATTGCCGAGCTGCCGTGAACAAGCCTGTGCAGAAGCGCCCCATGGGGCTGCGCATCTTGCCCAGCTCAATGACGGTGGCGGCCATTTGCCTCGCGTTGACGTCGGTCAAGTTCGCACTCGACAACCGGCCGACGGAAGCGATGGCCTTCCTCGCAGTCGCGGCGATCCTCGACGCTCTCGACGGGCGCATCGCCCGCCTGCTCAAGGCCACCTCACGCATGGGCGAGGAGATCGACTCGCTCGCCGATGCCGTTAACTTCGGTGTCGCACCGGCGTTCATCGTCTACGCAACGCTGCTTCCCCATTCGCGGGTGGGATGGATCGTCGTGCTGCTGTACGCGGTGTGTATCGTGTTGCGACTCGCCCGGTACAACGCGATGCTGGACGAGGACGAACCCGCCTACAGCAAGGAGTTCTTCGTCGGAATGCCCGCGCCGGCAGGGGCGATCGGGGCGATCGGCCCGCTGGCGGCCAAGATGCAGTTCGGTGAAGGATGGTGGACATCGGAGTGGGCCGTGTCGGTTTGGATGATCGGGGTCTCGCTGCTGGTGGTGAGCGCGATACCGATGCGGAAGATCCACACCTTCTCGGTGCCGCCGAACATGGTGGTGCCGCTGCTGGCGCTGTTGGCGATCGGCGTTACGGCTGCGATCTTCTACGGCTACCTCGTGATTCTCGCAATCATCGTGGCCTACGTCATTCACATCCCGTTCGCCGTGCGCAGCAAGCGTTGGGCCGCAGCGCATCCGGAAACCTGGGACAAGAAGCCGCAGCAGCGGCGCGCTCTGCGCCGGGCGACCCGCCGCGCCACCCACCCTCATCGCCGGTCCATGGCGCGGCTGGGCCTGCGCCGGCCACAACGCTGACATGCCGCCGACACTGAAGCTGACCGCGAGGCTCAACACCTCGGCCGCCGATTCACGTCGCGGCGTGGTTCGGCTGCACGCCGAAGCGGTCGCAGCCCTTGGCATTCGGGAATGGGATGCGGTGTCGCTGACCGGTTCGCGCACCACCGCAGTGGTGGTCGGGCTCGCAGGTCCCGACACTCCGGCCGGTACCGCGCTGCTCGACGATGTGACGCTGTCCAACGCGGGCCTGCGTGAGGACACCGCGGTGATCGCGGCGCCGGTGACGGTGTACGGCGCCCGTTCGGTCACGTTGAGCGGCTCTCATCTGGCCTGTCAGTCGATCACTCCGGCCACGCTGCGGCTGGCGCTGCTCGGCAAGGTGGTGACGGCCGGTGACACGGTGTCGCTGCTGCCACGCGACCTCGGGCCGGGCACGTCGACGTGGGAGGCGAGCACGGCGCTCACGTCGTCGGTCGGCATCACCTGGACCTCGGAGCTGTTGACCGTCACCGGTGTCGACCCCGCGCCCGGGCCGGTCAGCGTGCAGCCGAACTCATCTGTTACGTGGGGCAACGGCGTGACGACGGCCGTGCACCGGACCACCGACGCGGCGGCGCCGGTGAGCGCGCCCACACAGTGGCCGGCCAGCCCCGTCGATGACCTGAAGGGGTCGCACGTCCAGGCCGGCCGGCTGGCCGAATGGCTCAAGCTCGCGCTCGACGAGCCGCAACTGCTCGAGACGCTCGGCGCCTCGGCGCGTCTCGGTGTTCTGGTATCGGGGCCCGCCGGCGTCGGCAAGGCGACGATGGTGCGCGCGGTGTGCACGGGCCGTCGCGTTGTGGGCCTCGACGGGCCCGACGTCGGTGCGCTCGCCGCGCAAGATCGCCTCAAGGCGGTCACGGACGCGGTGGCCGCGGTGCGCAACGGCGGTGGGGTGCTGCTGATCACCGACGTCGACGCGCTGCTGCCCGCGCCGCCGGAGCCGGTGGCCACGCTGATCCTGACCGAGCTGCGCTCCGCCGTCGGCACGCCGGGCGTCGCCTTGATCGCCACGTCGGCGGTGCCCGATGGGCTTGACCCCCGGCTGCGCGGCCCCAATCTCTGCGACCGGGAACTGGCGCTGACCCTGCCCGACGGCGCTACCCGCAAGGCACTGCTGGAGGTGCTACTGCGTTCGGTGCCTGCCGAAGGCCTCGACCTTGACGAAATCGCAGAGCGGACACCAGGTTTCGTGCTCGCGGACCTGTGCGCGCTGGTGCGTGAGGCGGCACTGCGTGCCGCTTCGCGGGCCCGGGCCGACGGCAAGCCCCCGGTGTTGACCGACGACGACTTGACCGGCGCATTGACCGTCGTCCGCCCGCTGTCACGGTCGGCGACGGAGGAGATTTCGGTCGGCGCCGTGACGCTTGACGACGTCGGCGACATGGACGTCACCAAGCAGGCGCTCACCGAGGCGGTGCTCTGGCCGCTGCGCCACCCCGACACCTTCGCGCGGCTGGGCATCGATCCGCCCCGGGGCGTGCTGCTGTACGGCCCGCCGGGTTGCGGCAAGACGTTCCTGGTGCGGGCGCTGGCCAGTTCGGGGCGGCTGTCGGTGCATGCGGTGAAGGGCGCCGAGTTGATGGACAAGTGGGTCGGCGCCTCGGAAAAGGCTGTTCGTGATTTGTTCCGTCGGGCGCGGGATTCCGCGCCGTCGCTGGTGTTCCTCGACGAGATCGACGCGCTGGCGCCGCGCCGGGGGCAAAGCTTCGATTCCGGCGTCACCGACCGGGTGGTGGCCGCGCTGCTGACCGAGCTCGACGGGATCGAGCCGCTGCGTGACGTGGTCGTGCTGGGCGCGACCAACCGGCCGGACCTGCTCGATCCCGCGCTGCTGCGGCCAGGGCGGCTGGAGCGGCTGGTCTTCGTCGAGCCGCCCGACGCGCAGGCGCGGTCGGAAATCCTGCGCACGGCGGGCAAGTCGGTGCCGCTGAGCGACGATGTCGATCTCGACGCCCTCGCCGGCGAGCTCGAGGGCTACAGCGCCGCCGACTGTGTCGCGCTGCTGCGGGAGGCCGCGCTGACCGCGATGCGGCGTTCGATCGACGCCGCCGATGTCACCGCGGCCGACATCGCCGCGGCCCGGCGGAGTGTGCGCCCGTCGCTGGACCCGGTGCAGGTCGATGCGCTGCGGGCCTTCGCCGCGGCCCGCTGACCGCGGGGACGACAGTGCGGGCAGCGACCGGGGTGAGGCGCGGAAAACCCACCGGTGGGGACCGACATCGCGGTAGAGGTGATCTTGACAGCGCACCGACGACAGACCCCGGATCGAGAACGAGGTGGTACGTGCACAACCGATTCGCCGCGGCAGCCGGCGCTTTGACCATCGCCGTCCTGGCGGGATGCTCGTCACCTCAAATGCCAAACCCGCCCGCAGCGGGGGTGACGATCAACGGCAGCAGTGCTCTGCAAACCCAAGCCGTCCAGTGCAGGCGGCTGCAGTGGACCTGGATGATCAACATTGGCGACGCCGGTTCCGGCGCCGACGTGGACATCGACACGAGCGGGCGGACGCCCAGCACCACCTCCGTCCACATCCACAATGTCGGCGGATTCAGCGGTATCTATTCGCAAGGCAACGGCGACGCCGACACGCGGGTTTCGGATGAGACATTCACGATCACCGGTACCGCGAACGGCATCCACACCGAAACCGCCGAGGCTGCCAGCGCACGCTACAAGATCGTCGCGAGGTGCTGACCGACACTTTCCGGTGATGGACGCCGGCCCGGCGTCGCCCCCTAGACTGACGAGCAGACCGAGCCAAGAGGCTGACACTTCGCGCTTTGCCCTGTGCCGCAGGGCTCACCGCCAACACCCGGAGTGCCATGCTCGCCATCCTGATCGCCCACGCCGTCGCGGCAGCGATCGCGCCGCTGCTCGTGTACCGGTGGGGCCGGCTGGCGTTTTATCCGCTCGCCGTCGTGCCCGCGGCGTCGCTGATCTGGGTCGCGCTGAACTGGCCGGGAGCAGGCCGCATCGCGACGGTCAACGCGCGGTGGGTGCCGGAGATATCGCTAGCCATCACGCTTCGGTTCGACCCGCTGGGCGCGATCATGGCCGTGTTGGTCCTGGCGATCGGCGCGCTGGTGCTGTTCTACTGCGCCCACTACTTCCACCACCGCGACGATCACCGTGAGCAGCGGCTGCCCAGCTTCGCCGCCGAGCTGGTCGCATTCGCCGGCGCGATGTTCGGGCTGGTTGTCAGCGACAACATGCTGCTGCTCTACGTGTTCTGGGAGCTGACCACGGTGTTGTCGTTCTTGCTGGTCGGCCACTACGCGGAACGCGCGACCAGCCGCCGCGCGGCGATGCAGGCGCTGCTCGTCACCGCCGCGGGGGGCCTGGCGATGCTGGTCGGCATCGTGATCCTCGGCCACACCGCCGGCACGTATCTGCTGTCACAGCTCGTCGCGAAGGCGCCGTCCGGTGCCATGGCCGCTGTCGGTGTCGCGCTGGTACTGGCCGGGGCGGTCAGCAAGTCGGCGTTGGTACCGCTGCACTTCTGGCTGCCCGGTGCGATGGCCGCGCCCACCCCCGTCAGCGCCTACCTGCACGCCGCGGCGATGGTCAAGGCAGGCGTATATCTGATCGCCCGGCTGGCGCCCGGCTTCGCCGACTCGCCGCCGTGGCGGCCGACCGTGGTGATCCTCGGCGTCGGAACGCTGCTGCTGGCCGGCTGGCGTGCGGTCCGCGAATACGACCTGAAGCTCATCCTCGCGTTCGGAACGGTCAGCCAGTTGGGCCTGATCGCGGTGCTGGTCGGCGGCGGCAGCGGCGACCTGATGCTCGCGGGGCTAGCCATGCTGTGCGCCCACGCGATGTTCAAGGCGGCGTTGTTCATGGTCGTCGGCATCATCGACCACACCACCGGCACCCGCGACATCCGCCGGCTGGCGTGGCTGGGTAACCGTTGTCCGTTGCTGTTCGTCGTCGCGGCGGGCGGCGCGGCCAGCATGGCGGCGGTGCCGCCGTTTTTCGGGTTCGTCGCCAAGGAGGCCGACTTCGAGACCCTGGCACACACCCACTCGCTTGGCGCCGCCGGTCCCTACGTGCTGGCCGCGATGGTCGTCGGCTCGGTGTTCACCACCATCTACAGCCTGCGGTTCGTGTGGGGCGCGTTCGCGCGCAAGGGGCTGCCCCACCCCAGCGCGCTGGTCGCGAACATGCACCGCCCGTCGGCCGGGTTCCTTGCCCCGCCGGCCATCCTGGCCGCGGCCGGCCTCGGGTTCGGAGTGGCACCGGGACTGCTGGACCGGGTGCTGGGCAGCTACGCCGACACACTGCCCGGCGGCCACGGCTACCGGCTGGCGCTGTGGCATGGGCTCGGCCTCGCGCTGTGGCTGTCGGTGGTGGTGCTCGGCACCGGCATCGCCGCGTTCGTGCTGCGCGCCCGGCTGCGGCGGGCCCGGGTGGGGTGGCTGCCGCTGGGTAACGCCGACCGCAACTACGACGCCGTGGTGCACACGACCGACCGCCTGTCGCTGCGGCTCACCGCGGTCACCCAGCGCGGCTCGATCCCGGCCACGCAAGCCGTGATCCTGGCCACATTGGTGCTGCTGCCGGTGGTGGTGCTGATGCTCGGCGCGCGCGACCGGCCCCACTTCGGGCTGGGGGATTCGGCGCTGCAACCGCTGGTCGGATTGGTGATCGTCGCCGCGGCGCTGGGCACGCCGGTGATGCCCAATCGGCTCGCCGCGGTGCTGCTGGTGGGCGTGACCGGCTACGGCTGCGGCGTGGTGTTCGCCTTTCACGGTGCGCCGGATCTGGCGTTGACGCAGTTTCTCGTCGAGACGCTGACGTTGGTGGTGTTCGTGCTGGTGCTGCGCACCCTGCCCGCCGAGGCCGACGCGGCCGACATCAGGCGGCACCGGCTGCCGCGAGCCATGCTGGCGCTGGCGGTCGGCGCGACTGTCACCACGCTGGCGGTGTACGCCATGTCGGCGCGCACCGGGACCCCCATCGCGGCGCTGTTGCCCCGAGCCGCCTATGACCGCGGCCACGGCGCCAACACCGTCAACGTGCTGCTCGTCGACATCCGCGCGTGGGACACGCTCGGCGAGGTCTCGGTGCTGCTCGTCGCGGCGACGGGCGTCGCGTCGCTGGTGTTCAAACACCGCCGGTTCGGGTCCGCACCCCGCATCGCGAAGGTCGCCACCGCGCCGGGGGTGCACCGGCGCCGGACGCCCGCGATCAGCGACACCACCTGGCTGAGGGCCAGCGAATATCGCGATCCGCGGTACCGCTCCCTGGTGCTGGAGATCGCCACCCGGGTGATCTTCCCGCTGATCATGGTGTTGTCGACCTACTTCTTCTTCACCGGGCACAACACGCCCGGCGGCGGTTTCGCCGGCGGGCTGATGGCCGGCCTGGCGCTGGTCCTGCGCTATCTGGCCGGAGGCCGCTACGAGCTGGGTGAGACGCTGCCGCTGGACGCGGGCAAGGTACTGGGCGTCGGGCTGGGGCTGTCGGCCGGGACCGCTGTCGCGTCGTTGCTGGCCGGCGCTCCGGTGCTGTCCTCGGCGGTGATCGAGTTCCACCTACCGATACTGGGCACGGTCAAGTTCGTCACCGCACTGTTCTTCGACCTCGGCGTCTATCTGATCGTGGTCGGGCTGATTCTCGACGTGCTGCGCAGCCTCGGCGCGCGGCTAGACGTCGAGCTGGCCGACGAAGCACCGGCCGAGCCGGGGAAGGCGGTGGCCCGATGACGGTCTACCTCGTGCCGCTGATCCTGATCGGCGTGCTGACCAGCACCGGGGTGTACCTACTGCTGGAACGCAACATGACCCGGATGCTGTTGGGCCTGTTGCTGATAGCCAACGCCATCAACCTGCTGATCATCACCGTGGGCGGAAGGTCGGGCAATCCGCCGATCCACGGACGGACCAGCGACGACCGCACGACAGCCGCAGACCCGCTGGCGCAGGGCATGGTCTTGACGGCGATCGTTATCACACTGGGAATCGCGGCCTTCGTGCTCGCACTGGCCTACCGCTCCTACCGGCTCACCACCGCCGAGGAAGTCGGCGACGACCAGGAGGACATCCGCGTCTCGCGGCAGACCGAGGACGAGGCCGACGAGGACGTCGTCCGTCCGGAGCCCGAACGCGCCACCGACGAGCCTGCGGAACTCGACGCGCTGCCCGCCTCCCGGGGACAGGCATGAGCGCCACCAGCGCGCTGGTCCCGCTGCCCATGCTCATTCCGATCATCGGTGCGGCGCTGACGCTGTTCTTGGGGCGGCGACCGCGGCTGCAGCGGGGCATCACGCTGGTGGCGCTGTCGGCCGTGGTCGTGGTGTGCGCGCTGCTCCTGCACGCCGCCGACCGCGGCGGGACGCTGGTCGTGCACGTCGGCGGCTGGGCAGAGGCCGTGCCGGGTATGGGACCGCTCGGCATCACGTTGGTGGTGGACCGCCTGTCGGCGCTGATGTTGGTGGTGTCGTCGATCGTGCTGGTGGCGGTGGTCTGGTACGCGATCGGCCAGGGCATCCGCGACGGCGACGAGCGCCAGCCGGTGTCGATCTTCCTGCCCACCTACCTCGTGCTGGCGGCAGGGGTGTGCAACGCGTTCCTGGCCGGCGATCTGTTCAACCTGTTCGTCAGCTTCGAAGTCCTGCTCGCCGCCAGCTTTGTGTTGCTCACCATCGGCGCCACCACAGAGCGGGTCCGCGCCGGCATCTCCTACGTCATGGTTTCGATGGTGTCGTCGTTGATCTTCCTGTTCGGGATCGCGCTAATCTACGCGGCCACCGGCACGCTCAACATGGCCGAGCTCGCGGTGCGGCTGGACCACGTCACCCCCGGCACCCGCGGCGCATTGTTCGCGGTGCTGCTGGTCGCGTTCGGGATCAAAGCGGCGGTGTTCCCGCTGTCGACGTGGCTGCCCGACTCCTACCCGACCGCGCCCGCGCCCGTCACCGCGGTATTCGCCGGTCTGCTCACCAAAGTGGGCGTGTACGCGATCATCCGGGCCCATTCGCTGCTGTTTCGTGGCGGCGGGCTCGATTCGGTGCTGTTGATCGCCGCGCTGCTGACGATGCTCATCGGCGTGTTCGGTGCGATCGCGCAGACCGACATCAAACGGCTGCTGTCGTTTACGTTGGTCAGCCACATCGGCTACATGATCTTTGGCATCGCATTGTCCAGCCGGCCCGGCATGACCGGTGCGATTTACTATGTGACCCATCACATCATCGTGCAGACAACGCTGTTTTTGGTCGTGGGTCTCATCGAACGCCAGGCAGGTGCCTCGACGCTGCGGCGGCTCGGCGGCCTGGCCGCCGCCAGCCCGATGCTTGCGTTGGTGTTCTTCGTGCCCGCGCTCAACCTTGGTGGGATACCGCCGCTTTCGGGCTTCATCGGCAAGGTCACGCTGCTGGAGGCCGGTGCCCGGAACGGATCCGTGCTGGCGTGGGTTCTGGTCGCGGGCAGCGTCATCACCAGTCTGCTGACGCTGTACGTCATGACGCGGGTGTACGCCAAGGCGTTCTGGCGGTCCCGCGCGGATGCACCCGAGGGCGCCTTGGCGATGGCCTCTCCATCGACGTTGCTGGGTGAGCCCGAAGACGTTGCACTGGTCGACCGCGAAGACGTCGGCAGGATGCCCGTCGGCATGGTGTTGCCGACGATCGCGTTGATCGGTGTCGGGTTGGCGCTGACGGTGCTGGCCGGGCCGATCGTCTCCTACGCCGACCGCGCGGCCGGTGAGGTCCTGGACCGTGAGCAGTACATCGCCGCGGTGGTGGGGGGCACGCGATGAGCCGGCGGCTGCTGCTGCGGACCTGGGCACTCGTCTGGCTGATGCTGGTGTGGATCCTGCTGTGGGGCAACTTCTCCTGGGCCAACGTCCTCAGCGGGTTCGCCGTCGCGGTCGGGATCACCCTGTTGCTGCCGCTGCCTGTCATGCCCGTGGAGGGTCGGCTGCATCCGCTGTCGCTGCTGCGGTTCGTGGCCCTGGTCGGCTGGTATCTGGTGGAGTCCAGCCTGCAGGTCGCCTGGTTGGCCCTGAAGCCGGGGGCGCCGCCGGTCAACGCGGTGCTGCGGGCTCGGGTGGCCGTCAAATCCGATCTCGTGCTGGCGCTTTTGGTCAATGCCATCAACCTGACGCCCGGCACGATGGTGGTGGAGATCGACAAGGACCGTCGACTCCTCTACGTGCATGTGCTCGACGTCGGGTCGCCCCGAGCCGTCACCCGGTTCTTCCACCAGACCACGCAGATGGAGCGGCTTTTGATCGCGGCCTTGGAACGTGACGCGGATTGGCGACCGGCGAGTGAGGAGCGCGCATGAATGTTGTTTGGATGATTGCGGCGGTGATGTTGGCTGCGGCGGCGTGGATCACGATGTTCCGGCTGCTGGCCGGGCCGGGCACGCTAGACCGGTTGGTCGCGCTCGACACACTCGTCGCGGTCGCGATGTGCGCCGTCGGCACATGGGCTGCATACAGCCGCGACTCGACCGTGGTGTACGGGATCGCGGCGCTGTCACTGATCGCCTTTGTCGGTTCGGTGAGTGTCACGCGGTTCCGGGTGCCCGACAGCGAAACTCGGGTCGATCGGGGGCGGTTGTGAGCGCGGCCGACATCGTCTCCGGCGTGCTGGTGGTGGGCGGCTCCGCGCTGGCGCTGACCGCGGCGATCGGCATCGTGCGCTTCCGGGACACGTTGTCCCGTATGCATTCGGCGACCAAGCCGCAGGTGCTGGGACTGCTGCTGGTGCTGGCCGGCGCCGCGGTGCGGCTACGCGGCCACGCCGACGT
>Ga0335076_10003653_pt1 | contig 15480 bp, 11 predicted proteins | sample Lox_Sample_25_FD_206717 | JGI IMG/M metagenome (GOLD analysis project Ga0335076, IMG submission 206717) | Soil microbial communities from Loxahatchee National Wildlife Refuge, Florida, United States - Lox_Sample_2.5 | ecosystem: Environmental > Terrestrial > Soil > Wetlands | place: USA...
GTCTGATTCAGCCTGCCGCGCTTCCGGTACCAGCCCCTGTGGACGCATGCGCGCGCGTGCAAGGAGCTACGAACTTATTGTTTCATTTTTTCCCGCCAACTCAACGGCCTAACAAATATTAACAAATATGATCAACTGCTCAGCCTTCAGCGGTGCCGTGGCCTTACCACAAGTATTAGCTGTAACAATGCCGTGCTGAAGCACCTCATTGGTCGAGAAGTCCGTTGCGGCCAACCACGAATAGTCAGGTGCATGCGGTTGACGTTGAAACATAACCGGCGCGGACCCTGATCGTATCGCCGTACTTTATGGTTGGTTTGACAACTCCAGGAAGACCGCAGGCCAGTTGCTGAGTCGGATTGTTGATCTCCGCACGTTCATCGCCCCAAACTGAGAACGGCCGAGCCATCCTCGTCTGTTTCAGATTCCAGCGACGGGGCGCCGAGTCGATATGAGCTGGGTGCCCCGAAAAGGTCAAATGTTGGAGGATTCCAACAATTTGCCAACCCCAACTGAGAGACTCTCCGCATTCCTGTCGTCGTACGCTTATAGCATCTTATCCTTTCACCAGCGGATAGAGTAACCGCTCAAAACAACCGAGCGGACGAGCGACAAAGACTATTTCTCCGGGGCCTGCCTTTGCGGCACCGCTCGCCGATTTCCGGGATTGGGCCCCCGCCGCACCCTTCTGAATCAGATCTTGCGTGCTAACGAGCACCGCGCATCCGCAACGCCAATGGTGCGAGGATAGGTGGACTTGGGCCGATAAGTGCTGCGGCAGTGGTTCAGGCAGCGAGAAGAATGCCTGTCCCTCTGCATCAGTTTGGAGTAACAAGGGTTTTCCTTGTGAGGCCTTTCCGTTCTCGCCGTAGAGGAAGGATATTGAGATCTGCTGCTCTGGTAACGGATGTCCGTTTCTGGAATCAACGACGCGAACGATTATCTTCTGACCTAGGCACATCTGCACCGCGCACACAAGATAGAATGAGAAAAAGAACTTGAAATACCACCTCATTTTCTTCTCCCTTCAAGTAGCCCACGCCTCGGTTGAAAGTCCGCGACAGATTGGCTCTCCCCTCAGAACGGACATTTCTTTGGATCAATGTTGCCACCAAAGAACTGAACAACGTGCCCCCACAAACCGTCGACAAAGACATTGACCGGCAATCCCACCGAAACCAGAGTCAGGGTTAAACAGGTCGATATGTGCCGTGCCACTGATAGCGTACATTCCACCAGCAAAGGACCAATTACCAAGATTTTTCCAAATGTAGCGCGGGCTCAGATCCCCGGATCCGAACCGTGGTGGCGGATGACCTACCCCCAAGCGGAACATTTCAATCTACCGAGTTTGAGGGGGTGGGAGCGAAACTTGTACGTATAGGCTCCCGTTTTTTGAGCTCGGCGTACGGGTCTGCTTAGAAGCCAGTATCGGAACGGTGTAAACCGAGACACTGCGGTCATTCAGAATGACCAGCTTCGACCCATCCGGCGATAGCGCAAAGTCATAATTGTTCTTCGGCACCGGGTCAACGCTGACAGTCAGAACCCTCCTCCTGAGAGTCAGGTCATACACCGCTACTTGAAGTCCATCGAGACAAGCGCCTGCCTCAGCGAATAGAGGCTTCTTGATCTTCAGAGTTGGCAGAGCGAGAGCGGCAAAACGTCCGCCACTTGCCGCTGTGGATTTTTCTGCACCAAAGTAGCGTTCGCACTTGCTACCGGATCCGGCTGAAGAACCGCGACCGTTGAAAGGCTCCAGCGGTATGCGTGTACCGCTAGCAGTAAGCGCCAGAACTGCGTCGCAGGTTCGCATGACAACAAACTCACTGGAAATCATTGTTGGTACGCTAACTCCTGCGGGGCACCCCTGAGCAGCTTTATCTAAGATACTCAGAGCATTAGGGTGCGCGAAGTCGGTAACAGCAATGGCCCCAGATCTTTCGAAGACGAATCTCTCGTCCGTCATCGAGAGTCGGAAAATTGGGGGATATTGATCCCATGAATGTCTAATCTTTAGGCTGCTTGCATCCAGCACGTCAATGTGGCTAATCCATTTGCGATCTTTTTGCAAGTAGTGGCTAATAGCTATGCTCCGCCCGCTCGTTGATACACTCGCGAAGTAACTGCCCTTCGGGTCGAGAGGGAGTGGCAGTTCGCGAACCTGTGCGAAATCGGGCGAATAAAGCCTCACAATGCCGCCGGTCTTGACAAGTATGCCGCCCGATGTTGCCCGAACGTCAGAGTCGTAGCGACGAGTCCCCCATTCCTTTTGGAACTCCGTCTTGCCTGACTTGGCGTCAACGACCCACGCGTCCAATCGGAAAGGGCTGGAGAGTTCAGGGCTCTCACGGGAGGAAAGTTGTTTTGGCTCGGTGCTGACTGCGTATACGATCAGCCGCGTGTCGTCGAAAAATGTGACTCCGGCTCCACTCCCGAGCCCTGACTGCGTGCGGCTGAGAGTGGGTACTAGGTCTTGGTTCCACAGAGGCTTCTTGCTGTCGGGCAGGTTTGCTTGTGCAAGAGAAAATAACCCGCTCCAGAGAACCCAAGATAGTAAAGTGGCAAACCTGGTACACGAAACAAGCCTCTGAACCGACACTGGCATTACCACCATGGCCGCGGGATCCCCCCGGCGCTCCATACGGTGTTCCCGCCGATGATGTCCCACCCAAAATGGACCAGAGAACCGACAGGGAAAAACATCGGATTGCCTGTATCAACGTGAAACGTACCGTCCCCATGCGAGTAATCTAGAGAATCAAAAACTCCGCAACGCGAGAACGAACAGCCGAAGTCGCTCGGGTTTACGAATTGGCCGTTGACTTGGATGATGGGATTTCCGTTTTGGTTGGCATAGCTAAAGTCATAGTTGCCCCCTTGCATCGGCGGTGTACCCTGTGCGAGAAGTTGGTCGTAGACCTGCTGGATACAGCTCGCTACCGCAGCTGCGTCCTGTCCCGCGCAGGCCTGCTGCCCGAATTGAATTGCCGCCAATTCCCTTTGTTGTTCAAGCACACTGCCATCGCCTCCCGTAAAAAAATACTTGGTTGATCCGCAACTCCCCGTCACTGGGTCGCAGCCCGTGCTCAAGATAGTGCTGTATCGGTTCTCGTTGGCGCCCTCTATTGCCCAAAGAGGACCTGTAAAGAAAATCCCCGGACTGACGTAACTGGCGCCGTATCCCCCACCGCCACCTCCACCGCCCCCGCCACCTGACCAGCTGCAATAAGCGTTGCACGGCCCATTGCAACCACCATTCCAAATGCAATCATAGATCGAAAGACCTGATGGATCTACCGAATTGAGAGGACCGTTAAGCGCATAGGTATATCGGTTCCACGACTGCGGATTGGTAGGATCGATTGCCGCTGTTCCCGCTGGATCCGGCGAAATCCAGCGACCCTGCGTAGTAGAAAGCTGCCGGAATAAAGCGTGTGTGAGACCACTCTCAGAATCAGATGGCAGTCCCGTGTAACCCGTGTAGTGCCATGAATTCGGGCTTCTGCCGGTGCAGTTCTGCCCGTCACCGAAGGGGAGGTTTATGCAGGTTCCTACGGAACTCCCGGAGATGTTGCTCCACGCGCGTATCGATCCCAGCCAGTCGGAGTGATTGAAATACGTTGTACCATTCGCGTACAACGCCAATCTGGACGATGCAGCGTCACCCCACTGCCAGCCGCCGCTGGTGACTTCATCGATTGCAGCGCTGCCGTTGTAGATGAAATCATAGGGGGTGGAATTGATTGTGGACCGAACTCTTTTTCCGAAGGCGTCATAAACGTAGCTGGACGAATTGCTTCCGCTCACCGAAATAACACGGTTCTCGGCGTCGTAGGTGTAGGTATTGCCCAGACCGTCGTTGGTGATGTTTCCAGCCGCATCGTAGACGACTCCGCTGCCCTGGATTTGATTGTTGTTGTTGAAAATGTAGGTAGGGTTGCTGTTCTGCTGCCAACGATTGCTGTAGCGATCATAGGCGTAGCTATAGGTCTGCTGCCCGTTGTTTTTGTTCGCGCTGGCGATGCGATTGAAATCGTCGTAGGTGTAAGTCCAGTTTCCATTTATCGAGTCATTTCCGGTGAGGATGTTGCCGTCGGCCGCATATCCAATCGAGAAGCTGTAAACCGTACCGTCGGTCCGCGAAGTCGCTCGTCCGCGCATGTCATACGCGACCGTGCGGACGATCCCGTTCCCCAGCGTTGCCTTAGTCACCTCTCCCAACGGGTTGTACGTATTCACGGTCAGGAGCGTGCCCGGATGATTGGAGTCGCTGAGGCTGCTCTGCAATTTCGTAAGCCGAGCCAGCGTGTCATACGAGTATGTGTAAGTGACTCCCTCTTCCGAGTTCGTCAGCGACAGCAGATCGCCCAAGTAGTCATAGCTGAAGCTGAGAGAGAAACTGCTGCTTCCGCAGTTTATGGGCGTGCATTGCCAGTCTTCCGCAACGTGACCCATTTTATCGTAACTGAAGATCGTACTGGCAGCTCCGTTGGCAGCGGTCGCGCTAGTGAGTTTACCCAAGTAATTGCTCAAGGTCTGCCCGGACGCGGACGACTGATCGAAGCTTAGCGTAACAGACGGCGTGGACCCGTCGTTATAGCTGATGCCAATCAGACGGTGCAAGTTATCATGCGTATATGTCGTTGCCACGGTAGAACTGCCTGTCTGATTGGGCTTTGGGCGGGTGCGCTGATAGAGGTCGCCCCCTGTGCCTGTGTCGTAGCTGTACGTGGTAGTTCCAGATTCTGGGTTAACTTCTTGAGTGAGTCGAGAAAGATAATCGTAGCTGTAAGATCGCGTCAGCGAACCTTGTGTGACTGAGCTAAGATTGCCGAGGGTATCATGACCGTAAGTGGTCAGAAATCCGGTTGCTGCAACATCCTGTCCACAAGCGACTGGCGTGTTTGACGACCCGAGTTGGGACGTGCCGGACACTTCGCATACCGAAGTAAGCCGCCCTAACCCATCGCTCTGATACACTCGCTGCACGTGGGTACTCCCGCTATTATTGCCCTCATCAATGACCTGCGTTGCAGCCCCGCTGTAATTGAATGTCATTTGGGTATTGTCGGCGTGCGTCAGCGAAGTTGTCCGGTTCAGGGAGTCATAGCTGTATTGCGTGATGCCGTACGTGGGATCGTTCGTTGTTTGGTAAGGATTCGAAACAGAAGCAATTCTGCCTACGGCATCGTAAACCGTATCCACATAGTCCGTGTTGCCGCTGGGGTCCGAAGTCGCCTGCGTCTGAACAACTCGGCCAAGTCCGTCCAACACGCTTTTGCCAGTCACATTGGTAGTTGAGTCTTTTGCGGTACTCGTCACGATGTTCCAAGGGGAATTTGTTCCAAAATTGTACGTTGTGGAAGTCGACCCGCCATCGGGTGACGACGTGCTGGTAACACGCCAATAATTAGGATCGCCATAGGTGTAGTTAGTGGGATTCTGGTTCGCATCTTTCGTTTGGGTTGACACTGCGCCAACGCAGTTCCAGGTCGTGGAGCCCGAAAGATTCATCGGCGTGCTGACTGAGGTGGGAAAAGAGTTCCCGCAGGTTGCTACGGCGGACGAATAGTTATAAGTCGTGCATATTGACGGTGTATTGGCACATGTGGCTGTGCTGGATGTGCTAACACCCGTTGAATTATTCGGCATTCCGGTATCGTAATAGGTAAACTTCCGATAGAGCGTTGTACCATTTCCAACCTGCTGCGACATTGTTGTTAGGTTTCCGCGAGCACCGCTTACCGACACGTGCTGTGGCGTGCCGGTTGTGGTTGTTACCGACGTTCCGTCGAACGTGTACGAGGTGGAGGATTTGGTGTTTCCGCTACCATCTTTGACTGTCACGGTCTGAACCATGGAGGCGATCCCATTGCTCGGGGCATAATAGGCGATTGATTGGTTGGATACCAGATAGTTGGACGACGGAGCACTTCCAAGCGTCACGCCGTAGTCGTACTCCTTGTCGCTAGTGAGCATCCCATACGTTGGATCGTAGGTCACTTCTGAGAGACGTGTTTTACCATTCGGTAACTGAGTATAACTGTCGATCTGCTTGATAGGCGAAGTGACTGGCGCGGTCGAACAACTCGAGTAATTCCCGTTATAGCAGCGTATGCCTGTAGCCAATAGGGTACTGCTCCCCTGATAAACCTGGCGCTGCGTCTCGTACAAGTTGTACGTGGCCTGAGAAGTGTTCGCGTCCTCCGAAAAATTGATGACCGTCTGATTGCTGTTTGGGTCTATGACCGTGGTTTGCCAAGTCGATCCCGCTCCCGGTGTCCCACTGACCAAGGTGCGCGAATATTGCCACTCCCCACCAGGATTCAGGGTTCTGGTGAAACCGGAACCACTGCCATCGCTCTCGATTCCGCTGTTCGTGCCCGTATAGTTGTACGTGATTGTTCCACCGCTCGGGAGAGTTATTTTCTTGATTCTTCCTGTCGTGCAGGGTGCGCCGTTAATCGGCGTGCAGCCGGACGGTCCGGCTTCATAAGTAAAGGCGTAGCTACTGCCGTCCGGCAATTGAACGCTACTCACAAGCGGGTTGCTCAGAGGCCCGTACTCCTTGATGCCACTGATGCCGAAAGCAGTCTGAACTGTGTACTGCTGGTAATTCATCGTCACAGAAACGTTGGAGGCACCGTTGGGTGGCGCGGGATAGGTAAATGTTGTGGGAGTAGGCGGTGCGGCGCTAGAGACCGTAAGCACCGGAGTCGTGCTAGAAAGCGTGTCAAAGAACTGACCGCTACTGTTTATCGTGATTTTATTGCCATTGCTGTCTGTTGCAGATGCGCTTCCGATTCCTGCGTTGTATGGAGGATTTATTACGTTGCCATCCCTCGTCGTGATACTCCCGCCGCCGTTTGGGCCAACGGTAATTGTGTAACCAGAGCCGTCCGTTGCGGTCGCGGTGAATCCACCACTGTTTTTTCCTGCGGGACATTGGCTGGTTACAGCGTATACAGTCCAATAACTGGTTGATCCAGCAAACGCATGCTTTCCGCCCCAAGCGTCGTGATATACATACCCACCCGTAGTCTCATGTTCGGTGCCTTCATATCTCACTCGGCCCACCGTATACCAGCAGTCAACTATGTTGTCTGTGTATTCGAGATACCCCGTCTGGATCGCAGATGAGCCACTCCATCCCCAGTTGAACACAGGTGTCCATTGCGTAACGGTTCCGTTCTTTTTTGGTGTCCAAACCGAATTGTCGTAAGCGATATCGTAGTTGAACGGTAGGCCGCGACCCGCCTTATGCAGAACTGGGATTGCGAAATGCACATTGAAGTTGCCGAGATTCGCACGGTCAAAAGGGCCGCCGCCAAAACTTCCAAACGGTGGGGTTCCAGTCGAGACTTGCGCTGTCGCGATGCAAGTGACAAGCACGAGAAAGCCAACGACGTACTTACAGAAAGTTCGCATTTCCATTTCCTCCGGCTGGGTCGGGCCGTGCTTCAGTTGATCGCGAAAGTCGACAAGGACAATCCGGTATTGAAAGCCGCTCCCGTCACGGTCATGTCCACCATTAAATTTCCTTGCTGATATTTCTGAATGTGCGTGGGGACGGTTATTCCATTGAAAGTTTGATAATTCGAGAAATCAATCTCTACCAGAAGGTTGGTCCCAGAATTATCATCCGGGTGCGCGTTGAAGGTAATGGCTAAAGGGAGCAGCGCCGCTGTGTCAAGGTAGAAATCCATCGTGCTGAGTTGTTGTGGCGTAACCCCTCGAAACTGCCCTGGGATGTACTGGTATGCCTGCAGGTGCTGAACCGATGTTCCATTGCGGGTTTCTTGGCCTACGTATGACAGCACCACGGTCGGCCCCATTGACAAGGCTCCGAGTACAGGAAAAAACCAAGCGGCAATCGGTCCAACAATTCTGGGGCGCGAAGTTTCCAGCGGTGTTGTCCGGTAAGACCCATGCTCCAAGGGTCACACCAGTCTGAGCATCACGAATTTCTGTTAGTGCGCCACTCGATAGGGCGAGATCCATCCTGCTCTCGTCCTGTCCGAGCGCTCGCAAAGTGAACGTGCCCGAGTCCGTAATCGATCCATTCCAGGTCACATTACCCGTCAAGGTCGCGTCATTGATCGTAGTACCTCCAGTCATCGCTGCGATGGATTGGGCAGCAAAGCTGATGGCTTGCGGATCGCTTGGAGGAGGATTCTGCCCGGTTGCCGATGGGGAGTAGAGGAAGCTGCAGACAGCAACAATGAGAGCGAGGGACCTAAACATCGGACTTCCTCCAAAGTACAAAAACGGTTGTGACCAGCCTTAAAGCAGGCCGGCCATGCTGTGACAATGTGTCGTCCGCACCGTGAACACCCACTCGGGCATCACACCAACACGTTCTAAACTTCAGGGGAAGCAAGCTGAAATGCTTGCGAGTCCCGCTTGGGAAATTTGCGAGCAAGGTACGCGACGGCCGCGCCGTTTGTCAACGGGATTCACATCGATTGTGCCGCTAGTCACAACATCTCGTGACGCGTCGCACAACCGTCTCGTTCATTGGCAGCGAAAATCTGCACCTCGTGGCCAGAAGACCGTGTCGCAGGAGGAAGTAGGAGAAGCTTAGCAGCGGACCTCGTATTCGCCAAGAACTGGCACGCAAGAGTGATCGCTGCCATTCATGCTTGGAATGTGGCCGGCTGTAGGAACAACTTTGGGTTACGCACTTGAGAGATGCCTGGCCCGGAATGGCGCACAGATTTTGGCGCGGGTCGAGCAAACTCTGTCAAGGCGCTTGCCCGCGATAGCGGCGACCTTCGGTCGGCCTTGATAAAGTTGGTGCCCGCGCGATGCTGCCATTATCCAGGACAGGCAAAGGTTCTAAAGACCGATTCCGAGACCTGTGCTGTGCTCCTGTTGCTGCCTGGTGGAGATTTCCTGCTGTGGTGCAGTCGTCCGCTCGGAATTGATCTGGAGCGCTTGCGCGCTCTGTTTCGAGATGTCGTGACCGAGGGCCGTCGGCAGCTTCTCGCGGTCATTGGTGAAGAGTTGCGCGTCGAACCTTCCAAGCGAGACGGAAACATAGGCCATACGGTTATTGAGCAGGTCTCTTGCGGCCAATTCGGTGTCCACATGAATCAGCACGCGATTCGCGGTTTGTCCCTGACTAGAGTGGCTAGTCATTGCGTAGCCGTAGTCCAGATGTGAGTGCTTGTTGGGATCGATCTGGAGCGAGCGGCCAGAATCCATGTTCAGACTCACCCGTCCTGCGTCGTCAATGCCAGCGATCACTTCCAATTCGCGATTTGCAATTTTCAGATCATTGGCCGGGCCAGTGAATTGAATGCGAATCGAGATTCTTAATAGCTTCCCCTATATCACCCCGTGCGAGCTTACTCCATGCACGGCATAACAAAATCAGGCCGATACGAACAAGACACCCGTCTGGGTGTCCGGAGGGTGTCCGATGCTGCGCTCATTCGTGAACATGCCTCTCGTCAAATCGCGATGACTCGCCCTCGGCGGAGTGTGCCTACTCGACTCCATCCAGGCGGACGCCTGGAACTGTGTTGCCGCCGGTCGCCGACAAACAAGACATACCATATGTTCATACTCTTTAGAACTTCTTTACAACACTTTTGATAGCAAACCTTCTGCCTTTCGATTCAATCAATTCCAGTAATGTTCCTCGGAACGGTCAGTAGACGCCCGAATCACTTACGTGACTCTGGGTAGCCGTGCGTAGTAATGCGAGTCGGTTAATGACTACTCCGATATGTCCCTGAAATGGAAGGTGATTGCGGCTGGTATGAGGCAGATGATCGCTGTGCCAAAGGAAACAAGGGCAAACTGCCGAAAGGGAGCATTTTGCATAGGAAAGGCGCTAATAGGCCAGTCTCTAGGGAGAATTCCCGAAATGGGATAGAAGAAGTACCGCAACAACAACGCCTGCTCTAGGTGAAAACGCAAAGGGAGGGTTGTTAATAGCGCGAAGCAAGCGAACAGAACGCACGAACTCACAAGCGCAGTAAGCAGTGTTTTGCGGAGCGAGGAAATCGCCACCATACAAGTAGAGAGCCCAACGGAAAAGATGATGGTTCGGATCGCAACCCAAAGAACGGGCACGATAGCCTTCGACCAATCTCTAAAGTCAGAGCAAACGCATCCCCAAAGGAAAAGCGATGCTACGTAAGCCAAGGCCAGTGTGGCGACATGGAACTCTATAGCTATGCACTTTCCAAACAAGTATTCTACACGTCGTACTGGTTGCGTACAACTGACGCGTATCATTCCGTATTGACTATCAACGGCGACGCAATACGCGCTGAACACAATGATGAACAGCTGGAATAAAATTGGCTTCCACGACGCGAAGAAGAGATAGGGAATTATTTCGGCGACGGTCACCGACCCTAAATGGGATGACAGATGCTCGAAATAAAACAACTGAACAACAAACAACAAAAGAAATACGGGGATGCTTGCATATGCGATCAAGGAGATCCGGAAGGCATAAATCTTCGCAACCTCCGCTGCAATTAAGTTAGATAGTCCGGTTCCGCGGATGGTCGCCACTATTCAAGACCCTCCTTCATGCCTGAGCCATATTCTGAAACGTATGTGTTTTCCAGGCCCTTTGTTGCCGGCGAAAGTTCCAAAAGCGCTACTCCGTGGTTAACGATTGCTGCTGCAAGTTGACCGATGTCGTTGTGTTGCACTAGGCACAGTATCCCCCTATCCGTCCTCACAATATCAAGTACAAACTCCTGCTTCGATAGGATCTCTTGAGCACGTTCCAGATCGTTGGAGCAGACAAGCATTCTAATCAAGTGTTGTGCTTCGGCCTGAATGTTCTCATCTCGAACAATGCGACCGCCCTTTATGAAGACGACCCGGTTGCAAACTCGTTCGATCTCTGACAGAAGATGGCTAGACACTAGTATGCCAGTCCCATGATCGGCCAGATTTCTCATCAACTCTCGGACCGCGACAATCGCAGCTGGATCGAGCCCATTTGTTGGCTCATCGAGTATGAGAACCCTCGGATTGTGTAAAATAGCCATGGCGATGCCAAGCCGCTGCTTCATCCCCGTGGAGTACTTCCTTACAGATTTGTTTGAGTCAGCACTTAACCCGACATGTGCCAGAGCGTCTCTGACAATACTGGTGTCCCAGTGTCCCCGCATGCGCGCCAGATAAGCGAGGTGATCCCGCGCTGTAAGCTCGGGATAAAAAGCTGGCGATTCGATGAGGACTCCAATCTTAGCGAGATACCGTTTCGGATCGTCCAGAAATGCGAGCCCGTCGATAGAGACGGCCCCGGAATTCGGTTTCAAGAGTCCGGAAATCATCTTCATTGTGGTGGATTTGCCAGCGCCATTAGGACCAACAAAACCTACGACCTCGCCCTCGCTAACCGAAAACGATACCCCGTCAACCACATTATTGCCGCCGAAACCTTTGACGAGACCTTCGACTTGAAGCAATTTCATATCTCGCCCAACCTTTCCTTAGAACCGGGTACGGCTTGGAATCCGGCTACCCCAAAGGTTTTATGGTCTTAGAACGTCCTGACGGGGATCAAGCCTGCATCAGCTGCGATTGCAAAATCCTCAAGTGTGGAATATCGCATTGTCGGTTTCTTTCGTTTTATCCATAAGTGTCGCGTTGGGCTAATCAGTAAGCAGTCTATCGGTCCGCCGGTCGTGCCCCTTCCGGTAGAGTGTCCCTCTATGTGTGAAGTTGCTAGCGAAATCAAGTCTCTCCTTGAACGAATGTCGGCGCGGACGGCGGTAGCGAAGGACTTCGGTATCCGCGCGATCAGCATGCTCTCCCCGCAAAATAGGTAGGCCTGATTGTGCCATTCGAACACGTGTAATGTAATGTTGTCGGAGACGGATTTGCTTTTAGGCATGAGCAACTCCAGCAAAGTGCATGGGGGAGATCGAAAGCAGTTGTCGAATTGTACTTGCTTGCGGTGAGACCATGAGGCTGGCATAAAGCCTAAGGCAGTGATCTTGATACACCCGTGACATCCGGCATTCAGCAGTAGAGGGGATAGTCGGACAGCCGGAATGAGCAATAGCCTTGGCTACGCAACCCCCGGAACACAGGTACTTAATGTCACAATGATTGCAAGCTGGCATGTTATCCACCAGGCGGTCTTCTGGCTGATAACAGGTTATCGGGATGAAGTCGTCAGAAACGTGCCCACAGCGAAAATCCGAGCGGTCAAACAGATGGTAACAGGAAGAGAGCGAGCCATCAGTGTTGATGCTGACGCTCCTAAAACCAGAACCACACGTGTATCGCTTGGCTCGCCGCTGGTGTATTCCATGTAGGTCCCACCAGATTTGCGGATAGTACCGGCGGGCTCGTGGGCTGTCGAACTCCTCAAGGATAAACTTGCGAAGGGAAGAAAACTGATCATCCAATGCGGAAAAGTCCTCTTCGTTTAGGACATATTCGGGATCGCCAGCTACCCAATCCACTTCCTTGCACCACACAATGGGTATACCGAGATCCCAAATGGCGCGATAATTCTCGAAAAGGTGTTGAGAAGTCCGGTGAGTTACAGTCATGCGTGCACGAGGTACAAATTCAGGAAAATAGCTCTGTGTATTCGCCAAGTAGCTGGGCAGATGTCTACTGATCGAAGAGAACGACCCCATTCCGGAACGAAATACTCTGTAAGCATCATGGCACTGCTCGTCTCCATCTAGACTAACGTTGACGGCTACTCGGTACCGTGCCAAAAGGCTGGAAGCCTCTGGCGTCAACAAAGTACCGTTTGTGGTCGTCGCGAACAGAACGGATCGCTTTAGCCTCTGCATTTGCCCGCTTGTAAAGCGAAGTACAAACTCCAAGACGTTCATATTCAGGAGCGGCTCCCCACCCCAAAGTACGATAGTTAAAGGATGCGAAGCACTGGATCTCGAAATTAGAAACTCTACACTCTGTTGGGCGGTCTCTTTTGTCATGAAGCGAGGTGCGGACGTTTCGATTCGCTCAGCGTAGCAATAACGACATGACAAATTGCACTCGGTTGTGAGGCTCAGGTACACCTCATGGATATCTACTGATGAATTGGTGCCAATGCTGGGGTGGTGGGGCATTTGCAACGTCGAGTCTAGTCTCATCATTTCTTTGATCTGTCGAAGCACCGTTTCGAGGCACTCTTTCCCTCGCGACTCGCCGAAGATAACCCGCGCCTGGTCAATTCCATGTATCTTAACCTTGTTTAGAAAATCAGAAATGTCATCGTCAACCTGCACCATTGCCAACGATTTGCCGTTGAAGACGAAACGCTGTCCTGCCTCAGAGAAGGGTCTCAAAAACGAATACTCATTCTCCATTGGATGAACCCGCTTGATTTGAATAAAACCCATACTGCCTTTGAGTTTGGAAGTTTGCTTCGCGGACTCCGGGGGCCCACTATCTCTTTCAGTTCTCAGCTTAGGCCGGACATTAGTCGTGTGAGACGGTGGAAATCAATGTTCTAGATCACATTCTGAGGTGATCCAAGTCACTCGCAGATCTCCTCCGACTGGACAGCAGTTTTGGCACCTCGTCAGGTTGTGTAAGAGGACAACTACCATCGGCAGTGCTTCGACTCGGGGCGGAGCCCGGCTCGTAGAACTAGAAATCTGACATCCCCCGGATAGCTGAAGAATAAGCCGAGGCGCAAAGGTCAGTGTCAAGGCTCTTAGACCGCGAAGGCGGCGCGCGAAGCGCGGCCTTGACACAGACCGGGCCTCGGCTACGCTCTGGCTATCCGGGGAATGTCATTTTGGAATTGCAACACTAGAGCCCAAGACTCAAACCTTGACCAATCTGATGCGTGTGCGTGGTTTGTGGTTCTATCTTGTGCGCTACTGGCTCCGGTTGAATCGCGGGCGAATGGGACACGTCTCGGCTGAGTGCTTGTCCCAGCGTCGATGCATTATTCGTATAAATCTGCGCGTCATAGCGTCCACGCGAGACCGAGACATAGGCCATGCGGCTGTTGAGCAGATCTTTAGCGCCCAACTCGGTGTCCACGTGAATAAGGACACGGTCGGCAGTCTGTCCCTGGCTGGAGTGGCTGGTCATGGCGTAACCGTGGTCGAGATGCAGATTCTGGCGCGGATCGAGTTCCAGCGCGCGGCCACCGTCCATGTTCAGGCGTAACCGCCCATCTTCGCCGATGCTCTCGATGGTCCCCAACTCGCGGTTTGCAACTCTGAGGTTGTTGGTCGGCGCGGTGAACTGAATGCGGTCGCCTACTGAAAAACTCCGCATATCCTCGCGGAAGACCGAGACGCCCTGCTGTCGGCGTGGATCGTAAGTGCGCTGCGTGCCATTCTGCAGCTCGACTGTCAGCCGGTTTTTCGGAACGTCGATGCTCTTCACTTGTGCGTATGCACCTTTCCCGATCCCGGTCTCCTTCGATGCGCGCGAATAGCGCAGCACGTCCCACACCTCATAGCGTTCGGCCCAGGTGCGGTCCGCGCCGGTGAGGTCTTGGCGCGGCACTAGCGTCCTGATGCGGTGCTCCTCGTCGCTGACGAGGCCGCTCCGCTGCAACTCCGCATGGACGCGCTCGTTGATCTCCATGCGAGAGCGATTATCGGGGGAAATCACCAGGGTATTCTCTGGCGATTTTGCGTAGTCCTTCGCGATGGCGGCGATGCGCTCGTCGTGGCCTTGAATCTCGTGGACTCGGCCCTGCCGGTCAAGATTTTGAATTGCTTCCTGTACTTCACCCCGCGCCAGTTGCTCGACTACCTGTTTCAGTTCTGGGTCTATCTGGCGCACGACCTCTTCGAGCTTCGCCGTTTTCATACCGGCGTCCTGGAGCTGCGCGAAGGGCCTCCCGGCCTCGACCGCCTCATGTTGCCGCCGGTCGCCGACGAGCAACACACGGTCATTCGCATGCAGCCGGTTCAGAAACTCATGCACCTGCCTGGTCGATGCCAGAGAGGATTCGTCGAGTACATAGAGCCGTTTCTCCCCGCTATCCGGCTGCTGTCCACGTACCAGGTGCTTCTGTAGTGTGGATGTCTCGATGCCTGCTTCCCCGAGTTTCTGCGCCGCGCGGGACGTGGGCGCGAAACCTTCCACCCTGAATCCCTCGGCTTCCGCGCCTTCGCGGATCACGGACAGAGTTGTTGTCTTGCCCGCGCCTGCGATGCCATCTAAACCGACAACCTTCTCCCGCGAAAGAAAGATTTCGTCTACTGCCTGGCGCTGCGACGCATTCAGTTCGGGGTGGCGGTCTTCCGTAGCGATACGCACTGGCGGCGAGACTAGCATTGGATCGGCGTAGTCACGCCGATTGCCTTCCTGCATCTGGCCGACGATCTCACGCTCCATGCGTACCATGGCGGCGGTTGTGTACTGTTTGCCAGCACCAACGTGCGAGACTTCGCGGAACTCCCCGGCCTCGATCCGGCGCTCGAACTCATGCCGGACCTGGGCATAGGTGGTTTCTCCCATGCCGCGCACCAGCGCTGTTTCAAGGATCGCGCGGCGGTCCTG
>Ga0335076_10003654_pt1 | contig 15480 bp, 11 predicted proteins | sample Lox_Sample_25_FD_206717 | JGI IMG/M metagenome (GOLD analysis project Ga0335076, IMG submission 206717) | Soil microbial communities from Loxahatchee National Wildlife Refuge, Florida, United States - Lox_Sample_2.5 | ecosystem: Environmental > Terrestrial > Soil > Wetlands | place: USA...
CCAGCCTGAGGCTCGCCGCCGGAGACGGGCTCTGGGCGGGAGGCGGCGTCCATCCGCTCCTGGTGCGGGCCGGCCGGAGCCTCGATAACGCGCGAATGACCGGCCCGGCCGTCGCCTACTGGCGGGAGCTCGCCGCAGCCAACGACCGGATCCTCGGGTCCAGCAGCGCGGACACGCTCACCGCCGGCAGTCGGCTGGCCGCGGCGCTCATGGTCGCCGGTCAGACCGCGGAGGCCGTCGCGTGGGGCCAGTGGGTGCTGGCCGGCCGGGCCCGCTTGCTCGGACGGGATCACCCCGAAACCATCTCGGCCCGGATCGAGCTCGGTCGTGCCTTTGTCGCCGCGGGCCAGTCTGATGCCGCGCTGCCCTTCCTGGAAGAGGCCGTCGGTGAATGTGAGCGTGTCCTCGGTTCCGATCACCTTGAGACCCTCGTGGCACGAGATGAACTCGCGATCGCCTGCAGAAGCGCGGGCAAGACGGACGAGGCCATTCGCCTATACCGCGGCGCGCTCGCCGACCGCGAGCGGGTTCAGGGGCAGAGGCATCTCGACACCATGACCACGCGGCAACGGCTGGCCGAGGCCTATTTGGCCGAAGGCCGGGTCAAGGACGCAATTTCCCAGCTCAAGAAGCTGCTATCGGATCGGGAGAAGGTTCAGGGGCCAGACCATCTGGACACGATCGTGGCCCGAGGCAGCCTGGCCTCGGCCTACCACTCGGCGGGCCGGATGGCCATGGCCGTGCAGCTTTACGAGCAGGCATGCCAAGGTTACGAACGGGTTCTCGGCCCTGACAACCCGGAGACCCTGGCCCGCCGCGCGAACCTGGCGCACGCCTATTACACGGTGGGCCGGCTGAGCGATGCGACGGCCACGCTCCGCGACACCGTCGACCGCTGTGAGCGGACCCTGCCGCCCGGTGACCCGCTAGCTCAGACGGTCCGCGATAGCCTGACCAACATCGCGGGGGAATGACGACGGGCAGCATCAGCGCGAGGACCGCCCGGCGCTGGCAGGCCATAGACCCGTTGCTGCCGGTCCCCGCGCCCGAGTCGCCAGGCTGCGGTGCCGACCTGGTCGTCGCCGGGCCGGATGGAGAGCCCGCGGCGATCGGGACATGCGAGCACTGGGAGGGAGTCCCCGGCTCGCTGGATCTGTGCTGGGGGGCAGCACGCCGGTTCCAGCTCACCACGCAGATTGCGGGCCCGGACGTCACGACAGCGCTGGATCGGATGCTGTCTCTATGGCGGGATCATCTGGCTCGCGTTCCCGGGACGGGGACACAAGACAGTTCCGCGGTCGTCACCTGGCCGAGTCGCGACATCGACGGCGTCAAGCCCTTGATCAGGCACGGGCTCATTCCGCTCACGGTCGTCGCCGTGCGCAAAGCGGCCGGGCCCGCGGACGCTCCGCCGCCGCAGGCCGTCGGTGACAGTCGCAGAGCGGCCCGGCCCCCCGCAGTGCACGGCGGGGTGAAAATCAGGCGCGCTGGCGCCGCGGACATTGCCGATGTGGTCCGCCTCGGACTCGAGCTGATCCGCTTCGACGCGCACTTTGACTGCGTGTTCGAGCGGCCCGGCGCGGCCGACGCGCTGCGACGCTATACCGCCCCGCTGCTGGATGCCCCCGAGCCGTGGACGTGGCTGGCCGGGCGCGACGGCAACGTCGTCGGCATGCTCTCCGCTGAGCCCCCCGAGGACGCGCGCTGGATCGCGCCGATGGTGAGCGTGGCGCCCGTCGCGTACCTGATGCAGATGATCATCTCGCCCGCTCAGCGTGGTAGCGGCCTTGGCGCGGCGATGGTCGCGGAGGCGCACGGGGAGATGGAAGCCGCGGGCGTGGCGGCCGTGCTGCTGCACTACGGGCAGCACAATCCGCTGTCCGCGCCGTTCTGGAGCCGGCAGGGGTACCGGCCGCTCTGGACCTCTTGGGAGGTGAGACCGGCCCGCGCCATCCGCTGACGCCAGCCGGGCCGCCGGCGCAGCGCTAGCTCATAACAGACCGGCCGGGCCACGAGAATCCACCCGGGCCCGGCCGGTACCGGTCTGCGGTGTCAGTGGCGCCGCTGCCGCATGCCGTCGCTCTCCCGCGCGATCTGGAAGAACGGGGACCGGAGGCCGAAGCGCGCGACGAACATCAGGACGAGGCCAAGCACGACGACGCCCACGAGGGACATGTTCTGCGAGGCGGGCGCGGACTGGCAGGACTTGAAGATGATCCAGCCGAGGAAGCCGGCGGCCCCGAGCGGGAGGATGCCCAGGATCAGCGCGTCCCAGGGGTTGGTGAAGACCCGGCGGCGGTAGTAAGCCATCGTGGCCAGCGCGGTGAGGATGTAGAACGCCCCGAACAGCAGGCCGCTGGTGTTGATGACGTTGGTGAATGCGTCCTGGACCGAACTCGCCAGCAGGTACACCCAGGTGAGCCCGATGAGCAGGATGCCGACGATGACGCTCGCGGCGACCGGCGTGGCGAACCGGCGAGACACCGTGGCCAGGAACTCCGGTAGCGACCGGTAGCTCGCCATCCCGTAGATGATCCGGGAGGTGAGCACGATGTTGGTCAGCGTGGCCGCGATCACCGACAGAGCGAGGGACAGCGCCATCACCTTTGCCCAGCCCGAGCCGCCGATCGCCTGTGCGACGTAGACGAGCGCCGAGGTGGAGTGGGCCTGGAGCGCCTTTGGCGACACGACGCCCTGCAGGCCCAGCTGCGCCACCGCGTAGATGATGGTCAGCAGGATGACCGCCACAATGGCGGCTCGGCCCGGGTTGATGCGCCGGTGCTTCGTCTCCTCATTGACGTAAAGGGTGCCTTCCCAGCCACTGAAGATGAAGACCGAGATCAGTAGGCCGGCCGCCAGGCTTCCGCCCCCGCCGACCCCGGAAAGGCTGAACCAGCCCTTGGTGATCGGATAGGTGCCCGGATGGTGGCGCAGCACGAAAACCAGGCCCACGAGGGCGAACGCGATAAGGATCGTGTACTCGACCGCCGCCATTCCGACCTGTGTCCGGGCGGTAATGCGGATGCCGATGATCGCGATCACCAGCATGACCACCGAGACCGCGGTGGCGATGCCGACATTCGTCCATGTGCTCGCGGTGCTGTTGCTGAAGACGGCAACGACCGATGGCCCGATCACCTCGACGCCGGCGACCGCGCCAATGATGTACCCGGCGATCATCAGCCAGCCGGTCAGGAACCCGAGGTAAGGGTTGATCGAGCGGCCGACCCATTCGAACGACGCGCCGCAGTTCGCGTTCCACATGTTCAGCCGACGGTAGGCGTTGGCGATGATGAGCATGGGAACGCCGGTCAGCACGATGCTCGGCACGCTGCCGTAGGCCGTCGCCGCAGCGAGCGAGGCCAGCGTCAGCGCGACGCACACCGCCGGAGCAGCCGAGGCCATGCCGATGACAGTGTCCTGCGCCACCCCGATGGCATCGGGCTGGAGCCGGGCTGGCGGGGCCGGCGCGATTGCGACCGCAGCGGCCGGGTGATCCGTCATCTGTTCCTCTCCTGTCGTGTTCGGCCCGCGCGCTTTGCGCTCTCTCGCGGGCTGGGTGACGGCCCCGATCAGTACCCGTCAGGAACGCCCGCCGCGCTTGGCTCCCGGGCCGGGCAATCTTCGCCGCGGCCGAAGAGCGTGCGCAGCGGCTGTGCCACGGGCGCGAAAGTCCGTCGGGTCACCGTCGATGAGCGGACCTGCGGCCAGCCAGAGGCTCTTGTCTGGCGTGTCGGCACCCAGTGTCGGCACGGCATGGAACCCCCCACGCGATCAGGAGTCATCGGCGGTCAGAGCGTTAGGTACGAAGCGGGGCTGACCGCCGATACGTCAGCCCGGCGGAACCCTGCCGGGATCATAGCGGTTATTTTCGGGTAGTGGATGTCAAGTACTACGAGTTGTCCATTTAGTCAGACGCGCTTCATGAGTCTCAGAACTGACGAGTAACACGTCTAAATCCGGACAACCCAGACGCATTTTGCAATGGCGGAGCGAAGATTCAGTCCCAGATGGGGATTGCGGTTAGGACCGGCAGGCCCCCAAGCGTGGCCAAAACTCGCGGATGCCCAGCGTGCGGGATTCGGCCGGTAAAGGAAGCGCTTCTTACCACGCTGCGCCGACGACAGTGCCCGGCCGGCCGGAACCGAGATCGCGACCGTCCGAGAACTTCTGCTCCCGACGAGGACGGCGTTCGGAACGGCGACCTTCTGCTGAGAACTGATCAAAAATACGCAGACGGTCATGTACTGTACCGACGGGAAACCATTCATCCCACCGCGGGGAGTGACGGTGACTCAGCGGTCAGGCGATCCGCGGTGCGGCGGGCGCTGGTACAGCCCGGTGACCCGTGGACGGCTGCCGGGTCGTGGCCTTGCTAGCGGCCGTAGGCCGGCCGTCACCGGTACGGGGCTGACTGAGTACACCCTGATCCACGGGCTCGTGCGGGGGGACGGACGAGCTACCCGGGAGCATGCGATCCGGACCAGGGAGTTACCACATGGGCACGCACATGTTGCCGGGCCGCGAGCGATGGCGTGCGCTGCGCCGATCGATCCGCTTCACCGCCGCGGCCATCCTGGTCGTACCGATCATCGCCGCGGTTGTGATGTGGGTCTTCGCTGGCGTCACTCTCAGCAGAGCACTCACTAGCCACAACCAGGCCGCCGTCCACGGCACAGTCCTGATCAGGATCGCGGTGGCCGATGCCGTAGGCCTGGTCGCACTGCTCATCGCGGCCGCGGGCATGGTGTGGTTCGCCCGCCGACTGTCGCGTGATGCCTCCGTCCTGGAGGCATCAGCCCGCCGGTTCGCCGACCAGCAACTGCCTCAGCTCGTGGAACGAATTCGCCGCGGCGAGACGTTCGACCCGGCCAGTCAGCTTGCCCCCTCCGCGCGCATGAAGGTCACCGAGTTCTCTCGCACCGCCGCGGCGCTCACCAATGTGCAGCGCACTGCGCTGGCCGCCGCGGCCACGGAGACCAGCCTGCGCAGCGGGGTCAGCCAGGTTTTCGTGAGCCTGGCCCGCCGGAGCCAGTCGCTGCTCCAGCGTCAGCTCCGGCTGCTCGATGATCTCGAGCGTAAGGCCGTTGACCCAGGCGCGCTGGCCGACCTTTTCCCCCTCGACCACCTAACCACCCGGATGCGCCGCCACGCCGAGGGCCTCATCATTCTCTCCGGCGCCGTGCCCGGGCGGGCCTGGAGCAGCCCGGTTCCGGTCATCGACGTGATCCGCGGAGCCATTGCCGAGGTTGAGGACTACAAGCGGATCGCCCTGGCCACCACGTCCGAGGACATGGTGACCGGCTCGGCCGTTGCGGACATGATCCACTTGCTTGCGGAGCTGATCGAGAACGCCACGCTGTTCTCCCCGTCGGGCACCCGTGTCGAGGTCAAGGCCGAACGGGTCGGCAACGGGTTCGCGTTCGAGATCGAGGATCGTGGCCTCGGCATCAAGCCGGAGGAACTGGACGCGATCAACTTGCGGCTTGGCAGCCCGGCGGATTTCGACCTGGCCAACGCCGACCAACTCGGGCTGTTCGTCGTCGGCAAGCTCGCCGCCCGGCACGCCGTGCGCGTGTTCCTGCGGCCCTCCCCCTACGGCGGCACCACGGCGATCGTGCTCATGCCCAGCAGCATGATCACGACAGAGGCGGAGTTGCCGACCGGTCCCCAGGCGACCGAGGCTGTGGCGACCGCCGAACACGGCGAGGATCTGCACCTGGCTCTGACCGGCCGGTCCAGACGACGGCCGACGACGACCGAGATCACGCCGGATACCCCGCCGACCCGGCACGGTGTCTTCGCAGGCCAGGCGGATACCGACCATTTCCCCAGCCTGCCCGGCATCGGCCGCGGCCAGCTAGACAACAATCGTGCTCACGGAGACATGAGTTCCGGCGAGCCGGGCGCTGCGCCCAGCGGGCCCGTCCCGCAGCCGAGCGAGCCCGTCGCTCAGCCCACCGAGCCGGCCTTCTTCTCGAGCCAGCCGACCTTCCTTAGTCAGCCGGTTTTCCCCGACCTCGCTCCCCCCCGTCGGCAGAACGCCGGGGTCGACAGGCCGGCCTTTCCGGACCTGCCCAAGGCCGGGAGCGGCCAGCCAGGCGGCACGGGCGCCCCGGGCGGTCCGCCGACCCGGCCTGGCCAGCCGGGCAGCAGCGTAAGCGCAGGCACGCACCGGGGCCTGCCGCGCCGGGTCCGCCAGGCCAACCTCTCGCCTCATCTGCGTAACAGCCCGGCCTCTGGAACTGCCGCCTCGTTCCGCGAACCGGAGGTCCGCTCGCCGGAACAGGCGCAAAGCCTGCTCGCCTCGCTGCAGCGCGGCTGGGAGCGCGGCCGCGAGGCAGAGGTGCCGGATTCTGACGGCGCGGCCGACGGGCGGGACGCCAGGGACAGCGCGCGCGGGGCATCGCAGGAGGAGACGTGACGGATCCGTTTGGAACAACGTCGGCCGGCCAGGAGCTGAGCTGGTTGCTTGACGACCTCGCCGGCCGAGTGGATCAGATTCAGCAAGCCGTGATCTTGTCCCGAGACGGTCTGACCGTGGCCGCCTCCCAGAGCCTGAGCCGCGAGGACGCCGAGCATCTGTCCGCGCTTGCTGCGGGTGTCCAGAGCCTGGCCAGAGGCGCGGGCGAGCACTTCAGCCTGGGTGAGGTACGCCAGACCATCATCGAGCTCGAGCGGGCGTTCCTGTTCGTCACCGCGGCAGGCCATGGAAGCTGCCTCGCGGTGATGTGTCCGTCGAATGCCGACGCGGGGCTCATCGCGTACGAGATGGCGATGCTCGTCAAGCGCGCCGGACCGCACCTGGCGGCGCAGCCCAGGCTCACCTCACGCCGGATTCCCGGCGAGTGAGTCCGCCATGCCCCGGTACGACAGGTGGACCGATCAGGAAGCCGGACCGGTCGTCCGGCCGTATGCGCTGACCGGTGGCCGTACCGACCCAGCGGGCGACATGGTGCTCGACCTCATCGCGGTCGTCGCCGCGGCGGGCCCGGTCCCGGGCCCGGGCGAGCTGGCCAAGCTCAATCCCGAGCACCGCCAGCTCCTCGGCGTGTGCCGGACCCCCGCCACCGTGGCCGACGCGGCCGCCGACATTGCCCTGCCCCTTGGCGTGGTCCGCGTCCTGCTGTCCGACCTGATTCAGCAGGGCATGATCACCGTGCTACCGCGGCCCGCCGCACGCCAGCGGGCCAGCACCGACCTGCTCAAGGAGGTACTCGATGGGCTCCGCTCCCTCTGAGGGCGAGGCCGATAGCAGCCAGCTCACCCCGGTCAAGATCGTCGTGGCCGGGGGGTTCGGCGTAGGCAAGACCACGCTCGTCAGCGCGATCAGCGAGATCCGGCCGCTGCGCACCGAGGAGTCCCTGACTCAGGTGGGAATCGGCGTTGACGATCTCACCGGGGTGGCCGGCAAGACCACGACCACGGTCGCCATGGATTTCGGACGGATCTCGATGGGCGCCCGGCTCGTGCTGTACCTGTTCGGCACCCCAGGTCAGGACCGGTTCTGGTTCATGTGGGACGACCTGTCCTATGGCGCGCTCGGTGCCGTGGTCCTGGCCGATACTCGCCGCCTCAGCGACTGCTTCCCGTCCGTCGACTACTTCGAGCGGCGCCAGCTTCCCTTCATCGTGGCTGTCAACACCTTCGACGGCGCTCCCCGCTACGACCCCGAGGACGTCCGTATCGCCCTGGACCTCGACCCGAATGTGCCGGCGATGCTCTGCGACGCCAGGGACCGCGGCTCGGTCAAGGAGGTCCTCATCACCCTGGTACAGCATGTCCTGACCGCTGGCCCGGGCGACGGCCAGGAAGCGCCACCCGGGCCGGGAGACGTCGGCTGGTCCGGCCCGGTGGGCCGGGCCGTCTTACCGGACGCTGACCGGCCGGACGGCAATCCCGAGACCGCGGCCCGCCCGGCTCAGGAAGCGCTGCGGCCGGCCGCGGAGGGGTCGTAGGCCTCGATCGGCTCCTTGAAGTAAGGGGATCGGCCGATGAACCGCGCGAACAGCAAGAACACGATGCCAATGGCGAGCATCACGTACATGTAATGCATGATCGTGCCATTCCATCCGCCGAGCCCGGGCACCGACTTGAACGCCACCCAGAGCAGGAAGGCCGCCGAGACCAGCGGAACCAGCGCCAGTTCCAGGAAGGCGCCGACACCGCGCGCTGCCAGCCTCCGGTAGTACACGGCCATCGCGATTCCGGTCGCGGCGTAGAAGAGCGCGAACATCAGCCCGACGGAGCTCACCACGTTGGTGAACGCGCCTTCGACGCTGTCCGAGCCGAGCGTGTAGATCCAGGTGACCACGAGCGTCAGCACGGCGAAGACCACCGTGGCGACCGCGGGCGTCCGGTGCCTCGGGTGCGACCGGCCCAGCCCAGCGGGCAGCACCTTGTCCTGACCCATGGCAAAGGCGATCCTCGATCCGGCCACCAGGGCGGTCTGGGTGGCGCCCACGATCGAGAGCAGGACCGCCACGATCATCACCTTGTCCCACGGCGAGCCCGCCACCGACTTGACGATGTACGCGAGCGCGTCGTCGCCGTTGTTGGCCAGAGCCTTCTGGGTGACCCCGCCCTGGAAAGCGAAGGTGTAGAAGGCGTACATGATCCCGAGCGTGACCACGCCGACCACGACCGCCCGGCCCGGATTCACGCGGGACTGCCGCGTCTCCTCGTTCACGTACACCGAGGTGTCCCAGCCGCTGAACATGTACACGGCGATGAGGATGCCCCCGACCAGGCCCGAGGTCCCGCCCATCGAATGCCAGGAGAACCAGCTCCAGTGGAACGGCGCCGTGCCGCGGTGATGCCCGAGCACGGCCACCAGGACCACGACGGCGAACACGGTGAGGATCACGTATTCGATGCTGGCCAGAAGCCACTGGAACCGGGCGGTGAGCTGGATTCCGATGTAGGCGATGACCGTCACGATCACCAGCCAGACCGACGCCGATATCGCCGTGGCCACGCTGGAATTCTGCGCGCCGGGATCGACGACCTGCAGCACGTAGGGGCCGACCGGCAGGATGTCGGAGATCGTGCCGAGGAAGTATCCGAGCAGCATGATCCACCCGACCACGAAGCCCAGGTAGGGCGTGATGGCGCGTCCCACCCAGACATAGGATCCGCCGCAGTCGACCCGCCAGCGGTTCAGCCGCCGGTAGGCGAGCGCGATGCCGAGCATGGGCAGGAAGCAAACCAGGATCGTGATCGGCCCGGCGAAGGAGGCGGCCCCGACGATCGCCGCGAGCGACACGGCGAGGGACGCGGTCGGGCCGGACGACGCCATCCCGACGATGATCGCGTCGGCCAGCCCGATCGCATTCTCCCGCAGCCCGGGGTGCCCCGGGGCTGCGGACTCTGTGGTTTCCGCGGCCGAGCTGGAGTCGAGATCAGCCATGGTGCCCTGCTTCCTGATCGAAATGACCGGTCCGGTTTGCTTTCACTGCCGATACCCGCCGTTGCCTGGCGGGCCGATGGCCCGTGGGCCTCTCGCTCAACTCGAGAGTCACCCCGTCGGGATCCAGGAAATAGATGCACTTGAAGCCCTTGTACGCGCCTCGGGGAATCGTGACCAGTTCCCTGGAACGCGCCTGATAGCCGGCCTCTGTCAACCGCTCGACCACCTGCTCGATGTGTTCGACCTCGAGGCAGATGTGTACCATCCCGGGCCGGTTCATGCCTCCGGGCGGCAACGGCGCGGCGCGCGGCCGCCAGTACGCGAACAACTCGAGTACCGCCCCGTCGGGAAGCTCAAGCTCAGCCCACTCGATTTGGGTGCCGTCGAGCCCGATGATCCGGTCCAAGTGCTCCCACTCCACCAAGCCGCGGCCGAGCTCGCGCAGGCGGACATGATCGCGCCAGAAGATGAGCGATACGTCCAGGTCACGAACTGTCAGGCCCACGTGGCTGAGCCGCTGCCCGCGCTGCATCTAAGTCGCGCGCCGACATGCGCAGGACGACGCCGGGCCGGAGGGCGCGACATGCATGTGATTTCCCGGCGAAGCAACTCGCGAACGCACCGGCGGCGATGGCAGACAGAGCGGGAGAACGGAGCAACATTGGCCTCCCGGGTGGGTTCGCGGTGCGCATTGTTCCCAGAGCCGCTTTAAGTTGTCGTAACGAGAACTTAGAGTTGGGCATCAATGCTGTCAAGAGACCGGACAGCGGCGAGGAAGGACGGGGGCCGACCCGTGACCAACGAAATGGCCGCTGACCAGCAGGCCAGACGCCAGCCCCTCGTCCATGAATACGTGGCCGAGCAATTGCGCCGTGAGATAGCCCTGGGGCTGTTCTCCTCGCGGAGTTCACTGCCGCCCGAACGCGAGCTGGCGGCGATGTTCGGGGTCGGCATCATGACCGTGCACCGGGCGATCCGCCTGCTGGAATCGGAGTTCCTCATCACCAGCAGGAGGGGACGCGGCGGCGGGACGTTCATCGTCGGGGGCGCCCGTGACGACGGGGCCACCCAGCAGCTTCAGGCCAGGGCGCGCCAGGAGCGGCGGGCGATCGAGGAAGCGCTCGAATGCCGGATGGAGCTCGAGCCCCAGGTGGTCGCGCGGGCGGCCCGGCACCGCACCGCGGAAGATCTCGCGGCGCTGCGTGACCTGCTAGACACGGCCGCGGCCACGGATGACGACGTGGAGTTCACCAAGCTCGACGCCAGGTTCCATACCCGGATCGCGGCGGCGGCCAGGAACCGCTTCCTGGCCGACGCTCTGGAACGGGTCAGAGCCGAGCTGTACGTTATCTTCCTGCTGTTGCCCGATACGCCTCTCTGGCAGCAGCGCAGCCTTGAAGAGCATGAGCGCATCTTCGTCGGCCTGGAGGACGGGGACGCCGAACGCGCGGCCCGGGCGGCGGCCCGGCACGTCCGCCACTCCGTGGCCAGCGCCAGGGCCATGCTCCATTCGCTCTGAGCTCGGCGCGCACAGGAAGGCCCGACATGAACGGCAGGCCTGCCCGCTCCGGAGCCGCGCTGACGCAGGGGCGGGCCCGGTGACCGCGCAGCAGTTCGACTTCAGCGGCCGCACGGCGGTGGTCACGGGTGCGGCGGGAGCGATCGGCGCGGCCGTCGCGCGCTCGTTTGCGCAGGCCGGAGCGAGAGTGACCGGCCTGGATGTCCGGCCCGGCGACGGCATCGTCTGCTGCGACATCACCGACGAGGCCGCCGTCGGCCGGGTCATGGCGGACATCGCCTCCCGGCGCCGCGTGACCGACCTCGTGCATTGCGCCGGCGTCCTGTCGGTCGGTGACGTGCTCACCGTGCCGGTCGGCGAGATCCGGCGGGTGCTGAACATCAACCTGATGAGCGCGTTTATCGTCGCGCAGGCCGCCGGCCGGCTGCTCGGACCCGGCGCGGCTATGACGTTCCTTGGATCGCAGGCCGCCGTGCACGGCGCCCCGGGCTGGGCCGCGTACTGCGCCGCCAAGGCCGGCGTTGTCCGACTCGTTGAGTCGCTGGCCAAGGAACTCGGGCCGAGCGGTATCAGGGTGAACGCGGTGTGCCCGGGCAGCGTCGACAGCCCGATGACCGGGCATGCGATAGACCTGATCGCCACCGGCGAGCATGCCGAGGCGGCGGCGATCAGGCACCGGTATGAGCGGGCCAATCCGCTGCGGCGGATGGCCAGCACCGACGAGATCGCCGGGATCTGCCTGTTCCTCTCCTCGCCCCTGGCGAGCTATATCAACGGAGCGTCGATCATGGTAGATGGAGGGGACCGGCCGGGATGACCGACACCGAGTTGCCGCCGGACATCGAGTCGGTCAGCGTCTGCGTCCCCGATCACTACGGCCGGCTGGCCGGGAAGCGGATCGGTGCCGCGCGGCTGGAGGCCGCGCTGTCCGACGGGCTGGACATGCCGGACTTCCATCTGGTGACCGGCCCGGACATCCAGCCGGCGGCCGGGGTGCCGGCCACCGGCGACCACACCGGCTTTCCCAACGACCTGCTGTGGCCGGACATGCCGACCCTCCGGCGGCTGCCGTGGCAGCCGGACTGCGCCATCGTGCTGGCCGAAGCCCGGCGCCGGGACGGGGGCGTTATCCCGGAGGCGCCGCGTGCCATCCTGCAACGGCAGGCCGAGCGGCTGGCCCGGCGCGGGCTGTCCGCATGGGTCGCCACGGAGGTGGAGTTCTACGTGTACGAGGACTCCTATGCCGAGTCGTTCCGCAAGGGCTACCGCGGCCTTGCCGGGCTCTACCACCGCATCGGTGACAACGACGTGCTCGTCACCGAGTTCCTCGAGCCGTACCTGCGACCGCTGCGGCTGGCCATGGCCGAGCTCGGCCTGCCCGCCGAGACCACCCAGGGCGAAGGCGGCGTGGGCCAGGCCGAGATGAACTTCGCGGCCGGCCCGCCGGTCCGGGCGGCCGACGCTGCCGTCTTGTTCAAGCATTCGGCGAAGGCGATCGCCCATCGGCATTCCCGCGCGGTGACGTTCATGGCCAAGCCGGACCAGCATCAGCCCGGTTCCGGATGCCACCTGCATCTCTCCTTGCGGGACGAGGCGGGCCGCCCGTGCACCTCGGTCAGCCCGGGGCCGGCCGGAACCGAACTGAGCGAGCGGGCCAGGCGGTTCCTGGCCGGCGTCCTGGCCTTCTCGCCCGAGCTGACGCTGCTGCACGCTCCGCTGGTCAATTCCTACCGCAGGCTCCAGCCCGGCGACTGGGCCCCATCGGCGGCCAGCTGGGGCTATGACAACCGCGCGGCCATGGTGCGCGTCGTCGGCCGCGGCCCGTCCTTGCGGATGGAGTTCCGGCTGCCGGGAGCGGACGCCAACCCCTACCTGACGATCGCGGCCGTGCTGGCGGCGGGCATCGCCGGGCTTGAGGACGACGGCATCGAACTCCCCGCCGCGCTGCCACCCGGCGGATCACCGGCCGGGGCCGGTGGCGGCGACGACGCGGATACCCGCGGTCTCGGTGCCACGGTCCCGATGGACCTTACCGAGGCCATCCGCCGGTTCGAGGAGTCAAAGCTGGCCGCGCGGGCGTTCGGCGACGTCGTCCGGGATCACGTGGCCGGCATGGCCCGTCACCAGCTCACGCTGGCCCGGAAGATCGTCACCCACTGGGAGCTTGAGCAGGGCTTCGAAACGGCCTGACTTGCCTGCGGAGATATCCGTTGAAATAGGTCAAAAAGCGACAGGACGCGGACCGAACTAAGTCGTAGGTTAACAGCTAGTTACCACTGTAAGTTACCGGTAAGTTAGCCCGTCTAATGCGGCCTTCTTGTCATTTTGATCCCGAGTTGGCGGGTTTCGCTAGTGATCTTGATAAGGGACTGTTAAGATCACAAACCCCTCGGGTTCTGCCCCGATAACAGCCGGTTCGCTGATCACTTCTCACGCCGAGGCCACATTTATGGGTTTGCGTCGCCGGTCAATACGCTTGAGGATCTTTCTCCTCGTTGCCATACCGATCGTGTCCCTGATGGGACTGTACGCGTTCGCGGCCACGATAACGGCCTTTGACGCCATCAACCTGGCCCGGTCCACCACGCTGAAGAACACGGTGGGCACGCCCACAGGAAACCTCGAATCCGCGGTCGATGCCGAGCGCCTTCTGGCCGTCGTCTACCTGGCCGCGCCGGTGCCATCGAATCTGGCCGGGCTGCAGGCACAGGAGCGCAAGACCAAGCAAGCTCAGGCCGCCTTCAAGGCCGCCGCCGCGGACACGATGACCAGCTCGCCCGGTGCGCAGGAAAAACAGGCCATCGATGCGCTGCTGAGCCAAACGGCCGGCCTCACCGCGCTGCGGTCGCAGATCGCTTCCATGTCCATTAGCCGACCGCAGGCGATCGCCGCCTACGCCAACGTCGTCAACGCCGCCGACGCCGTGCTGAATGACACGATCCTGCGGGAAACCAACGTCTCGGTGGTGACGCAATCCCTGGCGCTGGTCCGGGCGGGCCGGTCGGAGGAAACGCTTCTGGAGGAAGACGCGCTCGTCAACGGGGATGCGATCGCGAGGACGTTCTCCGCCGCCGACCGCCAGCAATTCGCCCAGCTCGTCGGCGCGCGACGGACGACCTACGCCCAGGCCCTTCCGGACATGCAGCCGGTCTACCGCGCCTTCTACCTCAGGGACGTCAAGCCCCAGGCGTCGGCAGCGCTGGACCAGATGGAGAACACGATCATCGCCGACGCCCGCCCGGGCCGGGTCCCGCCGGTGAACCTGCCGTCCTGGAACCTGGCCGTCGGCGCCGTCTCGGCCGGGCTCTCCAACGCGAGTTACCAGGCGGCGACCGAGGTCACGACCCGGGCGCAGCCGGTCGCCGACGCCACCTTCCTCAGGCTGTTCCTGGTCGGAGGCCTCGGTCTGCTGGCGGTCATCTTGTCGATCATCGTCTCGGTCTGGATCGGCCGGGGCCTTGTCCAGCAACTGGCCGCCCTGCGGCGGTCCGCCCTTGACCTGGCGACCAAGCGCCTGCCCAGCGTGGTGGAGCGGCTACGGGCCGGGCAGGAGGTGGACGTATCGGCCGAGGCACCGCCACTGGAGTCGAGCGGCGATGAGATCGGCCAGGTCAGGGAGGCCTTCAACGCGGTGCAGCGGACCGCGGTGGAGGCGGCCGTCGATGAGGCCCGGCTCCGTCGTGGCGTCAGCGATGTCTTCCGCAACCTGGCGCGGCGCAGCCAGTCGCTGCTGCACCGCCAGCTGGCCCTGCTGGACACGATGGAGCGCCGGGCGAGCGATCCGGATGAACTCGAGAACCTCTTCCGCATCGACCATCTGACCACCAGGATGCGCAGGCACTCGGAGGGCCTGATCATCCTGTCCGGCGAGTCGCCCGGACGCGGCTGGCGGCACCCGGTGCCCTTCGTCGACGTGCTCCGCGCCGCGGTCGCCGAGGTCGAGGACTTCTCCCGGATCAGGGTCAGCACCGGGAGTCGCGCCGCGCTTATCGGCCCGGCCGTGGCCGACGTGATCCACATGATCGCGGAGCTCGCCGAGAACGCGACGATCTTCTCCCCGCCCACATCTCCGGTCCGCATCCACGGAGACCTGGTGGGGCGGGGATACGCGATCGAGATCGAGGACCGCGGGCTCGGAATCCCGCCGGAAAAACTGGGCGAGATCAACAACAATCTCGCTCACCCGCCGGAGTTTGATCTTTCCGGAAGCGAGCGGCTTGGCCTCTTCGTGGCCGGGCAGCTCGCGCTCCGGCACGACATCCGGATCACCCTGCAAGGCTCCCCATTCGGGGGCACGACGGCCATCGTGCTGATCCCGACCACCCTCGTTGTCACCGAGGGCGCCTACACCGCCGAGGTCTCGCCGCCGCCGGGCGACCGGGCGATCCGTCTCAGCGGCCGGCAGGCCGCGCTGGCGCGCGCGGCGGCGGAGCCGGTCGCGCTGGCGCCGGCCGCGGCGCTCACAACGGCGGCCGGACCGCTGCCGGGCCCGGCGGCTGACCCGTCCGCCCGGCCGACCGTGACCGATCTGCCCTCCCGGCCGACCGCGACC
>Ga0335076_10003655_pt1 | contig 15479 bp, 12 predicted proteins | sample Lox_Sample_25_FD_206717 | JGI IMG/M metagenome (GOLD analysis project Ga0335076, IMG submission 206717) | Soil microbial communities from Loxahatchee National Wildlife Refuge, Florida, United States - Lox_Sample_2.5 | ecosystem: Environmental > Terrestrial > Soil > Wetlands | place: USA...
CGCCTGACGCGGCCGCCTCGGGCCGCTCGCGCACCAGTTGCGAAAGCGCCTGCAGGATGTCCCAGCGCCCGCCGTAGTTGGCCGCGATGGTCAGCGTGAGCCCGCGGTTCGCCGCGGTGAGCTGCTCGCCCTCGGCGATCAGCCGCTGGATCTTGCGGTCGAACCGGCCGCGCTCGCCGACGACCTTCAGCCGGATGCCGTTGCGGTGCAGCTTCTGGACCTCGTTCTCCAGCGCAGCGATGAACAGCTGCATGAGCAGCGCGACCTCGTCGGCCGGCCGGCGCCAGTTCTCCGAGCTGAAGGCGAACAGCGTGAGGAAGCCGACGCCGCGCTCAGCGCAGGTCTTCACCGTCTCGCGCACCGACTCGACGCCGCGGCGGTGACCGGCGATGCGCGGCAGGTGCCGCTGCTTTGCCCAGCGGCCATTGCCGTCCATGATGATCGCGACGTGCCGCGGCACGTCGCCGTACGGGGGAATGCCTTCGGTGGAGCTGGGGTGGCTCACGCGCGCGCGCTCACACCGCCATCAGCTCGGCTTCCTTCTGCGCGAGCAGCTTGTCGATTTCCGCGACGTGCCGGTCAGTCAGTTTCTGGACCTCATCGGTCGCGCGGCGCTCGTCGTTCTCGGAAATAGTCTTCTTCTTGAGCGCCTCCTTGAGCGCGTGGATCGCGTCGCGCCGAAGGTTGCGTACCGCCACGCGAGCGGTCTCGGCCTCCTTGTGCACGACCTTGGCGAGCTCCTTGCGCCGCTCCTCGGTGAGCGTGGGCATGGGCACGCGGATCGTGTCACCCGCCGCGGCCGGGTTGAGGCCGAGGCTGGACTCGCGGATCACCTTCTCGATCGCCTGGATCATCTTCTTCTCGAACGGCGCGACGCCGATCGTGCGGGCGTCAAGCAGCGTGACCTTGGCGATCTGGTTGATCGGCGTCATGTTGCCGTAGTAGTCGACGTTTAGGTGATCGAGCAGGCCCGTGTGGGCGCGGCCGGTGCGCACCTTGGAGAGGTCGACCTTGAACGCCTCGACGCTCTTGTGCATCTTGGTCTCGGTGTTCTTCTTCAGATCCGCGATCATGGCTGGCTCCGCCTCCGTGCTACACGTGCACCAGGGTGCCCTCGTCCTCGCCTGCGACGACGCGCCCCAGGGCGCCCTGCCTGAAGATGCTGAAGACGTTCACCGGCAGCCGCTGGTCGCGGCACAGCGCCAGCGCCGTGGCGTCCATGACCTTGAGGTTGCGCTGGATCGCCTCGTCGAAGCTGACCTTGTGGTAGCGCTTCGCCGCCGGATCCTTCTTCGGGTCGCTAGTGTACACGCCGTCCACCTTGGTGGCCTTGAGCACGATCTCCGCGCCGACCTCGCTCGCGCGCAGCGCCGCGGCGGTGTCGGTCGTGAAAAACGGGTTGCCCGTGCCGGCGGCGAATACCACTACCTTGCCCTCCTCGAGGTAGCGGATCGCCTTGCCACGGATGTAGGGCTCGATGACCTGCTCGATGTTGAGCGCGGACTGCACGCGGCTCGCCACGCCGGCCTGGCGCATCGCGTCCTGCAGGGCGAGCGCGTTCATCACCGTCGCGAGCATGCCCATGTAGTCCGCCGTCGCGCGGTCCATGCCGGCCGCGCCCGGCGCCACGCCGCGGAAGATGTTGCCGCCGCCGATGACCACGCCGATCTCGACGCCGTGCCGGCTGACGGCGGCGATCTCACCCACGATGCCCTCGATCGTCGGGCGGCTGATGCCGTAGGCGCCGTCGCCCATGAGCGCCTCGCCCGAGAGCTTGAGCAGGATGCGCTTGTACTTAGGCGTCATGGGCTCGGCGGTTCGGTTATCGCGCCATCGCCGCGACTTCCGCGGCGAAGTCCGCCTGCTTCTTCTCGATGCCCTCGCCCACCACCAGGAAGCGGTAGCCGAGCACCTTGGTCTTCTTCGCGGCCAGCATCTTCTCGATCGTCTGCTTGTCGTCCTTGATGAACGGCTGCCCGAGCAGCGTCATCTCGCCGAGGAACTTGTTCAGGCCGCCTTCGACCATCTTGGCGACGATCCCAGCCGGCTTGCCCGACTCCTTGGCGCGCGCCTCGAGGATGCCGCGCTCGCGCGCGACTACCTCGGCGGGCACCTCCAACTTGTTCAAGTAGCCGGGCTTGGCGAACGAGATATGCATCGCCACGTCCTTGCCGACCGCTTCCGCGCCCTCGTAGGCGAGCAGCACGCCGATGCGGCCGCCATGAACGTACTGCGCAATCCGGCCGGCCGCGTTGTCCCGCACGTCCAGGCGGGCGAAGCGCCGGATGGTGATGTTCTCGCCGATCTTCTGCACCAGGCCCTGCCGCTTCTCCTCGATCCCGGGCAGCGCACCCAGCGCCGCTGCATCGGCCGGGTTATTCTGCGCCGCGAGCTCGGCCAGGGATTGCGCGAACGCCACGAAATCCTCGTTGCGGGCGACGAAGTCGGTCTCGCAGTTGAGCTCCACCAGCGCGCCGAGCTTCGCGTCGCCCGACAGGTGGACGCCGATCGCGCCTTCGGCCGCGACGCGACCGGCCGCCTTGCCGGCCTTGGCGCCGCTCTTGATGCGCAGCAACTCCTCGGCCTTCTTGAGGTCGCCGCCGGTCTCGGCCAGCGCCTTCTTGCAATCCATCATGGGCAGCCCGGTCAACTCGCGCAGCTCTTTCACCAGGCCCGCAGTAATCTCAGCCATGCTTCGTTCCAGTCCTTTCGTGCATCACGTGCTTCAGATTAAAAAAAGGGGCCCCTCGAGGCCCCTTTCCGCCGATGCCGGCCGGTCGCCTCAATTCCCGCCTTCCGCGTCGACTTCCACGAACTCGTCGCGCGAGGCTGCGACCACCTCTTCGACCGCCTGCGAGCGACCTTCCAGTACCGCGTCGGCGATCCCGCGCGCGTACAGCCGGATGGCGCGGCTCGAATCGTCGTTGCCTGGGATCACGTAATCAATTTTGTCCGGCGTGTGATTCGTATCCACCACCGCGACGACCGGGATGCCGAGCTTGCTCGCTTCGGCGATCGCGCCCTTGTGGTAGCCCACGTCGATGACGAAGAGCGCGTCCGGGAGGCTCGGCAGCTCCTTGATGCCGCCCAGCGAGCGCTGCAGCTTCGCCAGCTCGCGCTGGATGCCGAGCGCTTCCTTCTTGGAAAGGCGGTCCAGGGAGCCGTCTTCGGCCATCCCCTCCATCTCCTTGAGCCGCTTGATGGACTGCTTGACCGTCTTGAAGTTCGTCAGCATGCCCCCGAGCCAGCGGTGGTCCACGAACGGCATGCCGCAGCGCAGGGCTTCCTCGCGCACGATCTCGCGCGCCTGCCGCTTGGTGCCCACGAAGAGCACGCTGCCCTTGTTCGCGGCCAGCTGGCGCACGAACTTGAGCGCCTCCTGGTACAGCGCCAGGGTCTTCTCGAGGTTGATGATGTGGATCTTGTTGCGGTGGCCGAAGATGTACGGCGCCATCTTCGGGTTCCAGTAGCGGGTCTGGTGTCCGAAATGGACGCCCGCTTCCAGCATTTGACGCATTGTGACCGACATGTACGACTCCAATTTAGGGTTAGGGTCTGCCGCGCCAGCCAAATGCACCCTCGAGGGGCACCCTAAATGCCGGGCGGGATATTTGATCCGGGCAATTCACTCAGATCAGCCTGAAATTCTAGCATAATCAGGGCTTTTGCAGCTACCCCGATGTCGGTCGTCCTCAAGAACCCCGAAGAAGTCGCCAAAATGCGCGTGGCCGGCAGGCTGGCCGCTGAAGTGCTCGACTATGTCACCCCGTTCGTCAAGCCCGGGGTCACCACGGGCAAGCTCAATGACCTCTGCCACGCCTATATGGTCGGCGTCCAGGGCACCACGCCGGCGCCCCTCAACTACGCGCCCCCCGGCTACAAGCCCTACCCGAAGTCCATTTGCACCTCCGTCAACCACCAAGTTTGCCACGGCATTCCGGGCGACCGCGTGCTCAAGAATGGCGACATCCTCAACGTCGACATCACGGTCATCAAGGACGGCTTCCACGGCGATTCCAGCCGCATGTACTACGTGGGCGAGCCGGGCATCCAGGCGCGGCGGCTCGTCGACGTAACCTACGAATGCATGTGGCGCGGCATTGCCAAGGTCAGGCCGGGCGCCCAGCTCGGCGACGTGGGCGCCGCGATCCAGTCGCACGCGGAGCGGCACGGCTTCTCCGTGGTGCGCGAGTTCTGCGGGCACGGCATCGGGCGCAAGTTCCACGAGGAGCCCCAGGTGCTGCATTACGGCAAGGCCGGCACGGGGCTGCGACTGGAAGCCGGCATGACCTTCACCGTGGAGCCCATGATCAACGCGGGCAAGGCCGCGATCCGGGAGCTAGCCGACGGCTGGACCATCGTCACAAAGGACCACAGCCTGTCCGCGCAGTGGGAGCACACGGTGCTCGTCACCGATGCCGGCTACGAGATCCTGACGGTGTCCGCCGGCGCGCCGCCGCCGGCGAGCACCGGTTGAGAACGGCGTGAGCGCTGCGCGCCTGGAGGCGGTGAATCCGGTGGATGCGCTGCGCGGCTCGCTGCACGCCGCCCGCGATGCGTTGCGCGAGACTTACCTCAAAGGCAGGAAATCGCCGGGCTGGCTGCTGCGCGAGCACGCGCGACTCATCGACCGTTCCCTGCAGGACCTTTGGCAGTCGCACGGCCTGCCCGGCGGCATGGCCCTGGTTGCCACGGGCGGCTATGGCCGCGGCGAACTCTATCCGGCTTCCGACGTGGACGTGCTCGTGCTGCTCGGAACAGAACCCGCCGCCATGGACCGGGAACGCCTGGAGCAGTTGATCGGCATGTTCTGGGACATCGGCCTCGAGGTCGGCCACAGCGTGCGCACTGTCGACGCGTGCGTCGACGCGGCGCGCGCCGACATCACCGTGGAGACATCCCTGCTGGAAGCGCGCTTGCTGTCGGGCAACGCAGCGCTGTTTCGCCGGCTTCGCAAGGCGATGGCCAAAGTCGTCGATCCCGTCGCCTTCCTGAAGGCGAAGAAGCTGGAGCAAGAGCAGAGGCACGCCAAGCACCGCGACACGCCCTTCGCGCTCGAGCCCAACCTCAAGGAAGCGCCGGGCGGCCTGCGCGACCTGCAGGTGATCCGCTGGATCGCGCTCGCCTGCGGCATCGGCCGGCGCTGGGCCGACCTGGCCGACGAAGGACTCCTGCAGCGCGGCGAGGCCTCGCGCGCCGCGCGTCACGAGGCGCTGCTGCAGGACCTACGCATCCGGCTGCACTACCTCGCAGGACGCCGCGAGGACCGCATCGCATTCGATTACCAGGACGCGCTGGCCAAGCAATGCGGCTACCTGGCCAAGCCTTCGCGCCGCGCGAGCGAGCAGCTCATGCAGGACTACTACCGCAATGCCAAGGCGATCACGCAGCTCAACACCATCCTGCTGCAGAACCTGGAAGCGCGCATCGCGCCCGAGCCGGCGGCCGCGCCGCGCCCGCTGAACGAGCGCTTCCAGGCGCAGGGCACGCTGCTCGAGGCGCGGCGCGAGGACCTGTTCGAGCGCGAGCCGCGCGCGATCCTGGAGAGCTTCCTGCTCATGCAGCAGCACGCCGACCTGCGCGGCATGAGCGCGGGCACGCTGCGCGCACTGTGGCGCGCGCGCGGCAGGCTGGACGCCCGCCTGAGGCGCGACCCGGTCGCGCAACTGCTGTTCATCGACATCCTGCAGCAGCAGCGCGGCATCGTGCACGAGTTCCGCCGCATGAACCAGTACGACGTGCTGGGCGGCTACCTGCCGGAGTTCGGCCGCATCGTGGGACAGATGCAACACGACCTGTACCATGCGTACACCGTCGACCAGCACATCCTCATGGTGCTGCGCAACCTGCGGCGCTTCACGATGCCCGAGTTTGCGCACGAGTTCCCGCTGTGCAGCCAGCTCATGAGCGGCTTCGAGCGGCACTGGCTGCTCTACGTGGCCGCGCTGTTCCACGACATCGCCAAGGGCCGCGGCGGCGACCACTCCACGCTGGGCACCGTGGACGCGCGGCGCTTCTGCCGGCGCCACGGATTTGCGCGCGAAGACACCGAGCTGGTGGCTTTCCTGGTCGAGCAGCACCTAAGCATGTCCTCGGTGGCGCAGAAGCAGGACGTGGACGATCCCGAGGTGGCGCGCGCCTTCGCCGCGAAAGTCGGCGACGAGCGCCGCCTAGTCGCGCTCTATCTGCTGACCGTGGCCGACATCCGCGGCACCAGCCCGAAGGTGTGGAACGGCTGGAAGGCGAAGCTGCTTGAGGACCTCTTCCGCACGACGCGCCGCATCCTGGCCGGCGAGGCGCCGGCGCTGGACACCGCGGTGGCCGAGAAGCAGGCCGAGGCCGCGCGGCTGCTGCGCCTTTATGCACTCTCGGACGCGGTCAAGGACCGCTTCTGGGCGAACCTGGACACGACCTACTTCCTGCGCCACGACCCGCAGGAAATCGCCTGGCAAACGCGCAACCTGCACTACCGCGTCGACAGCGCGGTGCCCGTCGTGAAGGCGCGCCTCGCGCCCTTCGGCGAGGGCCTGCAGGTCATGATCTACAGCAAGGACCGCGAGGCCCTGTTCGCGCGCATCTGCGGCTACTTCGAGCGCGCCGGCTTCAACATCGTCGAGGCGAAGATCCACACAACGCGCAACGGCTACGCGCTCGATTCCTTCCTCGTCATGGGCAAGGGCTTCGGTGCGCACTACCGCGACATGATGCAGCTGGTCGAGAGCGAGCTCGTGGCCGAACTCCAGTCGCAGGAGCCGCTGCCGCTGCCGCGCGGCGGGCGCATCTCGCGGCGCGTGCGCCACTTCCCGATCCCGCCGGCGGTCGACCTGCGCCCCGACGAGCGCGGCACCTACCATTCGCTCAACATCGTCGCGAGCGACCGTCCCGGCCTCCTCTACAGCGTTGCGCGCCTGCTCGCCAACTACAAGCTCAGCCTCTACTCGGCGAAGATCAACACGCTGGGCGACCGGGCGGAAGACGTGTTCCTCGTGTCGGGCACGGCGCTGCGCGACTCCAAGGCGATGCTAAAGCTGGAGCAGGAGCTGCTGGGAGAGCTGCAGATCTGAGGCCCTAGTCCTCGGCCGGCAGCTCCTGGCCCGGGAAGAGCGCCTCGTTGAAGCCGAACCTTGCCAGGTCGCGGATGCGCATCGGGTAGAGGATGCCGTCCAGGTGGTCGCACTCGTGCTGCACGACGCGCGCGTGGAAGTCCTGCACCTCCCGGCTGAAGCGGTGGCCCTTCTCGTCGTAGCCCCAGTAGCGGATGCGCTTCCAGCGCGGCACCACGCCGCGCATGCCGGGCACCGAGAGGCAGCCTTCCCAGCCCTCCTCCAGCTCGTCCGACAGAGGCTCGATTACGGGGTTGATGAGGACGGTGTCGGGCACCTCCTCCGCGTCCGGGTAGCGCGGGTTCGATTTCACGCCGAAGATCACGACGCGCAGGTTGATGCCAATCTGCGGGGCGGCCAGGCCCGCACCGTCGAGGTGCGCCATCGTGTCGCGCATGTCGGTCAGCAGCGACTGGAGCATCGCCGTGGTCTGGGAGGTCCCCAGCCCCTCGACTTCCACCGAGCGGCGCAGCAGCCGCTCGTCACCCATCCTGAGGACGTCCCGGATCATGCCGCCAATTGTCCGATGATCCTGCGCACGCGCGCCATTGCTTCCTTGAGCACTTGCTCGGCCGCCGCCAGCGAGATCGCCTGCCGGCTGTCACCGCGTCCCGCGGCATGGTTGACCACCACGGCGAGCGCAGCGTAGCCGATGCCGGCTTCGCGCGCGAGCGCGGCCTCGGGCATGGCTGTCATGCCGACCAGGTCCGCGCCGTCGTGCTCCAGCCGCGAGATCTCGGCCGCGGTTTCAAGACGCGGCCCCTGCGTGGTCGCGTAGACGCCGCCGTCCACGACAGCCTCGCCGCAAGCGCGCGCGGCGCCGAGGATGCGCGCACGCACGGCTTCGGCATAGGGTTGCGTGAAATCGATATGCGTGACCGGGGCGCCCGGGCCCTCGAAGAAGGTCGAGGGTCTCCCCCACGTGTAGTCGAGCAGCTGGTTCGGCACGACCAGCACGCCCGGACCCAGGTCCCGCCGGATGCCGCCGACCGTCGCGATCGCCACGATCTCGCGCACGCCCGCCTGCTTGAGCGCCCAGATGTTGGCGCGGTAGTTGATCCTGTGCGGCGGAATGGAGTGGCATTCGCCGTGCCGCGCGAGGAATACGAGCTCCCTCGCGCCGAGGCGCCCGACGGTCAGCGCAGCCGACGGATCGCCGAAGGACGTGCGCGCCGCCACGTGGCGGACGTCGGTCAGCCCGTCGAGCGACGAAAGGCCGCTGCCGCCGACGATCGCCAGCATCAGTCGCCCCGGATCGCGCGGACCTCGGGCAGGTTGCGCCAGTAGCCCTTCGCGTCCATGCCGCAGCCGAACACGAACCGGTCCGCGACCGTGAGCCCGACGAAGTCCGCCGCGATCGGCTTCTCGACCTGGAGCTTCTTCTCGACGAGCACGGCGCAGTGGAAGCTTTCCGCGCCCAGCCCGAGCAGTCGCTCGCGGATCGCAGCCATCGTGTGCCCGCCGTCCAGGATGTCGTCCAGCACGAGCACGCAGCGTCCTTTCACGTCCGACGGGGGCTCGACGCGCCAGGTCACGCCGCCGCCCCGGGTGGCATCGCCGTAGCGCGTGGCGTGCAGGTAGTCGAAATCGAGCGGCATGCGCAGGCGCGGCAGCAGCTGGCCTGCGAACACGACCGCGCCGCCCATCACCGCGAGCGCAAGCGGATAGCGGGCCCCGAGCCGCACCTCGATCTCCCGCGCCACCCGCGCGATCGCGGCCTCCACTTCGCCGGCGCTGGCGACCAGGTCGGAATTCTCGAGGAAAGCCCAGCACGCCTTCACGTCGCGCACGTCAGCGCCGCCGTTGCGCGAGGAATTCGTCGAAGCCCTTGCCGGTTTGCGCGTGGCGCAGGCCGTAGGCCACCGTGGCCATTAGGTAGCCCAGCTTGCTGCCGCAGTCGTAGCGCACGCCCGCGAGGCGCATGGCCAGCACGCGCTCGCGCGCGAGGAGCGCCGAGATCCCGTCCGTCAGCTGGATCTCGCCGCCGCTGCCCGGGCGGATCGCGGCTAGCGTCCCGAAGACCGCCGGCGTGAGCACATAGCGGCCGACGACACCTAGCGTCGAGGGCGCGTCCTTGGGCGCGGGCTTCTCGACGATGGCGCTGATCTGCGTGACGTCCGCCTTCGCGTCGGCGGGACTCACGATGCCGTAGCTGCCGGTCTTCTCGCGCGGCACGTCCTCGACGCCGAGGATCGAGCAGTTTTCGTACTCGAAGCGCTCGGCCATGCGTGCAAGCGTGGGGGGATTCGAATCGATGAGGTCATCGGCCAGCAGCAAGGCGAAAGGCTCGTTGCCGACTACCGGCTGCGCGCACAGCACCGCATGCCCCAGGCCGAGCGGCTCCGCCTGGCGGATGTAGATGCAACGGCAGCCCTTCGGCAGCACGTTGCGCGCGAGCTGCAGCAGTTCCGCCTTGCCCTGCAGGGACGCCTCCAGCTCCGGGTTGGAATCGAAGTGGTCCTCGATCGCCCGCTTGTTGCGGCCGGTGATGAACACCATGTCCGTGATGCCGGCCGCCGCGGCCTCCTCGACCGCGTACTGGATCAGCGGCTTGTCGACGATCGGCAGCATCTCCTTGGGGCTGGCCTTGGTCGCCGGCAGGAACCGGCTGCCCAGGCCCGCGACCGGGAACACGGCCTTGGTGATCTTCCTCTGCATTCGCTCAGCGCTCCCCAAGTAGCTTCTTCAGCCCTGCCTCGTCCAGGATGGCGACGCCCAGCTCCTGCGCCTGCGCGAGCTTGCTACCCGCCTCGGCGCCCGCGACCACGTAGTCCGTCTTTTTCGAGACCGATCCCGACACCTTGTGCCCGTGGGCCTCGATCAGGGCGCGCGCTTCGTCTCGGCTCATGCCCGGAAGGGTACCAGTGAGCACGAAAGTCTTGTTCTTGCCCGTCGCCTTTGCCGCGGGAGCGGCCTCCCGCACGGAAATGGCATGTGCCGGGTCGACGAGCCGGTCGATGACCCGCCGGTTGTGCGGCTCGCCGATGAACTTGCCGACGCTCTCCATGATTTCCGGGCCGATGCCTTCCAGCGGCACCGGCAGCGGCTCCTCGCCCTTGCGCTTGCGCTTGGCGTTCTCCTTGCGCACCTGCTCCTTCTCCTCCGCGAGCTTCTGCCAGTCGGCCTGGAGCAGCGCCCGCAGGGAGCCGAAATGACGCGCGAGAATCTTGGCCACCTCCTCGCCCACGCCTGGCATGCCCAAGGCGAAGACGAAGCGCGCGAGGTCTGCTTTGCGCGACTTTTGCAATGCGTCGACGACGTTCTGCGCCGACTTCTCGGCCATGCGCTCCAGGCCCGCCAGCGTGTCCTTGTCGAGGCCGTACAGGTCGGCCGGGTTCTTGACGAGGTCCCGCTCGACGAGCTGCTCGACCAGCTTCTCCCCGAGGCCCTCGATGTCCATGGCGCGGCGACCGGCGAAGTGCAGCAGCGCCTGCTTGCGCTGCGCGGCGCAATACAGGCCGCCCGTGCAACGGGTCGCCGCTTCTCCTTCGAGGCGCACGACCGGGGACTGGCACACGGGGCAGCGCTCGGGCATGGAAAAGCGATCCCGCGGCCGGCGCGGACCCTGCTTGCGCACGCCAACCACCTCGGGGATGACGTCGCCCGCGCGGCGCACGATCACGGTATCGCCCGCCCACACGTCCTTGCGCCGCAGCTCGTCCTCGTTGTGCAGCGTCGCGTTCGTCACGGTCGCCCCGCCAACGAATACGGGCTTGAGGCGTGCGACCGGCGTCAGCACGCCGGTCCGGCCCACCTGCACGTCGATCGCCACGATCTCGGTCGCCTGCTCCTCGGCCGGGAACTTGTGCGCGAGCGCAAAGCGCGGCGCGCGGGCGACGTAGCCGAGCTTCTCCTGCCAGTCCAGGCGGTTCACCTTGTAGACCACGCCGTCGATCGCGTAGGGCAGCCTGTCGCGCTTCGCGCCGATCTTGCGGAAATAGCCGAGCAGCCCTTCGATCCCCTGCACCGTGGCGCGCTCCTCGCAGACCGGGAACCCGAGCTGCTGCAGCCGGTCGAGCGTCGCCGAGTGCGTGCGCCAGCGCGTGTCCTGCGCGACGCCCACGCCATAGGCGAAGAAGCGCAGCGGCCGCCGCGCCGTGATGCGCGAATCGAGCAGCCGCAGGCTCCCTGCCGCTGCATTGCGCGGGTTCGCGAACACCTTCTCGCCCGCGGCTTGCTGGCGCTCGTTGAGCTTCTCGAAATCCTTCTTGTAGTAGATGACCTCGCCGCGCACCTCCAGGTCGCGCGTGTCGGGCGCCGTGGCCAGCTTCAGCGGGATCGCCTTCACGGTGCGCAGGTTCGGGGTCACGTCCTCGCCCGTCGTGCCGTCGCCCCGGGTGGAGCCCTGCGCGAACACGCCGTCGCGATAGCCCAGGCTGACGGCGAGGCCATCGAACTTCGGCTCAGCCGCGTATTCCACGGCCTCGACGCCGAGCGCCTCGCGCACGCGCTTGTCGAAGGCCCGCACCTCCTCCTCCTTGAACGCGTTGCCGAGCGACAGCATGGGCATCTTGTGCCGCACCTCGGCGAATTCCGGCAAGGGCGCGCTGCCGACGCGCTGCGTGGGCGAATCGGCGCTCGCGAGCTCCGGATGGGCAGCCTCCAGCTCGACCAGCTCTCGGAAGAGCTTGTCGTACTCGGCGTCGCTGATCTCGGGGGCGTCCTTCGCGTGATAGAGGAGGTTGTGCCTCTCGATCTCCTCCCGCAGGACCCGCGCGCGGGCGGCCAGCCGGCTGGCTGTCATGCCGTGCTCAGGCGAACAGGCGCAGCGCCGACGGGCTGCCCGGGGCGAGCCCGCGCTCCTCGAGCCGGGCGCGCACGCCGTCCAGCTGCTGCGCGATGGCGCCGATGGCCCGATCGTCCAGCGCATTGCCGTTGTCGTCGACGATGCTGCCGCCGAGCGCCGTGGAGAGCTGGTGCGCGAGCCGCGCCATCGACTCGAAGGCGCGCCGGGTTTCGGGCGCGCGCGCGACGTCGAGCGCGAGGCTAAGGCTGCCCGGGCTGGCGTCCTTGATGGTGGCGGCGGCGAAAGGCGCGCCTTCGCGCGCGCTCAGCGCATAGAGCAGCTGCCCGAGGTCGGTGCGCAGCGCGAAGCGCCCGTCCTGCTCGAGCGCCAGCCCGGCGGCCTCTGCCGCTGCCCGGATCTTGGTGCCCGCGAATGGCCCGCCCACGACGTGCATCACGACCTGGATGTCGCAATCGGCGCAGAACTGGTCGAGCTCGCGCGCAGCCTCCACCGCCGCGCGCATCTCGGGCGCCTTGACGGTCGCGCCCGCCGCGGCAGCAAGCGTTTCCACGGCTGAGCGGAACTCGATCAGCTCGGCCTCGCCCACCGGGCCGTCGCGCGATACGAGCTGCAGGGCGGCCTGCCAATGCCGTCCGTCCGGCGAGCCGGCCAGCAGCGTCCTGCGCGAATGGCGGCGCTCGATGGGCTTCCACTGCTCGAAGAGCTTCGCCGCGCCGCCGTCGCCTTCGAGCGCCAGCTCGATGATGTAGTCGACGCGGGCGTCCGGCGTTGCATGCGGCCCAGGCTCCTGCGGCGCGGGGCGTGGCGCCGGGTGCGCCGGCTCCAGCGGGGTTACCGCCACGGGCTCCAGCAGCACGTCCGCGTGTCCCGAGCCGAACGCCTGCTCGGCGCCGCGGCGTGCCTTGCGCTCCTGCACCCGGTTGTAGACCAGCACGCCGCCGACCACCAGGGCGCCGATGGCAATCAGGCCGATCTGGAGTTCGGTCATAGGGCGGCGCCCCTGAGCGAACTCAGGCGGCGAGTTCCTCCCGGATGCGCAGCGCCTCCTCGATGTCCACCGCCACGACGCGCGACACGCCGGACTCGGGCATGGTGACGCCGATCAGCTGCACGGCCATCTCCATGGTGATCTTGTTGTGGCTGATGAACAGGAACTGCGTCTGGGTCGACATCTTGCGCACGAGGTCGCAGAAGCGCGTGGTGTTGCTGTCATCCAGCGGCGCGTCCACCTCGTCCAGCAGGCAGAACGGCGCCGGGTTGAGCTGGAACATCGCGAACACGAGCGAGATCGCGGTGAGCGCCTTCTCGCCGCCCGAGAGCAGGTGGATGCTGCTGTTGCGCTTGCCCGGCGGGTGCGCCATCACCTGCACGCCGGCGTCCAGGATCTCCTCGCCGGTCATAACGAGCTTGGCCTCGCCGCCGCCGAACAGCACCGGGAAGAGCGAGCCGAAGTGCCGGTTCACGCTGTCGAAGGTCTCGCGCAGCAGCTCGCGCGTCTCGCGGTCGATCCTGCGGATCGCGTCTTCGAGCGTGTTGACCGCCTCATCGAGGTCGGCCGACTGCGCGTCGAGGAAGCCCTTGCGCTCGCGTCCGCTGGCCAGCTCCTCGACCGCGGCGAGGTTGACCGCGCCCAGTTCGTTGAGCGCCTGCGTGAGCCGCGTGATCTCGCCCTGCAGCGAGGAGGGCCGCGGCGCGTTGGGCGCCTCGCTGGCCAGCCGCGCCTCGTCTGCATTGGCCTCGCGCAGCTGGGATTCGAACTGGTCCTGGTTGATCTGCGCCGCCTGCTCCTTGAGCCTGAGCTCGTTGATGCGCTCCTTGAGGGGCGCAAGCAGGCTCTCGGCCTTCAGGCGCTCCTCCTCCAGGCCGCGCAGGGCGCCCGCGGCGGCCTCGACGGCATCGCGCGCGCCGGCGAGCGTCTTCTCGCAGGCCATCTTGGTCTCGGCCGCGGCATCGAGCGCCTCGCGCACCGCCGGGATCGGGTCGACCGCGAGCTCCTGCGTGAGGCGCGCGACCTCTTCCTCGGCGCGGTTGATCTGCTGGTCGATCATCTTCACCGAGTTGTCGATCTCGGCGATCTTTGCCGATACCTCGCGCTCGCCGAATATCGCGTCCTGCGCCTCGCGATCCGCCTGCTGGCAGCGCACGCGCTGCTCGGCCAGCGCCGTCTCGGCCGCCACGTATTCGGCGCGCACCGCGCCGAGCTTTTCCTTCGAAGCGCGGATTTCCTCCGCGCTGCGCGCGGCGGCCGCCCGCGATTCCTCGAGCTTGCCCCGGGCGCGCGCCTCTTCCTGCGCGACCTCGCCGGTTTCCTGCAGGATCTGTGCGCTGCGCTCCCGGTACCGGTCCAGCGCCTGGCCCAGCTTCAGGGCTTCGATCTGCGCCTCGTGCTTCTCCTGCTGGCGCGCCGTCACCGCGTCCCGCGCCTGCTCCAGCGCCGCGGTGCGGGCTGCCAGCCGCGCGTCGGTGGCGGTGGCCTGCTGGCGCGCCGTCTCCGCTTTTTGCGCGAGCTCCCGGCAGCGCTCCTCGAGCGACTCGATTTCGGCCTGCCGGGCGAGGATGCCGGCATCGGCCGGGTCCGGCGCGTGAAAGCTCAGCGTGTGGCGCGTGAACTGGTCCCCTTCGCGGTTCACCAGCACGGCGCCCGCCGGGATGCCCGCGCGCTGCGCCGCGCTTGGCACACCCTCGACGACGTAGACCTGCGCGAACCAGTCGGCCAGCGCGCCCGAGAGGCGCGGATCGGCCGCGTGCAGCTTGTCGCGCAGCGGTGCGAGTCCTGCCGGTGCCGGCCCGGACGGCGACGCTTCGCCAGGCCCGAACAGGCTCGCCTTGACTGGCGGACGGTCGGCGCCCAGGGAGCTTCCGTCGGCGAGCTCCAGCGCGTGCAGCCGCTCTCGCAGGATGGATTCGACTGCCACCTCCCAGCCATGGTCGATGCGCAGCTTCTGCCAGAAGCGCGGCAGCGACGCGAGCTGGTGCCGCTCGAGCCACTCGTGCAGCGGCGCCTCCTCTTCTGCGGCCGCCTGCACCTGCTTCAGCGTCGACAGTTGCGCATCCGCCGCCGTGAGCTCGCGCAACGCGTTTGCCAGGGCATCCGCCGCCGCCGTGTTCTGCGTCCCGAGGGCTTCGGCGTCCGCCTGCAGTGCGTCGAGCGCCGCCTGCGCGTCGCTCACGGCGAGGTCGAGCTGCTGCACGCGCCCGCTCGCGGCGTCGATGGCCGCCCGGTCGGGCTCCGCCAAGGACTCGCGCTCGGCCTCCAGGCGCTCGCGCCGTTGCGCCAGGGACTGCAGGCTGCCCTCCAGGTGCGCGACGCCCTGCTGCTCCAGCAGCAGGCGGCTTTCGGCTTGCTGCTGCTTGCTGCGTGCGTCGTTCAGCAGCTCCTGCACGACGCGATATGCCTGCTCAGCCTCGGGCAGCCGGCCGTTCTCAAGAGAGAGGCGCGCCTGCGCCTCCTCGACTCGCTTCTTCGCGCCGCCCGCCCGCGCCACCCACATATGCAGCGCCTGCGTGAGCTGCGAGCGCTGCTCGCGCCAGGTGCCGAGCTGCGCGCGCCGCTCCGTATGCTGGTTTTCCAGGCGGCTGCGCATCTCCTCGACGTGCCGCAACTCGGATTCGTGCCGCGCCAACTCGGC
>Ga0335076_10003657_pt1 | contig 15478 bp, 22 predicted proteins | sample Lox_Sample_25_FD_206717 | JGI IMG/M metagenome (GOLD analysis project Ga0335076, IMG submission 206717) | Soil microbial communities from Loxahatchee National Wildlife Refuge, Florida, United States - Lox_Sample_2.5 | ecosystem: Environmental > Terrestrial > Soil > Wetlands | place: USA...
GTCCCAAACAAAGTGACTTTATCAATTTCACCTGCCGCTTCTCATGTAACGTTCTCCGCAGCGCGGATATCAAAAACTTTTGTAATACCGCCACAGACCAGTCGTCGGGTATCACATTCAACACCTGCCGTCAGCTTACAAGCTACGAGTTGCGTGGATGGACACCATCTTGACGTCAAAGAAACGACCCCATCGGTCGAGTAGATGGACGGTTTGGGAGACGCGGTCGGACGGGTCGTCCAATCGGAGGTATTCGCCTAGTAAGCGGGTAAAGAGATCGTGTTGGAGGACTGTGTGTTCGTCAAGGGATTTGATGGTTTCGATGAATGTTCCGCCGCTATAGCAATATGTCTCTGCGCCCTGGAAATCTTTAAGATCATGAGCTAAGAGATGCAGTGCTTCTTCGTGTCGATGTAACTACCATTAGATAAGTTTTCTTACTAGCACACTCTGCCGTAGAGGATGACAAGTTCAGCGAGTAAAAGGTCCTTCTTCTGTTCAATACGTTCTAGGGCGTAAGCCGCATCATATTGCAATCCACTCTGCAACAGATCCACAAGCTTTAATCGCACCTTCCAGAATTGAGTCGTCACCGCCGCCTCATTCTCCGATGCCTTGCGTTTGAGAATATATTCCGTATAAGCAGGCTTTGGTTCAGGCTGTTGTCGGAACGAAGATATTGACGCTTCGACAGATCCTCGAATATCTGCAGTATCCAAAGCAGACAGCACATCATTAATATACAAAACTAACAGTTCTTGGTGCAGGAATGTCCTCTACTATTAGTCTCTAACCCGCAAAAGGGGTAAGACCGTATCATTTCGCTCGAATATAAGATGCTCAAGATACAGTTTCAAACCGACGGGACTCTCCGCGCGTAACGCATCGATAATATCTTCGCTCGTCAAACTCCTCGTCCTCTTCTTCGAATCACTCGCAAGAACCTCCCTCATTATATACGAACAAAAACGCAAAGAATGGCTGTTTGGGGGGTACCTGAACACCGGCCTCTGGATTGCGTCGCACAAGCCACATGGCATACCGAAACATTAAAGCCACATCTCGACATTTAATTAAATAATCCCTCATCCTCTCCTCGCCATGTTTAAATTCCTCATCAGCCCAAGTCCCATCAATCATCTTGACCCACGTCTCAAGAACCCACTCCGTCATCCCCCGCTGCTGATAAAGCCGACTCAACACATAATACCGTCCAGCGTCCATCAACAACCGCTCCGCCTCATCAAAACAATCCACCCCCGAATCCACGAGATCATAAAGTGCCTTGGTGCCAGACTCGCGGGGCATTTCGAGAGTAAGTTGTAGTAAGACGAGATCGACCCATCTGAATATTTCCGCGGCATCACCGCCAATGGAAGCATACCCTTTCTTTTCTCGGAATCGAAAAAGATACGTTCGAAGGACATTATTCGCATTATTGACGAGGACACGTTTGAGCTCTATTGTTGCCGGTGCATCAGCGCTTGACGGTTTGATAAATGGGTCGTAATTTCTGCCAAGTTTATTGACGACTATGCCGTCATTAAACTGCGGGGGGATTGGGATGGGGACAAAAGGGAATAGGAGGGGGGAGTGTGGCAACTACCTGCTGATTCTATAGTTGTAAGGTTGGAGAGTATTTGTTTTACGCCGGCGTAGAGGTAGATTGAGGAAATGTCGATATTAGGTGGGGCAGAGGGGAAGAGACGGATTATGAGACGGGGGTCAGTATTTGCTTTTTCGAGGTGGGTGAAGGCGTCTTGGAAGAGTGTTTCTCGGAAGAGCACAAAGCCTGCTTTTTGATTGATGTAGGCTATCTCATGGAACTAAAAGCCCCAAAGTCAGAAACGTTAACGAAAAGGGAGTACGAGTCTCTCAGCGTCAAACTGCATGTCGTCTATCGATCCTGAAGCCCGATCCGCAAGCGCAAGAGCATCTTCAACCCGATTTGCATCAAGGAGAGCATCGGCCTGGAGAAACCAGGGTTGTGGGATAATCGTACACAACGACCTTCCTGATCCAAGGGCAATGCGACTCGAAACCATAGACAACCGTCGCGCAACTTGAACCTCTTCGTCTCTGCGTTGCGCGGTTGTCACAGAATTTGAATCAAACGGGACCATAAGAAGTTTCTCCGCCATTTTCGGGATACAAAAGTTTGCGCCACTCGGGATGCGGGTGATCATTGCGCTTCCACCGAGAGCAGGAGATTGAATCGTTTGGACTATTTCCTGCGTCTCGACAGAATGGATCTCGACTTCGGAACTCTGCATCAACGCAAATAAATGCGGATAATTAACCGCTCCCAATTAGTCCCGAACCTAGAGTAGAGGGTAGATACTCAGTGCCTTGGGATACGTAGAAAACATGAGTGTCCCACGGACTGGATCTCCGTTCAAATCTATAAACATCCCAAGCGCAGGATCATTCAACGTCGTCCCCGTCGTTACGAGAAAATCCTCCTCACCAACACTGACCATCAGCGGGGGTAGCAGCAGTCCCGCAGGCATCCCATCGTCCGACGGTTCCGGGGGATTCTGCATGATCGGGAAAAGAGGGATTCGTTCGCCCTTTTCCAAGTCCATGAGATCATATTTCTCGGCGTTGGCGACACACGCTATCGGCCCACGCTGACATACCACCAACGCATTTGGATAATCAAATGCCTAATCCCATCAAGACATGGACTTTCAATGGCTTGTTTTTGGGGGAAGGGTTACCTTAACTCGCTTGGCTTCTTTTTCGATTTTGATGCGGAGGATCATGTCTCGCGCTAAAACGGTGACGAGCACACTTCCGTCGTCTTCGATTTCGCCTTCACGGTAAATGTCTTCGCAACAGTTGATTGCATCCCGTATTCGTAGTTTTGAGGCCGGGGTGAATTCTGGCAGGGTGTAGAACTTTAGTTCCGAATCTTTATTAGCTCTGAAGATGAGAAGAGGTCATACTGCAGAGTACAATGGCTCGGACGATTTGAGGGAGCAGGAGAATGGATGTCACGGGGGCTCGTTTTGCAACCTGTTGACGGGAGGCAAGGATGTACGCGGGGGCAATCTGGCAGTCAATAGTGTCGCTATTTATGAAAGACCTGCTCGGTGGCACCCTGTCTGTCGAGGAAAAAGTGCAGAATCTCCCCTTCAGCCGTTCCTGCGTACAAGTTGTCCTCTGTGACAATCAGCGGCCTTCATGAAAGACGAAGGATAGGAACTCACCCCAGGCAGAGACACATGTTATGGATACGTTGGGACTGACAGGGGCATCTTGATGGAGCACCTGCAGCGCAAATTGGTCCTTGGACCCCATTCATCGAATGTCGAACGGCCCACCGTCGGCCGCTGTTGATCGTCCTCGTGGAAATTCGGCACAAACGGCCAGCAGTATCACCGCTGATCGCGGTTTTAAGCAACCCCATCTGAATTCCGCAATATCTATCACCCTAACCTCCCAGTGTAAGCTGCCTTCTAATATCACAGCTCAAAGATCCCCATTCCTTAAATAAAAGCTATTTATGTTCATTCTCTGACCTATGGCCTAAGATAGTTGTGCTCCCAACATGCTTTGATCAGTCGATATCGAGGGATGATTGTCGTACCTCAACTGTAGCAAGCCAATAAAGGACGAGTGCAACTAATAAATGTAATCCAATACAATATACAAAGAAAGCATTCCTCGAGTATCGATTTGTTAAAACCGCACGGGTAAGACTATACACAATCTTCTCGAGCGGATTCAAACTTCGATAGACCCTCATTGATTCCTAACCATCAGCTATCAATCTCACGAGGTTAAATCATCAAAAGAAGAATCAAGTAGTCATGAAGGAAAGGAAGGCATCCGTACCTTACTGCGAAAAGCTTCAAACGGCGTCATCGATTCCTCATAAGCAGCCCGATACCGTTCCATCCCCACACTCGCACCGGGCCGCTCACTCCCACTCGCCCCAATGCCACCCTCCTCCAACAGCGCATTAACATCCCCATTCCCCGCTCCTGCGCCACCACCAACATTCTTTGTAAAATGCTGTAGAAACCGCACTTTTTCATACAACCCCAAATTATCCGTTTTCAACCCTTGAATTTCCCCACGTAAGCTCGAGATGACAGTGAGTTGTTTGCGGAGATCTTGCTCGAGTTCGGCGTTTCGGGCGCGGAAACGATCTCGTTGTTGGGTTATGATGGGGAGGATTGTGGTGTCGGGGCTGTTTGCTTTCGCGGGGAGGAGGGTGTCTTCGCGGGAGCCGATGATGGAGGACGTGGGGGAGGTGGTTGTTGGGCCACCGCCGACGCGGGGGGGTGCTGGACGGAAGGTGTAGCGGGTTGACGCGGCGACGGAGGGGGCGTAGGTTGTTGATGTGGTGTTTATGCGGAGGAGATCTTCTTCTATTTTAGTGTTTAGGGAGCGTTGGGTTTCGAGTTCGCGTTGAGTTGTGTCGAGTTGTCCCTGGAGTCGGAGGAGGCGGGATTCCAGGTCAGAATGGGCCACCTGTTTGTTAGAGCACGAAATGATGAAGTCAGGACCCTGAGGATTGTGAGATCGTTGGAGAGTTTCTTGTTACGGGAGACGAGGAGGGTTTCGAGGGAGCTTGCTGTTACTGTTCCGTCCGGGTTCACGGGGATGGGATCTTCTCGATCTGAATCGTCGTCGTCTGCAATCGAAAATTCAATGTGCTATGGTTAGTCCTATAAACGGAGGATAATGCCCGAAGAATCTCCAATTCCCTTTTAATCTCATCGTAATCATCAAAGGACCTCAACTTGTTCTTGAGTTCATTCATCTCCTCTTGCCGTCTTAAAACCTCCTTTTCCAAACCCTTGATTTTCTTCTCCAAGCCATCTATATCTACTTTCGCCGCATCCTGAAGGTGTTCCAATTTCTGCGCGATAGTATCATACTCCAACTCCAACGTCCGAAGGTTCATTTCGACTTTATTCGCGCGTTCTTCCGCATTGGTTCCCTTTCCAGATTGTAATGCAGCAATTTCAGAGCGAAGTTCGCCATTGCGTCGCTCCACTTCGGCGATTCGTAAGTGACTTCGTTCCAAGTCTGCTACGACAATGTCCATTTCCGCCAATCTCGCCGCAATCCCCTCGTCTTCAACTCAACCTCATTCTAATGGGGACGAATAGTACCAAGTTTCTGGTCATGTTCGGTGAGACGCGCTGACGCAACTTCCTGATACCCCTTCAATTCCTTGACTAGCTCGCGACTCTCCGCGATCTGCCGTTGATACTCCATCTCCTTCTCCGCCCAATTCAGTTCCTTTTCATCCATCGCCGCAGCCATTTCCGCCTCCCTTTGTGCCACCTTCTGTTTCACGAGTTCCTCTGTCTGAGTCTCTTTTTGTCGTAGTTGAATACGCAGGTGGTTTATGTCTCCTGCCTTTTCGACTTGGGCGCGGAGTTTGGCGTTTTCTTCGGCGAGACGGGTCACTTCTTCGGTGGAAGTAAGTTCGGCTAGAGTAGCTTCGAGGATGGGATATGGATCGGGTGCGTCAGAAAATACCTTCGGTTCGTTAGGGCATCAATCATTCCTTGATACGCTACACAAGTCAACTCCCCACATCAGGAAACTAAGGGAATGAATGAGTCCGGGAATGCGGTTGATACCTTTAAGGAGGGACATGACTTGCAGTAATTTTTCATCGTCCGGCAACTTTCGAAACAGCTTTGTCTTTGTCGAGAGTTCCTTTCTCTCTATTAAAAAGTCCTTTTGCGCCTCGATGATTTCGGTGCCTTGTTTGTCGAGTTGTGACTGCAGCGTGGACAGGTCAATGTCCCGCCATTTCGCCAGTGCCATTTGGAAGGCGTTCCCGGCCGATTGTTCGTGGACCTCATCATCATCCTCCATTGGCAACATTGTGATTCGGTGGGCTTAAAGCGAGATGCCGGTGGTGTTGAGGGACGAGGGAGGAAGTGCGGAATCCTGGTTCGAGAGTGGTGGTGTGTTTGGTGAGCTCTGTGTTGTCGATTAATTTGTTCAAAAAGGCTTTGTATTCTTGGCTTGGTCGTGGCGGTCGATCGGCACCATCGACGATATCTCCCAGCCGTAAATTCGTTTGTCGATTTGTTGTTACCACAGCATCTTACTTGTCCAACTCCGTTATATTTTGCGAGACGCGGCAACATTCATCAAGGTTGAACCACGATGGTTTTCGTACCAAAAGCAAAATCTGATGCGGCGCGATCCGACTACATTCCATCTGGAATGGAGCAGCTCCCCTACATATTCCATGCTCACTCTTCAATATCCAGCCCCTTTCTCCATAACAAGTACACAGCATGACGATTCTTTGGGTTCAGGAAGCAAGAAGAAGGCCAAATTCGGATGGGTGAAGGAAGTTTTCAGAGTCCCCGTTAACGCAATTCTGTACAAAATGTTATCCTTCCGAAGAAATATAGATGAAATGCACGCCCTGGCTTGTATCGATCATGGGTGGCCTTGTGGGCGTCCTTTTAGCTATAGCATCATCTGTGTAATCAGGATACCAGATGATGAGGCGGAACGGTCAAATTCCTTCTCCATATGAACCACTCCCTCTAAAATGCCAAATTGCAAGTGTGTTTTACCTGGGTCTCACGGTTTGATTATGCCATCTGACGCGTCATCAAGGGCTGCAAAGAGGAAATGAAATGATTGAGATTAGTGTATACAAGATGTAAAGAACAGCGTTGCACATCGGCTGAGCACCAGCATGGCGGACTTATTTCCTAAGACCTCTCGTCCTGCCTGAGTTCACGGAATGACCGTCCCAGCCCTAGTTGCTTGAGCAGCAAGGGACATCGCAGTCTACAATCAATCTAAACCCTTCCAAAAAATTTACATTATTCAGATATCTCGCATAAATCTGCCAACCGGATCAGTCGAGCAAGAAAGGGGATCTGATACTTGCTCATAATACTGTTCCTCAGATCTCGTCCTCCACACACTCTCACGCTTCTTACAAGCTTCAACCCACTCTCTAAACCTCGTCCACACAGGGTCATCATCCGGGATGGAAAACCCGCGATGCTTCTCAACAATGTAAAACCTAACACTATTAAGTTCCCTCCCTTAAACATGCGTGTACCTCAAACCCCACGGAACTAATTCAATATCGACGAATCCAAATTTGCTCCCATTGTAAAATGGTCCATCACCCTTTGGTAAATGCCCCGCGAATTCCTTAAGTGCGGCGGTAAATTCGTGCCTTGCAGCATCCTGTTGCTCAGGCTCCTGAGCTTGGAGGAGACGAAAAAAAGCCGGGATGATTTTCTTATCTATGACGTCAATGACGATTTTGCCTTTTGCCCGTTCGTAGGGGTCTGCGGGGAGGAGGTCGAGGTTGTATTGATCGTTCAGGTATTCGACGATAATTGCACTTTCATACAAGATTTTGCCGTGGTCAATGATGCTCTTCAACTCAGAACAGCGACAAGAATAGTTTATACGGGAACTAACCCTTTCGGGTTGATTGCGAGGTACGAAGGCTATGATTTGATCAACACAGTAATTCGTTCTGGGGCTTATACCTCCTTCTTGTACGGATTGATTTCCTTGTACTGGTAGGGAAGGCTTCCCTCCTCAAGAGTAATCCACACTCGCTGGACAAATGGACAGAACCAGCTGCCGGTAAGACTTCGGATTTTGGGGAAGTTTTGAACCCTGAGTACAGTTCGAGGGATTGAGGAGCTTGATGCTGAGCGACAATCTTAGCGGCGGGTCCGGTCGCCACTGGGTGAAATTGCTCTGAGTCTCAAATTATATTCGGCGAGGCGAACATACGGTCTGGAATTGCTGGCATTTCTTCTCTGCGAAAGCGATAGTCAGCCCTTGTTGCCGATCTTCAAAATTGCGGGGGCGCACTCAGAACCGGCAATTATGTCCCCAAATAAAATGCCACGCCACCGCGTGACACCGCCCCTCGCTTCGTGGACAACACCGCGCGATGATTCCCAGCAAGGACAAACTCGAGTCCGACATCAACCACCTCGAATCCACCCTCGCAACCCTCAAAGCCCAACGAAAAGACGCAGAAGCAAAACTCAAGTAACCACCGTCCCACCCAGAGACTGTGTTGCTAACCGCGAAAGGAATTCAAAAGATCCCGCTGCTGCCGTCCGTCGACACATTCGTCTTTTACACGATTACAACGAAATTCGCGATGTCGCGTTGAATTTTGTCGGCAAAATTGCCGAGAAGGAGCGCTGTAGGACCATTGATGTATTAAGGGACTACGGCATGGATGAAAGGGATTAGAAAGTGTATGTTTTCGGGAGAGTGAAAAAAGACCGGGCCGGAAGATCATCCCGACTGCTGTTCATTTAATTCGTGTACACTGGTACTCCTAGCATTGCTTGCGCAGGGCTGACTTTGGGCACAGGGGGGTCCATTGATAATCTAAATAGTTCTAGAATAGAGTTCATGAACAGCATCCGTTGTCGAGTTGTCCCATTGTGGTCCGTGCTCACTGCTCAAAAGGTGTAAAATTCCCGAGCGGCACTTAAAGAAAAAATCTCCACGGTCCCGCCATCCTTCATTGCAAAAAGTCAAGTCTTCATGGTCATATATAGAATGGTTACAAATGTTGGCCGCCTTAATCAAGTGTTCCGAGTCATCCTTACTACCGTAAGTTTTAGGGGGGTTGCGCTCACTCCCCCCTTTGAATTCATTTTATTTTTCACTCCCCACGGGACGCTGATCACTATCGGTTTCATGCCGAGTTCCCGCTCCTCATTAAATCAGGCATTAATTCCTGCACGTTGGCCAGCTTCCGCCCTCATCGGCCCCACTTTCGTACGGCAAAATCTGGAGCCGAATGGTGCTGTAAAGCCCCTGCACAACGTGGGACAGAGACGTGGTCGCATTCCGGTCCATCTAAGCCCCCTGCGCTCCAGAGAAAAAAAAAGGTTCCACACGATTGGTCACCAACAGACTTTAAGCTTTTCCCCAAAGGATTAAATGTGTCCGACCAGGTCTGGGTTGCCCATCAGCTCGGTTACTGGGATGGAAGAACGCATTGCACCCGAAGACGAAGCGAACACCCTAGTTATGCCCGTTATCGAACCGAGGAGGCCTTGGGAGGTCAGTGATTCTCCTTCTAGCATTCACTCTTTGACGGATTGTCTAATTAGCTAGAGGGAATCTGATGACTCGGGCTGCCTCGATGATGATCCGGATGTTGTTCAACAAGGAGTTCGTGCTACTCCCCACACTCAAAGATCAGTACACAGGAGGTATATACGACAATGACCACCTCGACGAGTCTAATTCGTAGTCGAAATCGTTTCTTCTACTGGCCAGATCCAAAGTATTTGTACCCTATATCCTGCTTTCAGGAGGTTAATTGGCTAATGCTTGGTAGCCTTCGTCCCTTGGATGCGAATCATCGTTTTTGGCGTATGTTACTGGAAGACAAAATTCGCCCTAGTCCCAAGCCTCCACCCGCAAACACGCCCAAGAACATCCTTGATGTCGGCTGTGGATTAGGTTCTTTGTGCCTCGATATGGCTCAGGAGTATCCTACTGCTGATGTCTACGGGATCGACCTCAAACCAGTTCCGTTCGAACCCGAGGAAATTCCGATCAATTGCAAATTCGTCACTGGCTGTATTTTCACCACCGACGCTTTCGAGCCCGGGCAATTCGACTTCATTATCTCGAGAGACATTCGTTCTGAAATCCTTGTGGACAAGTGGGGGAATTATGTCCGTCGATTGTTCGAGTTGTTGAGGCCAGGTGGATCGGTGTATTTTGTCGAGATGGATCCTTGGCCCAGGACGGACGATGGGAGTTTGCCAGCGAATGACGCGTGGGTGCAGTATTCGGAAGCAATGCAGCAAATGATGCAAGCTGACGGTCTCCACTTTTATGGATTGACCGAAAATTTGGCGGCTTCTATTGAATCGATGAAGCCGACCTCTAAAACTGTCACGACTTACCACGCTGCGGTCGGAAAGTGGATGAGGGGTAGCTTCCTTACTTGACTAGAGGTATCAATGCTAATTCGGGACCAGATAGAAGGAAGCGTCAAATTGGAGAAATATTGAGTCGCAATTGGCGCGCAAGCGTCGATGCGAATCTCCGCAAGCTCGAGGAATTCTTTGTTGATCCCCAACTTGCACAGAAGATTTGCGAGGGCGCAAAGGCAGAGGAAGCCCGTGCCCGCCCACAGGTGTATTTCGAAGTGTATGTCCCGCCGCCTGTGTCGGGCGTTCGGAAGGCTGATTACCAGTATGACGGTTTACGCGGAGAAAGGATGACATTTTATTGAACCACAGCGAGGATATCTCATTGGCGCTAAAGTTTTATTACATAGTTATCTTCGCATGACAGGATAGGAGGCGCCACGTTTTCTTTTCCAGTGACAGAAATTGAGATTGTGTTTACTTAACACCTATTCTTGTGTTCGGACCAGGACTTGGGGCACTGCCCGTTCGAAGCGCAGACAATTATCGCGCCATAATTAGTCGCCCATTCGACCCACATCTATATACGGAAGTGTTAAGAGAACGCTCACGAGATATGTGGCGAACCGTTCCAGAAATGTCCAGAATTCTGACCAACCTCTATTTCAAGATATAAAGCTTTCACTTACGTTATGTCGAGCTCAGCACACCTTTTATGTGTACAAATTTCCCAGCTCCCTTGGTGCGTTAGCTACGAGCTCTTGAACTCTTCTGCGAATAGGACAGCGCAATCGGGTCTATGGAGAATTAGCGTTTCCAACATCCATCTCGCAAAAAGTTCGTTCGGAAATTATGATCCTTACATCTCCCACTCATCCGTGCCAACGTCCACCTTTTCTATCGATGCAACCGTTAATTTCGCCAGAACCCGATGGTCTGCATAATATCTCCGTTACGTTTTTAATGCGTTCACACACACTCGATATTAAGAGGCCAGCGGAGCATCACACGAGGTCAACAAAGGTTTCACTGTCCCGGCTCTTCCAACCGTTGGCTCAAATGCTTCGAAGGTTCCGGTACGACCAGAATGGTGACACAACGCTTTTCAAAAAATCGACAACGCCAAGAGGATCGTATCTTCTGGACAAAGGCATCTCTCAAATATGGCCCGCATGAACCGACAAACGTAAAATGGGTTACGACCCGGTTGTTACTGCTAAGATAATGGGCCCGATCCGGGACTTGGTTCATCTCGTGCATCGCATACAACTCTTGGACAGCGACTCTACGTTGATGTCCTCGATCCAACCTCAGTTTCTCTGTCTCTATTCCGACATATGTCGGGCATTTCCGCCATTCCTCCGGTCAAAAACTTTGCTTCTCGGCGCCCCCCGCCATTAACCTTGGCTGCGATTCTCTTCAAGTCGAGGCCCCAATAACTTGGATTTAAACGACATATTTCCCTTATAATTGCGCTGTTGTTTTGCAGCTGCGCATGCTATAATACTTATCCCAAGATATCTGCATTAACCGGCCGGACTCCTATCACCTTGTTGAAGTCCTCTATTAACATTTCCCAATTTCCGAAATTCTTCCATCATCGACGGAAGCCATCTTTACAACGAGATGTGGTATCTGGAAAAATCGTGTTCGCAAACCTCAAACTTCTTGTCGTCTCTGATTATGGCAATTTTGGAGGCGATTGTGTCATACCGGTGGTAGCGCAACCGGACAGCTTATAAGGAATGAAATCCACTTGTTCTAAGAAAGCCTCCAATCTCAAAAGGGCTTTCAGTGACGTCTTCAGTGACGTGTGTTCGCAGAAGGTCTCCGGCCTTCGCCTGACGAGACGGGGCAACCAGGCCGGTTGACAACTTCTCTTCCGGATCATCAACACGCCACTCCGAAGTCCCCCTTCCATAATGGCCGCCTCTCCGAAAATTACCTCAACGTCCTACCTCCTCCACTTCCCGGCACGCTTCTCCCCCTCCCCCCTCCACGTCACAGTAACCCGCCTCTTCCCCTCCAGCAGCCTCCTCCTGCACATCACCACCCAACGCCACCAAGCCCGCCTCTCCGATGGCCTCGTGGTAAGTATGCCACGGGGCCCCGAGGCGGTCAGCACCAAACTCGAGGGACTGGGCGGCATGGACGACGACATTGATCGAATTGCACGGCTTCTTGGTATACTCTCTTTTGAACGCCTTGCCCCATTGCTACGAGCTCTTTGTTTCGGGCGATCGGCTGATGGGGTAGCGAAGAGGTTGGGGAGACAGTGTTTTGTATCGGGGGATCTTGCTGGGGTTTTGAGGGAGGAGAAGGGGGAGGTTATTAGTATATTGGGTCGGTTTTTGGAGGAACAGCTTGCAACGACATCGTGAAGGACCTGACTATTATTAACTCTGAAATCAGGGTCAGGGCCCTCAGGGGACAAGTTTGGACGACCAAGATAGCAGGGTTGGTTCGATTCATCCAGCGCGCTGGATTGAATCACGCAATGAAGATGGGAATCATGGAAAGGAATGAAGTGACAGTATGTCTTTTGTAGCATCATTGGATTCCCGAGTTCGGATATATCCATGGAAATTAGTCAAAAGGTCATTCAAGTGACAAATCCATAACTCAATTCGAATATGCATACTCCAAGCTTGCGGATATGGCGTGCCCTAAAGCAAGAAGTGTCGTGTAACTATATCTAAAGATTCCCTTTATAGTCACTGGGTAAATATGGAGAGGGAGCATATAGTTTCACAAGGTTTAATCTTGGATTTCGGCACATCACAGTCCGGGAAATTTGGTGTAGCACGCTCAGTCTGGAGCACGCCATCAAAATCCCAATGAGAATCTTCAGATGCGAATGAGGTGTTTTCCGTGAAAATTAACTCGTCCAATGCCTTGCCTCCTGTTCCAAGTGAATCGATGCAGCAAGCATGATCTCGTGGGCGAATCTTGTCAATGTGATTGCGCCATAAGGGGCCAACTTCAAACCTAATTTCGCACATTTCGTGAAGCGGATTGCGCTCCCGCGTTTTCCGACCGGTCTCCCGCAGGATGGATGGGATGGACAGTAATCGCGGATTCGCCAAAGTCCGTCTCGCAAAATTCCTTACTAATATCGCCACAATTCCCGGCATCGCGAACGTCGTCGAACCGACATCATACAAGACGCGGACAATAGTTTCATTGACAGTCGAATCGACGTATACAGGATTCGTTCTGTCTTTGATCTGATTTGCGTTAAGATTGGGCTTGCCGAACCCATTCCGCCAATCAGTGCCTTATCTCCTCCAAATCTACGGATGCTCGTTCGCTACCCGAGAAATTAAAATCTATCCTGCAGCCGGAAATAAAAGTGAAAATTCACTTAATCCCATCGCCACGCCGTCAGCAATTGAACCAACCAGGCTGCGGAGAGTGTGTCACGACGTCAAAGCCGCCCGCCACCCTCCGAACAGTCTTTATTTTTGTTTTTTCCCCTTTCCCGTTCATTATTCTTCGGTGTGTCGTTTTGACGGGTCAAGATGGGCTTTGATCCATTTGGGGTAGGCCAACAACTGCAGCGCACGGCTGATCGGTGCAGGTGAACTCTGTGCATCTTGCATATGCCATCCTCGGTGCCTTTGTCTGCGTCTTCTCCCTCATCTCCCTCTTCATCAAGGAAAAGCTTTACATCGGCGAAGCAAGTACATCTCCTTCCCCTCTTCCCCCCATTCCCCGTTCGTGATGTCTTTTGGGCGCTGACGGAGATCCACAGCCGTCGCGACGATAATAGGCATCATATTCGGCCCTATTGCACTCAACCTGTTCAATCCGTTTACATGGGGCAACACCGACCAAATCACACTCGAACTCTCCCGCATTGTCCTCATTGTCCAGGTCTTTGCCGTCGGCGTTGAGTTGCCGAAATCGTACATGTGGCGGCATGGGCGGAGTCTGTTCTTTCTGCTTGTGCCGGTGATGACGTATGGTTGGCTCGTTAGCAGTGCCTTCATTTACTGGCTCATCCCCGCCCTCAACTTTGTACTTCCACACTCCCCAAACCTGGGCTTATGGTTTGTAGGTCGAAGCATTGTGTGTTGGGGCGTGCGTCACAGCGACAGATCCCGTATTGGCATCGTCGGTCGTCGGAAAGGGTAAATTCGCAAAACGGGTCCCAGGCCACTTGAGGAACCTCATTTCCGCAGAATCAGCAAGTAACGATGGCCTGGCCGTTCCATTTCTTTACATTGCGCTGTACATCATCCTCCATAATTATAACGCCGCCGAGATAGCAAAGGACTTTATTTTGATTGCAATGTTATACGAGGTTGTCATGGGCACGGTTCTGGGTGTGGTTATTGGCATTGTATGGAGGAAGGCTATCAAGTTTGCTGAACAACGGTACACACTTTCTTTGTGCCGGGATGGGGCCTGATTGTAGAGCGTTGATCGATCGAGAGAGTTTTCTGAGCTTTTACTTTGTCTTGGCTATATTTTGTGCTGGAGTCGGAACACTTCTCGGAACAGATGATCTCCTCGTCTCCTTCGCAGCAGGCTGCGCGTTCACCTGGGAGTACACCCCTTACCCCAAAACCCACCTTCATAAAATTCCGTTCTCGAGACTGATAACTCTTTTTCGTTGTAGCGGCTGGTTCACCAAGAAAACTGAAGAATCTCACGTCTCCAACGTCATCGACCTCCTCTTCAACCTTTCTTTCTTCGTCTACTACGGCTCCATCATCCCCTGGTCCGAAATGAATTCCCCCGCCCTAACACTCGTCCCGTGGCGCTTGGTCGTCATCGCCATTCTTATCCTGCTCTTTCGTCGGATTCCGATCATGCTGGCTCTCAAACCTGTTATCCCCGACATCAAAGCATGGCCCGAGGCTCTTTTTTGCGGACATTTCGGGCCAATTGGCGTTGGTGCTATATATATTAGTATTTTGGCCAGATCAGAGTTGGAGACTGGCCATGGGAGTCCTGCAGAGCAGCTACCGACGGATCCGAATTCCCCAAATTATATTCTTATTCAGTCGATTTGGCCTATTGTCTCTTTTCTCATTTTATCCTCTGTACTCAACCCACGAAAAACATCCCTTTTTAGATGCAACTGACGGGGTTTTTCAGATAATTGTCCATGGATCCTCGATCGCAGTGTTTACCCTGGGAAAACGTCTCAACACCCTCTCTTTCACAATAACATACACCCAAGATAACGCAACAAGTCAAGCCTCCGCTCAAAGCGCAGTAGTTGGGTGGGCCGCCCGCCTCCCCAGCATCTCCATTACCTCCCGCAAACGCCGCAACCCTGTCAAAAAGGCGGATATTTCCGCCCCCCAAAACGGTCGACCTCTCAACGCCGATACTTTCCATGGCGAGGGTGGCCCCATAAGCATGAGTGCCATTGGCCGCACGGATATTAGCGTTGATACGGCACCGGAGGCCGCGAGACGGCGGGAGGCACAACGGGCGGAGATGGGTGACTTGCCTGGGCCGAATTCGTCGCCTGGGGATACGGAGGCAACGTTAGAGGAGAAGGTTAACGAGCGGCAACAGGCGTGGCGGATTGGGGACGAGATTTTGATTGAAGATGAACAAGGAGAGGTGATTCGTCA
>Ga0335076_10003658_pt1 | contig 15471 bp, 14 predicted proteins | sample Lox_Sample_25_FD_206717 | JGI IMG/M metagenome (GOLD analysis project Ga0335076, IMG submission 206717) | Soil microbial communities from Loxahatchee National Wildlife Refuge, Florida, United States - Lox_Sample_2.5 | ecosystem: Environmental > Terrestrial > Soil > Wetlands | place: USA...
TCGGCGGCTGGAACCCGAGCGGGACCACGACGGCGACGATCGCCGGCGCGCTCGGGGCGATCGGCGCGCTCTGCATCATCTTGTCGTTCCGCGCCGGCGGCTCGCCGCTCATCGTGATGCCGCTCGTCTTTGGCGGCGCTCCGCTCGTGAACGTGCTCGTGAGCGTGCTGCAGCACCCGCCGCGGCAGGCGCCGTCGCCGCTGCTCTATCTGGGCTTCCTGCTCGCGGCCACGGGCGGCTTCATGGTGCTCTACTTCAGGCCGCCGGCCTAAAGCGGCGGATCAGGGACGGCGCAAGTCGAGCAGGCCGCGGCCGAGCAGCAGCCGCCTGAGCGCGGCCCAGCGATCGCTCGCGACCGCCTCGAGCTCCGCCGCCGTGGCCGCCAGCACGCGCACGACGAGCCCGCCGCTCTCGAGCCCGCTCGCGCCGACGCGCGCCCCTGACGGCGCCGGCGCCCGCTCGAGCTCCGCGGCCCACGCCGGCCAATCCGCGTCGGCCGGGCCCACCGCCACGAGCGTGCCGACGTAGCCGCGGCCCGCGGCGGGATCCGGTGCCGGGGCGGTGCCCGTCAGTCGCACTCGGTCCAGGAACGCGAGCCGGCCGCCGACCCGGACGCGCGTCTCCAGGTCGAGACGCGCGAAGCTCCAGGCCTCGCCGCGCGCCACGCGCCCGAGCGCGAGCGCGTCCCAAACGATCGCGCGTCCGCCAGGGGCGACGTCCACGCACAGGCGCTGCAGCAGCTCGGCTCCGGGGTGCGGGATGAGGTGCAGGGGCAGGTACTCGAGCACGCCGCCCGGAGCGACCCAGATCCGGGTCTCGACGCGCGCCGCGCGCCCGTCGCAGCGGTAGACGCGCGTCGCCGAGGGCGTCGTCACGCAGACCGAGGCCAGGGCGCCGACGTCGATGCGCGTCGCCAGCCAGTCGCCGCCGAGCACGCCCCCGGTCGGGTTGACGAGCGGCGCGCACACGCTGCCGTCGCCGGCGAGGTCGATCGGCTCGAGGAACTGGAGCGGCAGCTCGAAGCGCCGGCGCGTGAGCACCGTGCGGCCGCGCTCGTGCGCAAAGGCGAGCTCGAGCCGGCCCTCGCGGCCGACGCGCGAAGCGGAGTCTGGCGCCGGCCCGGCTAGCTCTCGAACAGCAGGTCCCTGCGGATCCACGCGACCACCTTCTCCGCGCCCTCGCCGGTCTTCAGGTTCGTGAACAGGAACGGCCGCTCGCCGCGCATCCGCCGCGCGTCGCGCTCCATCACCGCGAGGTCGGCGCCCACGTGCGGGGCGAGGTCGATCTTGTTGATGACGAGGAGGTCGGAGCGCATGATGCCCGGCCCGCCCTTGCGCGGGATCTTCTCGCCCTCGGCCACGTCGATCACGTAGATCGTGGCGTCCACGAGCTCGGGGCTGAACGTCGCGGCCAGGTTGTCGCCGCCGCTCTCGATGAAGAGCAGCTCGAGATCGGGGAAGCGCGCCTGCAGCGTGCGGGCGGCCTCCAGGTTCACCGAGGCGTCCTCGCGGATCGCCGTGTGCGGGCAGCCCCCCGTCTCGACGCCCAGGATCCGGTCCGCGGGCAGCACGTTGCGGCGCAGCAGGAACTCGGCGTCCTCGCGCGTGTAGATGTCGTTCGTGATCACGGCCAGCTCGGAGCGCTCGCGCATGCGCAGGCAGAGCGACTCGACGAGCGCGGTCTTGCCCGAGCCCACCGGCCCGCCGACGCCGATCTTGAGCGGCTTGGGGATCACGAGCGGAACAGCCGCGCGTCGAGCCGCGCGTGGCGCATGGCTGCGATCTCGAGCGCGGGCGTGAACGCGCAGGCGTCCTCGAGGCCGCGCTCCGCCGCGCGGGCGGAGAGGCGGGAGATGTCGGGCCGCAGCGCGTCGAGCACGCGCTGGCCTTCGAGCTGGCCGAGCGGCAGCAGCCGCAGCGCGGCGCCCACCACCGCGGCGGCCGTCGAGTAGAGGTAGCCGGCGGCGGCCTCGCGCGGGCCGGCGCCAGCCGCCGCGGCCGCGAAACCGAAGGCGAGCGCGTGGTGTCCCGGCGTCTGGCCGTGCTCGACCGCGGCGAACAGCCGCGCGACGGGCGCGCCCGGACGGAGCGCCGCGGCCACGCGCAGGGTCTGGCGCCCCATCTGGCGGCTCGCCTCCCGGAGCTCGAGCGCCGGCTTCATCGCGTCGAGCAGCTCGTCGATCGCGAGCGCCGCGGCGGGGTCCGGGTCGCCCGCGGCACGCACGGCAGCGGCAACCGCGACGGCATCCGTGGTTCCCGCCCCGTGCTCGAGCAGCACGCGCAGGAAGCCGAGCACGTCCGCCGCGCCCCGCACGTCGCCCTCCTGGACCGCGGTCTCTAGTCCGAAGGAGTGGGCGTACGCCCCGGCCGGGAACAGGCCGTCGGCGAGCTGCAGCAGACCGAGGAGGGCGTCAGCGTCCATGGGTGCTGTCGTGGCCGTGCGTGTGCCCGTCCGTGGGCGACACGCCCGGCTGGTGGCGGTGGCCCGCGCCGATCGGCGTGAAGACGGCCTCGATCCGTTCGTAGGCGACGCCGAGGCGCTCCAGGAGCTGGCAGATTGCCGTGTCGTCCGGCACGAGCAGCCGATCGCCGTCGAGGGCGAGTGAGAAGTGCCGGTTGCCCACCTCGAAGGCGAGGCGGATCGCCTCGCGCGGACTCGCCGGGACGACCGCGAGCACCGGCTCGGGGAGCGCCTCGACCTCGACGTAGAAGTCGGCGCCGACCGCGAGCAGCGTCCCCGGCTCCAGAACGCTGCCGGTCGGCAGCGCCAGCGCCAGCTCGCGCCCGTGCGCGGTGCGGGTGCGGCGGCGCGTCCAGCGCCGCTCCTCCCAGCGCGCGCCGAGCGTGTCGCGCTCGCGGCCCGTGAGGCTCTCGCGCGGCGTCGGCTCGGGCAGGCGGTCCACGATCAGCATCGCGCCGGCCTCAGAACAGGAAGTAGCGCTGCGCCATCGGCAGCTCGCGCGCCGGCTCGCAGGTCATGAGCTCGCCGTCGGCGCGCACCGCGTAGGTCTCGGGGTCGACGTCGATCTTCGGCAGCGCGTCGTTCAGCAGCATGCTCTTCTTGGTGACGGTCCGGCAGCCCGCGACAGCCACGGCGCGCCGGGCGAGCCCCAACCGCGCCGGCACGCCGGCCTCGAGCGCCGCGCGCGAGACGAAGGTCGCGCAGGTCGAAGCCCGTGCGCGTCCCAGAGCCCCGAACATCGGGCGGTAGAGCACGGGCTGCGGCGTCGGGATCGAGGCGTTCGGATCGCCCATCGCGGCCCAGGCGATGAAGCCGCCCTTCACCACCAGCTCCGGCTTCACCCCGAAGAAGGCCGGCTTCCAGACCACGAGGTCGGCGAGCTTGCCGCGCTCGACCGAGCCGATCTCGTGCGCCACTCCATGGGCGATTGCGGGGTTGATCGTGTACTTCGCGACGTAGCGGCGCGCGCGCAGGTTGTCGCTGCCCGGCTTCTCGCCCGGCAGGCCGCCGCGCTGGGCCTTCATCTTGTCGGCCGTCTGCCAGGTTCGCAGCACCACCTCGCCGATCCGGCCCATCGCCTGGGAGTCGGACGACATCATGCTGATCGCGCCGATGTCGTGGAGCACGTCCTCCGCCGCGATCGTCTCGGCGCGGATCCGCGACTCGGCGAAGGCCAGGTCCTCGGGGATCTTCGGGCTCAGGTGGTGGCAGACCATCAGCATGTCGAGGTGCTCGTCCATCGTGTTCACGGTGAACGGCATCGTGGGGTTGGTCGAGGACGGCAGGCAGTTCGGCTCGCCGCAGACCTTGATGATGTCGGGCGCGTGGCCGCCGCCGGCGCCCTCGGTGTGGTAGGTGTGGATCGTCCGCCCCGCGATCGCGCGGATCGTCTCCTCGACGAAGCCGGCCTCGTTGAGCGTGTCCGTGTGGATCGCGACCTGGACGTCGAAGCGCTCCGCGACCGTGAGCGCCGCGTCGATCGCGGCGGGCGTCGTGCCCCAGTCCTCGTGCAGCTTCAGCCCGATCGCGCCGGCCTCGATCTGCTCGGCGAGCGGCTCCTCGCGCGAGGTGTTGCCCTTGCCCAGGAAGCCGAGGTTCACCGGCAGCTCCTCGGCGGCCTCGAGCATGCGGTGGATGTTGAAGGCGCCGGGCGTGCAGGTGGTGGCGTTCGTGCCGGTGGCGGGCCCCGAGCCGCCGCCGATCAGCGTCGTGACGCCGGCGGAGATCGCCTCGTGCGCCTGCTGCGGGCAGATGAAGTGGATGTGGCTGTCGATGCCGCCCGCGGTCACGATGCGGCCCTCGCCGGCGATCACCTCGGTGCTCGAGCCGACCACCATCCCGGGCGTGACGCCGTCCATCACGTCGGGGTTTCCCGCCTTGCCGAGCGCGACGATGCGGCCGTCGCGCACGCCGACGTCGGCCTTGACGACGCCCCAGTGGTCGAGCACGAGCGCGTTCGTGATCACGAGGTCGAGAACGCCGTCGGCGCGCGCGGCGCGAGAGGACTGGCCCATCCCGTCGCGCAGCACCTTGCCGCCTCCGAACTTGGCCTCTTCGCCGGGAACGGTGAGGTCGCGCTCGACCTCGACCAGGAGGCCCGTGTCGGCGAGCCGCACGCGGTCGCCCGTGGTGGGGCCGTAGAGGCTCGCGTATTGCCGGCGCGGGATGCGAATCACGGCCGCTCCAGGAAGCCAGCGGCGCGCGCGCGCGCGAGCGCCGCCTCGAGCTGCGCGGGCCCGGTCGGGCCTTCGGTGAGGCCGTTGAGCCCGTAGACCTCGCGCCGGCCGCCGAGGGCTACGAGCGCGACCTTCTTCTCGTCGCCCGGCTCGAAGCGGACCGCGGTGCCCGCCGGGATGTCGAGCCGCAGCCCGAACGCGCGCGCGCGGTCGAAGCGCAGCGCTTTGTTCGCCTCGAAGAAGTGGAAGTGCGAGCCGACCTGGATCGGCCGGTCGCCGGTGTTGGCCACCAAGAGCTCGAGCGTGGCCCGTCCCGCGTTCGCGACCACTTCTCCTTCAGCCAGCAGGTACTCGCCCGGGATCATGGCCGTGATCCTTTCGGCGGCGCGAAAGGCGCGCCGCGGTCCTTCAACGGATCGGGTGGTGGACGGTGACGAGCTTGGTCCCGTCCGGGAACGTCCCTTCCACCTGAACCTCCTCGAGCATCTCCGGCACGCCCTCCATCACGTCGTCGCGCGTCAGGATGTGGATCCCCCCCGCCATCAGCTCCGAGACCGATTTGCCGTCGCGGATGCCCTCGAGCAGCTCCGCGGTCAGGAGCGCGACCGCCTCGGGGTAGTTGAGCTTCAGCCCGCGCGCTCGGCGGCGGCGTGCGAGGTCGGCCGCGACGACCACGAGCAGTTTCTCCTGCTCGCGGGGTGTGAGGTGCATGCGGGATCTTATCTCGGCCGCCGCGGTTTGACCCCCGCCGCAGCGGCCCTTACCCTCGCCACGTGCAGCCCGGGCCGAGGCGCGTTCCGCAGAGCGAGTGGGCGTCGTGGGAGGACGAGCCGCTGCTCGACCTGCGGCTCTCTGACCTCGACCTGAAGATCGAGGGCAGCGGCCTCGAGGAGCGCATCGCCGAGCTCGGCTCCGAGCTCGAGCAGAAGGGCATCCAGTTCCGGCCGCATTACTGGCTTGCGGACGAGTGGTTCTGTCCCGACGGCGTGCCGGGGATCGCGATCCCCTTCTACCTCGCCCACACGCGCCTGCGGCGGCTCGAGCTCACGCAGATGCTCGAGATCGAGGGCGGCACGCGCGAGTGGTGCATGATGATCCTGCGCCACGAGGCGGGCCACGCGATCGAGAACGCGTACGGGCTGCGCCGGCGGCCCCGGCGCCAGGCGCTCTTCGGCAAGAGCTCGGAGCCCTACCCGGAAAGCTACGCGCCGAAGCCGCACAGCCGCAGCTACGTGCTGCACCTCGAGTCCTGGTATGCGCAGAGCCACCCGGACGAGGACTTCGCCGAGACGTTCGCCGTCTGGCTCACGCCCGACTCGAACTGGCGCGAGCGCTACCAGGGCTGGCCCGCGCTCAGGAAGCTCGAGTACGTGGACGAGCTCATGAAGAAGCTGGCCGGGCGCGCGCCGGCGGTGACCACGCGCCGCACGCCGTTCTCGCTCGCCGCGCAGCGGCGCACGCTGCGCGTCCACTACCGCAGGAAGCGCCGCCACTACCGCGTCGACGCGCGCGACTTCCACGACAGCGACCTGCGCGCGCTGTTCTCGGACGCGCCCGAGCACGCCCAGAACCCGCCCGCCGCGCCGTTCCTGACGCGGATCCGGCGCGAGGTGCGCGGGCGCGTGCGGCGCTGGACCGGCGAGCGGCTCTACGTGATCGACCAGGTGCTCGGCGACATGGTGGCACGCTGCCGCGAGCTGGGGCTGCGTCTCAAGGGCTCGGAGGAGGAAGCGCGGCTCGAGTTCACGACCCTGCTCACGGCCCGCACGATGATGCACCTGCAGCTCGGCCGCCACCGGGTGCCGCTGTGAGCGCGCGCCGCGTGAAGGAGGCGCGCCGCAAGCTCAGGGTGCTGGCGCTCGTCCACGAGAGCCTGGTGCCCCCCGACAACGCCGACAAGCGCAAGGCGGCCCGCGCCGACTGGAAGACGGAGTACGACGTCGTGCACGCGCTGCGCGCGCTCGGCCACGAGGTGCAGGTGCTCGGCATCGGCGGCGACCTCGGCCCGCTGCGCACGGCGATCGCGGAGTGGAAGCCGCACATCGCTTTCAACCTGGTCGAGGCCTTCGACGACGTGTCGATCTGGGACGCGAACGTGGTCGCGTACCTGGAGCTGATGAAGGTCCCGTACACCGGCTGCAACTCGCGCGGCCTCGTGCTCTCGCGCGACAAGGCGCTCGCCAAGAAGGTGCTGTCCTACCACCGCATGCCGCTCGCCGACTTCGCGGTGTGCCCACGCGACCGCAGCGTGAAGCGTCCGCGCCGGCTGCGCTTCCCGCTGATCGTCAAGTCGCTGACGCTCGACGCGTCGATCGGCATCTCGCAGGCCTCCGTGGTCGAGGACGACGAGAAGCTCGAGGAGCGCGTTCACTTCATCCACGAGACGATCGGCACCGACGCGCTCGTCGAGGAGTACGTCGAGGGGCGCGAGCTCTACGTCGGGATCCTGGGCGACAAGCGGCTCGACGTGTTCCCGATCTGGGAGCTCTCGTTCGACGGCATGCCCGAGGAGTCGCGCCGGATCGCCACCGAGCGGCTCAAGTGGAGCCTCACCTACCGGAAGAAGCACGCCATCGTGAGCGGCCCGGCGCGCGAGCTGTCCGACAAGGTGGCCGCGCGCATCCGCGACACCTGCCGCCGCGTCTACCGCAACCTGATGCTGAGCGGCTATGCGCGCATCGACGTGCGCCTGCGCGAGGACGGCGAGCCGTGCATCCTGGAGGCGAACCCGAACCCGCAGCTGAGCGCCGACGAGGACTTCGCGATGTCGGCGCGCGCGGCCGGCGTCGAATACTGGTCGTTGCTGCAGCGGATCGTCGAGCTCGGCCTGCGCTTCGAGCCGTCGCGGCTCGGCTAGCCGCCCGAACCCGGAGCGGCGGTCTTGCGTATGCTCTTGACGGCCGCTCGCGGCAGGGGGAGAGTTTCATGGACGAGTTCCTTCACGATCTGAAGCATGGAGCCGGGCTGCTCGTCCGGCGGCCGGCCTTTACCGCCACTGCGATCCTCTCGCTCGCCCTCGGCGTCGGCCTCAACACCTCGTTGTTCAGCGTGGTGAACGCCGTGCTCTTCCGCTCGACCCCCGTGGCCGATCCGGGCCGGCTCGTGGAGGTCTACTCGAGCGTCAGCTCCGAGATGCCGCACTTCACCAGCTCCTATCCCGACTACCTCTCGCTGGTGGAGGGCACGCATGCCTTCTCGGGCATCGCGGGGCACGCCTTCGTGCGCGGGATCCTGTCCACCGGCGGCACGCCCGCGCTCGTCACCGGCGAGGCGGTGACCGCGAACTACTTCGACGTGCTCGGCGTGCATCCCGCGCTCGGGCGCGCGTTCCTGGCCGAGGAGAACCTGGGCGAGGGCCAGCACCCCGTGCTGGTGATGAGCCACGGCATGTGGCAGCGGCGGTTCGGCGGCCGGTCCGGCATCGTGGGCGAGAGGGTGCTGCTGAGCGGCGTGTCGTACTCCGTGGTGGGCGTGGCGCCGGCCGGCTTCTCGGGAGTGCTGCCCGGCCTGCAGCCCGAGTTCTGGGTTCCGGTGACGATGGTCGAGCGCCTCAGCTTCAGCGGCGTGCAGGGCCAGACCGACAACGACCCGGGGCCGACCCGGCTGCAGCAGCGCGGCAATCGCTGGCTCTTCCTGAAGGGGCGACTGCTGCCCGGCCGCAGCGTCGCCGAAGCGCAGGCCGAGGCCGAGGTCGTATTCGCGCGCCTGCGCAACGAGTTTCCGATCACCAACGACAAGACGCGGGCGTCGGTGCTGCCGGCGTCGAGCATCCGCTTCCACCCGATGCTCGACGGCTACGTGAAGATGGCGAGCGCGGTGCTGCTGGCCGCCGTGGGACTGGTGCTGGTCGTCGCGTGCGCCAACGTCGCCAACCTGCTGCTCGCCCGCGGCGCCTCCCGCACGCGCGAGCTCGCGCTCCGCGCGGCGCTCGGTGCGAGCCGCGGCCGGCTGCTGAGGCAGCTGCTGACGGAGAGCCTGGCGCTCGCGGCCGTGGGTGGGACGCTCGGCGTGCTCGTGGCGGCGGGAGCGACGCGGCTGCTGGCCGGCATCCCCAAGGAGGCGCTTCCGCTGCCCGTCGCGTTCGACGTGCGCGTGGACGCAAGCGTGCTCGCGTTCGCCGTGGGCGCGTCCCTGGCCAGCACGCTCCTCTTCGGTCTCTTGCCCGCGTGGCGGGCCTCACGGCCCGAGCTCGTCCCGTCGCTGAAGGCCGACGCCACCGGCGAAGGCTCGCTGCGGCGCCGCATCACGCTCCGCGACGCGCTCGTCGTCGGTCAGCTCGCGCTCTCGCTGCTGCTGCTCGTCACGGGCGCGCTCCTGACTCGGGGCCTGCTCGCCGCGCGCGGCGCGGACCTCGGCTACGATCCGGCGCCGGTGTCGGCGCTGTCCTTCAACCTGCAGATGAACGGCTACGACCAGGAGCGTGCGCTCGCGTTTCGCAAGCGCGTGATCGCCGAGCTCGCGGCCTCGCCCGGCGTGAGCGCGGTGGCGCTGGCCTCGCGCCTGCCGATGGCCCCCGACATCAACATGGAGGGCATTCGCGTGCCGGGTCGCCACCAGCCGCAGGACGAGCCGACGCCGGTCGACGCCGTCACGGTCGGGCCCGACTACTTCCGCGCGGTGGGAGTGCCGATCCTCGAGGGCCGCGCCTTCAGCGGCGAGGACGTCGAGCAGCAGCGCAAGGTCGCGATCGTGAACGAGACCTTCGCGAAGCGCTACTGGCCGGGACGGAGCGCCGTCGGCGAGCGCGTCTACGCCGCGGGCTTCGACCATCCCCCGCACGAGATCGTGGGCGTCGCCCGCGACCACAAGGTGCGCTCGTTCGGCGAAGCGCCGACGCCCTACATCCATTTTCCGGCGCCGCCCTCGCGCGGCATCTCGCTCGTGGTGCGGACGGCCGCGCCGGCGGCCACGGCGCTGCCCGCGCTGCGGGCCGTGGTCCAGCGGCTCGAGCCCAGCATCGTCTTCACGGAGGACGCGCCGGCCTCGGAGGTGGCGGCGGTGACGCTCGCCCCTTCGCGCATCGGAGCCTTGCTGCTGGGCGCCTTCGGTTCGTTGGCGCTGCTGCTCGCGGCCGTGGGGCTCTACGGCGTGATCTCCTACTCGGTGAGCCAGAGGACGCGCGAGCTGGGCGTCCGGATGGCGCTCGGCGCCGGGCGCGGCGCGGTCGTGCGGCTGGTGCTCCGCGAAGGGACGCGGCTCGCGCTCGTGGGAGTGCTGCTGGGCGCGACGCTCGCAGCCCTCGCGGGACGCGTCTTCGGCTCGCTGCTCTACGGCGTGAGCCCGCTCGACCCCGTCGCCTACGCGATCGCAGCAGGCGTGCTGCTCCTGGTGTCGCTCGCCGCCAACCTGGTGCCGGCGTGGACCGCCGCACGCGTCGACCCGATGCGCGCGCTGCGCAGCGAGTAGCGCGCCCGCGAGGCGAGCTCAGGCGGGTTTGCGCACGTCGTAGACGTAGAGCATGTCCTGCTCGCGCAGGTACAGCTTGCCGTTCAGGACCACCGGGTGCGACCAGCTCGGCTTCTCGACACCGGGGATCGTGAAGGAGCCGCGCTCGTGGTAGCCGTCGGGGGTCGCCTGGATCAGCATCACGACGCCGTTCTGGTAGCGGTAGTAGAGGTTGCCGTCGGCATAGACCACCGCGGCCGAGCCGGTGCCGGCGTTGCGGATGTCGCCGCCCCAGGCCACCTTGCCGGTCGTGAACTCGATGCAGATCGGAAAGCCCTTGCTCTGGCCGTTGCCGCTGTAGATGTGGTTGCCGACGAGCACCATGCCGCCGTGGTGGTTCTGGAACGTCTTGGGAGGCATGAAGTAGAGCTCGCTCGCCTGCACGCCCTGGTCGGCGGACTTCGTGAGCTCGACGAGCGCCGCGCCCGCCTGGTAGGCCGTCGAGGCGAAGATCCAGTTGGCGCGCACGATCGGGGTGGCGATGTTGGCGACGTTGTTCGCCACCCTGTTGTAGCCCCACAGGAACTTGCCGTCGCTCGCACGCACGCCGACGAGGCCGCGGCCCATGAGCTGCACGTACTGCTTCACGCCGGACGCGTTCGAGACCACGACCGAGGAGTAGCCGGCGCCGTCCTTGCCGGCGGGCCCGAGCTCGGGGATCGCCGTGCGCCAGATCTCCTTGCCGGTCGCCTTGTCGAGCGCGACGAGCGCCGCATTGCGCGCGCCGGGCGTGACGATCACGCGGTCGCCGTCGACGAGCGGCGACTCGGCCCACTTCCACATCGACATCACCTGGCCGCCGAAGTCGGACGGCAAGCTGCGGCGCCAGCGCTCCTTGCCGGTGGCCGCCTCCACGGCGACGAGGTCGCCCTCGGTGCCGAGCGCCACGACGAGGCCGCCGTCGACGCTCGGCGTGCCGCGCGGGCCGCCGTACTCGTCGTTCCACGTCGGACCGACGCGGGCCTTCCAGATCAGGCTGCCGTCCTTGGCGCTGAGCGCCAGCAGCTGCTGCGCGCCGTCGCGGTCCCCCATCGTGTAGATGCGGTCGTCGACGATCGCGAGGCTCGAAAAGCCCACGCCCATGCCGCTCGCTTTCCACGCGAGCGGCGGGCCGTCCTTGGCCCACTCGGTCGCAAGACCGGTCTCGGCCGACAACCCGTCCCGCCCCGGTCCACGCCAGCCCGGCCAGCCCGGCGCGGCCGCCCGCAGGTCGGGAAGCACGGTGAGTGCGACGGCCGTCGCGAGAGCGATGCGCCAGTTCTGCATGTCCACTCCTTTGAACGCGTGCGACGCCTTCACGATTCTGCGTGTCCTCGCGCGCTGTTGTCGAGAGCAGCGGTCGCTTGACGGCGCCGCATCCGCACGAAAGGATCGTCGGACCGGGCCGTCCGCAAACAATGAAGAAGACGCTGCTCGTGCTCGCGACGCTCGCGCTCTATCTGCTGCACCAGGACGTCTGGCTGTGGCGCAGCGCGCGCCCGCTCGTGCTCGGCTTCCTGCCGATCGGGCTCTTCTACCACGCCGTCTACTGCGTGCTCGCCGCGCTACTGATGCGGCTGCTGGTGGTCCAGGCGTGGCCCGGGCACCTCGAGCGCGCCATCGAGCCGCCCACGCTCCCCGGCCGGGACGAGCCGCGCTCTTGATCCCGGCGCTCGTCGTCTTCGGCTACCTGGGCGTCGTCGTCTACATCGGCGTCTTCGCGTTCCGGCGCGCGCACGGACGCGCGCAGGCCGAGGACTACTTCCTGGCGAGCCGATCGCTCGGCCCGTTCGTGTTCCTGATGTCGCTCTTCGGCACGAACATGACCGCATTCTCGATCCTCGGCTCGTCCGGCCACGCCTTCGCCAACGGGATCGTGACCTTCGGGCTCATGGCCTCGCCGGCGGCGCTCGTGATGCCGCTCATGCTGTTCCTGGTGGGCACGCGCGTGTGGGCGCTCGGCAAGCGCCACGGCTTCATCACGCCGGTGCAGCTCTTCCGCGACCGCTGGGAGACGAGCCACATCGGCACGCTGATCTTCGTGGTGCAGGCGGCCCTGCTCGTGCCGTACGTGATCATCGGCGTGATGGGCGGCGGCACGACGCTCGAAGCCGTGAGCGGCGGGCGCGTGCCCTACTGGCTTGGAGGCGCGCTCGTCGCCGTCGTCGTGATGAGCTACGTGTTCTTCGGCGGCATGCGCGGCACCGCCTGGGTGAACACGTTCCAGACGACGCTCTTCCTCGTGTTCGGCGCGGCGGCGGTGCTGGTGATCGGCTGGGGCATGGGCGGCTTCTCCGCCTCGGCGGAGGCGATCCTGGCTTCGCCGCAGAGCTTTCTGCTCACGCGCGAGCGCTACTCGCCGCTCGACTTCTTCAGCTACACCCTCATCCCGCTCTCCTCGATCGCATTCCCGCACATCACGATCTTCTGCCTCACGGCGGAGCGCATGGCGCACTTCAAGAAGACGATCGTCGCCTACCCGCTCTGCCTGCTCGCGATCTGGCTGCCGTGCACGTTCCTGGGAGTGATGGCGAACCGCGCCACGGACGTGCCCGAGGTGCGGGCGAAGCTCGAGGCGCGCACGACGCTCGCGACGCAGGCCGCGACGCTCGCGCCCGAAGCGCGGGCGGAGCTCCGCGCACAGGCAGCCGGCGACGACGTGCTCGTTCTGCTGCTCAACCACTACGCGCCGGCCTGGCTCGCGGGCCTGCTGGCGGCTGGAATCATGGCCGCGGTGATGGCGACCGACTCGCAGATCCTCGCGCTCTCGACCATGTTCACCGAGGACGTGTTCGCGCACTACGAGGGGAAGGCGCGCTTCGGCGAACAGGCGCAGGTGATGACCGGCCGGCTGTTCGTGATCGGCTTGACGATCGTGGCCTACGCGGTCGCGCTCAGGGCCCCCGAGAGCATCTTCGTGATCGCGACCCAGTACGCCTTCACAGGCTACGCGGCGCTCGCGCCGCTGTTCTTCGCGGCGCTCTTCTGGCGCGGCAGCACGAAGTGGGGCGCCCTCGCCTCGACGCTCTGGGTGGCGTTCGGCGTCATTGCCATCGCCGCCGTGAACTCCAGCGTGCCGGCCCCGCCGCCCGGGCTCGCGACGCCCGTGTGGTCGCTCGCCGGCACGACGGTGATCGCACGAACCGCCGGCGGGCTGAGCGTCCTCGGCTTGCTGCCCGTGGTGCCGATGGTGCTGATCTCGTCGCTGCTGCTCGTCCTCGTCTCGGCGGCCACTCCGCGCCCCAGCGCACAGACGCTCGCCCGCTATTTCGCGAACGACTAGGACGGCCGCCGCCGTCCCGTCAGCGCTCCGACGGGTCGGACACGCGGCCCATGAAGACGACGAGGCCGCTCGTCACGTCGCGGATCAGGAACAGGAACGGGTGATCCGCCTGGAACTCGACGATGCGCTCGGGTCGGGGTCTCAAGGCGCTGCCGACCATCCCCATGTGGACTGCGGTCGCGGCCGCAGCTTCGGTTCCCTTCTCATCCGTCTTCACGAACGCCTTGTGGAAGACCTCGGAGACGAAGAGGCGGTCGCGCGGGTCGGGCGGGTTCGCCATCCCCGTGAAATCGGCCCGCTCGCGGTCGAAGGCTTCCGTCATGCCGAGGCCCGACAGCACCGAGCCCAACTCCAAGGTCTGGCGCGGCTCGATCTCGAATTTCGGCAGCGCCACGACCACCTTGACTGGAGCGAGCGCCTTCACGATCGCGTCGAGCGTCGGCCCCGTCAGCTCGTCCTCGAAGCGGCCCAACCCGTCGATCTCGTCGGGAAGCAGCAGGAGCATCGCGAGCCGCCCTCCCCGGTACGGAAGCTCGAGCGCCTGTACTCCCCGCCGCTTCGCGTAGCGCAGAGCGTCCCGCCTGTGCATGGTCGGCACGTCCTTCTTCTGCCGCTTCGACAGGTGGAAGGGCTCGGGCCGGGTCGCTCGCTCGACGAAGGGCTCTTCCCAGTCTCCGAGAAAGTAGATCGCGTTCACCAGGACGAGGCGCGTGTCGCTCGTCAGCGCGCCGCTCGCGATCAGGTCGCGGATCCGGTTCCGCGTCTGTTCCTTGACCCAGGCATTGATGCGTGCGCGCGCCGCCTCCGGGGCGCCCTTGAAGTCCAAGGGCTCGAGAGGCGCCTGCTGGACCGACCCGACCGCCTCGAGGTACGCCGCCTCGAGGCGCACGCTCGCCTCGCCAAACAGCCGGTTGGCGACGTGGAAGGTGACAGCGTTCCCGGGGTCGGTCAGAGCGGCCGCCAGATGGCCCGTGTCCCGCATCACGGCATCGGGAGTCTCCCCGAGGTGCATGACCTTCTTCATCTGCGCGGCGGTCTCGCCGCGTGCGCCGCCCCAGGCCATGGCGAGAGCCGTCGAGAGGCTGGCCGGCGAAAAGACGTGGTTGCCCGGAGCGGCCCTGAGCGTCCGGTAGATGTCGAGCCCGAGCAGGTTGCTGCTCTCGGCGAAGTCGCGGCCGGCGACCGGCTGCTCTAGCCGGCCGGGCGTCGCGGCTCGTCCGCCCACGCCGAGGAAAGACACCACCCGATCGAGGAAGCTCATCGTCCGGGCAGCGTCATCTGCCAGATCTCGCCGTTGCCGCGTGTGCGCTGGACGAACAGCGTTCGCTGGTCGGGCAGGCCGATCCCGCCGATCCAGTCGGACGCGCGGCCGCCGCTCGTCCCCACGGGTACCTCGACCGCGCGCACGCGCCGCGGCGCGACGTCGAGGCTCATCAGGCGGCTCCGGTGCGGGAACAGCAGGCTGCGATCGCCGTTCAGCCAGGCGACGACACCGCTTCCCTCGACGTCGAGATCGCTGTAGCGCTGCGAGTCGAGCTCGTAGATCCCGATGCTGTTGCGGCCGGAGGGACGATGGACGAGCTGGCCGGCGAGCGCCGGCTGGCCCGAAGTGTGCGAGCGCGTGAGCGCCTCGAGGTCGAAGGCCAGGTCGCGAGCGGACTGGAAGCGCTCGTCCGGGTTCTTCTCGAGGCAGTGGCGCAGCACCCGGTCGAGCCCCGGCGTGAGCCGGCCCGAGCGCGTCGCGCCGTCCGTCGAGTCGAGCGGGTCGTCGCGCAGGATCGTGCTCATCGTCTCGGCCGGCGTGTCGCGCTGGAAGGCGCGCACGCCCGTCGCCATCTCATAGAGGACGGCGCCGAGCGAGAAGATGTCGGAGCGGTGGTCGACGGCCTTGCCGCGCACCTGCTCCGGCGACATGTAGCTCACGGTCCCGAGCAGCGTGCCGGGCTCGGTGTGCGCTTCGGTCGGCGAGCCGCTGTTGCTGCCGAAGGCACCCATCTGCGACTGGCGGGCGAGGCCGAAGTCGAGGATCTTCACGCGCCCCTCGCGCGTCAGGTACAGGTTCTCGGGCTTGAGGTCGCGGTGGACGATGCCCTTGTCGTGCGCGGCCGAGAGCCCGTGCGCGACCTG
>Ga0335076_10003659_pt1 | contig 15470 bp, 14 predicted proteins | sample Lox_Sample_25_FD_206717 | JGI IMG/M metagenome (GOLD analysis project Ga0335076, IMG submission 206717) | Soil microbial communities from Loxahatchee National Wildlife Refuge, Florida, United States - Lox_Sample_2.5 | ecosystem: Environmental > Terrestrial > Soil > Wetlands | place: USA...
GGTTCAGGAAGTAGGAGTAGATATCCTGGGTTGCGCGCGCTTCTTTTCCGTTGACGGCAATCAGGTAGTCGCCGCCCTTCACTTTCAGGCCCGGCTCCGTCAACGGAGAGCGCGTATCGTCATTCCAGTTTTCACCGGGATAAATCTTGGCAATGCGATAGAAACCGCCATCCGTTGTATAGTCCGCGCCCAGCATTCCCACGCCGACGCGCGGCTTCCTCGGCTGATCTCCGCCGCCAACGTACGTATGCGACGTGCTCAGCTCGGCGATGAGTTCGCCGATCAAATAGTTCAAGTCACTGCGATGAGCCACCCAGGGAAGCAGCGCCTCGTAACGCGCGCCCAGTTTCTTCCAGTCATGGCCGGTCATGTTCGGATCCCAGTAAAAATCGCGCTCAAGCCGCCACGCCTCGTGGTAAATCTGCCGCCATTCCGCGCGAGGATCGATTTGCACCTGCATGCCGGAAAGGTCCAGAGTGCCTGCGCCGACCTTGGCTTTTCCCGGAATGGCATCGGTGATGCCGAGCATCGGCCCGGCTTTGTAAAGCACCTTGCTGCCGTCTTTGCTGAGGTCGTAGCCTTCGATTCCCCCCAGCAAGACTTCGTCTTTGCGTTTAGTTAAGTCATACACATGAAGCACGCCCTTCGGACCGTCGTCCGGCGTGCCGGCCTGGCGAGCTTCTTGAGGCGTCGTAACGTAGAAGAATTTGTCTTTGCGCGCGGCCAGGTTACTCAGGATGCCCGCAGGGATCGGAACCGGCGCGACGCGGCTGACAATGCCGTCCAGGTCAATTTGAATCGGCTTCACGGCCTCTTTTTTCACTTCTTTTTGTTCGTCTGGCTTCTGCTCGCCCGATTTGCCGGCGTCTGCTTTCTTCTCGTCTTTCTTTTTGTCCTCGTCGGCGGCCTTTTCCTCGTCACTTTCCGGTTTGAAAGGAGAAGCCTCGTCGGCCTTCAAAGTCACGGCAAAGACTCCGTCTGTCGAGTAGTAGTTGTAACGCTGATCGAGTTGTCCGATGCTCGGGTAAAAGTAGCGCGTGGAGATGAAATACAAATATTTCCCGTTTTCGTCGAAAACGGGATTGTTGTCGTTGTAAAAACCAGCCGAAACTTCCGTGACTTTCTTGGAGCTCAACGAATAAAGGAAAACGTCATTCGCTCCGCGGCGGTGCGGCTTCGAATACGCAAGCCACAGGCTGTCCGGCGACCACGACGCATCAAGGATCAGACCGTAGTCGGAAGTATCCACCAGCACGGGCCTCTTGTCCTCGAGACTCACGTACCACAACTGGTTGGACTTGTCCCAATAAGCAAGTTTCTTGCTGTCGGGCGACCATGTTGGCCCGAATCGATAAATCCCTCCATCCGTGGTGATCCGTGTTTCCTCGCCGCCCATTTGCGGGCGCGTATAGACCTCGTACTCGCCGGTTTTGTCCGAGAGATAGGCAATCCATTTGCCGTCCGGCGACCACGCCGGATTCAATTCATGAATGTTGGAGTGATCCGTCGTCAGAGTGCGTACGCTGCCGTGTTCCGCAGGCACTGTAAAAATATTGCCGCGTGCCTCGACCACCGCGCGCACTCCAGAAGGAGAAATAGCTGCTCCGCCGATATTTTGCGCAACGCTCTTGAACTCCGGACGAGCTTCGATGTCTTCCGCTCGCACCTCGATGGGGATGTTCCGCGTCTTGCCGCTGGCCAGGTTGTATTCGTAAAGCATTCCGCCATTTTCGTAGATAATCGCATCCGGCCCCAGACTCGGCCACTTGATGTCGAACTCCGAATAGTCCGTCAGCTTCTTCGTTTGCTTCGACGCGAGATCATAACTGTACAAGTTCATGATTCCTTCGCGGTCGCTGATGAAATAGATCGAGTTCCCGTGCCACATCGGGAACATGTCCATGCCAGCCGTCTTCGGCAGCTCTTCGTAGCTATTCTTCTTCAGGTCATAGATCGCGATGGGTAGGCTCCAGCCGCCGCGATAGCGCTTCCAGGTGCGGAACTCCTGCGACGTTTCGAGATAAGCGATCTTCGTCCCATCCGGTGAAAACGAAGTCAAATCCCCACGCGGGACTTGCAGCGGGGTTGCCGTCCCCCCTTGCGGCGAAACCAGGAATAGCTTCGTTGACCTCCCCAGCGGCGAACTATAACGGTCCGAGCGGAACAGAATGTTCTTGCCGTCCGGTGTCCAGCCAAGCACGATATCGTTCGAGGGATGAAACGTCACCCGCTTTGGCTCGCCGCCTTCCGCCGAAATAACGTAAACGTCCGGGTTGCCGTCGTATTCGCCCGTAAACGCCACCCACTTGCCGTCCGGCGAAAACTTCGGATAGAGCTCGTCCCCGGGCGCCGACGTCAGCCGCCGCGCCGCTCCTCCCTCGCGAGAAGCAATCCACAGGTCGCCCGCATACGCAAAAACCACTCTGTCTTTGGAAATGTCAGCAAAGCGCAACAGCCGCGTCGGGCCGGAAGGCGTTTGTTCGGCCGGAGTCGAGGACTGCGCATGAGCCCAGACCGCACTCAGGCAGGCCATCACTGCCAGGCTCATCCACAGCAACACGTTCAGACTGGAGGTCCGTTTCATTCTTTCACCTTCTGTAGGCAGAGATTTCCCAGCACCCTCGACTTCTTAGATGGACGCACGTTTTGCCAAATCGTTTCGTGGATAGCCACTTTTTCGGGAACGAAGCCATCTTCCCGCTGATTTCCACCTTGATACAACTCACCTACTCGGCATTCATAGGTGCGTTACCAGACGTGATATCATCATCCCGCAAGCCAGTGTCCGCCAAGCAAAATTTGTCCCTTCCGCTCACCCGCGGCCTCGCAGTTCTCTGTATCCTGCCCGGAATTCTTCTTTTGCTTTTCGTATCTCCCTCTCGTGCCGATTCTCTCGACGATGCCGTCCACAAACTTGCCCTGAAAGTCTGCTTGGCTCCGCATAGTCCCTCTGCAAGAGTCCAATGGCAGGAGTCTCCCGAAGCCTCCGGATATTTTTCCGAATCGCGCAAGAAAGTGTTTGTCGATCAAATTTCCGCTTGCGGCATCTCTCCGGCCGAAAACCCCGAAGTCCCCGCGATGAAAATCGCCATCAGCGTCACAACCACGCAGGCCTTGCTCACCTCGGATTCCCTGGACTCGGCAGGGACACGCCAGATTCACATGGTCGAAATGGCGCGCAGTTCGTTGTTCAGCCCAAAGGAAAACGCATCCGCGCCTCATCTCGCCAGTGAACTCCTTTGGGAGCAGGAAAAGCCCATCTATAGCGCCACGGAGTGGCTTGAACCAGCGCTGCCCCAAAAATTCTTTCTACTGTTCACGGGAGCTCACGTTTTGCGTTATGGCTCTGACAATGGCTCCTGGAAAATGCTGGATGCCACGGAACTTCCCGCCTCGGGTCGGCGCCTCCGCCGTGGCGAAGGAACTTTTTCATACGGTTCGAATGAGAAACTCAGGCTGATGTTTTCCGCAAGGGTCTGCGAGTTCATCGCGGATGAACATTTTTCCATGAAGTGCGCCGATCGCTCTCCAGGTTCTCTCTCCCCTGCGGTCAGTCTCTCTTCCAATTGCGAGCCATTTCGCAGAATGCTCGTAACCGGCGACGGCGACTATACCCAGCTCGATCGAATCACCCTCACGCGCCCCCTCGACGCTGGCCTTGCTCCTCCGGTAAACGAAAAATATTCCACATCCGTGGATATGCCGGGCCCTGTGCTCGACATCAACACAGTGGACGACAACAGGGCCGCCTTCGCGGTTGTCCTAAATCTTTCGACAGGAAACTATGAGGTCTATCGGATTACGTCTGTTTGCGGCAACTAGCTTCATGCTGCTCGCGTCTCATTGCGTGTCCACATCAGCCGCGCGGCCCGCCACTCATCCAAGAACCGGAGGCACGCTGCGCGTTGAAATCCACGCCCCTGCCATTTCTTTTGACCCGCGCGAATGGCAAACGGGATCGCTCGATTCCGCCGCGAACGAAAAGATGGCCGCCTTGGTGTTCGAACGCCTCATCGCTTTGGACAACTACGGCCGTTTCCAGCCCGTTCTTGCGACGGAATGGTCCCACGATGGTTCCGGAAGACGCTGGCAATTCATCATTCGCCAGGGCGTGAAATTTTCCGATGGTGCTCCTCTTACCTCCGCGGATGTGGTGACCGCTCTTCAACCGTTGCTTCCAGCTACGCAGCAGATTTCCTCTTCCGGCAGCACCATCGTGATTCAGTCAGCTACGCCAAGCCCCGATCTGCTCGAACAACTCGCTTCCGGACGCTACTTTGTTTATCGTGCGCTGCCCGGCGGCCGGTTCGCCGGCACTGGCCCATTCGTCTTGAGCGAGCCTCCGTCGGCCAACGCAAACTCAACTCCCGGCCAACATCTCTATTTCCGCGCGAATGACGAAGCGTGGGCTGGCCGCCCGTTTCTCGACGCCATTGACGCCACCCTCGGCGTTCCCCCGCTCCGCGCCATGTTCGATCTGCAGCTCGGCAAAGCCGATTTGATCGAGCTCGCCCCCGACCTGGTTCCTCGCGCCAAGCAGGCTAATCTGCGCACCTGGTCCTCCCAGCCAACCACTCTTTACGCCTTGCGCTTTGACGACGCCCAACCCGCGGCTTCGGATGTCCGCCTCCGCGAAGCTCTCTCCCTTTCCCTCGACCGCGGCACCATGGCCTCCGTGTTGCTCCAGAAGCAAGCACAACCTGCAGCAACCCTTTTGCCGCAGTGGCTCTCAGGATATGCTTTCCTCTTCAACGTGGACATCAATCTCGAACGCGCAAAGGAATTGCGCCGTGGGCTTCCCACAAATGAAGCCGCTGGCGTAGAACCCCTGCGCCTGCGCTTCGATCCGTCAGGCGATCTTCCAAAACTTCTCGGCGAACGCGTCGCGATTAACGCGCGCCAGGCTTCCATTCTCGTCCAGGTGATCAGCCGCCCGTCCGCCCGCGCAAACGCATCATCTCAACCACTTGCTTCTGATCCTCCGGTCGGCGTTCATCTTTTCGCCTGGCACTACTCTTCTCTTTCGCCGCGTATCGAGCTCGATTCTCTGTTTGCGGCATATAATCTTTCCGAGTCTTCCGAGGTGAACACTACGGCCACCGATTACGAGCATCTTTTCGAACGCGAACGACGCGCCCTCGAGGAGCGCCGCGTCCTCCCTCTCGTCGTCCAGGCCGAGTCAGTCGCCCTCGCCTCCTCTGTTCGTGACTGGATGCCCGCGCGCTGGGGCGAATGGCACCTGGCCGACGTCTGGCTCGATCTTCCCGCCTCCGCGCCTCCAGATAGTTCGAATTCCAGTAACACCCCCGTGCAATTGCCAGCTTCACAGCAGGCGCGCACTCCCCTCCCCGGAGCCAAGCAATGAGCTTCCGCACAAAACTATTTTTCATCTTTTCCATTACCGTGCTTGCATCCGTTTCCCTTGTTGCCTACGGTGTCACGCATTACACGCAAGCTGCTTTTGAAGAGTCTGACGCGCAGCGCACCGAAGCCCTTGTCACCCAGTTCAAACGCGAATACGCCCAGCGTGGCGAAGAAGTCCTGCAGCAAGTCAAAAACATCGCCGGCTCAGAAGCCAGCATTCGCACGGCAATCGAACTTTCCCGCCCCAATCCCGATCAGTCCCTCTTCGTCCACGACGCCAGAGGCGCCGCCGAAGATCACGGCCTCGACTTCCTCGAAATCGTCAATTCCGACGGCACGCTCATCTCTTCCTATCAATACCCGGCGCGGGTCGGCTACAAGGACGATCTCTTCAACGCTCCTCAGGATTGGAACGAGTCTCCCGCTTTTCTCCGCCGCGAAGAATTGCCCGACGGTGTGGCTCTAGCGCTCACCGCTGTGCGCACCGCGCCCGACACGCAAAAGCCCATCTACTTCGTCGGCGGCCGCAAGCTCGATCAGAATTTTCTCTCTTCCCTCGTTCTTCCCTCCGGTATGCGCACCCTTCTCTACCGAAACCTCGAACCCACCTTTTCCGCCGCCGCTCTCACCGATTCGAATGGCACTGTGCAGCAAGCCGAACGCTTCGAATCCCTTATTCAGCAAATCCAGTCTCAGCCGAAGCCTCTCGTTCGAACCATCAATTGGTCCCAGGATGCCGCCGACGCCGAGACTTTCCACGCCATTCCTCTCACCGGCCGCAACAGCGAGCTCCTCGGCGTTCTTCTCGTCGGAAGTTCCCGCAGGGAACTCGTCCTCCTCACGCGCCACATTTTGCAAATTGCCGCAGTAGTGGCGGGCGCCGCTCTCCTCATCGGCCTTTTCATCAGCCTCTGGGTTTCCGCCCGCATCACGCGCCCGCTCGAAGAATTGGCCCAAGGCGCCCACAAAGTCGCTTCCGGCCGTTGGGACACCGTAATTGATCTTCGCGGCCGCGATGAAATCGGTCAGCTCGCCGTCGCCTTTAATGAAATGACGCAAACTCTCGCCGCCCAACGTGAGCAGCTAGTGCAAACCGAACGTGTCGCTGCCTGGCGCGAACTCGCCCGCCGCCTCGCGCACGAGCTCCGCAATCCGCTCTTCCCGCTGCAAATCACCGTCGAAAACCTGCAGAAAGCTCGTCAACTCGACGCCAAACAATTCCTCGAAGTCTTCAACGAATCCACCGCCACGCTGCGGGCCGAGCTCACAAACCTCAACACCATCGTCGGACGGTTCAGCGATTTTTCCAAAATGCCCGCTCCCCACTTCGCCCTCGTCAATGTGAACGAAGCCCTCCGCATCGCCGTCCGCCTCTTCGAGCCGCAGTTCAACGCTGTGGGTAAGCCTCCCGTCATCCCAGAATATTTTCTGACCGAGCCGCTGCCCGAAATTGACGCCGACGCCGATCTTCTCCATCGCGCTTTTCAGAATCTCGTCCTGAATGCGCTCGACGCCATGCCCGCCGGAGGCACTCTAACCATGCGAACCTCCGAACACGAAGGCAATATCCGCATCGAGGTTTCCGACACCGGAAAAGGTCTCACTCCCGAGGAATGCTCGCGTCTTTTCACGCCCTACTACACCACCAAAGTGCAGGGCACAGGCCTCGGCCTCGCCATCATTCAGTCTGTTGTCAGCGACCATCACGGCACTATTTCCGTTTCAAGCGATGAGGGCCGCGGCACGACTTTTCGCATCGAGTTGCCGCAGCGACAGTCCGCGCAGCCCGCGCCTCCACCCAAGGAGGCGGCTCTCGAAAAAAAACCGCCGCAAAGTTTCACTGTGGCTGCCTCCGATTGAAACGCCGCTGCAAAGGATACTTATTTGCCTCGCAAAGCCCATCTCCTGCTCGTTGACGACGACCCCAACACGCTTGCCTCGCTCTCTCGCGCGTTCCGCCTGGCCGGCCATGAAGCCACCGTCTGCGATAATGCTCCTCGTGCTCTCGAACTTCTCCGCGCCGAGAACTTCGACCTGATTCTTTCCGACGTCGTCATGCCCGGAAAAAGCGGCCTCGAGTTGCTTGAAGATTTGAAAAATGCCGGCGTTAAGACCCCCATCGTGCTCATCTCCGGCCAGGCCAATGTCGAAATGGCCGTCAAAGCCACCAAACTCGGCGCGCTGGACTTCCTGGAGAAGCCTCTTTCCACGGATAAGCTCCTCGTTACCGTGGAAAACGCCCTACGCCTCTCTCGCCTCGAAGACGAAAACCGCGAGCTCCGCCACCGCCTCGGAAAACACGAACTGGTCGGCTCCGGCCCTGCCATGAAAAAGCTACTCGCGCAGGTCGATCGTGTCGCCCCCAGCGAGACGCGTGTTTGCATTCTCGGCGAAACCGGCACCGGCAAGGAATTGGTCGCTCGCGCCATTCACGAAAAGTCGCAACGCCATGAAAACGCCTTCGTCACTCTGAATTGCGCTGCTGTTCCCGCCGAACTCATCGAATCCGAACTCTTTGGCCACGAAAAAGGCGCTTTTACCGGCGCTGCCGCAAAGCATCTCGGCAAATTCGAACAAGCTGAAGGCGGCACCCTCTTCCTCGATGAAATCGGCGATATGCCCGTCTCCATGCAAGCGAAACTGCTTCGTGTACTGGAAGAAGGAGAAGTCGAGCGTGTTGGCGGCGACAGGCCGATTCGCGTAAATGTCCGCGTCCTCGTCGCCACGCACCGTAATCTCGAAGACCTGGTGAAGCAGAACGCCTTTCGCCGCGACCTCTTTCATCGTATTTACGTGTTTCCGCTGATCCTTCCACCGCTTCGCGAACGCCCCGAAGATTTTCCGGACCTCGTCGCGCATTTCGCACGCCAGGTAGCCTCGCAAAACGGCTGGAAAGAAAAGATCTTCCCCGCTGACACTATCACCGAGTTGCGCCGCTACGCCTGGCCCGGAAACGTCCGCGAACTTCGCAATGTGGTCGAGCGCCTCGTGCTTCTCTCCTCGGAAGATTCCATCACCGCGTCCGATGTGAAACTCGTTCTCCCTCCCGAAGATATCGGCGCAGCCTCCGCCGTCTTTTCCAGCATCGGCGGAGCCGCTACGGGTACACTCGCCGAGCGCACCGAAGCTTTCGAAAGGGAAGTGCTCCTCTCTGAAATCAAACGCCACAATTTCCATATGACCAATGTGGCCCGCGCCCTCGGCCTCGAACGCAGCCATCTCTATAAGAAGTGCCAGCAACTGGGGATAGATTTGCAATCCCTGCGCAAGCCTGAATAGCCTGTAATGTACTGAAATTAAAAGCTTTGTTTGCAAAGCGAAGTCTTTTTACGAATTTTCTTGACAGATTGCATATTGCAATATATAAATTGCGTATCGCAATATTAGGATGTGCCCCATGACTCTCGGCGACAAACTTCGTTCTCTCCGCTCCGTCGAAGGTTCGCTCCGTGGCCTCGGCCGCCCAATGACCCAGTTGGAATTGGCCAAAGCCATGCGCCGTGAAGTGGGCCGTGGCCTTAGCCAGGCTTACCTCTCTCAAATCGAGAACGGCTCACGGCCGCACCTTACGCACGGTACCCGCACGCTTCTCGCGCGTTTCTTCCGCGTCTATCCCGGTTTTCTTGTGGACGATCCGGATGGCTTCACGCCCGAGTTGCAGTCCGCTCTGCGTGCCGTAGACGCCAAGATTGATTCCTGGCTCTATGCCGGCGCCGAACAGTTCGCCGCCGACCCCGAATTTCGCCGCGGTTTGCTGGCCATTGCCGAGCACGAAGATTCCCGCCGCGCTCTTCTGCTCCTTGTCGAGATTCTTCGCACCCCCGGCCTTGCAGAGAGGCTCGGCGAAGTTCTTCAACCGGCCAAGCATCGCGGTGGTGGTCATCCACCGCCGGGTTCGCTGAATAACTAACGCGGGCTCGGCTTACGTCTCGAACCCAGTCCGCGCAGCGGTGTGCTGCGTATCGAGGTGCTTCATGACCTGGTCTGACTTCTATCTCTTCTGCTTCCTGGTGGGCTTTGCTCTGGTGACGATTTCGTTTCTCGCCGGCGCTGTGCACATCCATCTTCCCTTCAAAATGCACCTTCCGTTTTCGGGAGGGCATCACGCCGGTGGAATGCAGGGAGGAATACGCGGAGGCGCGCACATTTCCAGATTTAACGCGCTATCCGCGCTGATGTTTCTTGCTTGGTTCGGCGGGACAGGCTACCTGCTGACCCGCCACTCGCATTTGGTCGCACTGCTGTCCTTAGGGATCTCTACCGTTGCAGGCTTCCTGGCAGCGTGGGTCATCTTCAGGTTCATGGTGAAGCTGACGCAAGCAACGGACACGCCAATGAAAAGCGAAGACTACCGCATGGAAGGATCGGTAGGCACGCTTAGCCTTCCCATCCGCGAAAACGGCACTGGCGAAATCATTTTCTCGCTTGCAGGAGTTCGCCGCTGCGCGGGGGCGCGCACCGACGACGGCAAGCCTATCGAGAAAGGCGCCGAAGTGGTCATCGAGCGCTATGAAAAAGGAATTGCGTACGTGAAAAAGTGGGAAGAATTCGTGAAGTGAAAAGTTTCGCGGACTGACGAACGACGCTAACAGTCTGGCCAGATGCAGCAAGGGAGGTTTGTATGTTCGGGTTGCCAATGGAAGTGGTGGTCGGTGCAGGGCTACTCGTTCTTTTGGTCATTTTTGCGATGACGGTCGTCGCCAGGATGTACCGGAAGGCCGGGCCAAATGAAGCCCTGATCGTTTACGGGATGGGCGGCACGCACGTGTATAGCGGCAGGGGCACCATCATTTTCCCGATGGTGCAAACCTGCCGGGATCTCTCGCTGGAGCTGATGTCCTTCGACGTCGCCCCGCAGCAGAGTCTGTACACCAAGCAGGGCGTTGCCGTGACCGTCGAAGCGGTTGCGCAAATTAAAGTGAAGAATGACAAGGAGTCCATTCTGACGGCTGCTGAGCAATTCCTTACCAAGCGGCCCGAACAACGCGAAGCCTTGATTCGCCTGGTGATGGAAGGCCATCTCCGCGGCATCATTGGCCAGCTAACGGTCGAGCAAATCGTCAAAGAGCCAGAGATGGTCGGAGACCGCATGCGTTCCACGTGTGCCGACGACATGAGCAAGATGGGACTGGAAGTCATCAGTTTCACCATCAAGGAAGTCCGCGATAAGAACGACTACATCACCAACATGGGACGGCCCGACGTTGCCCGCATCAAGCGCGATGCCGAAGTCGCCGCTGCCGAAGCCGAACGCGACATCGCCATCAAGCGCGCCGAAGCCACACGCGCCGCAGCCGTCGCCAAGGCGCAAGCCGATCAGGAACGCGTCGCCGCCGAAACCGCTTCCATGGCCAAGCAGGCCGAAGCACAACGCGATTTGGACATCAAGAAAGCCAACTACCTCGAAATGTCCAAGAAGGCGCAAGCCACCGCTGACAAGGCGTATGAAATCGAAACCAACGTCATGCAACAAAAGGTGGTGGAAGAGTCCGTCCGCGTCCAGCAAGTCGAACGCGAAGCGCAAGTCAAGGTGCAGGAAGCGGAAATAGCCCGCCGCGAGAAGGAGCTCATCGCCACCGTTCTCAAAGGAGCGGAGATCGAGCGCCAGCGCATCGAAACCATCGCCAACGCCGAACGTCAGCGCCTCATCAGCGAAGCCGAAGGCCGCGCCTCCTCCATTCGTGCGCAAGGCGAAGCCGAGGCCGAAATCATTTTCAAGAAAGGTGAAGCCGAAGCCAAAGCCATGAATGTGAAAGCCGAAGCGTTCCAGGAATATAACCAGGCCGCCGTCGTCGACAAACTCATCAGCAGCTTGCCGGAAGTTGTGCGCGCTCTCGCCGAGCCGCTCGGTAAAGTGGACAAGGTCACCATCGTCTCCACTGGCAACGGCGACGCCGCCGGCGCTTACAAGCTCACCGGCGACATCACAAAGATGGCCGCGCAGGTGCCGGCCCTCTTCGAAGCACTCTCCGGCATGCAAGTCTCAGACTTGCTCAGTAAAGTGCGCATGATCGGCGATAAAGCGCCCAAGTCGGAACCCCCGCAAACTCCGGTGGTCAAGAAGTCCTAACGTTCGCTTCCGTCCCGGTGGGCACGCGAGTGCCCGCCGAGGACGCTCAGATGGCGGTAGGGGGGCGGCCATGACGTGGAAAGACGAAGCCCTGATGCTGTGGATCTTCTGCACCGTGCTTATTGCGGTTGCCATCCGCCATTTTTTCGGGGGACCGGCTCATCTGGTGCAGCAAATAGCGGGTTTCAGCGCTGCGTATTTTCCCGGCCTGCTGCACGCCCTCGTTTGGCGTTTGCGCTAGCACGCCGAGTTTCGCATTTCGAGTTTTGCTTTCGATTCTTCACGCAGTTTGAAAGGAGAAATACCATGGGACTTTTAGAACGCGTCAGCACTTTAATCCGGGCCAATCTGAACGACATGATTGATCGCGCGGAAGACCCGGAGAAAATGATCAAGCAGGTGATTCTCGACATGGAGAACCAGTATCTCCAGGTCAAAACGCAGGTCGCCGTTTCCATCGCCGATCAGCACATGCTCGAAAAAAAGCTTCGCGAAAACGAAGATTCTGGAAAGGACTGGATGCGCAAAGCCGAAATCGCCGTGGACAAGAATGAAGACGATTTGGCGCGCGCCGCTCTCGACCGCTTCCACACATCCCAACACCTCACCCAGAGCTATCGCGAACAGGTGGACGACCAGAAAGTGCAGGTGGATGCCTTGAAGAGCGCATTACAGAAGCTCCAACAGAAGCTGGACGAAGCCAAATCCAAGCGCGACCTCTTGCTCGCCCGCCATCGCCGCAGCATCGCTCTGGGCAAAGCCGCCCGCGCACAAACCGCACTCGGCGAAGATTCCAAGAGCGCCACTTTTGACCGGCTTAAGGACCGTGTCCATGTCGCCGAATCCGTCGCCACCGCCGAAGTCGAGCTCATCACCGACGACATGGGTGAAAAACTCACGCGCCTCGATCGCGACAACGAAGTCGAGCGCCTTCTCAACGACCTGAAGACGCGCCGCCGTCTTCCGGCCTGAACTTAACGTTATGCTGATCTTAGACGCGAATCCGCGTCGGACGAGACGTCTAAAAATTGCGCGCTTGGCCATCATTGGCGCCGGGCTGCTCAACTTCTTCGTTTTTGCTGCAATCGCAGCGTATTTGGGTGGCGATGCTGTAAACGGGAAAATTGAGAACGGGCATTATTATCTCTATGGGGTGCGTACGGAATTTGGACATAAGGTCTACACCGAGGTAACCAAGCGCGTCTTTGACTACAGCCGGTGGCACGCTTATGTCATGTTCTCGACTTGGCCGCTTGTAATGGTTGCGGCGTTCTTCGAACGTCGTGCTCGAACACGCTCGAATCCGGACTGATCTCAGGATACCGAGGAGCGCGAAGCGCGCGGCATAAGGGCTCCGTCGCGTCGGTTAGGCTGGCGGTGGGAGCGTCAACACCACGGGGCAACAGCGAATTGTTTATCGAGCCGGGAGCAGAAACTGGAGCGTCAGGAAGCAGAGGTTGATGCCGGCAGAAATCACCAACGCCGGCATTTTCCCGATGCCGTCCACTTCCGCAAAAACGAGCGTGAGGACGGCGGTCCAAGCGAGGGCGGCGGCCACGGCCCCCACCACCGGAATGGCAGCTAACCCATTCACGAACCAGCCCAACAACAAAGGGCGGATGACGCCGACAAATCGGCCCGTCGCGCCGAAAAGCGCTTTGGCTATGAAATGGCATACCCCAACCTGAATCAGCGCGATAATGCCCAAAGTCACCCAAACGAACACTAATCCGAGCAGCAGGCTCCAGAAAATCGTTCCCGGAGTGGCTCCTTCGCGGTGCAGGATCCCGCGCAGCGCAGTCACCAGAAACACCATAGACGCCGTGATCGCGGAGAAAATGGCGCCATAAAAGAGCGAATCGGGGTCGCGCGCAGCCCGCCGCACGGCGACTTCATCCCAAAACACAATTCGAAGCGCCAGCCGCAAATAGTAGCCTGGCGCGATACCTTCCGGCGGAGGTTCTTCTTCCTCGGCGGTGCGTGGCGGGCCGATTCCCGAACAAATGTGCGACAACCCGACGTCCATCCCGCACACTTCGCACTTCATAAGTGGCCCTCAGCGAACCGAAGCGGGCAGACTTTATCACGACTCTTGCGTCTACTCTAAGGAACCTGCGCTTCAGGAAGAACGTATACGTGTGTGACTCCTGAAATGCGAGAATGTTGCCAATGAACCCTTGGACCATTGCCGGACCATCCCTCGCCGCTGCCGCAGCCGCGGGCTTCACCGCCTATGGCGCGGTGTTTCCCCGCTCGCAGCTCTTCGGTGCGACCATCTGCCGCACGAATTCGGCCCGCAAACTGGCGCTCACCTTCGATGACGGGCCAAATCCGTTTGTCACCCCGAAGCTCCTCGATCTGCTGGACCGTTACAAGGCGCGCGCCACTTTCTTCGTCATCGGAAAATTTGCCCGCGAATGTCCCGAATTGCTGAAGGAGACCGCCGCTCGCGGGCATGTCATCGGCAATCACACCGACGCGCATCCCAATCTTTTCTGGCTGAAGCCGGACCAGATTACCGTCGAGCTGCGCTGCTGCAACTATTCCATTGCGGCGGCCACCGGTGCCAAGCCCCGATGGTTCCGTCCTCCCTTCGGGGCGCGCAATCCGTGGGTCATTCCCGCAGCGCGCGAATTGAACCAGCGAGCCGTCATGTGGACGCTGCTTCCCGGCGACTGGCGTGCGACCTCATCGGAGTGGCTCATTCCGCGCATCAAGTCCATCGCGGAAAACGCCAGGCGCAATCTTGCCCCGAACTCCGCCAGCGGCGTGGCCAGTACCGGAGACATTCTCTGCCTGCATGACGGCGGCCACCGCCAGCTCAATGCCGACCGTTTACCAACTCTCGCCGCTCTCGAATATTGGCTGCCCCGCTGGCGTGACCTCGGCCTCGAATTTGTTACAATTGAAGAAGCGGTGGGCACACCCGCAGCCTGACTATGGACGAGCGCGCCTTTTATACCGAAAAAGAAGAGACCAGGAAGCTCAAGCTGGTCTGCCCGAGCTGCCGCGGCGAGTTTGAATTTCCCGTGCGCTGGAAAGTTTCCCGCAAGAAAAGGGAACTGCCTCGCGGCGCGAGCGAGGAAGACCGCCGCAAGTTCGCCAAAGCCACTTCCTTCATGGTCCGGCTGGATGACCTGGTCGCCTGTTTCAAATGCCGCAAGCGTTTTGAATTGACCGGCCAGTCCACCGTGCTCATCAACGATAATCTCGGCGACCCCAACGCCGATCCGGAAAATTTCGGCAACCGCTAATTCCCACAACCCTCACAATGTAGCTGCGGGTTTACCCCGCCGGTTAGCCATGCACGCTTGTGTTTACACCTTGCAGGGGCACGATTCATCGTGCCCTCTCGCATTTTGCCTTTGTAGGGTAGGGGCTTGCCCCTCCCGCTTCACCGTGCCCATCTTTCCGCCGTGGTCGCCACCTGTAGCCGCCCTCTTCAGAGGGCGGGCTTTCTGCGCCATGACCGAGGTCCTAACATTTAGCAAAATCGTTCTCAAGTTCACACGAAACACTCCGCGGTCTGAAGAACGCGGCTACAACGCCTTTCCGCGTGTTTCTGCCACGCATTATGGACGCAGCCGCCAGGCCGCGCCCGGCGCTGTAGCCGCCCTCTTCAGAGGGCGGGCCTTCTCGGCGTACTCTTCGCGCATTTTACATTCGACGAAATCTCTTCAAATCTCCGGATACATCTCAAAAAACGCGGCCACCGATTCGTGGAAGGTCGCTTCGATCTCTTCCTTGGTTCCTTCGATCAGGTGCATGGTAACGCGCGCCGTCCGCCCATTTTTTAGGACCACCGTGGCGTCCTTAACCTCTCCCAGCTCTTCTTCCGGCAGCAATCGCATTCCGTAAATCAATGCCAGTTTCGCCATGTTCGCCTTTTCCTTCCTCTGCCGCTGGATTGCGTCTCTTGCCTCCGAACCTACCTATTCTCTCGCCCCCCGTCAATCGCTCCACTACGCCCGCGAATCGGAATACGCGTAGGTGGGGAGCCGATCGCAAAACGCAGGAACGAACCTGGGTGGCCCAC
>Ga0335076_10003660_pt1 | contig 15465 bp, 13 predicted proteins | sample Lox_Sample_25_FD_206717 | JGI IMG/M metagenome (GOLD analysis project Ga0335076, IMG submission 206717) | Soil microbial communities from Loxahatchee National Wildlife Refuge, Florida, United States - Lox_Sample_2.5 | ecosystem: Environmental > Terrestrial > Soil > Wetlands | place: USA...
CCGGTCACCGTCTTCACCCACTGGTACTGGCAGACCTTCAGATGAAAGTGCGCAGTCACGTTGCGGTAGTATTCGAGCGCTTCCTGCCGGGTAGGTTTCTGATGAGCGGTGTTGAAGGGAATCTCGCCGATCTCCAGCAGTTCCGGCGTGGTGAAGAAGACCATGTTGGCCGGATAGTTGTAGATGGAATTTACCACGCACCCCTTTTCGATAATCAGGGCCTTGAATCCCAGATTCTGCGCCTCGATGGCACAGGCCAGGCCGGTCGGCCCGGCGCCAATAATCAGCACATCCGCCCAGGAATCGGCGCGGGCATGAGCCTGCTGCCGGGGTAAGGTGTTCAGAACGTGTTCTGTGATCGACAAGACGTTCCTTTATGGGACGCGCGGGAGCCAAAGGCACGCTTCCCGAGACCCGAGCCAAGAAAGCGATTCTAGCATGCGGCGAAACGGACCGCCCGCAGCGGGCGATGCGGCAAACCCGGCGGCGGCCACAGCGGTATAATCTGGGGTTCTTTGGCATATTCCGAACTGATCTGGAGCGTCCTATGGCAACCGCAAGCGGCATGCGCGTCGAATCCGACAGCATGGGGAAGATCGAAGTCCCGGCGAACGTGTACTGGGGAGCGCAAACCCAGAGGTCCCTTCTGCACTTCAACATCGGCCGCGATACCATGCCGCCGGAATTAATTCGCGCTTTCGGCATTCTGAAGAAGGCCTGCGCGCTGGTGAACCAGGATCTGGGCAAGCTTCCCGCCGACAAAGCGAAGCTGATCGTACAGGCGGCGGATGAAGTCATTGCCGGCAAACTCAACCAGCAGTTTCCCCTGCGCATCTGGCAGACCGGCAGCGGCACCCAGACCAACATGAACGTGAACGAGGTGATCTCCAACCGCGCGATTGAGATTGCTGGCGGCGAAATGGGATCGAAGAAGCCGATCCATCCCAACGATGACGTGAACATGTCGCAGTCGTCGAACGACACCTTCCCCACGGCCATGCACATCGCGGCGGCGGAACGGGTGAAGAATGCGCTGATTCCCGCAATCAAAACCGTGCGCGACGCGATCGCGGCCAAGGCGAAGGAGTTCAGCGACATCGTGAAGATTGGCCGCACCCACCTTCAGGATGCCGTGCCCTTGACCATCGGCCAGGAATTCGGCGGCTGGGCGAGTCTGCTGGATCGCGATATTAAACGGCTGGAGCAGGCTCTGGACGGGTTGTATGATTTGGCCATCGGTGGAACGGCGGTTGGCACCGGACTGAACGCACACCCCGAATTCGCTGAGCGCTCCGCCAAGAAGATCGCCGAACTCAGCGGACTTCCTTTCCGCTCACATCCCAACAAGTTCGCGTCGCTCTCGGCGCACGACGAAATTGTCTTTGCCCAGGGAGCGGTGGAGACTTTGGCCGCGTCGCTGATGAAGATTTCGAACGACATCCGCTGGCTGGCTTCCGGCCCGCGTTGCGGGCTGGGAGAGCTATCGATTCCGGAAAACGAGCCCGGCTCGTCGATCATGCCCGGCAAAGTGAATCCCACCCAGTGCGAAGCCATGACCATGGTGTGCGTGCAGGTGCACGGCGCCACCGCGGCGGTGGGATTTGCCGGCTCGCAGGGCAATTTCGAGCTGAACGTGTACAAGCCGGTGCTGATCTATAACTTCCTGCACTCGGTCACCCTGATCAGCGACGCTTGCCATGGCTACGTCGAGTACATGATCAAAGGCATTGAGGTGGATCGCGCGAAGGTGGATTGGTACGTGAAGAATTCGCTGATGCTGGTCACCGCGTTGGCTCCAAGAGTGGGCTACGACAACGCCGCTAAGATCGCGCACACCGCCCACGTGGAACACAGCAGCCTGCGCGAGGCAGCGGTAAAGCTCGGGCACCTGACTGCCGAGGAGTTCGACCAACTGGTGCGTCCGGAAAAGATGACGCGACCCTAGGGCCGACGCAGGCCCGCCAAGCCCGTCTCTGTATTTGGATGGTACTTCCGGCTACCGCGCTCGCGCCCGGATCGCCTTCTCCGCGTCGACCGCCTGCTGGCGGACATGAGTGGGAATCTCCGGCAGTTCGCGCTCGTAAGGCAGGATAGCCGGAATATCTTCTATCTGCCCAACCAGGTACAGCGCTCGCAGCGCCTCCCAGACCTGCTCTGTGCCGGGATCGACCGTAGCCAGATCGGCGTTGGCCTCAACCGTCTGTCCGGTGTGCGCCGACAGAATTCGCAAGGGTCCCGTGATGGGCGAACGCACCTCGATGGTCTGCTGTGCCGCCTGCAACTTAACCACGATCCCGCCCTGATGAATCACCGTGCCAACGGTACTGGTGTCGATAACTTTGCCTGCCTGGGGGGCGAGAATTCTGGCTGGCTGAAGCAGAGCGACAAGCTGCGGACGTCCGCTGGCGTCGCCAAAGCGCACCAGCGACAGCGCGGTATTCCCCCGAACCAAGGGCGAAGGGTCGCTCAGCATTTTAAGCAGCGCCTCGTGGAATCCCGGGCCGGAAGTGTCTTGCCCCATCACCCAGGCATCGGTGTTGCGGACTTCTTCGACGGGGTACGTCGCCAGGCGCAGCAGGTCGGGATACCATTGCCGAGCGCTTGAATCCTGATGCGTAATGCGCTCGCCGATCTGCACCAGCCCTTGCTGGATGTGCCGGGGCTTGGCCTCGTCGTGCAGATACTCGGTCAGCTGTTTGTCGGAGAGATGGCGCCCGAACCAGGTGTTCCACCAGAACAGAAACGGCATGAGCACGATGAGCCACGCGGTCACGAAGAAGAGAATGCGGTTGCGCGTCGTCATGCGGGCGCGCTTAGGCACGGCGCTAACATCGGCGCCATTTGAGGCTGTCGGCTGGTTGGACATGAAAAGTAGAAGAAATAATACGACCCGCTAGTCTACTACGTCGGCATCGAGCACGCGTTCCTGCTCCAGATAGTGCGAGACGGCATACTGCGCCAGAAGAGGCGTCTCCAGCTTGATCTCCGCGCCGATCCATTCGCCTTTGGGATGAGGCGCGTTGGCGGCATGTTTGCATCCGCCACTCGATCCGAACTGCGGGCCGAAGGCCGCGCTCTGAATCTGGTCAAACTGGCGGATCTGTCGCCAGGCTTCATTCCCAATCGTGCCGGATACGTCAATTTTTAATCGTACGGTAGACATTTTAGGAATCCCCGAAGAGACGCGGTTTTGCCGCGTCTTTCCGGTACCGCCATGACTCTCAACCACAGAGGCACGGAGTCACAGAGAAGAAAGAAAAGCGGCTTCTCTTTTTGTCTGCGGTTCACGCGAACCAGTGGTACAGCATGAAATAAATCACTACGCCGGTCACCGACACGTACAGCCACAGCGGATACGTCCAGCGAGCGATGGCGCGGTGGCGGTCGTAGCGCTCGCGCAGCGCGCGGCTGAGGGTGATGATTACCAGCGGCACAATGGCCGCGGCCAGAATGGTGTGCGAGATCAAGATGCTGAAATATACCGGTCGCACCCAGCCCTGTCCCTGAAAGTGCACAGAGCCCACATGATAATGGTAATAGAGATACGACGTCAGAAAAATGCTGGACGAAATCAACGCCGCGATCATAAAAGCCCGGTGCGCCGCCATGCTTCCGCGCTTGATAAAACCATGGCCGACATAAAGCAGCACAGCGCTGGTGCCGTTCATGGTGGCGTCGATCACCGGGAAGATTGCGTATTGGGCCGGAACGGGCATCGGAATTGAATCATTAAATCAGTGAGTCATTGAATCATTGCAGGATTGAATCGGCGGTGCGGTATGGAAATGACTCAATCGTTCACTGATGCAACGACTCAATTACTTCACGCTGCGGGCCTGGCGCCGCGGCGGTTGGCAATCAAGAACGCTACGCCGAACATGAACAGCGTGAACAGCACCAGCGTTGCCAGCGATGCTGAAAGCGGAAACGCCTGCGGGCTGTCCGGATAAAGCAGAGCGCGCAACGCTTCGGTGCCGTAGGTCAGCGGATTGATCCGCATCAGCAGGCGAATCCATCCGGAGGCTCCGGTCAGGGGGAACAGCGAGCCCGACAGCAGCCACAGGGGAATCAGGAACAGGTTGATGATGGCGTGAAAGGCCTGGGTGGAATCCATCGGCCAGGCGATGGCGAATCCCAGGGCCGTGAGCGCGAAGGAGACGAGAAAAACGGTCAGGAACACCAGCAGGAACTGACCGAAATCCAGGTGCACGCCCACCAATGGCGCAAACAGCAGGAAGATCATTCCCTGAATCGTCGCGAGCGTGGTGCCGCCCAGCACTTTGCCCAGCACGATGGCGGAGCGGGGAACCGGCGCCACCAGAACCGACAGTAGGAAACCCTCCTTGCGGTCCTCGATTACCGACATCATGGTGAATATCGAGGTGAACAGCACGATCATGATCAAGGCGCCGGGATAGAAGTAATCCAGGTAGTGCTGCTGCCCGGCTGACCCGCCTGAGCGAAAGGATGTGCCAAATCCGGAGCCGATGACCAGCCAGAAGAGCAGCGGCGAGGCGATCACGCCAATCACCCGGCTGCGCTGGCGATAGAAGCGCACGATTTCCCGCCACCAGAGGGTGAAAGACGGCAGCCATAGGCCTGCCGCGGCCGGAACTGCAGGAAGGGTTGCGGTTTGGCTGGCCACGTTAGTGCTTTTTCCTCGATTTCTCGGGTTGCGTTTCTTGCTCAGTCCAGAAGCGGTGTCCGGTGCGGTGAATGAAAACATCTTCCAGCGTGGGCTTGCTGACCGAGACGGCCTGAATTTCGCCTGGGAAGGCTTCGACCACGTCGGTGATGAAACGATGTCCATGTTCGCGTTCCATGCGGATCTTGGAATCGATCACCGTGGTTTCCACGCTGAAGCGCGATTGAATGCGAACCGCCAGCGATTCCGGATTGGTGGCTTCGAGCACGATCACGTCGCCGCCGATCTCATGTTTCAAGTCTGTCGGGGTACCCAACGCGACCAGCTTGCCTTCGTTCAGAATGGCGAGGCGGTCGCAGCGCTCGGCTTCTTCCATCAGGTGGGTGGTAACGATCACCGTGACTCTTTCCTGATCGCGAAGGACCTGCAGGTATTGCCACAAATCGCGGCGGGCACCGGGGTCAAGGCCGGTGGTGGGCTCGTCCAGCAGCAGCACCGACGGATGGTGCAGCAGGCCCTTGGCCAATTCAATGCGCCGCTGCATGCCGCCGGAGAATGTCTCGACGCGCTCCCGGGCACGATCCGACAAGCCTACTCGCGACAGAATCTCCGCGATCCGAGCCTTCAGCCCCTGGCCGTGCAGACCGTAAAGATGTCCCTGATGCCAGAGATTTTCTGCCGCGGTCAGCTTGGGATCGACACTTGGGGCCTGGAAGACCACGCCAATCTGGCGGCGCACGGCGCCGGGTTCCTTGGCGGCGTCGAATCCCATAATCAAGGCGTGGCCGGCAGTTGGAATCATCAGCGTCGAAAGAATGCGAAAGAGCGTGGTCTTGCCGCTGCCATTGGGGCCGAGCAGACCGAACAGTTCCGCAGGATTCACGTCGAAAGAAACGCCGTTCAGCGCGGTGCGTTCGTTGTAGCGGTGGACGATCTCTTGAACCGAAATGGTGGAAGCGGTCCCGTGGTCGAGATCGGGCTCGGAAACGGCGAAGGCGGGCGCTGAGGTTCTGGATGCCACAAGCTATTCTACAGTACCGGATTCCTGACAGGATTCTTACCACGGCAACACGGAGTCGCAGAAAAAAGGCAGAATTAGGTTCCTCCGTGTCTCGGTCATGATAACAAGCTTCGGAGCGGCGCGCCGACGCTACTGGGCAACCACTGGCCTTCGGGATCGGTCCGGCACTCTTTCTTCAAACGCCACCGGCACATGGCGCCATGCCTGGATCGCCAGCACCACGGCGGTCGCCAGCAACAGCGCCCCAACCGCGACGTGGGCGACGGTAGAAATCACCATGGGCAATTCGGGCTGGACGGCGTCGTGTCCCCAGGCCACGCGGGTGAGGAATGCCAGAAACCCAAGGCAGAGCTGGGCGACCAGCAGCGACAGCAGCAGGATGGCTGGCCTGCGGACCGCCTCGATTTTCGAATAGAGCGAGAGCGCTCGAATGGAAGTCCACGTCAACACCAGCGCAACCACGCCCGCATGCACCACATGCGGCCACCAGCTCAGGCCTTTGTGGCGAAACATGGCGCCCAGGATCAGCTGCACATAGAGCACGAAGATCGAAAGCAGAGTTAGCGTCACCAGAGTCGGGCGGCGAGAATCCGGTTCGACTTGCGGTACTTCTTCGATCCATTTGCGGCCAGTGAAAAGCGCAATGCAGACCGCGATGCAGAAAAACGTCTGCGCCAATGCAGCGTGAGCCGAAGACACCGCGGGGGGCAGGTAGTGCAGCACGGTGATGCCGCCGAGAATGCCTTGTGCAATGACTGTGCCCAAAGCCCCGATGGCGAGTCCTCGTAACCAGCGGCGCCGCTCCGCGCGCCAGGTCCAGACCGCAAGGATGATGGTCAGCAGTCCGACGAACTCGGCAATCATGCGGTGGGTGTGCTCAAAGCGGACCCCGCCGACCATGCGCGGAATCTTGTAGAGCGATCCGAAGGAAGTGGGCCAGTCGGGGACGGAAAGCCCGGCATCGTTGCTGGTGACCAGTGCTCCGGCCACAATCAACACCAGCGTCGCGCACGCGGTGAACACCGCGAAACGGTGCAGTCCGGAATGATACGGAGTGGCCAGCGCCTTCAGATCGGGCTCCTTTGGAAAAGCAGGACAGGCGAGACGCCCGCCTCTACAGGAACTGATTCGGGAGGGCGAGCCGCCCTCCCGACAACCGCCGGGAGGGCGGCGCTACTGTTTGAAGCTGGCGTCTACGGTCTTGCTGTCTTTGGCGGCCAAGGTGACTTTCTGGTCCTGCTCGCCGAGTTTTTCCTGCACGAAGGCGATGGTGTAATCGCCGGGCGGCAGGCCCTTGATTTCGTACTTCCCGTCGGCGCCGGTCACGGCGTAGAACGGGCTCTTTACCACGTTGATGTACATCTTCATCCACGGGTGCTGGTTACACTTCACCGGCAACATGACTTCTTCGCGGGCGAAGTTCTTCTCGATGGCCGCGGCCTGCGGCGGCTGCGATTCGTTCCACTCCCGATTGTCCTTTGGCGTGGGATGAATGTTGTGGGTGGTGGGATCGTCGTTCTTGATCTCGACATTCTGGCCGGTCATCACGCCGAGCACATGAGGGTGATACTGACAGCCCTTCTGTTCGATAGTGACCGATTCCTTGGGTACATCGAAGGTGCGGCTGCCGAGACCATCTTTCACATACACGAACACATTAGCGAGATTGCCGCCGTCGGCCACGATGGTTTCCGCCTTGTTGTCGCCCTTGCAGGCGGGGTCCTGGCTCATGTCGATCTTGGCAGCTTTGGGGGCGGCGCCATCGAATTTTACGGTTCCGCTGACGGAAGCGACGGTGGCGGGGTCAATCGGCGTGGCAGCGGGCGCCGGCTGGGCTTCTGAAGTGGGCGAGGTGGCTTGCTCCTCGCTGGTATTTTCTTTCTTGCTGCAGCCCACCAGCAGCCACATTGCCAGCAGGCCGAGGGCTAGCGTGGCGATCCATATCTGTCTTTTCATGGTCCTACCTTTCTGGAGGTTTTAAGGCCGACTACAAAACTACTTATTTTAGCGCGAACCGCCTCCGCCTGCCGCGCCTTGCGATCCGGCGGCAGGTCTCGGAACGGATTGTTTGTGGGAAATCTGCCTGGCCCCGCCGGTTTGATTCGAAGCACGGGTGTGTCCCATGGCGCCCGCGACTCGCCGTTGTTCCTCCGGCGTCAACTGGAATATGTAGTCCACCAGCAGCTTGTTGTGATCCTGGGTATAGCCCTGGAACGACGGCGGCGTCGGCCCCGCAAATACCCATTGATCGCCCTGCTTGCGGAAGAGTCCGGATGGCATCGACGTACCCGGGCTGATGGCCTGCGGATCCAGCACCCAGCGCTCCACCCAATCCGGCTTGAGGCGATCTTTCGCCAGCAGGAAGTTGGGCGCCGTGGCGATCTTGTCGTGCTGCGGGTCGCCGGTGGCGTGACACTTCAGGCAGGGCGCGGCCGTGCTCGAGAACAGGCTGCGCGCCATGTCGGTCTCCTTGGCGCTGAGCACCGGAACCTGCTCCGGTACGTAGGGCATCGGCTGCTGCGAGAGCGCCTGGAAGAAGCGTACCAGCTTGCGCAGTTCGTTATCGGAGAACGAGAACGTGGGCATGCGCACCGCGAGATACGGCCGCACCCCGTTGCGATTCGTATCGCTGTCACTGAGCGATGGATTTGACAGGAACTTCCGCAACCACTCGGGATTGACGCGCGCGCCTTCGGTCAGCAACTTCGGGGGCAATTGTTCCGGATTGTCGCGATAAAACTGCTGCGACATCAGCGCGGTGGCCTGGCCCGGAATGAACTGGTGGCAGCCCATGCAGTTGTACTTCTTGACGATCCACCAGCCGTCCTGAATATCGCGGCGGGCGTCCTGCGGTTTGTACTGGTAGCTGGCGGGCAGGGAACTCTCCTGGCTGCCCATCAGGAAGGTAGTCAGTGCCTGAATCTGATCCTTGGTCAGGTGCAGATTCGGCATGCGCAGCTTCTCTTCTTCGGCCTTGACCTTGCCTTTGTCATAAATGTTGGGCTCGGCCAGCTTGTGCTCGAAGAAGCCCTTGCCGTTGTACCAGGGACCCTTCGCCGGGCCCTCGGGCAAACGCGCCAGATCTTCGGGATCGGTGATTGGCTCTTTTTCGCCGCGCTGCGCGGCTTCGGTGAACAGCGCGAAATCGAGGCGCTCGATCGGCTTGCTGCCTTCGAAGGTCAACTCGGTGCCGATACGGCCTTCGTCCTCGAAGCCGGATATTTCGTGGCATCCCGCGCAGCCGAAGTGGCGAACCCACTTCTTGCCTTCTTCCTTCAGCCTGGGATCGTCCATGTAGGACGCGTCCGCATAGGAGGACGGTTCCTGCTTTTTCTGAGTGATCAGGTACGAGGCGATGTCCTGCGCGTCTTCGACGCTCAACCGCAGGGCGGGCATGACCGTCATGTTCTGGACTTGCAGTTCGTGACCGTCGTTGGGGCAGCGGCTGTGCTGCAGGTCGAACTGGTAGGGAAGACCTTTTTTGGCGTAATCCTCAGGACCGATGTCCTTTTTCTCGTACGGGCAATAGGGACGGGTGCGCTCGCGGGCATTGTGAATCCAGCGCACCAGGTAATCGTAATTATCTTTTTCACCGACGCGGGTCAGGTTCGCGGCGAACGCTCCACCCTTCATCGCATCGCCTTCGCCAATCGAGTGGCAGGCAAGGCAACCGCGGGTTTCGAAGAGCTGCCTGCCGTGGTCGGCGTTTCCGGGCTTCTGCTTGGCGAGAGGATCGGTTAGAGCGCTCTGCCAGATATATGCCGAGATGGACCGAATCTGCTCATCGTTCAAGCGGAAGTTCGGCATCTTGGTGGTCGAGCGGAAATCGGTTGGTTTCTTCAGCCACACCGGAATCCAATTCCTGTTCAGCTTCAGCCGGATGTCCTTCAGGTTGGGCCCGACCTTCTTCATGTCCTGCATCAGGCTATGGGCCTGGAAGTCGAGCTGCTGGATGCGACCATCGAGTTTGCTGTTGAGGACCTTGAGCGCCACCGCCTGCCCGTTCAGGCGATTGGCTTCATCGTTGGATTCGGCGGCGTCGGCTTGCTTCATCAAGTCGGCGGCTTGTTTTATGTCATCGGTCTTCTGCTGCTCGAATTGCTTGATCTGCTGGCTGACGGCATTCAGATCTTCCGGCTCTTTGTCGTAGCCCTCGTAGCGATGGCAGCCCATGCAGCCGCGTTGCCGGAACAGATCCTTGCCGCTGTCGATCACGCTCCAGTCGCCGTCGGTCTTCGCCAGCACCATATCGGCAGCGTGGCAGGTCTGGCATCCCGCCTGGACGTTTTCCTTGGGGAAGAGTGGCCACAGCCAGTGTTCGTAGTTGCCGTGCGCCTTCTCAATGCTGGTGGTGGCACGGCCATTGCCCTGGTGGCAGGGAGAGCATCCGAACTTCTCGGGATCGTGAACTTTCAGCAGATCGGTTTCGGGATGGCTGGTGAAGGCCTGCGCGTACTCGTCCGGCTTCTTTTCGCCCTTGGGCGTCATCACTGCGGCCGAGATCTTCAGCGGCTCCCGAATGTTCATGTGACAGGATTCGCAGCGGTCAACGATGTTGGCCTCGGCCACGTTGATCTGCATGATCTTCGGATCCCACTCGCTGGCCTTTTTCTGCACTCCTTCGATTTGGGTGGGGGTGAGGTCGACCATGTGATCGTTGATGTACTCGCTGGCTTTCTGACTGGCCGCGGTCACCGGCTTCAGCACCTCGGCAAGTTCAGCGCCCACCTTGGTGCGTTCGTCTTTGAGTTCGTTGTATTTCCCTTCGAGTTGCTTGAAGTTGTACTTCTCCCGGTGACCGTCGGGATATTCCACGGTCGCGGTCTCGGCTTTGTATTTGTCGATATCCTTCTGAATGCTTTGCCTGCCGGAGGCGCTGGTCTCGGTCTCCATCGCGTAGGTGCGGGCGTTCACCCACGCGCGGCGGTCTGTAAAGACGCTCTGCACCGCGAGAATCTTGGCGCTCAGGTCGTTGATCTGCTTCTGCAATTCGCTCTTGTGCGGAGCGGCAGACTGTTCAGCCCGGCGCGCGGCCTGTTCCAGTTGCTGGTAATCGGAGGTCTGGGTGATTTCGTTCTCGGATTGTGCCGAGCGGGACTTGGCAGTCTTGAGGAAGGTGGTGTAGCGATCCTGCCATACGTGTTGATAGGCCTTCCACGGCCGTTGTCCGAAAGCTTCGTCCCACAGCGCCCAGAACAGAATCGCCATCAGGATCGTCATGGCGATCAGGTAGTGCAGCGCGTAAGACTTGGTTACAATCGGGTCCTGCTCGGGGATAGGCTTCTCCGCCACCGAATCCTCCAGAATCAGCTGTCGGCCTTCAGCCGGCAGCATTCAGCGCGATCTTCAAACCACTCACCACAGCACGTTCCCGCAGGCGAGATACCTGCGTCTAGACGTTAAACCACGGCGTAATCCACACGTACTTGATGTTGAACGCCAGGCGCAACAGCATCTTCAAGGGCAGCGCCAACATGGTAAGCAGGAAGAACTGCGTGATCCCGAATTGCAACAGGCTCATACGCTTCCAGTCTTTGGCCATGTAGCGGCGGAAGAGCGAGTAGGTAATGTATCCGCCGATGGCGAAATAGCCTCCCACCACCAGCGCGCCGAAAATACCCTTGCCCAGGTTTGAGGTGATCCCGAAAATATCCGGCAAGTCGCGGTTCACCTCGTAGATCAGCCGGTTGTGATCCCAGGTCTGTCCCGGCCAGAACCACTGCCAGCCTGGACCGCGGATGAAGGTCCCAATGATGATCATCGCGATCCACAAAACCACAAATCCGAACATGAAAGTGCCAATCGAAAATTTACGCTGCTTCCAGGTGTAGTAGCCGCTGCCCAGCGGATTGGTATCGATATAAGGAATCACCATCAGCCCGAAGATGATCAGGGTGGGCATGACTACGCCGGCAATCCAGGGATCGAAGTAGACCAGCATTTCCTGTAATCCGAGGAAATACCACGGGGCTTTCGCCGGATTCATGGTGAGGTTGGGATTGGCCGGCTCTTCCAGAGGAGCGCTGAGGGTGATCGACCACACCAGCAGAATGGCGCTGACGATGATGGCGGCGAGAAACTCCACGCGCAGCAGGAACGGCCAAACGTGAATCTCCTTTTGCCAGCCGGGACGAAAAGGCCACGCCTTGCGATGATGAGTCTTGGCCATCGCGGGGTCCTTCTCCAATTTGCCGATCAGTTCATCGTTGGCCTTGGCCTGCTTCCATGCCAGGTAGCAATAGAAAACCAGCAGCGGCAAAAGAGCCACGATAGGCACGTTGTCCGGAGTCGATGCGATGTCCCAAAGCTGTCGCCAGTCCATAGAAGCTCCCAATACTCACGTGGGGCAGCCGCCATCGGCTGTCCGGTTCGTGTGGAGACGGGTCTTTGACCCGTCAGTCGAGCGAAGCTCGACGGTCCCGCCGCTGCCAGCAACTGCCGGGCTTTGCCCGGCCGCACACATCCTGTCTCGCTACTTCTTCGGTTCTTTCACCTCGGACTCCAGCATCACCGGCGCTGGACCGGAAATGCCACCGTCCTTTCGCACTCGCCAGAAGTGCACAATCATCAGCACTGACGCCACAATCGGAATTCCAATGCAATGCCAGATGTAGGAACGCAGCAGGGCATTGGCGTCCACGATCGAGCCGCCCAGCAATCCAAATCGCACGTCGTTATAGGGCGTCATTCCCAGCTGCTTGCCGAACGGGCCTTCATGTCCTAAACCCGGCGTAGCGCGGGCCATGTTGGTTCCAACCGTGACCGCCCAGAAGCCGAGTTGATCATCCGGCAGCAGGTAGCCGGTGAACGAGAGCAGCAGGGTGAACACCAGCAGCAGCACGCCGATATTCCAATTGAACTCGCGTGGCTTCTTGTAGGAACCGGTCAGGAAGACGCGGAACATGTGCAACCAGACGGCGATCACCATCAGGTGGGCGGCCCAGCGATGCATGTTGCGCAGCAGTTTGCCGAAGGGCACGTCATGCTCTAGATACAGGACATCGCGGAAGGCCTGTATCTTGCTCGGATGGTAATAGAACATCAGCATCACGCCGGTAAAGGTGAGCACGATAAAGAGATAAAACGTGATGCCACCCATGCCCCAGGTGTAGCTGTAGCGGACCGAGTCGCGGTTGATTTTCGCTGGATGCAGGTGCAGGAAGACGTTCGACAGCACGCCCAGCGCGCGGTTGCGCGGAGTATCGTCATGCTTGTGACGAAAGATCGACGTGTAAACCTGGGTCTTGGTCGGGTCTTTGAGGCCTTCGACCTGCTCCTTGACTTTGGCAGGCATCTCGGTCTTCATGGCCTGGACGTCGTCCTGGACGCCCGCTTTTACCCGCTGGAGCAGGCCAACGCGAGCCTGGTTGCCGTTTTTCCCATTGCCGCTTCCGCTTCCGTTATCCGCCATGATGTCCTCAATTCAAAACTTGGCTCCGAGAGCGAGACGCCCTCGGGACAGCCGATAGCCGGTCCTGCGCGAAGCCGGGCCGCCACTATCTGGCTTCCTGGCGCCTACCCTCGCAGCCAGGCTCCGTTGCTTCCGTCGCCATCGTTGAACTGGCTGGGTTGTCCCTTAGGCCACTGGTAGAGCTTGGCCACGTCGACCAGAATCTGGCCGTCGGGAGCCAGTTCGAGGTGGGCGCGGTCCATGGGACGCGGCGCCGGTCCCTCGAAGTTGATGCCTTCACTGTCATAGCCCGAGCCGTGGCAGGGGCATTTGAATTTGTTTTCGCTCGGCTTCCAGTCGGGGGTGCAGCCGAGATGCGTGCAGCGCGCATAGATCACAAACAGACGATCTGGAGTGCGGTCCACCCAGATGCGGTACTTCTGCTGCCACTTGGTATCGACCCCTAGCCCGTAGTCGGCGGGATAGCCGATCTTGAAGCTTGTGGCAGGCTCGAACAGAGTACGGGGCAGGAAGAAGCGGAAGAAAGCAATGAACCATGCGGTCAAGAATGCCGCCACAGCGCACCATACCAAGCGGCGGCGGGCCTGGTTGACTTCGGAGTTCTCCGGACCAACCGCAGCAACGCCTCCGGCGGCAGCGGCCTTGGAAGTTCCTACCGCGGGGGTTCCGACATAGGCAGTTGCCGCGCCAGCGCGCGCGACCGATGTTCCAACTGGAACGGCCGCGGCCGGTGCCGCGGCGCGTGGCGCTGCCGCAGCCGGAACTCCAGCTGGCGCAGCGGCTACGGGTGCCGGTGCAGCGGGTTCGCCGAGCAGGGCTGTGATTTCTGCGTCATTGAGGGGCGGCAGAGCGGTCCGCCCACGGCGGGCTTGTTCGGCAGCGATGGCCGACTTGCTCCACTTCTTTCCCTGCGCGACCTTGGCCGCCACTTCGGGGCTGATTGCGCCGGAGGAAGCTGCTGCCAGTGGTGCTGGTGCTACAGGAGCAGCGGAGGCTGGCGCGGCTGGTGTTGCCGGGGCTGGGGCGGCGGGTGCGGCCGAGGAAGCTTGGGCCGCTGGCGCCCCGTTACCGCCTTCCCATGCCATCTGAACTCCAGCTTTGAGTGCGGCGATATCCTCTTCGGTCAGCGCTGGCAGACCCGACCGTTGGCGGTAAGCCTGTTCGGCCGCGATTACCGAATTATTGAGCGCGTTGCGGGGCCATTTTGGAAGACGCCCGAGTGTTTTCTCGTCTGCCATTCCGTCATTACCTCTCCAGGTTCATGCCAGCGCCGGCAAGAATCAGTCGGCTGCCACGAGGCGGCTGGCGCTCTGCTCCTCTAGATTTTCGCTCTTTACCGATTGGATGACGATTTCTGCCAACGCAGCAATGAAGGTGGGCAAATCGTTCAATCCCGCCGTCATCTCGAAACGTTCGATACCCAACATTTCCGCCTGCTCGCGAGCCTCGTGATCGATCTCACCCAGCGTCTCCACGTGATCGGAGACAAACGATATGGGCACGACGCAGACCTCCCGAACCTTCTGCTCCGCCAGTTCTCGCAAAGTTGAACGCAGCGAAGGCTGCAGCCACTTGCTGGCCCCGACTTTGCTCTGGTAGCAGAGCCGGTAACGGTTTGGCCACCCGCCGCGCTGCATAACCAATTCCACCGTTTCCTCGATCTGGCGCTGATAGGGGTCGCCTTTCTCAACGACCGCCACTGGCACGCTGTGAGCGCTGAACACAAGCTCGGGCCGGCCGGGTTCCGGAAAGCGCGTCAAAGTTTCGCGAATCCTTGTGGTCACCGCTTCCAGGTACAACTGGTTACGATAGAAATTCTCGACGCAGCGCACCGGCACTTCACCAGAATAGCGCCGCTGCCATTCATTGAGGCTGCTGCCCGAGGTGGTGGAGGAATACTGCGGATACAGTGGCAAGAGCACAACCTCATCGCACTCGGTTTCGCCAAGCCGCTGGATGGCTTCGGCGGTAAATGGATGCCAGTAGCGCATGGCCACGAAACAATGGGCGTCCAGCCCGTTCAGGCGTAATTTCAATTGCAACGCTCGGGCCTGTTGTTCGGTAAGGCGCCGAATCGGCGAGCCGCCCCCGATGACCGCATAGTGGTGCTGGACCTTCTTGGCGCGCGCGGTCGAGATCAGCTTTGCCAACGGCTTGCGGCCGATGCGGGCGAAGGGGAAGTCGATGATGTCGGGATCGCAGAACAGATTGAAAAGAAATGGCTCTATCGCGTCCAGCGTGTCGGGTCCGCCAAGCTGGCAAAGTACCACACCTATGCGCCGTTTTCTTCGCACCATCCCGAAGGAGTCCCCAGAAGAGAAGACGGATGTTACTGAAAATCGAGAGGGTTCGTCAAATGGGAAGCGGGGGAAATGCCGACAGTGGTCA
>Ga0335076_10003663_pt1 | contig 15455 bp, 17 predicted proteins | sample Lox_Sample_25_FD_206717 | JGI IMG/M metagenome (GOLD analysis project Ga0335076, IMG submission 206717) | Soil microbial communities from Loxahatchee National Wildlife Refuge, Florida, United States - Lox_Sample_2.5 | ecosystem: Environmental > Terrestrial > Soil > Wetlands | place: USA...
CCTTCTATGACGGCGATCTCATCTCGCGTCCGCTTAGCGTCAGCTTGGTTTCGGGCGATGTCCCCGAAAGCGGCTTCGGCCTTTGCGCGCGCCTCGGCTGCGAGAATTGCCGCCTGCCCTGTCGTGCGCATTTGATCACCAGCGGCGCGTGCAGCCTCTTCGGTGGCTGTTAGCGTCTTCGCGACGTTCTCAAGCGCATATCTGAAATCAAGGCTGCCGGCGGGCCCGACCACGGCAAGCTGCTGGTTATATGCCGCTAGAATATGATCGGTGTTGTCGATCAGTGGTTGAACAAAATCGGAAACGAACTGGCCGTTGACAGTGCCATTTGACGCTCCGATCTCAATGTCGGCCCATGTGGTTTGCTTGAAGCCACCGTTGGCTTTGACTTTATCTATGTGGTCGCAGAGATCGCGAACCTTGGAAGCAACTACCCCGGAATGCGAAAGAATGGACTTGAAGAGAGAAAGTGGCACTGTTGCTAATGGCAAATCCGACGGCAGTGCTCGCAGAAGGCACAATATCGTTTTTAAGCGTAAGGGCACGAGGGACAGAGGGAGGTCAAGACGATTTAACGGGCGCTCGGGATCAAACCCAGTCGCGCCGTCAATGGGAACCTCGTCCAGCGCAGCGCGCGCAGCTCGAAAATCCGCGTCTGCTTTATCGATGTTTGCAATTGCTGAAGATACTAGGTCGCCGCTGACACTCATTGCTTCCCCGCCCTTTTTCTTATAGCTGAGGGGTAAGTCTGGCATAAGACAAGGTCGCTCGCCTCCCCCTATTTGGGGGGAGACCATCTTCGCCTCCACCTCGGGCCGGGCGCATCCCTCCCGACGGTGCTCAAAAAAACTATGGGTGGGAACGCCCCACGTTGCCATTTGAAGGGCAGGCGACCGGAGCGGCAATGGCCAGACTGAGCGCGCCCGGCACAGCCGGCTGTGAGCGAGCTAGACTAGAAGATCGACTTGAGGAAGCGGGAAGTGGCGTCGAGGGTTTTCTTGGCGACCGTGCCGGCCGCATTCGCGGCGGTGCCGGCGAGCTCGCCGGCCTTGCGCGGGATCGGACCCGCGACTTTGCCGGCGCCAACGGCGGCGCTCTGGCCGACGTTGCCGGCGCCCGCGCTGGCGCGGATGTTGTCTTCAGCGCCCCGCGCCGCGGGAGCGGCCGCAAGGGCCATTGCCAGACCGAACGCCGCAACCGGCGCCAAGGAAGGTGGAATGGACGCGGATCACGCGGAACCTCGCTTCCGAATCGGATGACCGGCTTCTCTGGGGCACCGAAATGCGCCTGGCACGGCCATCGGCAAGCCGGGACCGTCGTCATGGGGCTGCCAGACGCGCCGCGGCAGCAAGGTCACAGCATGTCGCGAGGGAGCGTGCGGCTACACCGCCTTCTCGTAGAACAGGCTGGTCTCGATGGCGTGCGGCGGCATGTCGGCGTAGGGGCCGAACGCGCCGCAGGGGCGGAAGCCGGCGCCCTCGTAGAAGCGCAGGGCGTCCGCCTGATAGAGGCCGGTTTCGATGCGCAGCAGCGTCGCGCCGGCGGCCCGCGCCTCGGCCTCGAGGCGGCGCAGCACCGCCTTCGCCACGCCGCGTCCGCGCACGGCCGGCTTCGAATACATCCGCTTGAGTTCCGCATAGCCGTCGTGGAAGGCGATGCCGCCGCAGGCCACCGCCACGCCGTCGACGCGCGCCACGAAGAAACGGACGTCCGGCTGGAACAGCTTGTCGATCGAGAGCGCGTGCCGCTGGTCGGCGGAATAGCCCGCCAGCGCCGCATCCAGCTCAGTGAGCAGTTCGACGACCTCGGCGGTGGGCGCCTGCGCCCGTTCGATTGTCGCAATATCCATCTCGTCACACGATGAAGAGGAGGTAGCGGGCGGCGCTCTTTTCCGGCGTCGCGATGGCGCTCGGACCGAACAGCTGGTAGCGCAGACAATCGCCGGGACGCAGCTCGTGGGTCTGCCCCTCCACGGTGACTTCCAGTCTTCCGTGGAGCAGCAGCAGATGATGCTCCAGGCCCTGCCGCGGCGGCCGCTCGTAGGGGACGCGGACGCCCGGCTCGAGCTCGCACTCCAGCACCTCGCCGGCGAGGGTCTGGGCCGGCGGCGAGACCGAGCGTCGCCGGAAGCCGACCTCCGGATCAGTCCAGATTGATTGCGCGCTGCGCGAGACCAGCGGGGCGAAGTCGTCTTCGACCATGTACATGAGTCGCGACACCGTCAGGTCGTAGGCCGCGCAGAGCCTGCCCAGCACGCTGGCCGTTGCGCTCACCTCGGCATTCTCGAGCCGCGAAAGCGTAGCGCGGCTGACGCTGCTGCGCCTGGCGAGCTCGTCGAGCGACCAGTTGCGCTCGGTGCGCAGGCTGCGCAGCCGCTGCGCGATCCGCCGGTCGATGGCGGCTTCGTCGGCATGGGTCGTTTCCATATCTGGAATAATATCCCGAATCTGGGAGGGGTCAATGTCCGATCGCTGCGCGCGCACGCGTCGCCTTCGGCACCCTCATTGGCAGCGGCCGGAGGTCGGGAAGGACAAAACGTGCGCGGGCCGGCCCTTTGAAATGTCAGGACAATTTTCTAATGCATGGGGTTGTTTTGCACCGGCAAGGGTCGAATGCGCGACCGGGTCGGATTTCAGAGCCCGGCGCGCGTCGACGGCGCGATGATGCGCGGACGGCGGATGATGACGATGGCGACGCCGAGGATCGTGCAGAAGCCGCCGAGCAGCATCGGCCCGGTCAGCCGGTCGCCGAAGACCACGACGCCCGACAGCACGCCGAAGAGCGGCACCAGCAGGGTCAACGGCATCACCTGGTTGACGGCGAAGCGGCGCATGGCCTGGTACCAGACGCCGTAGCCGAAGACGGTCACCAGCAGTGCCTGGAACGCCAGCGAGGCCCACAGCCGCCAGTCGGCGGCGAGGAGGCCGGCGACCTGCCCGCTCTCAGCGAAGGCCGAGACCAGCATCAGCTGCGGCGCCGCGAACAGCGCGATCCAGCCGTTGAGCGACAGCACGTCGACCTCGTCGCCGATCCGCTTGATCAGGATGTTGGCGCCCGCCCACACGCAGGCCGCCGTGACCACGAACAGCAGCGGCCGCAGGTTCCCCTGCAGGCGCGGCTCGCCGGCGATGAGCACGACCCCGGCAAAGGCGATGGTCATGCCGGTCAGGCGCCGCCAGCCCAGCCGGTCCTTGAAGAAGGTCGCCGCCAGGATGGCCGCGAAGGGCACCTGCAGCTGGATGGCGATGGCGGCGGTCGAAACGTCGAGCGACTTCATGCCGCTGAACATCAGGCTGAAATGCACGACCCCGAGCACCAGCGACAGCAGCAGGAGGTCGCCGAGCCGCCGGCGCGGCAGGCGCATCCAGGGCAGCAGGATCAGTCCGACGGCGAGGAAGCGCAGCGCGACGAAGGATATCGGCGGCAGGAACGCCAAGCCGACCTTCACCACCGCGAAATTGATGCCCCAGACGAAGGTGACGGCGAGAAGGCCGGCCACCGTCGCCAGCGGCATGCTGCGGACCGTCGGCAGGGGTTCTGGCGGCGCCGTCGTCACCGTCGCCGAGGCCTCTTGCAAACTGACCAACAACCGCCCCAGAGAGAATCTCAGGCCCGCACCTCAGCAGAAGCGCCGCGGCGGCGGAACCGCAAAGACGGCATGGCCGCCTAGCGCAGGCTGCGCTCCTTGGCGATCTTGTCGTAGGCGGCGTTGATCGCCGCCAGTTTCTCGGTGGCGACGTCGACGAATTCCTTCGGCACGCCCTTGGCGATCACCCGGTCCGGATGGTTCTCGCGCACGAGTTTCCGATAGGCCGCCTTGATGGCGGCATCGCCGCTGTCGCGGCCGACGCCGAGGATGTTATAGGGGTCGGCCGCGTCGGGGCCGAGATGGCTGGCGCGGATGCGCGCGAAATCGGCCTCGCTGAAGCCGAAGATCTCGGCCACGCTCCTGAGATAGGCGATCTCCTCGTCGGTGACCTTGCCGTCCGCCTTGGCGATGTGGAAGAGGCCGTCCAGCAGCTCCTCGAGCACGGTGCGCTGGCGGCGGAACATCGTCGCCACCTGGCGGGCATAGGCCTCGAAGCCGAGCGGCGACTGGCGCGCCTGGTCGAAGACGCGGCCGACGTTCTCCATCTCCGCGTCGGGTACGCGGAAGATCTGCTTGAAGGCATCGACCTCGTCGCGCGTGACGACCCCGTCCACCTTGGCCATCTTGGCGCCAAGCGCGATGACCGCCATGGTGAAGGCCACCTGCTTCGTCGCTGCCCGCGGATCGACGCCGTCGAGTTCTTCCGCAGGCGCGGCGCCGTCGTCGTCGCCGCGGCCCGCGCGCATCTTGTCGATGGCATGGCCGGCGGCGGCGCCGAGCAGCGCGCCCAGCGGTCCGTGCAGCGCGAAGCCGGCCGCGCCGCCGATGATCTTGCCCCAGACGCTCATGGACGAGGTCGCTCGCGTGAAATCGGATCGTGATCCAAAAGAACTTTGTCAACCGCAAGGCAAGGCTAGGCAATTTCACCCCGGACGCAAGGGCGCCGTTGAACTTCGCCGGAACTGTCTCTACCTTGATACCTGAATGACACGGGGTGCCCGCCGGTTGCGGGCTGAGATCACACCCGTCGAACCTGATCTGGGTAATGCCAGCGAAGGGAGCCGTCGTCGCATGATCGCTCTTCACCGCCATTATCGCCCGGTCCTGGCGGCTCCCGCAGCACGGAGGGAGTCGCATGGCCGACCACGAGGCGGTCTGGCGGACGCTGTCCGCCGTTAGGACGGCGCGCCCGCTCGTCCACAACATCACCAACTACGTGGTGATGAACAGCAGCGCCAACGCGCTGCTGGCGCTCGGCGCCTCGCCGGCGATGGTCCACTCGGTCGAGGAGGTCGAGGAGTTCGCCGACCTCGCGCACGCGCTCGTCGTCAACATCGGCACGCTGTCGCCGGCCTGGGTGGCGGCCATGAAGCTGGCGGTTGCACGGGCCGTCGCGCGTGGCAAACCCTGGGTGCTCGATCCGGTCGGCGCCGGCGCCACCCGCTACCGCAGCGCCGTTGCCGGCGACCTCGCGGCGCGCCGCCCCGCCGTCGTGCGCGGCAATGCCTCGGAAATCCTGAGCCTGGCGCGCGCCTCGGCCGAGGCGACGCGCGGCGTCGATTCGACGCAGGCGGCGGAGGCGGCGCTCGACGCCGCCCGCGCCTTCGCCCGGCTCACCGGGGCCGTCGTCGCCGTCACCGGCGCCGTCGACTACGTCACCGACGGCGACCGGGTCGCCGCCTGTCACAACGGCCATCTGCTGATGACGCGCGTGACCGGGATGGGCTGCACGGCGACGGCGCTGATCGGCGCCTGCCTGGCGGTCGAGCCGGATCCCCTGGCGGCGACGCTGCATGCGCTGGCCCTCCTCGGCCTCGCCGGCGAACTGGCGGCCGAGCGCGCGGCCGGTCCGGGGACGCTGCAGGTGCACCTCAACGATGCATTGGCCGGCCTCGACCGCGAAACGATCGGCCGGCGGGTCCGGCTGCAATGAGCCGCCGCTTCGATCCGTCCGTCTATCTCGTGCTCGACCGCCTGTTCATCGGGGAGCGCGGCCTGCTGGCCACCTTGCGGGCGGCGCTGGCCGGCGGCGTCACGGTCGTCCAGCTGCGCGACAAGCAGGCGCTCCGGCCCCTCTTCCTCGAGGAGGCGCGCCGCATCCAGGCGCTGCTGCGGCCGCTCGGCATACCCTTCATCGTCAACGACCGCGTCGACGTCGCCCGCGAGATCGGCGCCGACGGCGTCCATGTCGGACAGGACGACATGCCCGCTGCCGACGCGCGCCGGCTGCTGGGGCCCGATGCGATCATCGGGCTCTCGGTCAGCCGCGCGGACGAGATAGCCGGCGCCGACCCTGATATCGTCGACTATGTCGGTCTCGGCCCCGTATTTGCGACCAACACCAAGCCCGACACGCCGCCGCCCCTGGACCTAGGCGGGGTCAGGGCCCTGCGCCCGCGACTGGCGGTGCCCGTCGTGGCCATCGGCGGCATCGGCGCCGGCAACGCGGCGGAGATCGTCCGTGCCGGGGCCGACGGGGTGGCCGTGGTCTCCTCCATCTGTAGCGCCCCGGACCCTGAAGCCGCGGCGCGCCGCCTCGTCTCTGCGGTCGCCCGCGGCCGGGCGCATCGCCGGGCCGTCGCCTCATGATCGCCAACGTTCTCACGATCGCCGGCTCCGACCCCAGCGGCGGCGCCGGCATCCAGGCCGACCTCAAGACCTTCGGGGCGCTCGGCGCCTACGGTGCCGCCGTGATTACGGCCCTGACCGCCCAAAACACCCGGATAGTGGCCGGTGTGCATCTCGTGCCGGCCGATTTCGTCGCCGCGCAGATCGATACGCTGTTCGCCGATGTCCGCATCGACGCGCTCAAGATCGGCATGGTCGCCGACGCCGCGATCGCCGCCGCGATCGCCGACCGGCTGCGGCACCACGGGGCCCGCAACATCGTGCTCGATCCGGTCATGGTGGCGAAGAGCGGCGACCGGCTGCTGAGCGCGGACGCCGTCGACACGCTGCGCCGCCGCCTGCTGCCCCTGGCGGACGTGGTCACGCCCAACCTGCCGGAGGCCGGCGTGCTGCTCGACCGGCCGGCGCCCACGACCTTGGCGGCGATGCGCCAGGCCGCCGCCGACCTCCGGGCTCTCGGCTGCCGGTCGGTCCTGGTCAAGGGCGGGCACCTCGCGGGCGCCGAGAGCATCGATGTGCTGTTCGATGGCCGCGACTACCGGGAGTTTCCGGCACCGCGGCTGGCGACGCGGAACACGCATGGCACCGGCTGCACGCTGTCGGCGTCGATCGCCGCCCTGCTGCCGCAGCGGCCTGACACGGCGAGCGCCGTGCGCGACGCCAAGGCCTATGTGAGCGGGGCGATTGCGGCCAGCGGGGCGCTCAGCGTCGGCGGCGGCCACGGGCCGCTGCACCATTTCTGGCGGATTCAGGGAGAGGAGACAGCAGCATGACCGAATTTTCCGCCGAGGCCGCGGCCACGACCGCGGCCTTGCGCCAGCGCATCCGCACGATGCCGTTCAACAGCGAGCTGGCCGCCGGCACGCTCGGCACCGACCGGTTCCAGTTCTACATCCTCCAGGACGCGCTCTATCTGGCGGAATACGCGCGGGCACTGGCCATCGCCGCGGCCCGCTCGCCGGAGGCCGACGGTGTCGCCCAGTTCGCCAGATGCGCCGAAGGGGCGATCGTGGTCGAACGCGCCTTGCACGAGGGCTTCTTTGCCCGCTACGGGCTGACGCAGAAGGACGTGGCGGCGAGCGAACCGTCGCCGGCCTGCCTGGCCTATACCAGCTATCTGCTCGCCGCCGCCTGCACGCAGAGCTACGAGGGGCTGATCGCCGCGCTCCTGCCCTGCTTCACGGTCTATCGCGAGGTCGGTCTCGACATCGCGGGCCGGGCGAAAGCGGGTAACCCCTATCGGGCCTGGATCGACACCTACGCGGATCCAGTGTTCGGGGAGACGGTCGATCGCGTGACGGCGATCGTCGACCGGGCAGCGGCGGCAACCACGCCGGCCCTGCGCCGGGCCATGCTGCGGGCGTTCGTTCGGTCGACGCAGTACGAATGGATGTTCTGGGACAGTGCCTATCGCCGCGAGAGCTGGCCGGTCGCGGCGTGATTGCTGGGGAGGATTTGCTTGCCGATGGCGATGCGGTCGCGTCGCTCTTTCGGTAAGTCTCGACTCGGGCTCAGTCCCGGCGGCAGCCTAGGCGGCGATGCCGTCCCGCCACTCGCTGCTGCCCTTGCAGGGCGTGCAGACGCGTTCGCCCGGCCACGAGCTCACGAAAGCTTCCTGGCAGCGCAGGCACTTCCGGCGCTTCCGCTCGTAGATGCGATCGGATTCGGGCTTCTTATGCGATTCATCAGACATGATCAGGTTCCAAGCTTGGCGGCCTCGGCGACGCGGGCATCGACGACCAGCCGCTCGGTACTGCGGAAAGGGCGGAATTTAGTGGTATTCCGTCGGAATGCAAGAACAAAACGCACATGGCTCTCATGCATGCGGCGATCCGCCCGCCTTCTCGGGGACCCCACTGAGTATCCCCGCAGTGTTGCGCCGCGATTACGCGGGTTTAACTAAGTCTTAACTATGATTACCCGAGGTCGCCTGTTGTTGCGTTTCCGTTGCTCCTCGCGAAACGAAGTAACGGTGAACGTAGCCGTGCCGCAATTCTTCGATGGTCGCCTGAAACCCTGAACTCTTGCTCCCGCCGATCGCGATATTGAGGAAAACGACATGCGGGCATACGGTCGGACTTGTCTCGCTGGGCGGGGTGCCGTCGCGACCGCCTGAACAGGAAAGCCAGGGTCATGAACCGCGATACCGGTCCGATCGTCTCATCCGCGCATCTCGTATCGGAGAAGTCGGCCGAACTCAGCGAGTTCGAGTTCGGCTTGATGATCGCCAGCGAGGCATTCAATCGCTGGGTCGTGCGCTGCATGGGCGCGGCCGGAGTCCGCGACCTCTCGACGCTCGACGTCGTCGTGCTCCACAGCGTCAATCACCGCGGCCGCGAAAAGCGCCTCAACGACATCTGCTTCGTCCTCAACATCGAGGATTCGCATCTGGTCACCTACGCGCTGAAAAAGCTCGGGCGCCTGGGGCTGGTCGACCGCAGCCGGCGCGGCAAGGAGGCCGTGTTCGCGACGACGGCGGCCGGCCGCGACATGTGCTCGCGCTATCGCAAGGTGCGCGACGCCTGCCTAATCGAGGCGCTATCGGCCTTGGGCACCATCGACAACCGCGAGATCGGCGGTCTCGCCCGCGTGCTGCGCGCTCTCTCCGGCATCTACGATCAGGCGGCCCGGGCGGCGACCTCGCTCTAGCCACGGTCGGTTCAAAAACCCGAAAACGTGCAAATTGAACTAGGTCTTGTGGCGGCGATAGGTCGGCCGCACAAGATATCGGGGTATCGGCGCGGCCGCGCGTGACCGGGTAATTTATTGACGATTTGCCGGGAAAACGCCATCGTGTCGTCGCGACGGATGCCCGGCGACCTGGAACGCTCGGCACGGTGCAGACCGGCATCGAACAAGTCCATCAAATCCAGGATTTCAGGGAGCGAACCATCATGGATAGGAAGCGAAACGACGCGCATTCGCCTGACGATGCGGCGCGCTCGGCCCTGCGCGGCCGGCTGCACCGCCGGACGGTCCTCAAGTCCCTTGGATTGGCCGCGGCCGGTGCGGCCGTGGGCGGCCCGCTCGCGCTGCGCGGGCGGCTGGCCCAGGCCGACACGGCCGGCGGGACGCTGGTCTGGGGCATGCCGGCGGAGACCGACATCCTCGATCCGCACGCGACTGGCGGCTGGCTCACCTACGACGTCACCTACCAAATGTTCGAGGGTTTCGCCAAAGAGGACCTCACCGACCCCAACGTCAACTACCCGAAGCTGGTGCCGGGTCTCGCGACGGAGTGGCAGATCTCCGACGACGGCGTGCAGTACACCTTCAAGCTGCGCGAGGGCGTCAAGTTTCACGACGGCACGCCCTTCGATGCCGCCGCGGCGAAGTTCAATTTCGAGCGCTTCTGGGACGAGAAGTCGCCGCACTACTTCGCCAAGGCGAAGGGCTTCGTCTCCGCCTACACGAAATGGATCAAGGACGTCGAAGTCGTCGGCCCGATGGCCATCAAGGTGACGCTGACGCAGCCGAACTATGAATGGATCCGCAGCGGCCTGCAGAGCTACGGCCAGCCGCTGATGGTGAGCCCGACGGCGGTGCAGAAGTTCGGGAACGACGGCATCGCCCTCAACCCGATCGGCACCGGGCCCTTCAAGTTCGTGCAGCGCGACCAGGGCGTGAAGACCGTGATCGCCCGCAACGACGACTACTGGGGCCGCAAGGCGAAGCTCGACCGCATCGTGTTCCGGCCGCTGCAGGATCCGGCGACACGCAGCAACGCGCTCCGGACCGGCGAGGTCCACATGATCAACACGCCGGTGTGGGACGACATCGACGGGCTGGTCAAGGACGGCTTCGTGCTGACCACCAACAAGAACGTGCCCTACATCTACTTCCTCTATCTCAACCTGAAGCAGAAGCCGCTGCAGGACCTGCGCGTGCGGCAGGCCATCAACATGGCGGTCGACCGCGAGGGCATCGCCCGCGACATCTATCGCGGCACCGGGCGGGCCGAATACGGCATGCTGTCGCCGGGCACCTGGGCCTACGACCCCAGCTTCCGGATGTACGAGTACGACCTCGACAAGGCCAAGAAGCTGCTGGCCGACGCCGGCTATGCCAACGGCTTCCAGACGCTCTATCACTTCCCGGAATACGGGACCGGCACGCTGGTGCAGTCCTGGATCCAGCGGGACCTCAAGAAGATCGGCATCGACGTCCAGCTCAAGAAGTCCGAGTGGATCACCTACATGCACGACTGGGGCGGCGGCTTCCCGGACGAGGTCGGCATCGGCGAGATCGGCTGGGGCATGACCGTGCCGTCCTGGACCGGCATCGTCACACGCAGCGACTCGCGACCGCCCAACGGCCTCAATTCCGGCTGGTACGACAATCCGAAGATCGACGGCCTGCTCAACAAGGCGATCGCCGAGCCGAACCCGGACGCCTCGGCCAAGCTCTACCGCGAGGCCAACCAGCAGATCATGGCGGACGCCGCCTATGTGCCGCTGGTCGACGATCTGCAGCCGGTGCTGCTGGCGCCCAGCGTGAAGGGCTTCGTCAATCCGCCGGAGGACTGGCACGATCTCTCGTTGGTCTCGATCGAGTCCTAGAATCCACGACGGCGGGCGAGATGGCGGCGATCGGCCGCCATCTCGTGCCGGTCACGATGCTGGATTGCCGGCAGTACGCTTCGCTATGCTGCGCGTAGAGTCCGGACGGCGCGGAACAACGCCATGAGCGACTACCTGATCAAGCGGCTGATCGGCGCGCTGCCGGTGCTGTTCGGCGTCTCCGTCGTGATCTTCTTTCTCATGCAGATGATACCCGGCGACATCACGGCCGCACTGCTCGGCCCGATGGCCACCGAAGTCGCGAAGGCGCAGTTGCGTCACGCCCTCGGCCTCGACCAGCCCATTCTGGTCCAATACGTGAAGTGGCTCGGCTTGGTGCTGTCCGGGGACTTTGGCATGTCGATCGCGACGAGTCTGCCGGTCAGCCATCTCGTGCTGCCGAAGTTCGGAAACACGGTCATCCTGGCCACCGCCAGCCTTCTGTTGTCGTTGATCGTCGGTTTCGGCATCGGCGCCTTTGCGGCCGCGCGCGCCGGTTCGACCTTCGACCGGGCGACGATGTCGATCACGCTCGTCTTCGGCAGCATCCCGCCCTATTGGCTCGGCCTGGTGCTGGTCATGATCTTCGCACTGACGCTGCGCTGGCTGCCGACGACGGGCATGTACGACGTTATCGATCCCGGCGGCGTGCGCGACGTGCTGCGCCATCTTGTCCTGCCGACGATCGCAACGGCGGCGGCGCCAGCGGCCATCATCACGCGGATGGTGCGCACGAGCATGGCCGAGATCCTGGCGCAGGACTTCGTGCGCGTGGCGCGCGCCAAGGGCATCCCGCGCCGCGTCATCCTGTGGCGCCATGTCCTGCGCAATGCCTTGCCGCCCATCGCCACGATCACCGGCCTGCAGCTCGGCTATCTTCTGGGTGGCGCGGTGTTCACCGAGGTCGTCTTTGCCTGGCCCGGGCTCGGCTATCAGCTGACGTCGTCCATCGTGGCGCGCGACTTTCCGGTCGTTCAGGCGGCCGTGCTGCTGATCGCGCTGATCTTCGTCGTCGTGAATCTCGCGGTCGACATGCTCAACGCGGTGATCGATCCGCGCATTCGCGTCTCGTGACGGGGAAGCGATGAGCGACAGCGAGCGATTCCTCACCCAGACGCGCGTCGCGGCGGCTGCCATCCGGCGCCGCCCGAGCGGCGGCAAGCGCTGGGCCGCCTTCCGGCGCGATCCCGCGGCGACGCTGTCGCTGTGCTTTCTCCTGCTCGTGCTCCTGGTGGCGTTGGCCGCCCCTTGGATCAGCCCCGCCGACCCCGACGACGCCGTCAATTCGCTGCGCAATGCCCCGCCTGGCACACCCGGCTTTCTGCTAGGCGCCGACAGCGACGGCCGCGACGTGCTCAGCCGCCTGATATGGGGCGGCCGCATTTCGCTCCTCGTCGGAATGACGCCATCCGTGCTGGCCATGTTGATCAGCCTCGTGCTCGGCACGATCACCGGCTACTTCGGCGGCTGGGTCGATCAGATCGTCATGCGCATCCTCGACGTCTTCTTCGCCTTTCCGCTCGTTCTCTTGGCGATCGCGATCGCCGGCGCCTTCGAGCCCGGGCTGTTCACTGAGATCCTCGCGATCATGATCGTGCTCGTTCCCTATATCTCCCGCCTCGTGAGGAGCTCGACCGTGTCGGTCAAGGAGCTGCCGTTCATCGAGGCGGCAAAGGCAGCTGGAGCGACGCACCTCGATATCCTGGTGCGCTATATCCTGCCCAATATCCTGACGCCTGTGATCGCCTACACGACGACGCTCATCGGCCTCATGATCGTGGTCGGATCGGGCCTCAGCTTCCTCGGCCTCGGCATCCAGCCGCCGGCCGCCGATTGGGGCACCATGGTGAGCGACGGGCGCGTGGCGCTGAGGACGGCGCCGCACATCACGATCTTTCCGGGAATCCTCATCGGCCTGGTCTCGCTCGCCTTCAATTTCCTGGGCGACGGGCTGACGGCGATGCTCGATCCGCGGGCGCGCCGGGCGTGACGATGGACCGTGCCGCCGGCGCGCCGCTGCTGCGTGTCGAGGATCTCCGCACCTATTTCGAGCTCGGGGCCGGGACGTTGCGGGCGGTCGACGGCGTCTCCTTCGCCCTCCATCCCGGACGCGTGCTCGGCATCGTCGGCGAATCCGGCTCCGGCAAGAGCGCCACGGCGCTCTCGATCATGCGGCTGATCGATCCGCCGGGGCGCATCGTCGGCGGCCGCGTGCTGTATAGAGAGCAGGATCTGATGCGGCTGCCGGAGCGCGAGATGGAGGCGCTGCGCGGCAATCGCATCGGCATGGTGTTCCAAAATCCGATGACGTCGCTCGATCCTTCCTTCCGCATCGGGCAGCAGATCGCCGAGACCCTGGTCACCCACGAGCGCCTCTCGGCGGCCGAGGCGCGCCGCCGCACCATCGAGCTGCTGCGCCTCGTCGGCATCCCCGACGGCGAGCGCCGCTATGACGACTACCCGCACCAGTTCAGCGGCGGCATGCGCCAGCGCGTGCTGATCGCCGCCGCCATCGCCTGCAAGCCCGACGTGCTGATCGCCGACGAACCGACGACGGCCCTCGACGTCACGATCCAGGCGCAGATCCTGCGGCTGCTCGCCGACCTGCAGCGCAGGCTCGGCAGCGCCATGGTGCTGATCACCCACGACCTCGGTGTCATCGCCGCCATGGCCGACGAGGTGCTCGTCATGTATGCCGGCCGCGTGGTCGAGCTTGCCGACGTCGACACCATCTTCCACGCGCCGAAGCACCCCTATACCCGCGGCCTGCTGCAGTCGCTCGTGCGGCTCGAGGACGGACGCGACTCCGTGCTGCAGCCGATCGCCGGCGCGCCGCCGAACCTGATCGATCTGCCGCCGGGATGCCCGTTCCGGCCGCGCTGCATCCATGCGGTCGAGCGCTGCGCGACCGAGCTGCCGCCGCTGCGCAAGCTCGTCGACGGGCGCCAGGTCGCCTGCCACCTGGCGGTCGCGTCATGACCGCGCCGCTGCTCCAGGTGGCCGACCTCACCAAGGCGTTTCCGGTCAAGGGGCGCGCCTTCTTCGGCGGCCATGCGCCGACGCTGAAGGCGGTTGACGGCATCAGCTTCGATTTGGTGCATGGCGAGACTCTGGGTCTCGTCGGTGAGAGCGGCTGCGGCAAGTCGACGACCGCGCGCCTGATCCTGCGCCTGGTCGAACCGACCGGCGGCAGCATCCGCCTCGACGGGCGTGATCTCTTGGGCGTGGCGGGCGAGGAACTCCGCGCGCTCCGGCGAGAGATGCAGATCGTCTTCCAGGACCCCCTGTCGTCCCTCAATCCGCGCATGAGCGTCGGGACGAACTTGGCGGAACCGTTGCGCTTCCACCGCGTCGGCACACGGGGCGAGCGGCGCGACGAGGCCCGGCGCATGCTCGAGGTCGTGGGGCTGCAGCCGCACGATTTCGACCGCTTCCCGCACGAGCTCAGCGGCGGCCAGTGCCAGCGCCTGGCGATTGCCCGCGCCCTCGTCCTGAAGCCGAAGCTCGTCATCTTCGACGAGCCGGTGTCGGCCCTCGACGTGTCGATCCGCGCGCAGATCCTGACGCTGCTGCTCGATCTGCAGCAGCGCTTCGGCCTCACCTATATCTTCATCTCGCATGATCTGAGCGTCGTGAAGCGGGTCAGCGATCGCATCGCCGTCATGTATCTGGGGCGTGTGGTCGAGATCGCCGGGAGCGCGCGGCTGCATGCCGAGCCGCGCCACCCCTATACGCGCAGCCTGCTGCAGGCGATCCCGCTCCCCGATCCGCGCCTCAAGCGTATCGGCGATTTCGCGCTGCTCGAGGGCGATCTGCCGAGCCCCGCCAACCCGCCGTCGGGCTGCCGCTTCCATACCCGCTGCGCCCGGCGCATGCCGCGCTGTTCGGCCGAGGAGCCGGCGCTGCGCGAAGTCGCCCCCGCTCATCTCGCATCCTGCTTTCTCTATCAGTGAGGAGTCCGTCATGGCCGCGCACAAAGTCGTCATCACCGGCTACGAGCCCTGGAAACACGGAACGGAGAACCCGACGCTCGAGATCCTCGACAACCTGCGCAAGGTGAACAGCGCCGAGGCCGAGCTGGTCACGGTGCGCGTGCCGGTCGACACGACGAAGATCGCGCCGATCGTCGCGAAGACTCTCGACGAGCACAAACCCGAGGTGTGGATCAGCCTCGGTCTCTACCCGGGCTTGTCGGTGATCGCATTGGAACGGCTGGGCGCCAACGTGCTGGACTATCCGATTCCCGACAACGAGGATCACCAGCCGCACAGCAAGCCGGTCTTCCCCGATGGTCCGCTCGCCTACCCAGCGACGCTGCCGATCAAGGCCATCGCCGCCGAGCTGCGCCAGCAGGGCATCCCCGTGAAGATCTCGAACACGGCTTCGACCTATGCCTGTAACCAGATCATGTACACCTCGCTGCACCTGATCGCCGAGAAGAAGCTGCCGACGCGCGGCGGGTTCATCCACGTGCCCTGCTCGCCGCGGCATGTCGCCGGCCTGACCTATCCCTTCCAGGAATACCCCTCCATGAGCGTCGACCTGATGACGGAGGCGGTGCAGACCGCGATATCCGTAACGCTCGCCCGCAAGAGCGACATCGAAGCACCGCCCCCGGGCTATTGAGGCGAGATTGGAGCGCAGCCGGATGACATCGTCGCAGTGGCAGTTCTGGATCG
>Ga0335076_10003664_pt1 | contig 15453 bp, 17 predicted proteins | sample Lox_Sample_25_FD_206717 | JGI IMG/M metagenome (GOLD analysis project Ga0335076, IMG submission 206717) | Soil microbial communities from Loxahatchee National Wildlife Refuge, Florida, United States - Lox_Sample_2.5 | ecosystem: Environmental > Terrestrial > Soil > Wetlands | place: USA...
TGATGCAGTGGCGGGGCTTAGAAACTGAGCGTTGCAACGACGTGGCAGGCGATGGCTTCGCCACGCCCCACGGCATCCACACCTTCGTTGGTTTTCGCTTTCAAATGAATTCTCTCTGGCGGAATGGCCAAGGATTTTGCGAGGGCATCGCGCATTTTAGGGAAGTGGGGGCCGAGTTTCGGGCGTTCGAGAATTACTACAGCGTCGATAAATTCGATAGAGAAGCGAGCCTCGTCGAGGAGTTTGCGGGCGTGTTCGACAAAGAGAAGGCTGTTTGCACCTTTCCAGTTCGGATCAGTGTCGGGGAAGTGCTTGCCGATGTCGCCGAGCGCGGCTGCGCCGAAAAGCGCATCGCACAGAGCGTGTGAGAGGACATCCCCATCAGAATGCCCAACGGGTCCTTTGTCGAACGGAATCTCAATGCCGCCAATCATGAGCTTGCGACCTTCCACCAGGCGGTGGAGGTCATAGCCAATGCCACAGCGGATGCTCATGATTTCTTGAACTCGGAGTGGAGATAGAAACGGGCGAGATCCATGTCGGCAGGTTTGGTGATCTTGATGTTGCGCTCGGAACCTTGGACGACGTGAACCTCGTGCCCCAAACGCTCCACAAGGCCAGCTTCGTCAGAAGCGTTTACGCCATCAGCTTCGGCCTCGGAAAAGGCCTGCTTGAGAAGCTGAGTTTCGAAGACCTGAGGAGTTTGCGCGAGAACGACGCGTTCCCGGGGGACGGTGGCGGTGATGAGGGCGACATCTTCGGGAAGGCTGGCGCGTTTCACTTCTTTGACGGTGTCCATAGCGGGAGTGGCGAGAATGGCCGCTTTGCAGCGACGAGCCTCTTCGATGACACGGGTAATCTGTTCGACGGTAACAAAAGGCCGCACGGCATCATGGACGACGACCAATTCCGTGTCTTCGGGAATAAATTTGAGGGCGTGGCTGACGGAACCTTGACGAGAATCGGCACCTTTCACGACTAACACGGGCTGGCGAAAATTTTCCTGGCGAATCCGAGCGTCGAGGCGTTCGAGAAGATCGGCGCGGGTGGCAACAATGATGTGACTGATCAAAGGACAAGAGGCCACGCGCTTGAGAGTGTGAATGAGTATAGGTACGCCGTCGAGCTCGAGGAACTGCTTCGGGGTCTCATGACCCATGCGCGTGCCGAGACCCGCAGCGGGAAGAATCGCAGCGATATGACTCATAGGATAAGAGCAGACCGGCTAAGCGGAGAGCAGGCGGCTTAAGCGGGTTGCAGAAGGGAAAGTGTACCGCAAGGAGATGGTGAAAGAGAAATCGGAGGGTTATTGCTCGGGAGGATGGACGCCGGATTCGAAGCGTGGACTAGCTGCCGCCGCGGGTGGGCGATTTCTGCCGGCGGCTATTCGGCAAGCGTCGGTGCGGTCTTCGACGCGTGCAAAGATCATCTTGCCAGCGGGGGTTTGATGGGTGGAGGTGACGACAATGTCGATGGTGCGATTGATATGCCGGCGGGCGCCGTCGACGACGACCATGGTGCCATCGTCAAGGTAGGCGACGCCTTGGGAAGCTTCCCTGCCTTCGCGAAGAATGAGAACGCGCATGGCCTCGCCGGGGAGCACGGCAGGCTTCATGGCATTGGCAAGTTCGTTTACGTTGAGAATGGAGATGCCCTGAACACGAGCAACTTTGTTCAGATTGAAATCGGTAGTGACCAGGAAGCCAAGTTCGGCGGCCGGGAGGCCGAGAATACCGAAGGGATGAAGGCTGTAGCAAAGAAGGGTGCTTGCGCCGATCAAGGCGACGCGCAAAGCCCAGAATTCATACGACGGAACGTATCGGAGTTTCACTGCGGTGACGATCGAACTTTAGTTGCCGCACGTGACCTCGCACGGTAACGAAATTAGGCGGTGGCGAACCGCCGCGGCGAAGGCTTCCGTAGCCCAGCGGTTAACGCGGTGAACTGTATACCTTTGACCTTGTCCTTTCGTCAAGCGAAAGAAAGGCCTGGAATTTCGAGCTTGAATAATCAGGGAATATAGAAGCGAGGCACGCGGCGGCTGACGCCCGAAATAAGATCCGACGTGACAGTGCCGATGCTGCGAGCAACGATATTCGCGGGATAGGTGCGATCTCCTTCGGTGCCATAGACCGTGGCAACATCACCGATAGCGACCTCGGGGACATCTGTAACGTCGAGCATGACGACGTCCATGGAGACAATACCAATAATGGGAGCACTATAGCCACGGATGTAGACAGAGCCGCGATTGCCAAGAGAACGGTGGATGCCGTCGCCGTAGCCAGCGGCTAGGACCGCGACGCGGGACGGGCGTTTCGCGACCCAAGATGCGTTGTAGCCTACGCTCACGCCGGGCGGGATCGAACGAATGTTGAGGAGACGGGCACGAAGACTCATAACAGGGCGAAGGGGAAGTTTGTTTTCGAATTCGAAGCGCCGTTCCATGGGGTCGAATCCGGGATGGTAGCCATAGAGCAGGGCACCTGGACGGACCATATCAGCCCAGGTCTCCGGCCGGGCGGCGATCGCGGCGCTATTGGCGATGTGGACGACACCGGGAGAAACGCTGAGCTTGCGGAGACGGTCGAGAGCTCCAGAGAAACGCTGCAACTGCTGTTCAGTCTGATGACCGATCGGTGTGACAGTAAGAACTTCCGAGGAGGCGAGGTGAGTAAAGGTGCCAGTAAGCTGGAGGTGTTTGCACTTGGCGAGTTGAGTGGCGAAGCAGTCCATGTCTGTGGGGGCGAGGCCGAGACGATTCATGCCCGTGTCGATCTTGAGGTGGATCGAAACGCGGCGCTTGCGGGCCTTAACGGCTGCCGAATCGAAGAGAGCGAGCTGTTCGCAGCGATGAATAGCCGGAGTGAGATCGTGCTGAATGAGATTCTTTTCTTCCCCGGGCCAGAAGCCGCCCAGGACGAGGATGGGTTTGCGAACACCGGCTTGGCGCAGTTCCATGCCTTCACCGGCGGAGGCGACGCCGAACCAATCTGCACCAAACTTCTCTAGGGCTTTGGAGACTTCAGGGCCACCGTGGCCGTAGCCGTTTCCTTTGACAATGCAGAGGACTTTGCGAGGAGATTGGCGGTGTTCGGAGGGAGGATTGACGTAATCACGGATGGCGTGGAGATTGTCGCGAAGGGCGTTGAGAGAGACTTCGGCCCATACGGGGCGACCGACAAAATCGACGGGATTTTTTTTTGTTCGGGACATGGATTTTCCGGAAAGTTCTAGTGTACGGCATTCGCAAGGAGTGGCAAAAAAGGTTAAAGCCACAGCGACGCGAACGACAACAGGGAAGAGCAGGTTGAAGGCCGGGGAGGGCGGAATCTGGCGCAGGGGGGAACGGCGTGCCGGGAGGCGAAATCCGGCAGATTCCTAAGGGCTTGGGCTGCAGCGGTAGTGCGAACTGGCGGTGTGAATGAGTTGCGGCCTCAGGGCCGTGTGGCAGAATTGACGCGAACTGTGGAGGGTTACATCTCGTCACTGCCACCGAATTGACTGAAGGCGTCAGGGGCGGCTTCTTCGAAGCGTGTAAGGCGGCTGCGAAACACAAATTTCACTTTGTCGGTGGGTCCATTGCGCTGCTTTGCAATGAGAATGTCGGCCATGTCGCGCTCTTCGGGAGTGGCGTTGAGGTTAAAGAAATTGGGGCGATAAATGAAAATGACGACGTCAGCATCCTGCTCGATAGCGCCGGATTCGCGAAGGTCGGAGAGCTGAGGGCCACGTTCATCACGCTCGGGGGCGCGGGTGAGCTGGCTGAGGACGAGCACGGGAATCTGGAGCTCCTTGGCGAGCCCCTTTAAGCCGCGAGAGATGCTAGCAACTTCTTCCTGGCGAGAATTGAAGCGCCCGCGGCCGGAGATGAGTTGAAGATAGTCGACGACCAGGAGAGATAGACCTTTGTCGCGCTTGAGGCGACGAGCCTTGGCGCCAATTTCGAGGACGCTGGTGGAGCCGGCATCGTCGACCCAAACAGGAGCGGACGCAATGGTGCTGAGGGCTTCGGTCATGCGCTTCCAATCCTCGCGGCTCAAGTGACCCGAGCGGAATTTGTGGGCGTCCACCTGAGCGACCGAGGCGACGAGACGCTGAAGCAAGGACTCCTTGGACATTTCGAGGCTGAAGACGGCGACGGGAAGGCCACCCCGGATAGCGATGTTCTCCGCGAGATTCAGGGCGAGTGCGGTCTTCCCTTGCGAAGGGCGTGCCGCAAGAATGATGAGCTCAGACGGCTGGAGACCGGAGAGCAGCTTGTCCAGTTCACCGTAACCGGTAGAAATACCGGTAATGCTCTTGCCTTCGCGGAAGATCTTTTCGAGGCGATCGAAATTTTCGTGGACAATGTCCTTGATGGGAAGAAGGCCGGCTTTGACGCGGTCTTCCGCAAGGGCAAAAATGCTGGACTCCGCACCATCGAGGATGGCGTCGGCTCCCTCTTCCCCTTCGAAAGCACGTTGCTGGATGTTGTGGGTGGCATGGATAAGATTGCGGAGCATCGCCTTTTCTTTGACGATGCGGGCGTAATGTTCGACATTCGAAACGCGGGGAACGCCGTCGGTCAAACTGGCGAGATAGGGAGCGCCACCGGCGGCTTCCAATTCTCCGCGACGATGCAGTTCTTCTGTGAGGGTAACGAGATCGATGGCCTGCTGCGATTCGCCGAGGGCAATCATCTGCTGGAAGACATGGCGGTGCTGAGGAAGGAAAAAGTCATCGGATCTCAGAGCCTCAATGGCGGTGTTGAGAGTGTTGTTGTCGAGGAGGATGGCGCCGAGGATAGATCGTTCGGCGTCGAGATTGCTGGGCAAAGGGCGTTCGAGAGCAGTATCAGCGGGCATTAAGATTCGCCTTAGTTTCGCTACTAGCTATATTAATAACACACCCCTAACGGGGCCACAATGCTTCTGCGCACAGCGGGTCAACTTCGAGTGTTCACATGAAAAGCATGAAGGAAGGTTCTCGCATAATGGCGGGAGCGTCAACAGGAGTGGTTGTGAATCGCGAAGGAAAACGTTGAATAACTTTGTTGCAGATGTGGGAAGATGCTCGACGAAAACAAATGTCAGGTGGAAGAATGCGAGTGATTTCGATCGCGAGTAAGGCAGGATGGCTGAGCGGCGTAGCGCTCGCATTGTGCTGCGGCATTTTGTTCTATCCGTGGGCGCTTGGAAAGCAGCATGGGACGGCGGCAATTGCGCCGGTCGGAGCGTATGTTGCGGCACATGAGAACGCGAACCGCCAGGCAAGGGAATGGATATCGCGAGGAACTCCTGGATTAGCGGTTGCGGTGGCGGTGGAGGGAAGGATCGTCTACTCGGAGGGATTTGGGTTTGCCGACCTCGAGGAGCGCGTTCCGGTCTGGCCAACGACGAAATTCAGGATTGGCAGCATCTCCAAGCCGCTGACGGCAACGGCGCTGATGCAACTGGTGGAAGCGGGGAAGGTGAATCTGGATGCGCCGGTGCAGAGATATGTGCCGTCATTTCCGGAAAAGGCGGCGCCCATCACGGTGCGGATGGTGGCGGGACACCTAGCAGGCATTCGGCATTACAGCGATGATGAAATGTACATGAAGAAGCACTATGAAAATATTCAGGAGGGGCTGAAGATTTTCGAGAATGATCCTCTGGTGGCGCCGCCGGGAACGAAGTTCAGCTATTCAAGTTACGGATACAATCTGCTGAGTGCGGTGATTGAATCGTCTTCGGGTGAGCCGTTTTTGACGTACATGCAGGAGCACGTGTTCACGCCGTTGGGGTTGGTGCACACAACGGCGGACCAAAATACGGAGATCATCGAGCAGCGATCGCGGTTCTATGAATTGGCGAAAGGCGGAGAGCAAGAGAATGCGCCGTATGTGGACAACAGCTACAAATGGGCAGGCGGAGGATTTCTGTCGACGGCGGAGGACTTGGTGCGATTCGGGTCAAGCATGCTGCAGACAGGGTTTTTGAAAGCGGAAACGCTGCAGACGATGTTCACACCCCAGAAGACGAAAGCTGGCGAGCCTATCGAGTACGGCATTGGATGGTTCGTGCATAAGTCACATTCCGGGAAACTGGTGTACGAACATTCCGGCGGGTCAATCGGGGGGACATCGCAATTGATCGTGTATCCAGGGAGCCATTTGGTGATCGCGTTGGTGACGAACCTGTCGGGAGGAACGTGGAAAAAAGAAGAGGTAGAAGAAGTGGCGGAGAAGTTTCCGTCAACTGAGAAATAGAAAAGGGGCACCCAAAGGTGCCCCCGGATAGAGTCGAACGGAGCACGGAGAGCCTAGGATTCTTTTCCGATATGGACTTTGATTTCGGCCGTGACGTCGCGGAAGACCTTGACGGTGACGGGGAACTCGCCGAGAGTTTTGAGAGGTTCGGGAATCTGAACTTGGCGCTTGTCGACGGAAAAGCCCTGCGCTTTGAGGCCGTCGGCGATATCGCCGGTCGTCACTGAGCCGAACATCTGGTCGTTCTCGCCAGTTTTGCGAGTGAAACTGAGAGACACAGCATTGAGCAGTTCTGCTTGCTTCTTTGCGGCGTCGAGCTCGTTGGCGGTTTTCTTGGCCAAAGCGCCGCGAATGCGCTCGAGTGCCTTCATATTGCCAGGTGTGGCCTCGACAGCGAGCTTATTGGGCAACAAGAAATTGCGAGCGTACCCCGGCTTGACGGTGACTACGTCGCCTCGATTGCCTAGTTTTTCCACGTCTTCCTGAAGAATGATCTGCATAACTATCTCCTAATCCTTATCCACGATCCTTAGCCTTGCTTGAGGCATCGATCGCTAAAACTTGTTTGCGTGTCGAGAGCCATCAGAATGAAGAGAAACCCCTCACCGTCACGGCTCGGGATGACGGCACCTGTGTCGGCAAACCGAAGAGTCCTGCCGCAACCTTGACCGCAAAGCGCCGACTCAAGGTCGGCTACAAGAAATCGCCAGTCCCAAGACTGGCCACTAGGCCTTCGGCGCTTCTACCGCGCGGGGGGCTTGCGTGCCTGCAGCACTGCCTGCGAAGGGCAGAAGGGCGATATTGCGCGCGCGCTTAATGGCCACGCCGAGCCAACGCTGGTGACGCGAGCAAACTCCGGTCATGCGGCGAGGCAGAATTTTGCCGCGTTCCTGCACGAATTGGGAAAGAATGTCGGCGCGCTTGTAGTCGATGAAATCCATCTTCTCGACGCAGAACTTGCAGACTTTCTTTTTGCGGAAGTATTGACGCTTTCCGCGACGAGGTCCGCCAGGGCCTCCAGGACCACCGCCACCGGGACCGCCTTCGCGGCGTCCGCCACCGGACCCACCTTCCCGACGGCCACCAGCGGAGTGCCCACCTTCACGGCGAGGTCCGCCCTGTCCACTTTGTCCAGCGTGCCCACCTTGTGCGCTTGGGGCACCGCTAGGAGCCGGCTCGTTTGAAGCGGCGGGCGCGGGAGCTTGTGGCTGTTTCTGTTCCTCTGACATACCTTCCTACCTTTCCGATATCGCTCCGGAGTGAACACGGAACGTTCCAACCGAAATCTGAATTATTAAGCCTGTGACTGTTCCATGCCGGGCGCCGGAGAGGGAGCCGGAGGCGGCGTGCGGCGAGGCCGGCGGGCAGCGCGCTGCTCACGCTTGTGCACGAGTTTCTTCTGGCGCTTCAAATCCTCGTCGAGGCGGACGGTTTGGTACTTTATAACCGCATCGAGAACGCCTAAGCGGCGTTCGAGTTCGTGAACCAGTTCCCCGTGAGAGGTGCGCACCTGCTGGTAAAAGTAGATGCCTTCGCGGTGCTTCATGACCTTGTAGGCAAGCTTGCGTGTGCCCCAGGTCTCCGCCTTTTCGATTTTTGCGCCCTTTTCTGAACAGGCATGCTCGATGGACGACAAAACTTTCTTGATTTCGTCTTCCGGCGTCGCTGGGCGAATAATGAAGACCAAATCATACAAACGCTCTTCCATGATGACCTCGTTTCTGCTGTAAAGACACCGACCTAAAGGTCGGCCACTACACACCACTAAAAACCTTCTGACCTAATACGTGCCACTACGGTGGCGGAACACGGCGGTTGTACTTGTTCATGGCCGCCTGGATGCCCAAAGTGAGAATCAACTCCACGGCATCGCCACCCGTCGCCACCATTTCGCCGGCCACTTCCAGTTCCGCCTTCTTCATAGGCCGAAGCACGTAAGCGGCTAAATCGCCAACCGGATGATCGGGGCCGCATCCCAAACGCAAACGAGCGAATTCCTGTGTTCCCACCGCGCTGGTAACCGACTTGGCCCCATTATGAGTCCCGGGACTGCCGCGTTCGCCGATGCGAATCACGCCCCAAGGCAGATCGCGCTCGTCGAACAGAACCAGCAAATCCGAGGGCTCGACTTCGTACTTGTCCATCAATCGGCCGACGGAATTGCCGCTGAGGTTCATGTACGTCTGAGGCTTGGCGAGGATGACTTCGTGCCCCGCTACCTTCCCGAGTCCCACTAAAGCCTGGGCTTCCGGACGTTCCACGCGAATCGAATTGCGATTCGCGAGTTCATCGACGGCCAGGAAACCGAGATTATGCGGTGTCCACTGATATTCCGGGCCCGGGTTGCCGAGACCAACAATGAGCCGCATAGAATCGAAGTGAGGTGCGCGAAGAACTACTTCTTCTTTTCCTGCTTTTCGGCAGGCTCCGCGCCCTCCTCGCCTTCCACTTCCTTCTTGCCCTTCTTGATAACCTCTGGCTCGGCGGGAACGGCCCCCGGAGCGGCAGCTTCCACCGGCTTTTCTTCTTCCACGCGCAGGGTGACCACGTGGGCCAGTACTGCGGCGGGGTCGGTAATCAACTTGATCTTGTTCTTGTCGAAGGGCAGATCTCCGGCGCGCAAGCTCTGATTTAGAGCCAGACCGCTTACGTCGACCTTAAATTCGGTCGGGATATCCGCGGGCAAGCATTCCACTTCGACTTCGCGAGCGACGGTTTCGAAGACGCCACCCTGGACCTTAACACCGGAAGGATCGCCAAAGGTGTGAACGGGAACCTTGACGCGCATGCGAACGTCCATTGCTACGCGCAAAAGGTCAACGTGGAGAAGACGGCCGCTGACGGGATCCACTTGCCAATCCTTCACGATGGCGGGTTCCTGCTTACCGGCAAATTCGACCTGGAACAACGTGTTATGTCCGGTTTCGGAGCGCAGAATGGCGGTGACCTGCTTGGTGTTCACGGAGAGAGACAGAGCCTCGCTTTTTCCGCCATACAGCGTAGCGGGAACGTTGCCGGTACCGCGCAGCCGTCGCGCTTCGTTTTTGCCCCGTAGAGTGCGCGGAGCGCCTTGAACGATGATCTGAGCCATAGCTTTCTTTCCTTCCCTGAAATCTCGCCTGGCGAAACATCCGCGGGCACATTTCTTAAATAAAGAGCTCGCTAATCGAGGTTTCCTCGTGAATGGAACGAATGCCGCGCGCGAGCAAATCCGCAACACTCAAAATTTTGACTTTCTTCAGATTCCGAGCCGCTTCCGAGACGGGCACTGAGTCCGTGGCCACGACTTCAGTGATCTTAGAATTCTCAATGCGTTCTACAGCGGGCCCGGAAAAAATCGCGTGGGTACAGGCGGCGAAGACTTGGACAGCGCCTTCGCGGACGAGGGCGTCGGCGGTTTTGACCAAGGTGCCAGCAGTGTCGATGATGTCGTCGACAATCAGAGCGGTGCGGCCTTTCACGTCACCGATGAGATTCATGACTTCCGTGACGTCGAGATCGACACGGCGCTTGTCTACGATGGCCAAGGGCGCATCGAGTTTCTTAGCGAAGGCGCGGGCACGTTCCACGCCACCAGCGTCCGGAGAAACCACGGTGAGATTGGGCAATTTCTTGTGTCGAAAGTAATCGACCAATACGGGCGAGCCATAAAGATGGTCGACCGGCACGTCGAAATAGCCCTGGATCTGCGGCGCGTGCAAATCCAGCGTGAGGGCGCGACTGGCCCCGGCGGTTTCAAGAAGGTCCGCGACTAACTTCGCGGATATTGGGACCCGCGGCTTATCTTTGCGATCCTGGCGAGCGTAGCAGTAATAGGGAAGAACCGCAGTAATGCGCCAGGCGGAAGCGCGTTTGAAGGCGTCAATCATCAACAGCAGCTCAAGCAAGTGGTTATCCACGGGATAGGAGCAGGGCTGGACAACGAAGACGTCAGCACCACGGACGTTTTCAAGAATCTGGAAATAAATCTCGCCGTCGCTGAAACGACCAAGCAAGGATTTGCCAAGGGGAACGCTCAAATGCTTGCAGATGGACTCGGCGAGGGCCGGGTTCGCGGTGCCACTGAAGATTTTGAAACGCTCGTCGTTCACGAAGCTCCCACAAATGCCACCACTTTGCGGTGACAGGAAAGTCAAAAGATCGGTGATCTGGGCTTGTAGAAACAAGAAAGGGTCAGGAGAGCGTTGGCGAGATCACACGGCGAGCGCGCTCTTCATCCTACGCGCATACCTGCTCCGCGAAATGGTTTCGCAGACGAAGGTCTGATCGTGCGGGAACCCGACAACGGCTCGGCGCGCCTTTGCTGGGCTCGGGAAAACTCCAAACACCGCCGAACCGCTACCAGCCAGCAAGGCTTCTGACGCCCCTCTCTGGAGTAGTTCGCGGTGGATTTCCTCCAACCGCGGATGCTGCTGGAAGACGGCGGGCTCGAAATCGTTCGAGAGACGCTCTCCCTGAGCACTCCAGCACAGAGCACAGAACTCAAATAGTTTATGGTTCGCCGAGTTTTTTGTCAACGAGTCAAGCGCGGGAGCGTGGAGCCAGCGATAGGCATCCGGAGTAGGCACGTGGATGTCTTTGGGCGAAACGATGAGGAAGGAAAGCGTTCGAATATCGGGAAGCGGGTAAATCTCGTCGCCTTTGCCGATGCCGAGCCCGCGGCCACCGAGGAGAAAGAAGGGTACGTCGGCGCCTAAGCTTGCGGCAATTTGGAGAAGAGGTGGGAGTTCGAGAGTTTTGTGGACGAATTGGAGGTAGCCGAGGAGAGCGGCGGCGGCGTCGCTGGAACCTCCACCAAGACCGCGACCGGCGGGAATGCTTTTCTTGAGAAGAATGTGAACTCCGGAATTAATTTTCAGTTCGTGGCGGAGGGCATCCACAGCTCGGTAAACCAGATTCTTTTCGGTACCTTCCCGACAGAGTTGCTCGTTGCCTTGGATCTGAAGGCCAATCGTGTTTCCACGGGCGGGACGAAACCGCAAGGTGTCGTGAAGAGTTACCGTTTGGAGAACGTTGCGGACTTCGTGAAAGCCGTCGGGACGCTTACCAAGAATGTCGAGACGTAGATTGACTTTCGCAAATGCGGGGATTCGAATTTCGCGCATGAACCGTGCTAAGGTTTGGCGTCGGTGGCGGGTGCCTTCTGAGCCACGCGGTGCTTTACCTGGTTGAGCTTCTTTTCGACTTCGGCGACTTTATCGCTTTCCAAGTCGGCAGGCAAGGAACGGTGCCATTCGTTGAGCGATTTTTCCCATTCAGTTGCAGCAAGGTCAAGGCGGCCTTGTTTGGCATAAACATCGCCCAGGTGCAGGCGAATGGTAGGGTCGTGAGGCTCATGTTCGACGGCCTTGCGCAACATGCTCTCGGCTTCATCAAGCTTGTTCTGCTTGAAGTAAACCCAACCCAGACTATCGAGATAGGCTCCGTTGAAAGGTTCCTGATCGACGGCACGCTGAATTAAGTCTTGAGCTTCGTCGAGGCGGACGCCGCGATCCGCCAGCATATAGCCATAATAGTTGAGGACTTGCGCGTTCTTGGGATTGACGTTGAGAGCTTTCTTGAATTCGTCTTCGGCTTTGTCGTACTGCTTTTGTTTTTCGTATACAGCGCCCAAGAGCAGCCAAGCCATTTCGTTATCGTTAGGCTCAGAGGCAAAGGACTCGGCCTTGCGTGCAGCTTCCTCAGCATCGGCGTAACGGCGCCCGCGCTCATAGACCTGAGAGAGACTCAAGTAGGTATCACGGTCGGCGGAAGTCCCTTTCAACCCGCTTTGCAAGAGTTTAACGGCCTCATCGGTCTGCTGATTTTCTCCGAGAAGCAAGGCCACGCTGGAGCGAATGGAAGGATCATTGGGATACTTGGCGAGGGCTTCATGGGCGGTCTGCAACGCCTTTGGCATGTCCTTGGCGATGCGGTAGGTGTCCATGATCAACATGCGCGAGCGATGATCTTCCTCGTCACCGAGATGGCCGAGTTCCTGGAAGGTGTAGATGGCCGCCTGATAGTTCTGCGTGTCGCGGTACAGCATGCCGAGTTGCTGGTAGAGAATGGCGAGGTAGCGACGGCGAGAGGGGAGAACTGTGGACTGCGACTTCACACCAGTGATCGCATCTGAAACAACACGAATGGCATCGTCGTAGCGACCCTGCGCTTCATAGATCATGGCCTCGTTATACAAAACCTCGAGACTCCCGGGATTGTACTGGCGGGCCTTGACCAGATTCTCTTCGGCTTTGTCAAGTTGATGAAGTTCGCGGTAGATCTCGGCGAGACGCAGGTAATTATCGTAGTCGTCGGGCATCAGGTCGGTGAGCTTCTGATAGACCGAAAGGGCGTCGTTATATTTTTCCTCAGACAGCAGTGTTTGGCCGAGGCCGCGCAGGTGGCTGAGTTCACTGGGGTCCAAATCGACCGCTTTGCGGTAGGCTGTCTCGGCTTTGGAGTATTCATGATTCTGCGTGTAAGCATCACCGAGAAGATCGAGGAGGGTAGGCGAGGAAGAGTGCGCGGTCATGCCTTCGAGTAATTGAATGGCCTCATCGGCTTTGTTGCCATCGAGCAGGAGTTGGGTGAGCTGCTCGACCGCAGCTTCGTTGCCGGGATCGTCCTGCAACATTTTCCGAAGGACCTGCTCGGCCTTGTCTGGCTCGTTATGTAGCCGGTAAAGACGGGCTAACCACAACGACGCCTCCTGATCGGAGGGATCGAGGCGATGAACTTCCGAGTACTCCGATATGGCTTTGACGACCATCTCGGTCTGCACACCGGAGGCGCCGTTGATGTCGCCCAGACTACGAAGGTAAATGCGGCCGAGAAGGCGATGCGTGGGTAAATCGTCTGGATTGTGCTTGAGAATTTCGTTCGCTTCGTTGACCGCTTCGCGCTGACGCTGGGCCTTCCAGTACATTTCCGCGAGCCGCTCTCCGATGATGGGAGACTGCGGGTCGAGCGCATACGCCTTCTTATATGCGTCGATAGCCTTGGTGGCGAAATCCGGTTGGCTCGTCTGCTCGTACTCGAGCTCGTAAAGATGGCCCATCGTGAAGTTGTAATAGGCGTCGGCCCGCGGGGTCATTTTCTTGTCGGGCGACGAATCCGTCGTAGCCGCCTGGCCAAAAACGGGGGTAGTTGTAAAGACCGCTAGGAACAGGGCAAGTGTAAAGGTTTTGAGGGTCATAACAGTCCAAGAAATGAAAGTATCCCATGCAGGGAGGAGGTGGTCAAAAGGCAAATCGGCCCAGTTTCGGAGCAGCGCATGAGACCAGGGCTAAAAAGTAGGACGCGCGGGGAAAAGAAAGGGTTTCGAGGAAGAGTTTGCAATGCGACTATATTTCTAGCATAATCGAAATATGCGCAAAGCCGATCCACTCTTGGTAACGCGCTCGAGCGATCGGTTCGCGGCGCTGGGCGCTGAACCGCGACTACAGATCATGAGATTGCTGCTCTCCGCCCATCCCACGGGAATGGTAGCCGGGGAAATTCAAGAAGAGTTGGGGATACCGGGGTCGACGTTATCTCATCACCTGGAAAAACTGCGGCACGTTGGTCTGGTAGAGGTCCGCCGCGCCGGAACCTTCCTTTGGTACAAAGCAAACACGGCAGCACTGCAAGAGGTGCTTGGCTTTCTGTATGAGGAATGTTGTACGCGGAATCGGGTCGTGCCGGCCGAGGCAATCGTACAGCTTTCGAAGTCCTAGTCCTGAAGGAGCAGTCATGAGCGAAAAGAATGTGGAGAAGGCGGTGCGGGAAAAGTATGGCGCAGCGGCGCGGCAAGTAGCGGAAGGAAAAACCGCGTGCTGCGGGGGAGGCGGGGAACTGAGCGGTTGCGATCCGATCACAAGGAATTTGTATGACAGGGAAGAAAAGAACGGGTTGCCCCGGGAGGCGGTGGCAGCGTCACTGGGCTGCGGGAATCCTACCGCTTTGGCGCAGTTGCAGCCTGGGGAAATCGTGTTGGATTTGGGATCAGGAGGGGGCATGGACGTGTTGCTTTCGGCGCGACGCGTGGCTCCGGGCGGGAAGGCGTACGGATTGGATATGACAGACGAGATGCTGGCATTGGCACGGGACAACCAGAAAAAAGCGGGCGTCGAAAACGTAGAATTTTTGAAGGGCACGATTGAGAACATTCCACTGCCAGACAGCAGCGTGGACGTGATCATTTCAAACTGCGTAATTAACTTGTCAGGGGACAAAGATCGGGTGATGCGGGAAGCATTCCGAGTGTTGAAACCAGGCGGACGGTTTGCAGTGTCGGACGTAGTGATTCGGGGCGAAGTGCCCGCGGAAGTGCGGCGAAGTATGGAGCTGTGGGTGGGCTGCATTGCCGGAGCGCTGGAAGAATCGGAATACCGGGAAAAACTCAGCATTGCGGGATTTGAAGCGGTGGATGTGGAGCCGACGCGGATTTACCAAGTGGAAGAAGCGCGCGGGTTCCTGAGCGCGGCTGGGTTGGATGCGGAGGTAGTCGGGCCTCAAATCAAAGGTAAGTTTATGAGCGCGTTCATATGCGCGAGGAAGCCCACTACGGTGGCCTGTGAATGTCCGCCGGGTTGCGTGGACCTGCCCTGCTGCAATTAATAGGCGCCGCCATGCAACCACCGTTCAACGTATTGTTTCTTTGTACGGGGAATTCGGCGCGGTCAATTTTTGCCGAGGCGATCATGAATTATCGGGGCAAACCGAATTTCCACGCCTTCAGTGCGGGCAGCCATCCAATGGGACGGGTGAATCCGCATGCCATCCAGCAACTGGAACTGGCCAAATTTTCCACAGTCGGTCTACGTAGCAAAAGTTGGGACGAGTTTGCGAAAGCGGGCGCGCCTCGCATGAATTTTGTGTTTACGGTTTGTGACAATGCCGCCAACGAAATTTGCCCGATTTGGCCCGGTCAGCCAATCACCGCCCATTGGGGAGTCCCCGATCCCGCGAGCATAGCGGGCTCAGAACAAGACATTGAACGCGCCTTCCGCGAAGCATTTCTGATGCTGGATCGCAGAATCAGTCTGTTTTTGAATCTCCCGTTGGGGAGTCTGGATCAATTGGCCATCAAAAAAGAGGTTGAGCGAATCGGCGGACAGGCATGAGCGGTTCATCGACCAAATCACAAGGTGCAGCGAGCCTGAACATTTTTGAGCGGTACTTGAGTCTCTGGGTTGCGCTGTGCATGGTGGCCGGGGTTCTGATTGGAAGGGTTTTGCCTAGGGTTGTCAGCGGGCTGC